>Ga0070712_100000508_pt1 | contig 22275 bp, 17 predicted proteins | sample LARL81metaG_FD_71396 | JGI IMG/M metagenome (GOLD analysis project Ga0070712, IMG submission 71396) | Corn, switchgrass and miscanthus rhizosphere microbial communities from Kellogg Biological Station, Michigan, USA - LAR L8-1 metaG | ecosystem: Host-associated > Plants > Roots > Rhizosphere ...
AAGCCGCTCTTGTAAACGTGCACTGTTATCGTGGAATGAGTCTCGGCAATTTTTCGCGAGTCAAGAACGCCCGTTGCGATCTGCGAGAGACAGGTCGATCCAAGCACAAACGTCAATACAGTGCATCCGATTCGGTTCATTGTTACTCCTATTCCTAAGAGCTCCCCGCGTCGGCACTGGAACCGATCACCAAGGCAGTGATTATTCCATCTGGCGTGGACGTAGTTGGCGCAATATCGCCAATATGCTCATTGAGTCGATCAACAACAGCCTCGATCAAAGTCTCGATAAAATGTAATAACCGATGAGAGCAGTAGCGATAAAGAAGAGTCAGACGCGGGAGTGTGCGCCCGGCTTTGCAGAGATGAGTACTCTTCGCTGTGACGATTGCGGTGAGGAATTTATCATCTTTCACGATCCTGAATATGTGGATAAGACAGTCGCTGAGCATCAAGCCCATTGGCTCGAAAAAGTTCTTGCCGAGGAGCATGAACGCGAACGGAAGCACCCCGACCAAATTCTGTTGCCGGAATAGCCGGCGAATTGCTTCAAAGTCAATGAGCATAATCGCCTCCCCCTATTGACGAAACCACGGGCTGTAGGGCGAATTCAGGTAAAACTGCAGCATCAGGTGCGCCACCTTGGCGGCTCCGTTTGCAGCGGGATGTGTCAGATCCCTCAGGTAATCGCTCGGGACCCAATTGAGTCCGTCCTGTCGTAGATTGCCACCCGATGCCCAGAAGTAAGGACCCCACCCGATCCAGGGAGCAACATCGAAACTGAGATCTCCGGCGACCGGATCGATTGTGCCGCTTCGAATCTGTGCGATCTGTGCATTCACAAACCACTTGGTGGCGAAGCCGTATTCATACGCGAAGGGCTCGGGATTGAGGGGTACGACCGCGTAGCCGGCGTAAATGCGGCTATGCAGGAACATCTGTCGGATGTTGGCGTACCTGGTTTTAAGGAACCGGGCAGTCTGCCCCAGAAAGCGCTCATACATGCACGCATCAGTAACAATGTCCTTCGAACACCGAGTAGAGGGCTTAAGAGAGTGCTTGGGCTGTGGATTGGCATCCTTATAGAGCACAACCTGCACTTGCGCCTCGGTCAACCCCATATTCTCTAGAGTTTTCTTGCACGCGCTGTAGTTCAAATAGGAGTCGTCAAGCCAGGTATTGGCCACTTGCCCGGGAATCGCACAATCTACGACGACTAGGCTCTCCCTGTTAACACGCGAGTTTGTATTCACTGCTGAGATGAAACTTTGCGGAGTACACACGCTCGGGTTCAGCCCACCGGCGCAGAGCTCTATGTTCCAGTTCGACATGCCAATGCCTATCACGACAATCTTTCCTTGGGGAGATGGACTCCCCGTAGAATCCAAAGGCTGCACCCGCGCCGCCGCAAGGCGTCCGTCGGCGTCGTGATCTGAAGGGGCGCGGTTGGAATTGTCGTATAGAAGACCTGGGTACACGCCAAGGTAGAGTTCGCCGGGTTGGTACTCATTGAGAGGAGTGGCTTGAAAGTCTGTTTGGGCAGGCGAAGGCGACACCGACAAAAACCAAAACAGCAAGCAACCGAAAGCTGGAAAAAATCTGCGAAGTAAAAATATGAACCCTAAGTAAGTTTTCACGACTGCCTCTCCTGGGGGTCGAAGAATTGGCAAAACTCATGCACAGATTTTCTATTCGAGTCTGCCCTTCCTGCTATTTAGACATCGGGACACCGCCAACCAGAACAGATTCTCTGTAGCTATTTCTGGTCTTCTAGCGCTCCCTTACCAGCGTCAATTGGAGCCTTTCCTGTCGAGATGGGTAAGTAACGGCATCACGGTGTAATCGAGAACACCGTAGCAGAGCCATCTGAGCTGTCTTGAAAAATCTGGTCCCTCGCGATCACGCGCACGCGGACATCAGGAATTCCGCTGCTTGCTGGCAAATGCCAACTGAAGTTGCGGGCGGAGGCGACTAGACCCTGCGTGATGAAATGCCAAGTCAAGCCGCCGTTGGTTGAATACTGGAGATCGAAAGAACGGAGTCCTTGCTGCGCCGATGCAGTCCATTTGATCGGAACCGTGCTGCCGCCAGCGAAGGACTGCCCAGGGGTCGGAGATGTAAGCGCCATTACTGGGGCTTGCAATCCCAACGCTGGATCGGGGCGAATCGAGAAATATCCCGAAGAGAAAAACCACATGAGATCGTTCGAGTTGTTGTGCGAGAGGACAACTTGTCTCGCCGTATCGGTGCTGACTACGGGAAGTGCGATCCCTCCTAGTGTGGGGAAAAGCCCACCATCGGATTCCAGGAACATGTAGCCTTCTGTGGAGCCGCCATTGCTGCTTCCGCCCCAGGTTTCGCCTGGTGTGGCGTGGCTACCGATGAACGTTTTTCCGACATAACTGGACGTGATCTGAATATTGCCTTTGACCGTGCTCGTGGGCACTATGATCGGGGTCTGGTCCCAGCCTTGCTGTCCACTGGCATCGATCGCGATTACGCGCAGGAACTGAGGCAAGTTGGTAGCTGCGAACTTGATGCTGGGAATCGTGACTTCCAGCGAACGGACGTTGGCCGGAATGTTGTCGGCAAGCACAATCACGGGCGATGTAGAGGCATCAAAAATCGCCGTTTCCGGAGATAGAAGAATTCGCTGGCTCGCCACCGTTGTGCTGTTCGAAACCGTCCATCGCAGGATCAGTTTCTCTCCCGGCATCGCCACAAAGTCCGGAGGCCGCGTGATCGTGTCAATCCCATACCAGCTGTTGCCGAGCGGAACAATCCGAACGATGGGAGGATTGTTCGCGATAACTGGAGGCGCGGTGAGGAACGGTTTGAAAGTCACGAAGCCGGTGATGCGGTCGCCCTGGCCTCCAGGATTATTTGGGTTGGTCGGCCCCGTCGGCGATCCCCAATAATTGTTTAGAGCTGGAATGGTGGGGCCGGAGGCGGAAACTCCAGTGCCATTTCCTTCAAACCAATTGGGTAGAAGATCCGGCGCGCTGAGAACGAAGTAACCATTCGGTGTGGTTTGTACCCCAATTCCGTTGTCAAAGACCCGCGTCTTGCTCATGTTCGCGAACCCGAATGTATTCGCATTCGCCGCAACCTGATTTTTCTGCAGAAGCGAGTTTGTGACTTCGAGGAAGTTGTCGGCAGATGAAATAGCAAACTGTGCGTTCTCCACCGTCACATAGTCCAAGCGATTGCCTTCGGTATAGTTTTCCTGGAACAACAATCCATTCCATGGCACGCCTGGGTTGAGAGCATCGAACGTGACGGGAGAGGTGGGCAGACCGTTAGCGATCAGCCGCCGCGTGCCTACGAAGTTCAGGCCGGCGAATCCAACTTTCGTCGGATCGAAGAGCACGGTAACGCCGGGATCAATCGTGAGCGTGCCACCGCCGAAAACATATCCATCAACCAGGTAAGGGAGTCCAAGCCTAGGCCAGCGCGCAACAGGACCAGCCGCTCCGTCGTGCGCCCAGATAAGGTTCTTGGTGTTGCCGGTCCCGGGCACGACCGAAGACGGCAACAGCCCTGCCTCGACATCGACAGGATAGAGGTTCCCCTGCAGAACGTTGTTCGGACCTAGAAAAAAGTTCCCTCCGGACAGGCTGAGCCCGCCCGCAGTTGAGACGTTGCTGGCTTTGACGCCATCTACCAGCATCGGCTGAACTGCCTGGATGGTCTCGCGGATGATGGAGAAGGGCTGCCCATCGACCGTGTTGGTTCCCAGCAGACGAACGTAGCCGCGCAGCGCTTGCACCGCCGAGTTCGTAAACGTCGAATCTGTGAGAGCCAGGTACGTGTCGGTGATCGTCAACGAACTGTTTACGAAAGTGCAGCGCGTGAGTTTGACGGCTGGGGGAAGGCTGGGCAAAAGAATGTCCAGGGTCAAAATGAGACCATTTGGGCCCGTAAAGGTCGAATCCAAAATGGTCATCTTTCCCGGTCCGCCACGGATTTGGCCGGTCACGTCGGCGAATGCCATTGTGAGCGATCCGCCCTGCATCGTTATGGCGGGCGGAAACACATCCTGCGCGGTGATGGTGATGCGGCTTGTTGATTGAGCTTGGGCGCTGATTGTGCCGGAAACGGTGAGCGTGTGCGCCTGAAAATCGACCCTCACGCCTGGCTCAACAATCACCTTGCCGCCTTTTGGAATGGTGAGATCAGTGCAGATCTGGAAGGGGCTCTTTGCTTTCGTCCAAGTTACAGTCTGTCCAGCAGTCGGGATTTGAGGCTGATTACACGCAGCGTATGTATGTTCAGTTGCCAAAAAGCCAACTGCCATGAAGAAAAGGATGAAACTGATGTGCCTCGTCTTTGGATTTGTCATATGACCTCGCTTCACGAATCGGTTCAGAGTGCGCTTTGCCTCGCCGTTGGGAATTTCAGCGAACGGTCACCGCGTCAATACGAAAACGGTCTCCGGTTCCAAACAGCCCACCCTGCGCGGTAGTGCCGTAGATTCCATTCCGTCCTCAGCGTCAGGGTGCAGATGGGTAGAAAGCCGTCGGCGCCGCTAAAAGAATGAAGAACAGTTTTGGTCCACGTACCGCTGTCCATCGCAGGAGGATCCAGTTCAAACACAACATCGCTAGATGGATCTTTTTCTAAAACGTTGGGAGAGCGGAACCCGCGAGCACTCCCACCGTCTTGTCGAAGAACAGCGGTGCCTTCTTCGCGTTCTCCACGATGAACGCTTCCGTCCCCACTCCGCAGGACCCCTTGAAGTTGAACACCACTACTCCCTGGCTGTTCGTAATACCCGTTACTCGCGCGTTCGTCCAATACTCGTCCATGAACCGGCCGCTGACGAGGACTCCGCTCAGCTTCGTGCCGTTCTCACTGGTGACGGTTGCTCTCGCTTGGACCAAGTTGTATTCCTTCTTGTTACCAGGGGTGCAATGACCCGGATCGTTTGGGTCCTGGTGGAACTTCGCATGGACCAGCAGCGCACTCACCTTGATGCAGAAAGTCCCGCAGATCCTAGCCGGTGTGAGCCGCATCAACCTTCCCGCCAGGCCCACCATCACCTGGGCCAAGATCTGGCTCGAAGCGTTCACCGGCCCGCCGCCTATGATCGGGCTTTTGTAGGCGGGTGAGAACAGGGCGTCCAGCGACTGGTTGAGTCCGTCCGGTCCGTAGGCGATCTGCGCAGCGCCCGAAACAGTGTTCGTTATGTCCTCGGCGGAGTTGATCGAGCCTATCCCCCCGGGCGATTGCGACCCGGTGCCCGTGAAATCAATCTGCTGCCACATCCCCGTCCCTACGTGGTGGTACCGGTAAACGTAAGTGAAGGGATGCTCCGTACCGATGGCCAAGCCTCGGGCCTGGTCTCCCGCGTCGTTGATCGCAACCGGGGCGTTCACCACGAACCAGCCTCCCGAGGGAGGAGGAGCCAGGGCGGTCACGCTCGCGGGGTCGCCCAGGTGATACCAGTGGCCGTACGTGGCCACTGTCCCGCCGGAGCTGATCCCCAGCGGGATCTCGTTTGGGAACCCCTGCTTGGTCAGGTCGACCATCCCGCCAGCTTCGGTCCACATGAACGGGGTCTGGAAGCCGGATAAAGCAGTAGCGTAGCCGACTACCCGGTTGGTGTCGTCGATTCCGACGGCGACCGAGTGAGCGGTTCCCGGCAGCACGCCCAGGTCAATGGCGGTGTAGGTATTGCCGTTCGGCTCCCATACCACCGCGTCGGTAAAACCGAAGACGCCCGCAGAGCCAGAGATCCAAGCCTTCTTGTTGATGTCCGTGACGGCCGTCCCCGTGAAGCCTGGCACGGAGGGCAGGACGATCCGAACCCCAGCCTTCCAAAGGACCGTTTCGAGGGGCGCCAGGCAGAAGGGGCCGCACCCAGTGTCCCTGTAGGAGGTCCCGACAATGTCGCCTGCGTCGTTCATTGCAACGCCGTACGCGACTGCCGATAGGAAGTCCGGCGCGTAGATGATCGGTGCGAGCACGCCGTCGGAGGGGCTCTCTGCCAGAACCGTGGCCGGTCCTACGAGAGCAAAGGCAATAGCTAATATAGCGGCTGAAACTCCCTTCATCTTCATACATTCTCCTTCTGCACTATGGCGTCAGAGTGAGCTTGGCCGTTATGACTACGCCACCGTAGGAAGCGGAGATCGTTGCGATGTTTCTCCCCGAGGCGACCTTTGTTTTCACTGTGAAAGTTGCAGACGCTGCCCCCTCCAATATGGTGACGTTCGCGGGAACGCGCGCCGCGTTTTTGTTGCTGGCCAGCTTCACTACCGCTCCTCCGGCGGCGGCTGGCCCACTCAGTGTGACGGTTCCCTGGGAGGACGTGCCACCTTTAACCGTGGTGGGATTGAGCGCGATCGAAGTCAGCGAAACAGCGGAGCTGGTTTGCACGCTGTAGAGATACGAATACGCGTTCGATGTTTGGCCGGCGATCGATGTTCCGATGTAGGCAGTTTTTCCATCCGGCGTAAAGCGTGCCCGGGCAAAAGGTCCGGGATCGACGTCCAGGCCATTTTCAATGGGCAAAGGAATCTTCCACAACAAGGCACCCTTGGTACTCACTCCTTCGAAGAAACCAGGCTGGCCGTTCGTTGCCCCTCCCACGAAAATCAGATCGTTCAGAGGGCTGACGATGGGTATCATCAATGGCTCGGGGTCGGTGTACTGCCAACGGATACTCGAGTCCGGGTTGATGGCGTAAAGAGTGTTCAAATTGCGCCCGTTATAAATGATCCCGTCCGGACCGACATCGGGCACGCTTAATGCGTTGGTCGAGTTCGAGAACTGATCGAAGATGTGCCACAGCAGATTGCCATTGTCATCGAACTTGCCCATCATCAGGCCCGGCCCACGAGCACTGAAAAGATTCGTAAAAAGAGATCCATCTGGGGCTACCGCTGGCTGATGGTTATCCTGCGGGAGTCCGTCCACGTAAGTAAACAGCGGAGTTCCATCGAGTCCGATGCCTCGGAGATGATTATTGGCATGAAAATAGAAGCGCGACTGTGGGGCCGGCGCGAAAACAATTTCCTGAAGGATCACGATGGGGCGGTCGTAATTCTCAGGCGTCGCCCAACGCAGAGTGCCCTGCGGCGTGAGCGAGAAAACGCCCATCCCTTGGGTGCCCACTGCATAGATGTTGCCGTCTGGGCCGACGTTCGGACCAAGCAGAATGAATGCTCCGGGAGTCTGGTTGAACCGCCACTCTACTATTCCATCCGGCGTTACGGCCATGATAAGCGTCGTGTTGCCGGTATAAATAGTGCCGTCTGAACCAAGGCTGACGTTGCCCGGCCCTGTACCTGGGACATTGACAATCCATTTGATCCCGCCGTTCGGCGCCACGGCATAAAGGTGGCCCATGGGGTCAATGGAATAAACTGTGCCATCAGAAGCTACAGCCGGACGGCTCAGGATGTAGTCGAAATCTTCCTGAAATCTCCAGCGGATTCGTCCGTTCTGGGACGGACGCAAGGTGACCGTCACCGGTGCGAGATTGCTGGAGAAACCTTGCGCATCAAAGACCTGGACGTTTGTTATACCGGTAACTGCCGCTTCCGGGATGTAGGCGGCGATCAGCGTATCGCTCCAGCGTGTCAACGGCGCGGAGACGCCCGCAATTTCGACACGACCGGTGCCTTGTAGCGATCCGAAACCCGAGCCTTGGATCAGTAACCGGCTGCTGCGCGCCGCAGTCGCGCCCGACAGGCTGGTTATGCTGGGTTGAGCCAAAGCTGTCGCTGCGACGAGCAACAACAGGCTTATGTTCCGCAAGATTCGTATCATGGTACTCACCTTTTGTGTCTTCGTGGTCTTCCAGCAGGGGAATCAGGCGGGACACTTGACCGTAGGCTCATCTGTCCCACCTTGTGTGACGTTCGTCGCCAGTACCGAACTTCGAGGGTCCGAGACTGGATGCCCGACTTCATGCAACAGCTGCCCTCACCCCTCCAATAAAGGCGCGTTGGTCAACAGCACGCGACAATGCTCACGGCAACAACTTCAGAGTGGTGCGCACACCCTGCCCATTGAACCAGGCGTAGACACGCACATTTTCCGCGGCTCCGATGCTTAGCGACTTGATGGTGAACGTGGCGGTCTTCGCGCCTGCGGGAACAGTTACGCTTGGCGGGATCGTCATCTGAAAAGAGTTTGCCCCGAGAGTGATGACCTTGCCTCCCGTGGGAGCAGGACTCGATAGCGTGACGGTGCCAGTTGACTTTTGCCCGGAATGAATGGAGTTCGGATTCACCGAAACTGCTGCGACTGGCCCAACAGCGCGCGGGTCAAGCCTGAAGAGAGTTCCGTGGCCGCCAGTCCCGCCCCCTCCATTTACCCCGTACAGCGCTCCATCTGCACCCTGAATGAGTATCGAGCTGGGACTGAACCCGTCGCTGCCGGTCGTGACAAACGAATGCATCACGCGCAAGGCTCCGAGCGTGCTAATACGGAAGATGTCGCCGCCCTGGACGTCAAGCAGTCCGCCTTCCGACGTTGTGCCGTAGAGGAAGCCGTCGGCGGCCTGCACCAATCCAAAGTGCGGATTCACTCCATCGACTCCATCGAAGCGATTAATAAAGGTCAGCTTGCCGTCAACGTCCACGCGGTACACGGATCCAGCAGAGCTTTGTGCAACGCCGTAGAAAAAACCGTCTTTGGCCTGGATCAAACTCGACACAGGTTCCATGAGAGGGATCACCGCCAGCCGGGTAAGATTGCCCGAAGTGTCGACACGGAAGGCAGTGCCGCCGCCAGTATGAAACCTACCGGCGCCCTCGGTGGTCGTGCCGTAGAGCAATCCATCGCTGGCTTGCAGGAGGGGGTTGTTCGGGAAAATACCATTGCCGTCCGGCAGGTTGAACGAGTGCAATATGGTCAACTGGCCGCTGACCGGGTTGAATTGGTAAACCGTACCAAAACCGCCAGGATGGTCGGCGTCGCGGAAAGCCCCGCCCGCGCCGGTGGTGCCGTAGAAGTTGCCGTCGCTCGCCTGGATCGGCGGACCACTGGGACCGGCGCCATCGCAACACGCAAATCCTCCCACGAACGCATAAAGAACCGTGACGTTCCCGGCAATGTCCATGCGGAATAAGGTCCCTCCACCGCCCCCGGACGGCTGGCCACCACTTATGGTTGTGCCGTAGAAGTTGCCGTCGGCACCTTTCACGAGGCCGGTAGGAACGTATCCGTCGGTTGCGTGGAACCTGTGGAGCACGGTGATGTGACCTGTGGAATCGCTTCTGAACAACACTCCGCAGCCATCCGAGGGACAGCTCGTAACGTCGCCGCCGTTCGCGGCGGACCCATAAAAGAATCCGTCGGACGCTTGGATAAGGGAGTTGGGGGATCCGCCGTCCGCACCTGTAAAGCTGTGCAAGACTTTAAAACCAACCACCGTCCCGGCAGGCGAGGATGAGACAGCCGCGATAGCCGCGACGACAACAAGCAGAAACAAGGTTCCAGTCCTGATGATCGAGTTCATTGGATTAATCTCCGTAACAGTGCCATTGATTTGAGGCCCGCCTCGTCCTACAAGCCGAGATCCTTTGAGAGCTGACGCCACGTTTGTGAGATCTACTCATGCCGTTCGACGTTCTGCGAACGAACAGAATCCTCGGTCCTTAGATACCTCTCGTAACTCAACACAGGATCAATCGTGAGTGTTTTGGTGCCGTCGTAATCGGTCAACGCAAACAGGATTCGGCCGCTGCGAACGAGGTATTTCGCGCTCACCGGTCGTTTGTTCGCGCCGGCGTCCTGGTGGGCCGTTGGTTTGTGCAGCCGGAGTTCGGTATTCGCTGATCCAAAAATCAGATTCCCTTCGGAATCCAACCGTGGATTCTTCGCTCCGGAGATCGCTATCGTGATTCGGCTCGGTTGTGCACCCACAGCGACAAGAAAGCTGCACTGCAGTCGCCCATGCGTTCCGTGGTACATAACATCGATTCCGGGATAGACATTCTCAATGGTCACGCTCCCGAAATTCGGAATGCCGGTACGCCACTTCGTCGGGTCGGCTCCGAGGAAATAGCTGCTCGTGGTGGTCAGTTCATCCTTCGCAGCGAGTTTGGTTACACGACTGGCGCCCATAAATTTCAGCGCCAGGGAATGGAATACTTCTGAACCTGCACGAGACTCAGGTTGCTGAAATGAGAGGACCACGCCTTGCTGAGTCAGAGACAGCGTGTAGCCTGGGCCGCGAGCCATGAACTTGACTCGCTCCTCGGCCTGACCCAAGTTGGGCTCAAAACTGATCGAAGCACCAAGCGGCTCAAGTCCGCGGCCCGCATTAGGTTGCGGCGGCAGGGGCGTACGTCCGTTCAATAAGGGCGCTGTCACCGCGAATGAAACGCCCAGGAGGACGCCAACACAACGTCGAATCCATTGTTTTGTGGCTTCGTTTGAGTGCATTGAGTCGCTCGCCGTTTGTGCTCGGGCTGCGACGGATTACAAGCGAGTTATCATCAACTCGCAAGCGAAAGCTTTGTGGAATGAATGTGAAAGCGTAACTGACGGATTCCACACGATTTCGAACGGGACGAGGTCGGGGGCACCGGGTGACCGGTGATACGATCATCGTTCTTCGTTGACATCTTCGTGACACTTCCCGGGCTGGATCTCGGTAAACTGCACGCGGGGCGTGGAGTTAAGTCACGAGTGTGACCCCCTTTCTGGACTGAGAACCTTTGCCAGCGGACGACACCCAACTCGGCGGGTCGGTGTCTCCGCGGAATCCGGTGCGTTTCGGGCCCTATATTCTGGATCGCCAAACCGGCGAACTGCGGAAACATGACCTGAGGCTCAAGCTTTCGGGCCAGCCTCTTGAAGTGCTTCTTTACCTCCTGGAACGCCCAGGGGTTCTGGTGACTCGCGAAGAACTGCGCCAGCGGCTCTGGACGGGGGACGTCTTTGTCGACTTCGAACGCAGCTTGAACAGCGCAGTCAAGAATCTCCGCCGGGCGCTAAATGAAGACCCCCAGCAACCGCATTACATAGAGACGTACCCGCGCAAGGGTTATCGATTCATTGGCATCATCGAGCAGGAACCTCCGACCGCGGATCCCTCGGCAAGCATTGCGGAGAGCGCTCTTTTGTCAGCGCGGTCCGATCTGGTAACGCAGGGAGCGGTCGAGGGTTCCCGAGCCGAGAATTCCGTTTTCGTCGCGCGCTCAAATCGCTGGAAATGGGAACTGGCGATCGCCGCTAGTGTAGTGGTAGTGGCTGTCGCCTTCTTTGTCGCGAATCGCAGTCATAAGGTCCGCACCTCGGCGGCGGGCGGTCCAGCAAAGAAGAATCTCACCCTTCGCTCCTCGATTGCAGTGCTCGGATTCAGGAATCTCTCTTCGCATGAACACGACGCATGGCTTTCCACGGCCATCACGCAAATGCTCTCGACAGAGCTCGCCGGGGGCGACAAAATCAGGATCATTCCCGAAGAAATCATAGCCCGAACCAAACAAGACCTTGGCCTGAAGGAAAATGACAGCTATGCGCGCGACACGTTGCGGAATCTCCGGTCGCGACTGGGGACTGACTATATAGTCGCTGGTTCCTATATGGCGATTGGAGACAAGAATTCCGGTCTGGTCCGCATGGATCTTCGCCTGCAAGAAACGATCTCGGGAGACACGCTGACCAGCATCGCCGTGAGTGGAAAACAGTCAGAGATTTTCGATCTGGTGGCCCGTGCGGGGCGGGAGATGCGCACGAAATTCGGGTCCACGGTACCGCCCGAAGGCGATGTGGACTGGCGCACGGTGCTTCCGGCCGATCGGGAAGCAGCGAAACTCTATTCGGAAGGGATCGCTGACGTGCGGGTTTCAGAGAACCTTCCTGCCACGGAACTGCTGCAAAAGAGCTTGACCATAGAACCTGGATTCGCCCTCGGCCATGCCGCCTTGGCAGATGCTTGGGCCGCGCTTGGCTACGATTCTCGGGCACTCGCATCGGCTCAGAAGGCGCTCTCGCTGTCGAATGGACTTCCAGAAGATGAGCGCATGGAGATTCAGGGCCGATATTACGAACTGAGCCATGACTGGGCGGGAGCAATTGGCGTCTACCAGCATCTCTGGCAGGATTTTGCGGACGACATCGAATCTGGGCTGAAGCTCGCCGCCGCCGAAATGTCAGCTGGCAACACGAATGAGGCGTTGGGAGTGCTGTCTAACTTGCGTTCGCTGCCACCGCCGAGCGGGACTGATCCACGCATTGATCTCATCGAGGCGTCTATTGCGGCTAGAGGCGCCGATTACAAGAGGCAGCAAGCGCTGGCAGAGCAGGCTGCCGCGAAAGCCCAATCCTCAGGCACCCGACTTCTGCTGGCGCGCGCCATGTTGGTCCAGGGATGGGCCCTCGATGACCAGGCGTACTTCAAAGAAGCCGCCGTAGCGTACTCGAAAGCGCAACAGATTTACGAGCAGGCGGGTGATCGGGACGGCACAGCCACTGCGCTGAATAATATCGGGATTGTCATGCAGAAGCAGGGGGACCTGGCAGGGGCGAAGGCGAAACTGGAGGAGGCCAGAGCCGATTTCCGGCAAATCGGCGACGAAAACGGATTGGGCGGAGCGCTCACCAACTTGGGAGAAGTTTACCGGGCTGAGGGCGACCTGGCGAAGGCGGAAGGTCTCTTTCGCGAAGCGTTGGAGATTTTTCGCAAACTCGGCCGCAATGATAACGAGTATGCCACGATGAACAATCTTGGCGGTCTGCTCTACCAGCGAGGAGACTTTCGCGGCTCCAAGAAGATCTTCGAAAATCTACTGGAAGTCCGGCAGGCAGCCGGTGACAAGATTGGAGTGGCTTTTGCGAAAACCAACTTGGCAGACGTGCTGCGGATCCAAGGTGATTTGGATTCACCCATTAGCCTATACGGTCAAGCTCTGACTTCGTTCAAGGAAGTCGGTGATCGCTCAACATTTGCAGCAGTCAACGTATCTCTCGCCAAAGCTTTTATCAGCAAACAGGACTTCGCTGCGGCGCGCCGAGTCTTGCGAGAAGCGCTGAGCATAAATCAAGAAATCGGAGCTAGGGGCGAGGCCGCACTGGATAAGGTAATGCTGGCACGGGTGGGATTTCTTGAGCGACTTCCAGAACAGTTCGACGCATCCGTGAAGTCTGCCATCGATGAACTCGGACTCGAAAACCGCCGAGCCGATGAGGTAGAAGCGCGAGCCATGCATGCTGAGGCACTGCTCGCCCAAGGCAAACTCGCCGATGCTGGGGACGCGGTAGAAAAGGCTAGCGCCCTGCGAGCAACGGACTGGCTTGCAAGGCTTCGTCTGTCCGCTTCATCGGCACAGCTGGAAGCGGCTCGAGGCAATGACTCAGACGCGCGTCGACGTCTCGTCGCAGTCATAACCGAAGCGCAGCATGCCGGTTGTGTAGTCTGTCAAGCTGAAGTTGGCGAGGTGCTATCGCGACTCGACAGTAGACATAGTCTTCGGAGCGGGAGGCAAGCGCCGCCCCCCGCTGCTACTGACTGATCGTACTGTCTGACCTCTACGGCGCAAGTGTGCGGTCTGAAGGTTGCGGGATCGCACTCTTGCGGCCCGGATAGCCCTACAGTCGATCATTGCCAGTCTCAGAATTCAGTAGGTCCGAGCCAGTGCCTACATCGCCTGCCAGCTTGAAGGGATAAAGCCTCGGCGCTCGGATGACAATGTGGTTCGATCAGTGTCCAATAGGAACTCCTCAGAGTTCCTCACAACACCAAAGGTGGCTGCCAGTGCCGTTGAATGTCAATCAGTTCCTGTTGAGCAGGGTCTGAATACGATAGAGGTCAGGGGTTGAATCTGTGGGCGTCCCTTATTCTTAAGACCGTAAAGAACCCTCTGATTTACCCGTGCCGTTTCCGTGCCGCTCGCACTGCGTTACATCGAGAACAGGGTATTAGGTACCATCTGCTGCCGTCTAAGTTGTTGTAGTTACGTTGTCACGCGGATTCGATTCCTTCCGCGCTCACCATCTCTTTAAGAATCAAAATCCGATCAACCTTGGCGAAGCGGATTTGGTAACACCTCATAACAACCCTCCTGCCACAAGTGCCAGCGGTTGCCGGAAGTCCTATACATCAGCGTGATCGTAGGTGTCCATGGCTAGCGAAACTTCGCGTGACCGAGGATGCCCGAGATCACTCTCGGATGAACTCCGTTACGGCGCATGGTCGTCGTCAGCGTGTGCCTGAAGTCGTGCCATCCGCCGAGCGGGATACTCAACTCTGATGCCGCAGGTCTGATGTACCGCTTTAAGGCATTGCCGAGATTGATGGGGGTTCCTCCCCTTGAGCGAAAAACCTACTCCACATCCCCAAACTGACGTAACCGATATCAACAGGAGAACTTCTAATGAAAGGTCATGAGCAGCACACCGGCCTTAAAACCCCGTCCAGTATCCAACCCGTCGATCCTGACAAACCATTGCCAATCCGCGACTGGCAGGAGAAATACGAACGTTCCCTTGATCTGTTTGGTCGAAGGCAACGCAGAAGCGGTACGCAAGGGCGTTAGAAAGATTCCTCGGCAAACACCCCGCCAAGACCTTCGCTCACCTACATCGGCTCACATTGGCGGATTCTTGTTTTAGCGCGAGACACAACATCGGCCTCATGTCTCGACGTCTACGAACCTAGAGAAAGTTGTGGGTATAATCGCGCCGTTTCGTCAACTATCAGCCGACGCGGTCTTTAGATTGATTCTTGCCTACATGAAAGAAGCGGAACCCCCTCCCCCGAAGTGGTCCCGCTTCAACGTTCAGAACGACTTTCAAAAATGACTCTACATGCTCACGCGACAGTTATAAATTCCACAATGGTGACATCGCATGGCCCAAAGATGGTGCAGGCTTTTACGAGGTGCCCGGCTTTGCAGAATCGTGACTAGCTCATGTACCAACCACCGTTAACGGACAGGGTCTGCCCCGTCACGTAATCGTTCATCGCCAGCATCACGGCTACCGAGGCAACATCGTCAACGGAACCGAAGTGCCCCATCGGGATGAGACTAGGACTTGCGTTAGGGTTACTGGTCACCATGTCCGTCTCAATCAGGGCGGGAGCGATGGCATTGACCGTGATGCCCTCTCGAACAAAGGATGAAGCGCAGGAATGCGTCAGCCCAATGATTCCGGCCTTCGATGCTGCATAGTGCGCTCCCACAGCACCGCCCGTCTGTGCCGCGACGGAAGAGAGGTTTATGATTCGGCCCCATTTCCGTTTTCGCATTCCGCCGATCACCGCCTGAGTGACTAAGAAGACAGATTTCAGGTTCACCGTGAGTATCTCGTCCCACTCTTCCTCAGCAATTTCCTCAAACCGTCGGGGACGTGCGATAGCCGCGTTGTTGACGAGAATGTCGATGCCGCCGAGGGAGTCTTCAACTTCTGTGATCATCCGCTTGACATCGGTTGCGACTGAAACATCAGCCTGAATCGCGAATGCTTTTCTTCCGATGCCAGTGATTTCGCTGCACACTGCTTTCGCGGCGTCGGCCCGTTCACGATAGTTCACCGCAACATCGGCCCCGTCTCTAGCCAGCGCGATGGCGATGGCTGCTCCGATCCCGCGACTGCCCCCGGTCACGAGAGCAACTCGATTCTTGAGGTCTGTCATGCGGTCATTGTAGGACGAGAAGGTCCAGTGAAGCATGGGCCTTTCAATCCCGGTCTGTGAAGGCCGTCTCCTAACCCTAAAGGGAGAAAAAACCAGGAGTAGGGAAAGACCTCGTCTGCTCTGATTGAATGCTGGTATTGAATGTGAATTTGAGGCAGGAGAGAATTGCGACCATGAAAAACGCCTACGTGGTCAGGGAGTTGGTATCGGTGGCGTCAGGCGAAAAAGAACTCCGCACTCATTATGAGTACGGGACGTTCGACACCTACGAGGCGGCGAACCAATGCGCCGTAGCAACGAAAAATCAGAGTTGCTTTCCTCAAAGGGATGAAGCGAACTCTTAGCAGCCAGCCCCGGTCAGAGGGAACCGCAGATTTTGCGGTAGTCAGCTTCGGGAAACGCCTTGAGGGTCTCCGTGGAAATGTTTCCGAGTGCGGTTGCTGACAACGTGAACTTTGCACACGCCTCATCGCTAGGAAACTCGGAGATCAAAACGGCATCGTAGTGCCCCATGGTCAAGTACCATGCCTGAATCTTTCCACCTACCGCTTCAGCGGCTTTCCTAGCAGCATCGAGCCGCGATGGACTTTCCTTGACCTTTGAAAGTCCTTGGTGGGTGTAACGGACGAGCGTCACAAAGTGTTGCATAGAGTTCCTCCTGCATGCGACAGGTCATTGAATTGAACTAGCTGCCTGCGAGAACGCATTGTTCGCGTTGCTTCCGATCAGACGAATCGCGCCAACCACAATTACTAAAATGACGGCCAGCATTACTGCATACTCCGCGATGTCTTGCCCCTCATCGTACCGCCACAGTTGAAGAAGATGTCTCATGTTCCCTCCTTTGACACGGCCCGATTCTACTGGTGAGAAAGAGTGATCAAGATCACGGGGTCTTGGCTGTGGGTGCTAACCTAAAGGTACTCCTCCTGCGCCATCTAGGGAGGTAGAAAATGACAAGTCCTCTGACAGACCTAGAGGCTTACACAGATGCGGAGTTGAAGGAGGCAACCAGCGTCATCCCCTTCTCACCAGCAGCAACTCTTCTCAGCAGGGTGCTCATCTTAAGGGTGGGTACCTTTTTTATGTGGCGTCGGTCGTCAGCCCTCACAAACGGGGCCAAACGGCGGGTTACAGTTTACCGTGGCTATCCCCTGCTCAACGGCTGCCACGCCTGTGCAAGTGCGGGATTTGCGATATCAACTGGAATTTCAACGCCCAGAGAAAATTCTTCGGTACGACCCTAATGGGACTAACCACGCCGCCGTTGCAGTAAATGCCAATCACTCACCCCCTTGACACGCAGCCCCAATTCCCTGGGGCTGCACTGTAACTTCTGGCAGTTACGGTAGGCAACGACGCAGTCTAGATTCCAGTCTTGTGGTTGTTCGAATCGTTGAGGCTCGACGAACAAATCACTAATTTGGGTGTTCGCGCCACTGAGGACACGCAAGTCTACTTCCTGACATTGGATTGCCGAAGCCGAAAGTTACGGAAACCGCATCGTCGCCGAGCCGTGGATGACAAATGATGGCACAGAGCTGATTGGCAGCAACGTTTCGCACTATCGCGTCCTGGAAAAGCTCGGCAGCGGCGGGATGGGTGTGGTGTACAAGGCGGAGGATACAGGGCTCGGCCGCTTTGTTGCTTTAAAGTTTTTGTCAGAAACGGTTTCGCAGGATCCTCACGGTCTGGAACGCTTCCGTCGTGAGGCCCGGGCAACCTCGGCGCTGAACCATCCAAATATTTGTACCATCCATGAGATTGCCGAGCACGGTGGGCAATGCTTCATCGTGATGGAGTTTCTGGACGGAATTACTCTGAAGCAGCTCATCGCCCAGAAGCCGATCGAGATGGATGTCTTGCTCAGGCTCGCGGATGAGATTGCAGACGCACTGGACGCCGCGCATTCTGAAGGAATTATTCATCGCGATATTAAGCCCGCTAACATTTTCGTAACCAAGCGAGGACACGCCAAGATCCTCGACTTCGGTTTGGCCAAGGTGGTCCTGCCGGCCAGCTCCGCCAGCCAGATCGGTGCTCAAGCGACGCAGACTTCTTCATCTCCTGCCGCGGACCTCACTACCACTGGAGCCGCGATGGGAACGATTGCATATATGTCGCCGGAACAGGCGCGGGCCAAAGATCTGGACGCCCGCACTGACCTGTTTTCGTTTGGTACGGTGTTGTATGAAATGGCCACCGGAAAACTGCCCTTCCACGGAGACAGTACGGCGATTCTTTTCGATGCGATTCTAAACCGCGCTCCGGTCGCGCCTGTACGGCTGAATCCTGACCTGCCAGCCGAACTGGAACAAATCATCGACAAGGCACTGGAAAAAGACCGCAGCCTTCGCTATCAGCATGCCTGCGACATGCGAACCGACTTGCAGCGGCTGAAGCGAGACACCGGCTCACGCCGAATCTTGCTCCCGGAAGCGCAGCGGGACACGGAATCGGTGGAAATTCCGGTTCCAAGGCGTTCCTCTTCGAGCGGCAAACAGAAGACAGTCTTTTCCTCCTCGGTTCCTGTAGTAGAAGAGCGACCGCGCAACCGTCGCTGGAAGACTCTTGTAGCCGCCATGCTTGTCTTTGCCACCCTGATCGCGGGTGGTCTTTACTTTGGAATTTACCGTCGGACGCGACTCACCGACAAAGACACGATTGTCCTGGCCGACTTTACGAATGGTACAGGCGAAGGGGTATTCAATGATGCCTTAAAACAGGCCTTGGCCGTTCAGTTGGAGCAATCGCCCTTTCTGAGCATCGTTTCCGAACAGCGCATTCAGCAGACTTTGCGGTTGATGGGCGCGTTGTCCGACATGCAATTCACACCAGCGATTGCGCGGGAACTTTGCCTGAGAGTACAAGGGGCTGCGGTGATCGAAGGCTCGATTGCGAACTTGGGCGGCGAGTATGTTCTCGGTTTGAAAGCAACTGCTTGCAGCAATGGTCGGTCCTTGGCGAGGGTTCAGGTGATGTCCGACAGCAAGGAGCACATTCTGAAGGCGCTCAATGAGGGAGCGACCAGCCTGCGGGGAAAGCTGGGTGAATCGCTCAGTACGGTACAGAAATACGACACTCCGGTGGAGCAGGCAACAACGTCCTCGCTGGAAGGATTAAAGGCCTACAGCCTGGGGCTTACCGCGAAGGACCTGAAGGGCGATGAAGCGGCGCTTCCGCTTTTTGAGCGGGCAACTCAGCTCGACCCAAATTTCGCTATGGCCTACGCATTATTGGGGACGAGCCATTCGAATCTCGGCGAGAGGAACCAGGCAGCGGAGAGTCTCGGAAGAGCGTACCAATTGCGTGAACGCGTCAGCGAACGAGAAAAGTTCTACATCGATTCTTACTATCGCGATCTGGTCGTCGGAGATCTGGATAAGGCGGCCGAGATATATCAGGTCTGGGCAGAGGTGTATCCGCGCGATGAAAAGCCCGTGGGCAATCTAGGCCTGCTGTATGGCTACACGGGACAACATGAGAAGGCCCTTTCGCAAGCACGCGAGGCACTTCGTCTTCAACCCGCGAGCGGACTGAGATATGCCAACCTCGTCCAAAACTTCGTTCGCTTGGGCCGCTTGCAGGAAGCCCGGGCAACGGCGGTAGAGGCGCAAGCGAAGAAGCTTGATTCCCCTTACCTGCACTTCTATCTCTACCAGCTTGCGTTCTTGCAGAACGACGAGGCAGGAAGAGCACAACAAGTTGCATGGGCCGCTGGTAAATCAGGGGTGGAAGATATGCTGCTGGCGGCCGAAGCCGATACCGCTGCTTCTGCCGGTCAGTTGAGGAAGTCCCGGGAATTCTCACAGCAAGCGATCCTTTCCGCTGAACGAGCGGAAGCAAAGGAGACCGCGGCAGGCTATGACGCCGATGCGGCTCTCACGGAAGCCTTCGTCGGAAACACGGCCGAGGCACGCCAGAGAGGAGAGGCGGCTCTCGCACGATCGACCAGCCGGGACGTGAAATTTGGAGTAGCTCTGGCCCTGGCGCGGGCCGGAAATGCGTCGCATGCGGAAAAGCTGGCCGATGACCTAGCGAAGACCTTTCCATTGGACACAGTTGTAAAGTTCAACTACTTGCCGACTGTCCGCGCTCAACTTGCACTCAGCCGCAACGATCCTGTGAACGCCATTGAAGCTTTGAAAATTGCCGTTCCATTCGAGCTAGGACAACCGGGCGACTCATCGTTCACGCCGTCACTCTATCCAGTATTTGTACGCGGAGAAGCGTATCTGTCGGCGGGTCGGGGCCAGGAGGCTGCGGCCGAGTTCCAGAAGATCCTGGATTATCCCGGGGTTGTGGTCAACGAAACAATTGGCGTTCTTGCCCGCCTCGGATTGGCGCGAGCGCATGTTCTGCAAGGCGACACCGTTAAGGCACGGCCGGCATATGACGAGTTCCTTGCGCTCTGGAAAGATGCCGACTCCGACATCCCCATTCTGAGGCAGGCGAAGGCGGAGTATGCGAAGCTTCATGGGAGTTAACGGCGCTCGATGGTCAGCGAGATCCCTGTAAGAAGTGACAATAGGCAGTTTGACACGATCGTGTTGAACTGCTCGTGAGTCGCAAGTTCGCGTGCAGGTCGCACGGCCGACATACCGACCTGCCCACAGCGTCCGGACTTTCTGTTGCGGTGATCGCGCACGGACCTGAAGGAGTCGCTAATATGTTTTTCCCGAGCGCGGGTTCTCCAGCGCAACTGCGCTGGCTGAGAGTTTTCGAACCACTGATGCTGGCCACCGGAATTGTGCAGCCGCTCGCCACCTTGCCGTCGATTTCCAAGTTGTATTTCACTCACACCGTGCATGCATCGGGTCAATCCCTGACGACGTGGTCGATCTTCGGCCTCGCAAGCTTATTGTGGGTCATATACGGTTTGCTCAATCGGAAGCCCGCCATCTACGTGGGGAACGTCATCGGCCTGCTGATGAATGTGTTGATGGTGAATGGCATCCTGCTGAATGCGGGCTGGACGTACTGAGCCCGGCAAGATTCTCAAGGATTGGTTTTGCCTAGAACATCACCTTCAACGTGAACTGTGCCGAACGTGGTCCCCCGACCGCGTATAGTGCGCTTTGTCCGGTCCCGCCGCTTCCGCCGCCTGCTTCAAGGTTCGTTGTCGACCCAGGGCAGACCTTGCCGAAGGACGGATTCGGAGTGTTTCCATCGAACGACCACACGGGATCAGGGTTGCATTGCGATCCGGGCAGTCCGAACATCGGGTGGTTGAAGAGATTGAAATATTCGACGCGCACATCGAGTTTCACGCGCTCGGTCAGGTTAAAGCGTCGACGCAGCGCGATATCGATCTGGTTGATCGAATAGGGGCTGCGCAGCCTGTTCCTGGGCAGGTTTCCATTCTCATCCGGCGGCAGGGCTGTGAAGGCAGCCGGGTTCAATGCACTCCCGCTGGGTTGCGTCGAATCAGCGATCCAGAAGGGTTGACCAGGAACGATTTCGGCCTGGGTTCCGAATGGGCCGGGCGTCAGGGAGAATGTTCTCACTGTCACGTTGATCGGCGGCGCAGACGTCACGCGTACCAACCCGTCAACCGCCCAGCCTTTGAGGATCGCCTCGCCGACTCGCCCCCAAGTCGGGGAGGGAACCTCATAGGAGACAGCCCCGGCAACCGACTGACGTAAGTCGTAGTCAGAGGGAGTCAGGGGTGGGAGCACGACGTCACTCACGCTGGTCGCGCGAAGATCTCCTGAATCGGTGGAACCCATATCCGTTGATCGAGCGAGGTTGTAGGAAACGAGTGCCTGCAGGCCATGCGACATGTGTCGCTGGAACTGTAATTGAAATGCGTTGTACGTGGAGTTGCCAGCGTTCCACGTAGCGTAGACCGATCCGGCGCCCATGCTCACCACTGCGGGAGGGTAGAGGTGGTCTTCTCGAAGCAGACGCCTGCCGGCTGAGCCGACGTAGGTAGCCGACAAAGTCTGCTTTGTTCCAAGCTGTCGCTCAATCGCCGCATTCCATTGCAGGGTCAATGGAACACGCAGATGCGGATCGACCGCGCTTACTTGATTCCAAGCCAAATCGAGAGCAGTTGAAAACGGACGAGGCTGGAGCAAGGGGTTCGACAAGTCGAACGGCGTGCCTAGAGCAACCGGCGGAAATTCAGACCGATAGTATGGAAAGCCGAACGCGGCGAGGCCGACGTCCCCGTAACCTAAATCATAGAAGGCGCCAAATCCTCCGCGCAGCACCGTGCGGCGATTCATCTGGTAGGTGGCTCCGATGCGAGGAGCAAAATTTCCCAGCCTCGTGTGCCACAGGGCCCCAGGGACTAGAGCGAGAGGATTCGAGTCGAAGATTCCGTGCAGAATATAAAGGGGTTGCCCTGGCGTCGCCGAAGTCGGGGGAGGATTGATTTCCCATCGCAACCCGTAAGTGATGGTCAAGTTATTTCTTGCCCGCCAGGTGTCCTGGGCATACAGCGAGTAGTTGTTTACGTTCACGGAGAAGGGATCGCTGGCGCTCACGATCGCCTCGCCCATTAATCCGGCCACTAACTCCGAGTACTCCGGAAAAATGCCGTAGCTGGTAGCTTCCAGAGCCGTGGGGGTTAAACGACGATAGTCGAGGCCGAACTTGAATTGATGTACCCCAATGGCCCAGGAGAACGTATCGACAAAATTGAGCTGCCGTTGGACGTTCATCCGTTGCGTC
>Ga0070712_100000510_pt1 | contig 22271 bp, 17 predicted proteins | sample LARL81metaG_FD_71396 | JGI IMG/M metagenome (GOLD analysis project Ga0070712, IMG submission 71396) | Corn, switchgrass and miscanthus rhizosphere microbial communities from Kellogg Biological Station, Michigan, USA - LAR L8-1 metaG | ecosystem: Host-associated > Plants > Roots > Rhizosphere ...
AACGACCTGGTTCGGCCGACGCTGTACGAGGCGCACCACGAGATCCAACCGGTACGGGAGGGGGCGGGCCTCACCCGTGCCACCGTCGACGTCGTGGGCCCGGTCTGCGAATCGGGGGATTTCCTGGCGCTCGATCGCGACATGGTGCCACCTCGGCCGGGCGATCTCCTTGCCGTTATGAGCGCGGGCGCCTACGGCGCGGTCCAGGCCGGCACCTACAACACGCGTCCCCTGGTGCCGGAAGTGCTTGTCCGGCAAGCCGAATGGGCTCTGGTGCGGCCGCGTCTGGAGGTTTCCGAGCTGATTGGCCTCGACCGATTGGCGCCCTGGCTTTAAGGCCGCGATCTAGGAGTTGAACCATCTTCCCGGTCTCGCCGTTTTGATCGGGCAGGCGCCTTCCTTTTGCCGGCTGGTACCGCTCTAATGGCGTGCTACCATTCGAAAAATTGGACCGATTCTCGAGCGAAAGGCCAGCATTGAACGACCGGACTCCGAAAGCCGCGCCTCCACCGCCCGTCCCCGCCCAGACCGGTTCCGGGAGTGAGATGCTCCGCCGGGCTTTGGCGCAAGCGCATTGGACGCTCTTTTGGGAACGCTTGTGGCCTCCTCTTGCCAGGCTCGCCACACTCGTCGGGCTTTTCCTTGCGCTCTCATGGCTAGGCATTTGGCTGTGGCTCCCCTCCCATGCGCGGGCGATCGGGCTCGGCGGCTTTTTCCTGCTCGCGGCCGCGGCCTTGGCGCCGTTCTTGTGGCTGCGCCCCCCAAGCAAGACCGATGCACTCCATCGACTGGATCGCAACTCGGGTTTGCGCCATCGCCCCGCGACGGCGATGGCCGACGAAATGGCCGGTCCCGTAGCCGACTCCTATGCCGCTACGCTGTGGCACGCCCACATGGAGCGCGCCATGGCTGCGGCGCGCGCGCTCAAGCCTGGACTCCCCAGCCCGCGCCTTGCATTGCGCGATCCCTTTGCCGTCCGTGCTCTGGTGGCAGTCCTCGTGGTTGCAACCTTCATCGCTGCCGGCGATGAGCGCATGAAGCGAGTTGCCGCCGCGTTCGACTGGCAAGGCGTGATGTTGCCTGCCAATTTCCGCATCGACGCGTGGGTCAGCCCGCCCGCCTATACCGGACGACCTCCGTTGATTTTGCCTGGACTACACCCGGGCGAGGCGCGCACGGGCGGCAGCGAAGTTTCAGTCCCCGCGGGCAGCTTGCTGGTCATTCGTGCGAGCGGGATTGCGCTCGACGTGGTCACGACGGGCGGGCTCACCGAAGCACCTAAGGGTGCGCAAAGCACGAGTGCGAACGGCAGCGAGGAGCGCCGTTTCCTGATCAACGAGGCCGGCGGAGCGACCGTTCGCGGCGCATTCAGGCGTGATGTCGGCTGGCAATTCACGGCTATTCCGGACCACGCACCGACCATTGCGCTCGCGGAGGATCCGGAAGGACAGGCCCGCGGAGCCATGAAGTTGTCCTATAAGGTTGAAGACGACTACGGTGTCGTGAGCGCGCAGGCCGGCTTTAGTCTCGTTGGTCAGGAGGGCACGAACCGGCAGCCTCCCCGGGGCCTGTACGAAGCCCCCAACTTTCCCCTCGTTCTGCCACAGGCGCGCACGCGCACTGGTAGCGGGCAGACCACAAAGGACCTCACCGAGCATCCCTGGGCTGGGGCCGACATTGCAATGACGCTGAGCGCCCGGGATGAAGCCGGAAATGAGGGCCGCAGCGAGCCGTTCGAAATGCGCTTGCCGGAGCGCCCGTTCAGCAAACCGATGGCACGTGCCCTGGTCGAGCAGCGCCGGGTGCTGGCGCTGGACGCGGATGCCCAGGCCAAGGTGCTTAACGCCCTCGGGGCGCTCACGCTTGCCCCCGAGCGTTTCCAGATGGAGAGCAACGTCTATCTCGGACTGCGTGCGATCTACTGGCAACTGGCCCGCGCCAAGACGGACGATCAGCTCCGCGAGGTGGTCGCGCGGATGTGGGACATGGCGGTGCACTTGGAGGATGGCAGCGTCTCCGATGCCGAGCAGGCGCTGCGGGCGGCAGAGGAAGCCTTGCGTCAGGCGCTCGAGCGCGGTGCTGACGACGAGGAAATCAAGAAGCTTACCGACCAGCTGCGCGCGGCCCTGGACAAATTCCTGCAGGCCTTGGCCGAACAGCTGCGCAAGAACCCGCAGCAGCTCGCCCGGCCGCTGGATCCCAACATCCGGCAGCTGCGGCCGCAGGACCTGCGCAACATGATCGACCGTCTTGAGCAGATGGCCCGTTCCGGCGCCAAGGATGCCGCGCGCCGGATGCTGCAAGAGCTCCAGTCCATGCTGGAAAACCTCCAGATGGCGCGTCCCGGACAACAGATGGACGGCGACGGCGATGACGACATGATGTCCGCGCTGGACGAGCTTGGGGACATGATCCGCAAGCAGCAGCAGCTGCGTGACCGCACTTTCCAGGAAGGGCAGGATCAACGGCGTGATCGGCAACGCGGACAGCAAGGCCAGCGCGGACAGCAGGGCAATCAGATGGGACAGCTGCGCGAGAGCCAACAAGGGCTGCGTGAGCAGCTCGAGAGATTGATGCAGGAGCTGCGCAAGCGCGGCTTGGGGCAGGGCCAGCAAGGACAAGGCGAGATGGATCAGCTCGGTCGTGCCGGGGAAGCCATGGGCAATGCCGAAGGAGAGCTTGGACAAGACAACACCGACGGCGCGGTCGAGTCCCAGGGCCGTGCGCTCGAGGCGCTGCGGCGAGGCGCACAGAGCTTGGCGCAATCGATGCAGCAGCAGGGCATGCTAGGGCCTGGACCCAACGGCCACCCCGGTCGGGTTGGACCCTCGCGCGCGCAGCAGGAAACGGACCCGCTCGGCCGTCCGTTGCGCGGTCGCGACTATGGCGATGATGCCACTGTAAAGGTGCCTGGCGAAATCGACGTTCAGCGTGCGCGCCGCATTCTGGAGGAGTTGCGGCGCCGTTTCGGCGAGAACTTCCGCCCGCAGCTCGAGCTCGACTACATCGAGCGGCTGTTGCACGACTACTGAGTTGCCGCTCCCTACAGCCTCGTGGTCCGCTTCGAAAATGTCGGTTTGCGCTATGGTGTTGGGCCGGAGGTGTTGCGCGACTTAACCTTACGCGTCGACCCCCATTCGTTTCAGTTCCTCACCGGGCCTTCCGGCGCCGGAAAGACGTCGCTGTTGCGGCTTCTCTTTCTTGCGCTGCGTCCAACCCGGGGTCTGGTGACGATATTTGGTCATGATGTTGCCACCCTGAGCAAGGATGCGCTTTCAACCCTGAGGCGGCGCATCGGGATCGTATTTCAGGATTTTCGCCTGCTTGATCACATGAGCACGTTTGAGAACGTGGCATTGCCCTTGCGGGTCATGGGGCAGGAGGAGCAGAGCTATCGCGAGGAGGTGCTTGAGCTGCTCAAATGGGTGGGATTGGGTGATCGAATATGGGCGCTGCCTGCCGTGCTCTCCGGCGGAGAGAAACAGCGGGCTGCCATTGCACGGGCCGTGATTGCGAGGCCGCAGCTCCTGCTCGCCGATGAGCCTACCGGCAACGTCGATCCTAACCTGGCACAGCGGTTGCTGCGCCTGTTCGTCGAGCTCCATAAATCGGGGACGTCAGTGATCATCGCGACGCACGACATCGGTCTCATGGACAGGTTCGATGCGCGTCGCCTCGTCCTGCATGATGGCCGCCTGCATGTCTACGACTAGCTCCGTAACGCTGCAGAGCGGGGCATCGCCGGTCGATAGCCCGACCCCACCGATCGAGTCCGCGCGTCGGCCGGCCCCCATCGTGCCGCGCGCGACGATCGCAGGGAGGGCGCTCATGGGCGTTGTCGCGATCATGACCTTCCTCGCTTCTCTGACAACGGGCGCGGCGGTGCTGGTACGATCTGCGGCGGACCAATGGCAGGCGGACGTTGCGCGTGAGCTCACGCTCCAGGTGCGCGCAGTAAGCGGCCGGGACATGGAGGCCGAGGTCGGCAAGACGGTTGCAATCGCGCGTGCCTTTCCGGGGATCGCGGAGGTGAGACCCTACTCGAAGGACGAAACGGTACACCTGCTCGAACCCTGGTTGGGGAGCGGGCTGCAATTCAATGATCTCCCCATACCCCGTCTGATCGTGCTGCGGATTGCACCTGGGGCAGCCCCCGATCTCGGCGTGCTGCGTCAGTCCCTCGAGGAGCAGGTGGCAGGGGTAAGCCTGGATGACCACCGCAGCTTTGTCGCGCGCATGCGCGCCATGTCCGGCGCAGCGCTGCTTGTCGGCATCGCTGTGCTCTTTCTTGTCCTCCTGGCGACCATGCTTTCGGTGACGTTTGCGACGCGCGCGGCCATGGTGACCAATCAGCCGGTGATCGAGGTGCTGCATCTCATCGGGGCAAAGGATAATTTCATCGCAGCGCATTTCCAGCAGCATTTCCTCCAATTGGGGCTTCGGGGCGGCTTGCTCGGAGGCGGCATCGCGATCGCGCTGTTTGCGTTTGCCGACCTTGCCAGCGGCTGGTTTTCAGGAACGGCCGCAGGCGATCAGTTTGCGGCTATGTTCGGAACTTTCTCGCTCGGGGCTCTCGGTTACTTGGCCATGCTTGCGCAGATCGGCTTGGTCGCCGGGACGACGGCGATTGCCTGTCGCCGCACCGTCAGCGCCACCATCGAAGCGGTTCAATAAATCCCTTGGGCCAGCCGTATACGGCCGATGACGCAGGCGGGAAATAGTTTCGTAACTCGGGGCCGCATCTTGCCACCGGCGCGCCGACTTCTATGCTCACGATCCGCAAGCTGAAAAACGCGGATGACCTCTGATACCGATTGCGATGACGGCAGAATGACGCCTCGGCCGCGAGAGGGTGGCGCGCCGTGGCGCTTGCTGCGGTGGCTTGGCAGATCCGGACTCCTGCTCGGCGCCTTGACGGCGCTGGCGCTGGCGGGCGGCTTTGCCTGGTTCGTCTGCCGCGTTCCTGCCCGTGAAGTCCAGCTCAACCGGGATGCGGACGGCATCGTCGCTCTCACTGGAGGGGCCTTCCGCATTGCCGATGCCATTGAGCTGTTGGCCGCCGGCCATGGACGACGGCTGCTGATAAGCGGCGTCAATCGTTCGACCAATCCGCATGAGATTTCCCGGCTCAATCCGGAATTCGGGAAATGGGTACGGTGCTGCGTGGACTTCGATCGTTCGGTCAACACCTTGGGAAACGCGATCGAGATCAAACGATGGTCGGAGCAACGCGGCTTCCATTCCCTGATCGTCGTCACGTCCTACTACCACATGCCGCGAGCGTTGGCCGAGATCGCGCACCAGATGCCCGAGATGACGCTGCTGCCATTCCCGGTCATCCCCGATCGGCAACGCGCCGAGCCGTGGTGGGCAAACAGCACGAGGGCACGGCTCCTGCTTTCCGAATACGTCAAACTGATTGCTGCCAGGGTACGCATGGGAATAAATCCCACTGCGGGAGCGGCGGAGCTGATCTGAACCGCGAGAGGGGCGCGATGGTTCAGGGAAATTTCTCGGACAGGTGAATTTCGTGTTTATCCTTCGTTCCGTCATTTTCAACCTTCTGTTTTATTTGAATCTACTTGTCCTGCTTGTCGCGGCGCTGCCTACGCTGCTGATGCCGCGCACGGCTATTCTGAGCGTTGCAAGATTGTGGGCGCGTATCAATTCATTGTTGCTGCGCGCGATCTGCGGCATCACCGCCGAGTTTCGCGGGCTGGAAAAAATTCCCCCCGGACCACTCATCGTCGCCTGCAAGCATCAATCGCTGTGGGAAACGTTTGCGCTGGTGCCGCTTTTTGCCGACCCGGCCTACATCATGAAACGCGAGCTGATGTGGATCCCGTTTTTCGGCTGGTACACATGGAAGGCCGGCATGATTGCCGTCGACCGCGGCAGGGGGTCGCAGGCGCTCCCCGAAATGAATGCTGGCGTACGACGAGAGCTGGCGCGCAATCGGCAAGTCATCATTTTCCCCGAGGGCACCCGTCGGGCTGCCGGAGCCCAGCCGCGCTACAAACAGGGGGTGGCTCATCTCTACCTGGAAACCGGGGTCGCTTGCCTGCCGATTGCGCTCAATTCCGGATTGTTCTGGCCGCGCCGATCCATGCGACGCCGGCCCGGCACCATCCGGATCGAGGTGCTGGATCCGATCCCCGCAGGACTGGACAAGACGGTTTTTTTCGAACGTCTGCAGGCCGCAATCGAAAACGCGACCGCGCGTTTGCTGAAAGAAGGTGAGCAGGACCTTGCGGCTGCCGGTATCAGTCCCGGGCAACGGGGGACGATAATCCATCACCCGCCTGCGCCATCGCGCTAGCATACGGGTGGGATCCGCTCGGCTGTCCCTGCGACCCGAGCAGCTGCGCCAGCCGGTGCAGTTGCGCATCCCGGTAGCCCAGTTGCTCCAGTGCCGCGACGGTTGCAACGACATAGTCGCGGTTCGCTCCCGACATACCATGTCCCTGGCGGACGTGGTGCAACTGGTCGTCCAGCGAAAGCTGCCCCGCATATTGCGGATGGCCACGGTCTACGATGTAGCATAGTGCCGGCACCCTATGCTCGGCCGGGCCTTCCAGCCACACGGGCCGAACCACTTCCCGATATACTGATGTCACCTGCTCGCGTCTGCGCAAATACTTCAGGGTAGACATCCGTTCCTGTGCGCTCACCCGATAAGCAACTCCACGGCAAGCCCCGCCGCGATCGAGCCCCAGCACGAGCCCAGGCCGCTCCGCAGTGCCGCGATGGACGAAGGAATAAACACACAATGCCCGATGGGCCCCGAGGAGCCGAGCCGGAAGGCGCTCGAGAAACGGAAACTCCGGCCGCCACATGAGCGAGCCGTAGGCAAAGACCCAAAGGTCTTCTTGCGAGTGAGCGGGATCGGGGTCCATGGCTATCCATAAAATGTGGTGCGGGCGCTGACCAGAACATCTGGCGCGGCTGCAAAAGGTGGACTCTCACCCAGAGCATAGAGCGGCATGGCGATTCGGAGAAAAATCGTCCCAGCTCTATGAAATCGCCGCAATAGGCGGGCTTGAGATGATGCCCTGAGGGCGCTGGAGCGCGACATCGTCAGCCTAAAAGCATCAGACAAGAGCATCGCACATGTCCAATCTCCTTACTCGGCCTTCCCGCTCCCGGCGCTGGCCGCTGTTTCTCGTGCTCGGCTTGGTCGTGGCGCTCGCCGTCGCATGGACCGGGTTCTGGTTTTACGCAGCCGCCCAAGCCAAGTCCGAGATTGCTAACTGGCGCGAGCGCGAACGCCAAGCCGGGCGCCGACAGGACTGCGCATCCCTTTCGGTTGGGGGTTATCCCTTCCGCATCGAGGTGCGGTGCGCAGACGGGAACTTTGAGCTGCAAGGCACCCCGACGCTGCGGCTTGATCTGCCGTCCGTGCTGGCCGTGGTGCAGGTCTATGACCCTCGTCTGCTCATCAGCGAGTTCAAAGGGCCGCTCAACGTTTCACAGCAGAGCGGTCGGAACGAATTTATCCTCGATTGGGACGTGGGTCGCGCCAGTGCGCGCGGACGCTTGCCCTCACAAGTCGAGCGGGTATCGCTTGCCCTTGAGGCTCTCTCGATACGCGACTCAGGAACCGGCAACGCCGATCCCACCTTCAAGGCACAGCATTTCGAGCTCCATGGGCGTCAAGCTCCCGGGTCGCAAGCTGCTGATCCGGCGATCGAAGCGGTATTGCAGGTCAAGCACGCAACCGCGGAAAAGGTGCACCCCATTGCCGCGACGCCGATCAATGCGGACGTTACCAGCGTAATCCATGGCCTTGATGACTTTTCGGCCATGCCTTGGCCCCAACGGCTGAAGGAATGGCAGGCGCACAACGGCGAAATCGAGATCATCAAGGCGCGGATCGAGCAGGGTACCATCATAGCGGAAGGCGCAGGCACTCTGAGACTTACACGGGAAGGGCGGCTCAATGGCAATCTCCAGGTCACCGTGATAGGGATTGAAGATGTCCTGCGGCTGTTCAACCTGGAGCGCCTTGCATCTCAAGGGCAAGTCGGTGCCGCGCTGAACGCTCTTGATCGGCTCCTTCCCGGGCTGGGCGGAATCGCCCGCCAGAGCGCGGCACCTGGCATTGCTGCCGCCCTTGGCCAGCGCGCCGAGCTCGACGGCAAGCCTGCCACCGGCCTGCCGATCCGCTTCGTCGATGGGACGGTGTTCCTTGGGCCTTTTCAAGTCGGTGTGGTCCCGCCCCTGTTCTAACTGAGCGCGGCGCGCACCACACGCCATCTTTCCATTACCAGCGCGCTCGGCGGGAGGTCCGCCAGGGTCGGCGCGAGGCTCCAAGGGTCCGCCGGCTGCCGAAACGGTTGAGAAGCCGCACTTGCCATGGAGCCCCCCCGCTGCGCTATCAATAACGATAGCAGAGGGCAGGCAGCCTTCACGTTATGAGAGGATGCATGGGACAAGTGTTGGTTCGCAATCTGGACGAGCACGTGATCGAAAGTCTCAAGACCAAGGCCGCGCTCAAGGGCTGCTCGCTCGAGCAGGAATTGCGCGATGTTCTCACCGCAGCGGCACCGCTGACGGCCGAGGAGAAGATCGCGCTCTTCCGTAAGATACGAGCGAAATCTCCATCGCTGAAGGATTTCGACGTCGGCGCCGCGATACGCGCCGGTCGCGATGATGAATCTCTCCCATGACCGTCGTCGTCGACGCCAGTGTCGCGGTCCGCTGGTTTATCGATGTTCCGGGCTCCGAGAAGGCTTACCGGCTGATCAAGAACGAGGAGCGCATCGTTGCCACCCGACCTCGTCATGGCGGAAACCGCCAGCGCGCTATGGAAAGCTGTCCGGTTCGCCGGCCTGGAGCTCGCGACGGCGACCGAAGCGATTGCCGCGGCGGGAGCGGCCTTCGACGAGCTCGTCTCCGCGCGCACGCTGGCCGATCGTGCGCTCGCGATCGCTCTCGAACTGCGCCATCCTGTCTACGACTGCTTCTATCTCGCTCTGGCCCAGGCGCGCGGCAGCCGGCTGGTGAGGGCCGACGACCGCCTGTTGCGTGTTTGCGCGCGTACGCGGTTCGCGAAGCTCATGCGTTCGCTGTGAGTCGCGGCGCGAAATAGCCGTCGCTGGGCCCTCACTGGGAGAGGAACGAGCGGCACGCACCCCGTCCAATATAGGAACAAATCGTCCAAGACTCTGACATGCTGCAGAATCTGCGAGTGCAAGCCCAGCCTGGCCCGCCGCGGCACTGGATGAAGTCAATCTGGCTCGCCCTAGTCGTCGGCTGCGTTTACACGTTGTCGGCACAGATGAGCCTTGCCCTGCTCACTCCCGACGGCGTCGCCGTGTTCTGGCCAGCCGCGGGGGTCGCCGCGGGCACGCTGATCGCGGGTGGCCCGAATGCGCGGTGGGGGGTCGCGGGGGGGACAATGGTCGGGACTATCGTGGCCAATCTCCTGGGTGATCGAAATCTTTGGAGCTCCGTCATCTTCGCCGTATGCAATGCGGGGGAAGCCCTGCTGACGGCCGGCCTGATTGAGCGCTACTTCGGTTCGCCTTTCAGTCTTGACCGGCTGCGCCACGTACTGGGGCTCGTAGGGGCAGCGATCGTCGCCACTGCAGTTTCCGGGATCGGTGGGACGCTCGGATTTGCGGTGTTCCATAACACGACGGCATCGATCTTTGTCACTTGGCAGAACTGGTTCGCATCCGATGCGCTGGGCATCGTCACGATTGCGCCGCTCGTGATCGGGCTCGCTTCGGCAGCATACGAGCCGCCGACGCGCAGCGAGACCATCGAAGGTCTCGCCGCGCTGGCGTCGCTCATCGTCATGAGCGTCATCATCATTGCATTGCCGCAGGAGCGTTGGACGACGGTCGTGCCAATCGCGCTGCTGTTTCCGGTCCTGTTGTGGATCGCGGCACGCTGTCGGGCGGTGTTTGCGGCGGCGGCGGCCTTCATCGTAACCCTCGCAATAGTCGTCACAACAACCATCGGAATCGGTCACTTCGGCGATCCCGGTCTTCCAATGGCCGACCGCGTACTTGCCGCTCGTGCCGGCATCCTGGCGGTCGCGCTCTGCGCATACGTCCTCGCTGCCCTCTTCGCGGAGCGACGGCAGCACGAAGCAGCGCTCGCGGAGAGCGAAGCCCGATTGCAGGAGGCGCTGACCGCAGGCGCGGTCACAACGTTCGTATGGGACGTCGGCAGCAGCTCGCCACAGCGCAGCGCCAACGCTGCGCAGATCCTGGGCTTCGACCCGCGGCAGAGCTTTAGCTCGATCGGCTTTCTGTCGCGAGTGCATCCTGACGACCGCGAGCGGTTCAAAGCGCTCGTGCGCGGTGTCACGCCCGAACGCCCATCCTATACCGTCAGCTTTCGCTTCAAGCGTCTCGACGGCCGGGAAGTCTGGCTCGAGGAAACAGCAAATGCCGAGTTCGACTCAGTGGGACGTCTTGTACGCCTCAAGGGCCTCACTCTCGACGTCACCGCGCGCAAGCTGTCGGAGGACCAGCAAAGCCTGCTCATCGCCACGCTTGATCATCGCGTCAAGAATCTGCTGGCGCGCATTTCCGTCGTCACCAAAGATATGCGCCAGAGCAGCGACTCGATCGACGCGTATGTTCAAGCACTGGATCGGCGCATTCAATCCATGGCCGATGCTCATACGCTGCTTAGCCAGAATCGATGGGACGGCGTTGACCTCGCCGCGCTCGTCCGCTGTCAGCTCGCGCCCAACGCGACAGACGCAAATGCGGTGATCGAGGGCCCGAACGTCACTCTGACAGTCGCAGCGACCCAGGCGGTGGCGATCGTGCTGCACGAGCTGGCGACGAACGCGGCAAAATACGGCGCGCTGTCGACCCCGCATGGGCGAGTGGAGGTGAGCTGGACCGGTGACCTCGGCAAGGATGCTGCGAGCTTGTCGATTACATGGCGTGAGATCGGCGGTCCCGCCGTTGCAGCTTCACCCGACTGCAGATACGGCGCCAGCATCATTCGCCATCTGATCCCGCACGAGCTCAGCGGTTCTGTTGACCTCGCATTCGCACCGGGCGGGGTTTGCTGCAAAATTCAGATTCCGCTCGAGACCGCGCGCGGAACACGCCGGCAAGCTCCAGAGTCCCTCGACCTGGAAGTTGCCGCCAACGCTCCTCACGTTCGCTGACAAGGCGATCGGGGAGGAGCAGTAATGCAATTCATCGCACGCAGCATGCTCGGTTCACCTCTCCCTTTGTGGGGGTCGACGCTGATGGCCGTGTGATTGGCGCCGATGCAAGCTCGCCGCACTGGCTGTCTGGGCGGCGCCGACGGTGATCGAGTGGTAAGTCGGGGTATATCCAGTCTTGGCGCTCAGACCTCTGCTGCATAGGGCCGCGGCATCTCTTCGTGCGGAAGGTCGGGGTGGGGACGCCCGAAGTCGGGTGCGGCGGAGTCCTGCCCGATTTCCAGAATTCCGCGCCGAATGGCGCGTGTTCGGCTGAACTGCTTGAAGAGGGTATCACCGTCTCCCCGCCGAATAGCGCGGGTGAGAGCCGCCAGATCCTCCTGAAACCGTCCGAGCATCTCCAGCACCGCATCCTTGTTGGCGAGGAAGACGTCCCGCCACATCGTGGGATCGGAAGCCGCGATGCGCGTAAAATCGCGAAAACCCCCCGCAGAGAACTGCAGCACTTCGGAGCGAGTGACCTCACTCAGCTCATCCGCGGTGCCCACAATCGTATAAGCAATGAGGTGAGGCAGGTGGCTCGTTATACCGAGCACGAGATCGTGGTGCTCCGCCGACATCTTCTCGACGTTTGCTCCGAGCCGTCGCCAGAACGTTGCAAGCCGCTCCACGGCGGGTTGCGCAGCGTTCGCCGGCGGCGTGAGGATGCACCAGCGGTTGACGAAGAGCTCGGCGAAGCCCGCATCAGGTCCGGAATGCTCGGTCCCGGCGACGGGATGAGCAGGCACGAAATGCACGCCGTTGGGGATATGAGGCAGCATGTCCCGGAGAACGGCACCTTTCACCGAGCCTACATCGGACACGATGGCGCCGGGCGCCAGATGCGAGCTGATGTCTGCCGCTACAGCTCCACAGGCACCCACCGGAATACAGAGGATAACGAGATCGGCGCCTTCCACTGCTGCGGCGTTGCTCTCGATGATCTGATCGGCAAGTCCCAGCTCCGCAACCCGCCGCCGCGTCGCCGCGGAACGGGCCGTGGCCACGATCGAATTGGCCGCCCCCTGCGCACGCGCCGCCCGAGCAATGGATGAGCCGATGAGGCCCATCCCGATCAGCGCCAAACGGTTGAAGACGGCAGTCCCGCTCATCGCCGGTCCGTGAACTCGGCAAGAGCGGCCAGCGCCAGGCGGTTTGCCTCCTCGGTTCCGACGCTCATGCGCAAAGCATTCGGGAGCTTGTAGGTCGTGACGCGCCTTAGGATGAGACCCCGCCTGGTGAGAAAGGCATCGGCGTCCGCGGCCGACAAGCCTGCGCGGTCGGGAAAATGGATCAGCACGAAATTCGCCACGCTCGGGGTTACCTCAAGCCCGAGCTTGGGAATTTCCTCGAGCAGCCACGCGAGCCAGCGCTCGTTGTGTCGGCGCGATGTCTCGACATGCGCGGTATCTCTGATCGCGGCAATGCCCGCCGCCATGGCGGGTCCATTGACGTTGAAGGGGCCGCGTATGCGGTTCACCGCGTCCACGATATGCGCGGGGGCGTACAGCCACCCGAGGCGAAGAGCCGCGAGCCCGTGAATCTTGGAGAACGTACGACACATGATGACGTTCTCCGAAGTTGCCACGAGCTCGATACCGGCTTCGTAGTCGTTCCGCCGGACGTACTCCGCGTAGGCGGCGTCGACCACAAGCAGAACGTGGGAAGGCAATCCGCGGTGCAGGCGCTTTATCTCATCGAACGGCACGTAGGTACCGGTTGGATTGTTCGGATTGGCAAGAAATACGATCCTGGTGCGCTCGCTCACGAGCGAGAGGATCGCATCCACATCAGCGGTATAGTTGGTCTCAGGTGCCGCCACCGGCGTTGCCCCCGAACCGAGCGTGGCTATGGGATAGACCAGAAAGCCGTGGGTGGTATGGATGGCCTCGTCGCCGTCCCTGAGGTAGGCGTCAGCGATCAGATTCAAGAGATCATCCGATCCGGCCCCGCACACAATGCGGTCGGGATCAAGCCCGAAGGCGCGACCTATGGCTTCTCTCAACGCCGTGGACGCCCCGTCGGGATAATCCTGCAGGCGATCCGCCATTTCACGGTACGCTGCCATGGCGTGCCGACTAGGCCCCAACGGTGTCTCGTTGGACGAAAGCTTGAACACCTTGGCAACACCTGGGGCCGAGCTCTTCCCCGGCACATAGGGATCGATCGCGAGCACGCCTGGACGCGGCTGCGGACGTTGTAGAAGCGCCATTTCAGGCTCCGGAAGGTGCGGCATCGGGCGGACGCGGGACATCGGGCAGCTTATAGCGGCTGGCATGGCTACCTACGAGGGTCGAGGAGCGCACTGATGCGCCGACTTCCACCAATAAGCTCGTTACCAAATCGATGCTGCGGCCCTGCGGTACCGAAACGAGCAGTGCTGCTCCCTCGAAAGCGCCTTCCGGCACGGCGACCACTTCCGCAAGAATCGCCAGCTCCCGCGCGGCGCGCGTGCTCCAACCCGCAACGCGCACGCTCCACATTTCTACTTCCTTCACCATGGCGTCGGGCGCGGCGCGGGACAGCACGAAGACAGGCATGGCGGCAGGATGGTCTCGCCGCTCGACGAAGGGCAACCGCGCAATGATCTTGGGAGCCGATTGGGCCTCGAGCTCCGTCCACCAAGCCCCGGCAGCTGCGATGTCGAAGGCGGGCACAAGTCCCAGGTCCCCTCTCGACGCGGAAACCGCCGCTACGACGCTGGCAGCCCCGATATGGGGCACGAACGGGACCGTGAACCCGAAATGGAAGCGCGCGGAATCGCGCATCATGGCGTCGCCCGCGGAGAGATCGGCATGGACCGAGAACGGCGCCTGCACATAGGTGAAGGTCGCGATGATCACGCGCCAGATGCCCTCGGCGGTATCTAGCGGCAGGATGCCCTTGTGGCGCTCCACGAGGCGACGCATCATCTGCGCTTCTCGCGCAGGCCGGAACGCGGAACCGGATTCCTGGGTCTGCTTCGCTTTGATCAGGCGGTCGATGATCTCGCCGCGCTGAATGAGCAGGTTGTGCATTGCCTCATCGAGGCGATCGATCTCCCGTCGGAGCTCAACAAGGGGCGGAATTTCAGGAAGCGACGGCGTTGACATATAATCCTCTGCGCTTGCGAGCCCGCAAGCGACCCTTGGATTGATAAGTACACGATTGCCCGAAAGCAAAGAAAACGTTGACAGCTGCCCCGAGCGTCCTATCTAAGCGCGTCCGCGCTCGCGCTTAGCGAGAGCAGATGCCGGTTGCTCGCCGTAGAGGTGAGCTGTCTTCAGAGTTGGGTCGAGATGGCGGAGGCCGTTTTCAGCGTTGAAGTTGATCCCGCGGGCCGCGCGCACGAGGCGGATAATCCTCGCTCGCTTCTCGTGCGCTTCGGGCGGGAGCAACCGTTGCGGCTCGATGCCGGCATCGATCTCGCCCCTTTTCAGATCGCCTATCAGACCTATGGCACGCTCAACGCGGAGCGCAGCAATGCGGTGCTGATCTGCCACGCGCTCACCGGTGATCAGCACGTCGCGAACCCCCATCCCGTGACGCAGAAACCGGGATGGTGGGAAACGATGGTGGGCCCCGGCCGACCTATCGATACCGACCGTTACTTCGTCATCAGTCCGAATGTTCTGGGCGCGTGCATGGGCACGACCGGCCCGGCCTCGACCAACCCGTCCACTGCCATGCCGTGGGGCCTCGACTTCCCCGTCATCACCATCCGCGACATGGTGCGCGCGCAGGCAATGCTGCTCGACCATCTCGGCATCGCATCACTGTTCTCGATGGCGGGCGGCTCAATGGGCGGCATGCAGGTGCTGCAATGGTGCGCAAGCTATCCGCAACGGGTGTTCTCGGCGCTTCCGATTGCAACCTCGACCCGCCACTCGGCGCAGAACATCGCCTTCCATGAGGTCGGCCGGCAAGCCGTGATGGCAGACCCGGAATGGCGGCAAGGCCGATATTTCGCCCATGACACTAATCCGCGGCGCGGACTGGCCGTTGCGCGCATGGGCGCGCATATCACCTACCTTTCCGACATGGCCCTCCACCGCAAATTCGGGCGCCGTTTCCAGAACCGCGACAACCCGACTTTCTCCTTTGACGCCGACTTCCAGGTCGAGAGCTATCTGCGCCACCAGGGAATCAGCTTCGTCGAGCGGTTCGATGCCAACTCCTACCTGTATCTTACCCGGGCGATGGACTATTTCGACCTCGCCGCAGACTACGACGGGGTCCTGGCCAATGCCTTCAAGGATACCCCGACCAGATTTTGCGTGATCTCGTTCACCTCGGACTGGTTGTTTCCCACCTCCGATTCCCGCGCAATCGTGCATGCGCTGAATGCGGGTGGCGCACGGGTGTCTTTCGCCGAGATTGTGAGCGACAAGGGGCATGATGCATTCCTGCTGGAAGAGCCGGAATTGTTCGCCATTGTCCGTGGTTTTCTGGAGGGTGCCGCGCGGGCACGCGACCTCACCGCCGTTCGGGGGCGATGAAGGTGCACTGGATCGTCTCAATGGTTCCGTGTTCCCGCCAGGGCAGGGCTGTACGACATAGTAGCGGCAACGACGGCGAAGGCCCGGAACGCTGATGCTTACTCGGGCGAACCACGATCTCACCATGGCGGACGCCGCGCGCAATCCCGGCGGGGCGCGCGTTGACCTTCTGCTCGTGGCGGAGATGGTCACGCCCGGAGCGAAGGTCCTCGATGTCGGTTGTGGCGACGGCGAATTGCTGCGGTTGCTGGCCGAGACTCGCGGCGTGGACGGCCGCGGCATCGAGCTCTCCCGCGAAGGCGTCAACCAGTGCGTCGCAAAGGGTCTGGCCGTCATCCAGGGGGATGCCGATACGGATCTGTCCGACTATCCCGACGACGCATTCGACTACGTTATTCTTTCGCAGACCCTGCAGGCGACCCGGCATCCGCGCCTGGTACTCGAACACATGCTGCGCATTGGCCGCCATGCCGTGGTTTCGTTCCCAAACTTCGGTCACTGGGGCATCCGATTGCAACTGCTGCTCGGCGGTCACATGCCCCGCACCGACAATCTTCCTTACGCCTGGTGGGAGTCCCCGAACATCCATTTCTGCACGATCAAGGACTTCCGCCAGCTCTGCCGGGTCGCCGGCGCCAAGATGGAGAGAGCCGTGGCACTCGACGCGTGGGGGAGGGCATTGCGCTTCAATGCTCCGTGGTGGTTTTGGAACTTGCTCGGCGAGCAGGCAGTGTTCTTGCTGAGCCGTAGTGGCTGAAGCTGAGCCAGGTGCGGCGTCCCGCACGGGCTTCGCGGTGACCAATTCAGGACGGTAGTCGCCTGTGGTGGATATGCGCCTCGCGTCTTGCCTCGGCACCAGAATTTCAGGCCAAGCCTCTTTCAGGCAAAAACTGCCATTCCCACATAGCAACGGGGCAGCGTCGCTTTGCCCGTACGTGAGTACGGCTCGCGTGGAGCTGTTCGCCCATTGACGATGTTCTTCTCGCGCCGGATGGGCGAAAGAACAGGCTGAGGGTAGGAACATGGATTTCGAAAAGTATACCGACCGCGCTCGCGGTTTCGTTCAATCTGCCCAATCGCTCGCGTCGCGTGAGGGACATCAGCAATTCGCACCTGAGCACCTCCTCAAGGTGCTGCTGGATGATCCCGAGGGGCTCGCGGCCGGACTGATCGATCGCTCGGGCGGCCGCTCGCGCGAGGCCCTCACCGCCGTTGAAGCGGCGCTCGCCAAAATCCCCAAGGTGTCCGGCAGCGGAGCCGGTCAGGTGTATTTGGCTCCCGCACTGGCACGCCTCTTCGATCAGGCGCAAAAAATTGCGGAGAAGGCGGGCGACAGCTACGTCACGGTTGAACGGCTTCTGCTCGCTCTCAGCATGGACAAGGAGAGCGAGGCCGGGAAGATTCTCGCCCGCTCAGGGGTGACCCCGCAGAATCTCAATGCCGCGATCGAGGCGCTCCGGAAAGGGCGCACGGCAGACACTTCCTCGGCCGAGAACGCTTACGATGCCCTCAAGAAATACGCGCGGGACCTTACCCAGGCCGCGCGCGACGGCAAGATTGATCCTGTCATTGGCCGCGATGAGGAGATACGGCGCACGATCCAGGTGCTCTCGCGGAGGACCAAGAACAACCCGGTCCTGATCGGTGATCCCGGCGTCGGGAAGACGGCCATCGTCGAGGGGCTGGCCCAGCGTATCGTCAACGGTGACGTGCCTGGAAGCCTCGAGGACAAGAAGCTTCTGGCCCTCGACTTGGGCGCCTTGATTGCCGGTGCCAAGTATCGGGGCGAGTTTGAGGAGCGGCTCAAAGCCGTCCTGCAGGAAGTGATCTCATCCGCAGGCGCTTACATTCTTTTCATCGATGAGATGCACACGATCGTCGGGGCCGGAAAGGCCGACGGGGCGATGGATGCGTCGAACCTGCTCAAGCCGGCGCTCGCGCGCGGCGAGCTGCATTGCATCGGTGCTACAACGCTCGATGAATACAAGAAGCACGTCGAAAAGGATGCGGCGCTCGCCCGGCGCTTTCAGCCGATCTATGTCAATGAGCCGAGCGTAGAGGATACGATCTCGATCCTGCGCGGCTTGAAGGACAGGTATGAGCAGCACCACGGCGTGCGCATCAGTGATGCGGCCCTGGTAGCCGCCGCCACGCTTTCCCATCGTTACATCAGCGATCGCTTCCTGCCCGACAAGGCCATTGATCTGATCGATGAGGCGGCAGCGCGCCTCAAGATGCAGGTCGATTCCAAGCCGGAAGAGCTGGATTCGATTGACCGCGAGATTATTCGATTGAAGATCGAGCAGGAGGCGCTCAAGAAAGAGTCTGATCCTGGTTCCAAGCAGCGCTTGAAGAACCTCGAAAAAGAACTCGCCTCCCTGGAGAAGGAGTCCGCCGATCTGACTGCCCGGTGGAAGTCCGAGAAGGAAAAGCTCTCGGACGCGCAGAAGCTCAAGACCGAGCTCGATCACTTGCGCGTCGAGCTCGCGAATGCGCAGCGCAAAGGCGAATACCAGCGGGCTGGTGAGCTTGCCTATGGGCGCATTCCGGAAATCGAGAAGAAGCTCAAAGCCATCGAAGGCGCCGAAGGCAAAAGCGCCGTCTCTAACGACGCAGTCACCGCCGATCACGTCGCGCAGGTGGTCTCGCGCTGGACCGGAATACCCGTCGACCGGATGCTGGAGGGGGAAAAGGAGAAGCTCCTGCGCATGGAGCAGCAGCTCAGCAAGCGAGTCGTCGGCCAGGCGGAGGCGGTGAAGGCCGTGTCGACGGCGGTGCGGCGCGCACGCGCAGGGCTGCAGGATCCGAACCGGCCGATCGGGTCGTTCATGTTCTTGGGCCCGACCGGTGTCGGCAAGACGGAGCTGACCAAGGCACTGGCGGAATTCCTTTTTGACAATGAAGCGGCGCTCGTTCGCATAGACATGTCAGAGTACATGGAAAAGCATTCCGTGGCGCGGCTCATCGGCGCGCCGCCGGGCTACGTCGGCTATGAGGAGGGCGGATCGCTCACCGAGGCGGTGCGTCGGCGGCCGTACCAGGTTGTCCTTTTCGATGAGATCGAGAAGGCGCACCCGGACGTGTTCAACGTGCTGCTTCAGGTGCTCGATGATGGCCGCCTCACCGACGGCCAGGGTCATACCGTCGATTTCCGCAACACGTTGATCGTCATGACCTCGAACCTCGGCTCCGAGTTCCTCGCCAATCAACCCGAAGGCCAGGACACGGATGCCGTTCGCGATCAGGTCATGGCCGTCGTGCGCGCGAGTTTCCGCCCAGAGTTTCTCAATCGGGTGGACGAGATAATCCTGTTCCATCGCCTGCAGCGCAAGGAAATGACCAAGATTGTAGACATCCAGATGGTGCGGCTCGCGAAGCTCTTGGAGGAGCGCAAGATCACGATCGCGCTCGATCCTTCGGCACGCGAATGGCTTGCGGACAAGGGCTGGGATCCTGCCTACGGTGCCCGGCCGCTCAAGCGGGTCATCCAAAAAGCGGTACAGGATCCGCTCGCCGAGCTGATCCTGTCCGGAGCGGTGAAAGACGGTGACAGGGTGACGATCTCCGCCGGCAAGCAAGGCCTGACGTTCAACGGCAAGTTGGCCGCGGCAGCCTAATTAGTGGATCAGCATCAGTGATCAGGTATCAGCGATCAGAATGATGCCTGATAACTGATACCTGCTATCTGCCTTGAGCGTAACGTGTCGGTTGCGCACGCAACAGCATGGCGTCCAGCCGCCCGCGCTCCTGATCGAAGCCCGCGAGCAGGGTTCCATCGAGCACGCGGCCACGCGGCAGCTTGACCTTCATCGGGTCGACGAAGCGGCCGTTCACCAGGATTTCGTAGTGCAGATGGGCGCCGGTCGAGAGCCCGGTCGAGCCCACATACCCGATCACCTGACCCTGCCGAACGCGTTTGCCGGCCTCCATCCCGCGGGCGAAGGCCGACATATGACCGTAGGCGCTCTCCCATCCGTTCGCGTGCCGGATGCGGATGTACTTCCCGTATCCGCCCTCCAGGCCGATCTTGTCGATCATGCCGTTGCCCGCCGCAAAGATCGGCGTCCCCGTGTGCGAGGACCAATCCACCCCGGTGTGCATCTTCATGAAGCCGAGGAGAGGATGATTGCGACCGCCGAAACCCGATGCGATGGTTCCGTCGGCCACGGGCTTGCGCACCAGGAATTTTTTGGCGCTCTTGCCGCTCTCATCGTAGTAGTCAACTACGTTATCGTCGGTGGTCTGATAACGATAGAACTTCCGTGTCTCTCCACCGGTCGTCAGCGAGGCAAACAGCACTTCGGCCTTGCTGTTGTCGCTGGCATTCTCGTCATCGCTGGCGAACAGAATCTCGAAGGAATCGCCCGGTTGGACCTTGCGCTGAAAGTCCACGTCGTAGGAATAGATGCGAATGAGGTCGTCCACCACGGGGCGCGGAATATGGTTGCGCAGCGCCGTCTCATAGATGCTCTGATACAGACGAACGCCTTTGCCGTCGTCCTCATCGTCGTCGCTGGATGAGGAGGTGACGGTATTGGCGCTGCGCACATCGACTGCAACGTATTTGCCCTTGTCGGACCATGCGACCATGGTCTCGATGCTGCTGTCGGTCGCAATGATGATCCGGACCGGCCGCAGCCGTATGCCGTCGGCACCCGGGGCAAGGAGGACCCTGAGCTTGTAGCCGTCTTTGGGGCTGCTGTCTCTGCCGCGACCACCGAAAGCCGCGGTGATTGCCTTGAGCTCGTCGGCGTTCGCGCCCATGTCGCGCAGGATGGCGGAAACCGAGTCCCCTTTCTTGAGCACGACCGTGCGTTCATTCCAGGCATTGCCGCCGGTCACCTGCTCGGTCGTTTTCGGAAGCAGCGTGACGTTCTCCGGCACGATGCGAGGCTCGAATCCCGCATAGGGGTCGTTATTGCGCTCGGGAGCATAGGCGCTGATCGGGATAGCATCGGTGATCACGGGCTGGTTCTGGGACGAGCCGCCGTCCCAGTTCGCTGCCTCGCGCACCCGCGCGATCACCTCGTCGAGCGGCAGCACGGCCGCGAGCTTCGCACGTGGAAGAATCGTAGTCAGGTCGCGGGTAACAAACGATACCTCCGCATCAGGCTCGGCGCTGGCGGCCTCCTCGGTGTTCCCGCTCACCCCCGCCGATTGTGCAAGCAGTTTTTGCGCGTTGAACGGCGGGATGTTGGCAGAGAGTTCCGAGACCGACAGCGACAGGTTTCCCGCTACACGGATGAAAGGGCGGACGCGCACGATCTCCCGGTTTCCGCTTCCTCGGGTGGTGGTCGAAACCCTTATGACCTGGCGCGCGGCATTGGCTTCGCCGGGCGGCGGCAGCCGATCGTTCTTGCGCGCCGAGTTTGTGACCCGTTCGGAGATGCCGGTCACCACCGTGCGCAATGCGGCTTCTACCCGCTCGGGCACGGTCGCAAAGTTGCTCTCGCCATCGAGAGCTGCGAAAACGGCGCCGCCCATCAGGGCCGCGCCGCAAAGACCCGCCAGGATTGTAGCGCTGAACCACTGAACCGATACTCTGCGACGGTCGACCAGCGCATGGTTCTCACCATCGACAGAAAGCGGCGGCTCGTTGCCGAGATCGATATGCTCGGCTTCGAAGCTCGAACGAAGCACCGCTCGTCGTTTGCCCTGATCCAAGCCCGACGTCCCCTGTCGTCCGCGCGAGCGGTCCCAAACGAGACGAAAGGTGCCAAACACGTCTGGAACACTGGCGTGGACGTCGGAGAGGACGGCACTTCGGCGCCGCCTGACCTACGTTCAACGCCCGCATCCCTTCGTCTTCTGGAACTATCGTTGGGTGACGCCGGCATATCCCGATGGGCCATGACAGCGGTGCAAGTTCCCCCCGAAAGTGACACCTCCCAGTCCGGGAACAAGAGGGGCGAGGATTATGGCCGCAGTGCGGCGCAGGGAACCCTTTAGATCGGCCCTAAGCTACCGAAATCACTTGAGAAGCGGGGTGTGGCATGCCTGCATCGCAGGGGGCATTTTTCGCCCATTGTTTCGCTCGCTTGGCGGGTGTTGACTTTTGCAGGACGCAAACCCTATATAATCGTCCATTCGGCTCGCCGCCCGCCTCGGCGCGACGGCGTGTCCTCGAAGCTCCTCACTGATACTCGGTGACCAGGCTTCCGATTTTATCGGAAGTCCGCGGCTTCGGCGGCTCTCCAATGGAGGGAGAGCGGGATCTCGGCTTGGGTCCCGGGCTGTTTGACAGGTGAATCGGAAGAAAGAGAAACGTGGACGGCGGAGTCACCGCGGACCGCGATCTCGCTGGGATTGGCTTGTTCGCAGGTCGGTTTCAACGCGGATATGCGGTCGGACGAGACTTCGGCGGTCGACGTTTCAGGTCAACACCCTTGCTGCGTGCGGATGTTGAGCGGGTAAGGCGCAAGTCGTGCTCGCGCTCGTCCCGTGCGCACAGGAGTGGGACCTCGTCAAACGTTGTGATCAGCCGGGTAAAGTTCTCATCCAACTTGAGAGTTTGATCCTGGCTCAGAGCGAACGCTGGCGGCAGGCCTAACACATGCAAGTCGAGCGCCCCGCAAGGGGAGCGGCAGACGGGAGAGTAACACGTGGGAACGTAC
>Ga0070712_100000511_pt1 | contig 22262 bp, 24 predicted proteins | sample LARL81metaG_FD_71396 | JGI IMG/M metagenome (GOLD analysis project Ga0070712, IMG submission 71396) | Corn, switchgrass and miscanthus rhizosphere microbial communities from Kellogg Biological Station, Michigan, USA - LAR L8-1 metaG | ecosystem: Host-associated > Plants > Roots > Rhizosphere ...
CCACCGCGGCAAGGAAATCCTCGCTGTCACCGACACTTCCAGCGTGACTGTCATCGAATTGCGGACCGGGGACGTCCTGTCCGTCCATGACATCGACCCCGCCCGCGGCTACTGGCGCAACAAACAAAGGAGCCCGGGCCGATGGCCCGGGCTTTCTGTCACCTAAGACGCGACTCAGACGTCACCAATGTCGCGACTCACGACACTTGCGCGCCCGGCAGTTGCGCGCCCGGCAGGATTCTCCCTGCTTAGAAGGCACAGATTATGGGTCGAGGGAAGTCGCCTGCTGTCGCTCTATGCGCCATAGCTGCTGTGATGATCGCGTGGGGTCGCTTAGCGTCGTTCAGAGTCTGCCACTGTTGGCTCCCTGTTTGGCTCCCCAGATTCGGCAGGCTGGCTCACAGGCGCGGTGATTGGGCCGCCTGCTCCGCCTGGCTCGCCGAGGCGCTGCGTCCTGGCCTGGGCGTGGGGTACGCCCGCCAGGTGACCGTCGCGAGCTCGATGTCGTCCGGGGCCGTCCAGCCAGTCATCGCGGCACGGATAAGGCCCCGGGTAAAGAGCCTGATCATCGTTGACGTCGTGGAGTCGATGTCGCAGGTACCGATGGGTTCCGAGGGATCCGCGAGGTCAGTCGCGTCCGGTAAGGCCGCTCCGCTGGTCCTGGTAATTCTCCATCGATTTGCGATGTGGACCGGGACGGCCTCGCCGCCGAGACCGAACGGGTCGATAACCGGACCAGTCCCGGCCTTCATGTTATAGGCGTAAAAAGCCGCGAAGCACGGTCTCGCTGTGAGCCCGGACCGCCGGGGCGTGACCTCTCCCGCCCCGGCGCGACAGCTACGGCCACCGGCTGAAATCACGTGCCCCCTGCTGGTCCGCACGATCCTAATTGATCTCGGGCGCCCAGATGAAGCGGAACCACTGCAGCAGGTCCATCTCATACAAGCGGACTGTCACCTCTGACCGCCCAGCCGCCAGCAGGTCCCGGAAGAGCTTCGTCACTGGATCGACCACCCTGCCGTCCGGCTCGGTCATCCGGTATGGCTCAAACCGGTGATTCGTCGCGACCAGTTCCCGTTGTGGGCACCGCGAGCGATGCCAGGTCCCGTTCGTCCCCCACGTCCGGCGACGCTACTACATCAGCGCTGTGAGCTGAGGAAAGCTGCACGCTTTGCACAACGGCCGTCATGACGCCTCCTCGGGAAACCCCGGGTAGTCCTCCCAGCCGAGCTTCTCGCGCAGGAGCCTGCCGAACCGGATCCAGTCGATGGCGCGGGCGGCAGCACCTTCGGGCATGTAAGAGGCCGCCTTCGCAGCTGGCACCGTGGCCCGGCTCATCAGCGCCCCGACGTCGACCTCGCGGAGGTCCGCCTCGAGCAGCATCGGCTCGAGCCATCTGCTCGTCGATTCCCTCACGACGTCCTCCCGGTTTCGGTACATCGGCGGATCAGCCCACATCATGGCAGGCGGCCGCTTCAACGCATCCGGCACCTGGGCTACCTGCAAGGCCAGAAGGCGGTGATGACCGGCCGGCCGAGCGCGCAAACCAATGGGCTGCAACTGGTCACCGTCCACGGTATGGCGCCAAGTAGACCGTGCAGTCCTGCGGCTGGGGCTGCAGGGCATCGAGCTCCTGAGCACAGGGCGCATTATCTGCCCGCTCCCGAATCCCGCCGCAGATACCTGCGCTGCATCCCGCCGTGGCGAGCCGCCCTTGGCGAGACCGTAGACGCCGTCACCGCCGCCGAGGAACAGCTGGCCCGGCTCCGGTCCAGCCCTGCCATCGCCGACCAGCTAGACCGCGCATGGGCCGATGACTGGCTGCACCGCAGCTACCTGAACTTCTAGGCCCGCAGCAAGTAAGTGCTCATCCCTTCACCTAATTCGGTGCACGGCAGATTTGTGGGCAACCAAGATCATCTTCGGGTCTAGACTGGTCAAGGCGGTCCCGTCTGATTGTTCCGATGACGACAGACAAGCTTCTTGGCGACCGGCTCGTGGCCGACCTCGGCCGGGATCCGCCTGGCAACCCGCGAGAAGACGGCCGAACCGTCGGTCGCTCTGACTCCGGCATACCGGAGTCAGAGCGACCGGCAACGTGCTCCTACATCGCTTTGAGGATTGCGTCAATCACGGTGGCCGGTGCGCAGCTTGTCGCTAGTCCGTTCACGGTTACGAACTGCTGATTCTTGATCCCCATCGTGAAGTAGCAGTTGAGGACCGTGGGTTTACCCGCCGTGTAGGTCAGCGGCTGGGTCAGCCCGCCGAGAGTCTCGGCCTTGAGCGCGTACAGGCCCTTCTTGACCGATGCCGGGGTGACTGTTGTGGTGCCGGAGGCCTTGACCGCCGCGTCGAACAGTTGCCCTGCCACCCACTGGGCGCTGGCCTCCCCGCCTTGCTGGCTGCCGATATCCGGCACGTATTTCTCCATGGCCGCTTGGTACGCCGCGGTAGCCGGAGTGGACGAGTCGAACCACGGTGCGGTCATCTCAGTACCGATGGTGCCGTTGACTGCCGCGATGCCCCCCCACGACGCCGTGATAGCGCCCGGTGCCGAGATCAGCCGCGCGGTCACACCCTGCTGGTTGCACTGCTGGGCGATACGCAGCGCGACACCGCCTGCTTCGAAGATCGAGTAGGACTGCACGCCGGACGCCTTCACCTGCTGGCAGATCGCGGTGTAGTCGGTCGCCGTGGATGAGACTGGGGCGTTAATGGCCAGCGTTACCCCGAGTGCCTTCGCCAACGCAGCCACCAGCGTCGAACCCTGCTTGCATTGCGCAGCCTCTGCGCAATACAGGACACCGTACTTGGGCCCTACGGTCTTCGCCAGTGCCACGACCCCATAGTTCGCCGCGATGCCGTTCGGTCCCTGCGGGAAGAAGTCGGGGTTGGTGAACATGGTCGGATTCAGGCTGTAGCCGCCGACGACTGGGACACCGGCCTGCTGGACATAGGGAGCCCACGCCGCGTCGACATTGCTTCCGTCACCGACGATGGCCACTACCTTGTCCTGCTGGACGAGTTCGTGAGCGGCGGTCACGGCTGTCGCCGGATTGCCAGCGTCGTCCTTGATGTACAGCTTGATCGGGTGTCCGTCGAGTCCGCCGGCGGCGTTGACGGTGGACGCCCACGCCTGGGCGACGTTTGGCACCACGCCGAGTGACGCCGCCTGGGTACCACTGTAGGAACCGATGATCCCGATGGGGATGGCGGAACTGGCCGTCGTCGATCCCCCGATCGAGCTTGAGGTGCCGTTGGCGGCCGTGCTCGACTGCCCGCTCGATGAGCACGCAGCGACGACAAGGGCCGAGCAGACGGCTACCGCCCCGAGGGCAAATCTATGTGCATGCATACGATTCCTTCCGTTTCGTCCCTGGCCGCCGTCGAGGCAACGCGACCGCCTGAGTCGGGTACCGCCCTGTCATGGGCTTTCGGCGAAGTGTGGCAAGAGGTGTTCCACGAGTCCACGGCCTAGTTCCAGGCACCGGAACGGGCTCAGTCGCGGCCGCACGGTCAGTCGTACTGCTCCTGCGCCGAGCCGAGGATCTTGTAGTCCGCCTCGTCCAGGATGGTGTCGATCTGGGAGAACACGTCGTCGAGATCCTCGGTGACGCGCTTGGGTCCTGCGGTCTTGGCGGTGAAGATTCGCGCCCACTTGCCAGCGCCGGCACTGAGTACCGAGCCGGTGAGAGCGCACTGCTCGTGCGCAAGGTAGAGCGCGATGGGCGAGACCCGCCGGGGGTCGAAGTCGGCGAGGTCGAGATGGGGGCGGCTGGTGTAGTAGTCGCGGGCCATAACGGTGTTCGCAACCGGGCAGAAGGCATTGATCCGGATGTTGCGGTCGGCGTTGTCGAGGGCCGCTGCCTTGGTGATGCCTAGCACTCCCGCCTTGGCAGCGACGTAGGCGAACATGCCAGGCGAGCCGAAGGCCGCGGTGCCCGATGCGGTGTTGACGATCCGCCCGTAATCCTGCGCCCGCATGTAGCCGAGCGCGGCACGCATCGTCCAGAAGTACCCCAGCAGGTTGACGTTCAGTGAAGCCGTCATCAGCTCGGTCGAGGTGTCCTGGGCCGTGCCGAATGCGGGCATCCCGGCGTTGTTGATCAGGATGTCAAGATGGCCGAATCGCTCGATAACGGCCTCCACGAGCTGTGTGCAGTACTCTTCGGCGTCCACGCTGCCCTGCGAGGACTCGACCTCGTACCCCTCTTCACGCAGTTGCGCTGCCACCTCAGCGGCAGTCATCTCCGCCGGGGTCGCGCCGTGCCTCGCGCGAAGGTCGTTAACCATGACCTTCGCGCCCAGACGGGCCAGCGTCACCGCATGCTGATAGCCCAGGCCGCTGCCGGCGCCGGTCACGAGTGCCACCCGGCCGGAGAAGTCATGGATGCTCATCGAGATTTCCTCACAGGTCCTTGTGGCGAAGCGGCGTGGCCCGGGTACCGGATGGTCGGCGGCCGCAGGTTCGCAAAGCGTAGGCGCCGGTCCTTCGCCGCGGGCCGAGGCGTTTCCGCGGGTCGGAATCGGCTTGCGCGTAACCGGGACCCGCCGTCGGTCACGGCCGCCGGCCACTGACCTCGTTCCGGACGCCGGAACCTCCGCGTAGACGGCCGATTGGACCTCTGCCAGTGTTCGCCGCATGAGATCTGCGGAGATCGAGCGGGCCGGCATCGTTTCGGGCGGTGGCTGTGGCAGTGCCGCAAGTCCGATCTCGGTCGGCTTCATCGGTTCCTAAGGGGTATCCGTGTTTCTTACGTTCCTGATCGCCGGCTTGACGACCGGATCGGCGTACGCATTGGCCGGCGTTGGCCTAGTGCTGACCTACAAGGCATCCGGGGTGTTCAACTTCGCGCAGGGTGCCCTTGCGACCGTGGCCGCATATGCCTTCTACGCGATGCACACTCAGCACGGCGTGCCCTGGCCGGTGGCCGCGGCGGTCTGCATTGTCGTACTCGGGCCGCTGATGGGCGTGATGATGGAGCGGCTGGCCCGGGCGCTCGGCACTGCGAGCTTGGCCGCGAATGTCGCCAGCACGGTCGGCATCTTGCTCATCGTGCAGGCCGTGTTCGTGCTCATCTACGGCACGACCCAGATCCGCCAGGTCAACTCATACCTCCCTGCGCACGTTTTTCACCTGGCCGGCGCGACGGTCACGACCGACCGGATCGTGGTGTTCGTCGTTGGCGCAGTCGCCACGGCCGCGCTGTACTACTGGTTCCGCCTGGCCCACTCCGGGGTGTCGACCCGCGCGGTGGTCGATAACGCCGAACTGCTCGACATCGCGGGCACCAGCCCAACCCGCGTGCGTCGTTACGCCTGGATCATCGGCTCCACCTTCGCGGCCACGTCGGGCGTCCTTATCGCCCCGTTCGTCATCCTCGACCCGACAAACCTGACGTTCCTCGTGGTCGCGGCGTTCGGTGCGGCTGCGATCGGCCTGTTCCGCAACCTTCCGCTCACCTATCTCGGCGGACTGGCGCTCGGGGTCGGGGCGTCGTTCGCTACTAAATACCTGACGAGCGGGCTGTGGAGCGGACTGGCGCCGACGCTGCCGTTCGTCGCGCTGTTCGTGATCCTGCTCCTCGCCCCCAAACGGCTATTCACCGACGACCCCGCGGTGCGGCCGAGCGCCGGGGCGTCCCAGTGGCGCGCGCCGTGGCCAGTGCACGCGGCCGGCGCGGTGGCGCTGCTGGTCTTGCTGGTCTTGGTGCCGAGCTTTGCCGGCGTGCACATCAACGACTGGACCCAGTTCCTCGCCGACGTGGTGCTCTTCCTCTCACTGGGCTTGCTGACCCGGACGTCGGGCCAGGTCTCGCTGTGCCAGGTCACGCTTCTGGCGATCGGGGTGACAGCCTTCTCTCATCTGGCTGTGGACCACCACTGGCCCTGGGGCCTGGCGCTGGTCATGGCCGGCGTGATCGCGATTCCGATCGGAGCCCTCCTTGCTGTACCGGCGATAAGGTTGTCGGGCCTCGCGCTTGCACTCGCGACCTTCGGGTTTGGAGTGCTCGTCCAGGAGATGTTCTACAACCAGCCCTACATGTTCGGCGATCTCGGCCTCGGCGTCGCAGTACCCCGTCCGCACGTCGGCTGGGCCGACCTGGCGAGTGATCAAGGGTTCTACTATTTCGTCCTCGCCATTACGGTCGTCATCACGATCTGGGTGGTGGCGATCAATCGAAGCCGGCTCGGCCGGCTGTTGCGTGGTCTTGCTGACAGTGCGGTGGGTTTGGCCGCTGGCGGCACGTCGATCGATATCACCAGAGTGCTTGTCTTTTGCGTCTGCGCCTTCCTAGCCGCGGTATCGGGGGTACTCGGAGCGGCGGCGATCGGCCAGGTGGACGGCGACTCCTATCAGCCGTTGACTTCCCTCGTGTTTTTCGCGCTTATCGTAATTAGCGTCGGGTCAGCCCCCTGGTACGCGATCGTCGCGGCGACGGGCTATGCCCTCATTCCGTCCTACTTCTCTTCGGCGACCGTCGCGACCTATTTGCAGCTCCTGTTCGGGGTATTCGCGGTCCTCTACGCGGTGACACCGCCGAGCATGAAGGGTGTCCCGGCTCCGATCGCGCAGCTGGTAGACCGATTCCTGCGCCCAGCCGGGCGCCGTCGGACGGTGACGCAGATCGCCAGGGCGGGCAGCGCGCTAGCACCAGCTGGGGAACTGTCGGTAAGCGACGTTCGTGTGCGTTTCGGCGGTCTCGTCGCGGTCGACGGCGTCACGTTGTCGGCGGGTACCGGAAGCATTATCGGCCTGATCGGTCCGAACGGTGCGGGCAAGACCACGATATTCAACTTGAGCTCGGGATTTATCCGCGCGACGAGCGGGCGGGTGTCCCTCAACGGCCGGGACGTCTCGCGGCTGGGCCCTGCCTCTCGCGCGCGTCAGGGGCTGGGCCGGACCTTCCAGCGGATGGAGCTGTTCGACTCGCTCACAGTGCGGGAGAACGTCGAGCTCGGCTCTGAAGCCAGCCGGGCCGGGCTAAACCCGGTCGCCCACCTGTTCGGCTGGAGCGGCCAACGCGAACAGGTGCGAGCGGCCGCCGCGGCTGCGATGGCGCTCTGCGATCTCGACTATCTCGCCGACGCCACCGTCGGCACGCTGTCAACCGGTCAGCGTCGGCTCGTTGAGCTGGCCCGCTGCGTGGCTGGACCGTTCCGCCTGCTGCTGCTTGACGAGCCGTCATCTGGGCTGGACCGGGCCGAGACGTCGCGGTTCGGCGAAGTCCTGCAGACCGTCGTTCGTGACCGCGGACTCGGGATTCTCCTCGTCGAGCACGACATGACGCTCGTCAACGACATCTGCCACTCGGTCCACGTGCTCGACTTCGGCAAGCTGATATTTACCGGCACTCCCGACGAAGTCATGGCCTCACCGGCGGTCCGAGCCGCCTACCTAGGCGACTCGCTCACGCTCACGGAGACGCCGACCGCCACAGACGGGCTCTCGGCATGACCGCCGAACCGCGGAGGGTTGCTTCCTCCGAGACCGCCCCCGAACCCCCGCCAGCCCCTGCGCCGCCCGCGCTTGAACTGCGTGACGTCACCGTCGGCTACGGCCGCGCCATCATCCTGCGCGACGTCAGCCTGACCGTGCCAGCCGGGTCGGTCGTGGCGCTGCTCGGCCCCAACGGCGGGGGTAAGACCACGCTGCTGCGGACCGGCGCGGGGTTGCTGCGCCCGCGCACCGGCGATGTGTTCTGTCTCGGAACGACCGTCACCCGCGCTGCGCCCAACAAGCGGGCCCGGGCGGGGATGTGCCTGATCCCCGAGGGGCGCGGGATCTTCCGCAGCCTGACCGTTCGCGAGAACCTGCGCGTCTTCGCCGGCGCGCAAGGCGGCTCGGGCAACATGAGCGAGGTGATCGAGCGGGCCATAGCGGTGTTCCCGGCCCTCACCGATCGTATGGGCGACATCGCCGGCCGGCTCTCTGGCGGCCAGCAGCAGATGCTGGCGTTGGCCCGCGCCTACCTCGGCCAGGCCCGTGTCGTCATGCTGGACGAGGTCTCGATGGGGCTGGCGCCGCGCATCGTAGACGAGATATTCGAATCGCTGCACCGGCTCAAGGCCGAGGGCCATTCGGTGCTACTTGTCGAGCAGTACGTCCACAAAGCCCTGGAGATGTCGGACTATGTCTACGTTTTGGCCCGCGGGCAGATCGTCTACCATAAGCCCGCCGCCGGGGTCGATCCGGAGGCGATCCACCAGCAGTACCTCGGGCGCGCTTAATGCAGGCCAGATTAGGAGAATTGGAAGAGGTCGGCTATGCAAGGACGGAGCGACCGCGTGATCTTCAGGCTGCGTTTTGAGGTTGAGGTAGCAGGAACCGAAGAAGAAGTTCGGGGTGCTCTTGCACGCAATGTACGTGAGCGTCGCGATCCGCTCATCGGGCCTGAGGACAGCAATCCGCAGTGGAAGAGCTCACCGCCGGAAGAAGCTCTGTACTGGATAGCCGACGGGCTTCAGATCGAAGAGCAGATCCGCCGGGCGATGAATCCTCTTACCGTGAATCAGGCCGAAGGCGGGCTGTCAGTTAGCCGCATTCTGCCTTCTGCGCCCCACTGGCCGACTGGCTAGCGGCCGCTGAATTTCGGCAGGCGCTTCTCTGCGAAGGCACTCAGGCCCTCGCGGACATCTGCGGACGCGAGAATCTCGGCCGACACTTCCTGGCACATCTCCCACGCCTGCCTGTCATCGATGAACTCAGCAGCGGCGGCCGCCCGCCGGGTGAGCCGCACGGCCAACGGCCCGTTGAGGCGAATCTCACGCGCTACACCCATCGCGGCGTCGTCGACCGAACCGCTGCGTACGAGACGGCTGACAAGCCCTAGCTGGTAAGCCCGCTCAGCGGGCAACTCGCCGCAGGTCAGCAGAATATCCATCGCGACGGGCTTCCCGACGATCCGGGTCAGCCTGAAAATCCCCCCTCCACCGGCGACGAGATTCCATTTAGCCTCTGGCAGCGCGAACGACGCGCGCTCGGACGCGACTACGATGTCGCACGCGAGGACGAGCTCACAGCCGCCTGCGGTAGCCAGACCATCAACCGCGGCAATCAGCGGTTTGTCCCTCTGCCGCTTGACGAGGCCAGCAAATCCGCCGCGCTCCGTAACAATCCCGTCCTCCGGGCCGCCCATGGTAGACAAGTCATGCCCAGCGCAGAACGTCGGGCGAGAACCTTCATTGATCGTGGCCGTCAGGATCCCCACCGTGACCTCGGGGTCACCCTCGAGCCGATCGATCGCGGCCTCAAGCTCCCCGGTCAGCGCGCCGTTGACCGCGTTGCGCTGCGCGGGCCGGTTCAAGGTTATGACCGCAACGCCATCCCGTACTACGTATTTCACCAGCGACATAGAGACATTACAGGCGGCCGGACAAACCCTCGTCAATGCCGAGGTTCCATCTCACGGAACGGGTATTAATTGCCCCTTAGTGCTGAAAGGAGGCGTATTAACATGGGGAGCTCGGACGATCGGCAATTTAGCTGCTGGATCACGTGTCGGAACCCGCGCACAGTCTCCTCGATGATTTCCGCTACCGTCCTGACATCGTGCACTAGGGCTGCACTCTCACCAGCGGGTCCAGCTGCTCGAGTGGTTTCGCCTGCGATGTACACACGCTCGATAAGATCTGAAGCCGCTGAGGGCTCGTCGACTTTGCTCACCGTCTCCGGCAGGCGTAGGGTGCGCAGATTGGCCCTGGGCGGAAATGGTGCCAGGCTCGTCGCCAGGGCTGGCGCCGCGACGATAGCCGCCTTGAAGTTGGGGTGCACTGGCGATTCGTAGGACGCCACGAATCGGGTTCCCATTGCGACTCCCTCCGCGCCCAATGCGAAGGCAGCCGCCATTCCACGGCCGTCGACAATTCCGCCGGCGGCGATCAAGGGAAGGGAGACGTGCTCCCTGACCAGCTGGAGTAGGACGAAGTTGTGTATCTCCTCCTCGTTTCGAATGCCGGCACTTTCAGCTCCTTCCACAACGAGACCGTCTACCCCGGCTTCCGCTGCTTTTAGAGCGGCACGCAAAGACGGGACTGCATGATATACAGTTACGTCGGCCTTCTTCAGCGTCGCGACGTAGCGCGAAGGGTCGCCAGCTGCGGTAGTTACGAACTGGAGACCGTTGCCAAGTAGCCAGTCCAAGATGCGTGACTCGTTCACGGGATCACGTTTGAGGAACCGGACTGGCAGACTCACCCCAAAGGGATTCGCGGTGCGCTCCCTGATGGCCCGAAATTCGCGAGTGATCGCGTCGAAGTCACACGACGTGGTCTCCAGCATTCCTAGGGCGCCGGCCGCAGAGACGGCCGAAACCAGCGGTGCCCGGGCAATCCACGTCATTGGCGCCTGCAGTACAGGGTAGCGGGCACCGGTATGCGCCACGACGCGGTTCCCGCGAAAGAGCGCGTCGAAACTATCCTCGGCTGGCACGGTCATGCTATAGCTCCATTCCGCCTGTCCCGGCCGCCGAGGTTATATAGAGAACCTATTTCGGGAACCTAGCCGGGATTGGCGTTATCGTCTCGGGAAGGCGTTCGTAGTCTCTTTGCCTGGGTCCGGTTGCGCGCGGTGGCGGCGTGGCGAGCGGAGGTGATGTCGGCGAGAGTGAGGTGCGCAAGGTGGTCAGCCGAGCGCTCCTGCTCGATGCGCAGGGCGTCGGGCAGGCTGAGCTGGAGTCCCTGGTCGATCAGGTTTTTGTACGCGGCTACGACATGCGGGTCGGCGCTGGCGATATCGTGTGCGAGCTCGAGCGCTGCGGGCAGCAGGAGCTCCGGCTCGAGGACCCTGTTGACCAGGCTAATATCGAATGCGCGCCGGGCGTCGATGAAGTTGCCCGACAAGGAGATCTCCTTTGCTCGTTGCGCGCCGATCTGGCGGGCCATGCGCACGGAGAGGCCCCAGCCGGGGAGCAGTCCGACGCGGACGTGAGTGTCGGCGAAGCGTGCGGTGCTAGCTGCGTAAACCACGTCGCATGCGACCATGATCTCCATGCCGCCGGTAATGCAAAGGCCATTAACCGCCGCGATGATCGGGGTCCGGCACCCCTCAATCGCGGCGACCGGGTTCTCTTCAATTCCACGGACCTGCCCTGCGCATTCCGCTGCCTCCTTCAAGTCCGTGCCAGCGGTGAAAGCACGGTTGCCAGTTCCGGTGAGCACGATGGCCCTCACGGTGTTGTCAGCACCGAGCTGAACAATGGCGCGGTGCAGGGCCCGGCATAGCTCTGAGGAGAGCGCGTTGAGCACATGTGGCCGGTTGAGGCGCAAGATAGCGACCGCCCCATCGCGTTCATTCAAGAGCACATCGCTCGGTGTCAGCGCATCGGAATCTGGCAACGGCACTCGCGAACAGCGGGCTTTTTCAGGCGACATGCTCACGCTCCGCCGCGAGTTCGAGGGCGACGTCGATAATCATGTCCTCCTGCCCGCCGACGTAGCCGGCCTCGCCAACCCGTTGCAGGATCTCGTAGGCAGGGACGCCGTACCGCTGGGCTGCACGCTCGGCGTGCAGCAGGAAGCTGGAGTAAACCCCGGCGTAGCCCTGGGTGATCGATCCCCGGTCAGCGAACGGCAGGCGGTCTAGGAAGGGCCTGACGACATCCTCGGCGGCGGCGAGCGCGGCCTGCACGTTGATGCCGGTGGGGATGCCGAGGTGGTCGAAGGTAGCGGCGAGGATCTCAGTGGGGGAGTTGCCCGCCCCGGCGCCGAGGGCGCAGAGCGCACCGTCGATCTGAGCGGCGCCGTTCTGCACGGCGAGGACAGAGTTGGCAACGCCGAGGGACAGGTTCTGGTGCCCGTGGAAGCCGACCTGGGCCTGATGGCCGATCTCCTCGGCGAGGGCGGTGATGCGGGCCTGGGCGTCACCGAGGACTAGCGCACCCGCCGAGTCGACGACATAGACGCACTGTGCGCCGCCGTCCACCATGATCCTGGCCTGCTTCGCCAGCTCGGCGGGGCCGATCCGGTGGGCCAGCATCAGGAATCCGACCGTCTCCATCCCCATCTCACGGGCGGCGGCAAAGTGCTGGAGCGACACGTCCGCCTCGGTGCAGTGGGTGGCGATCCTGGCGATCGAGGCGCCGGCGTCGCAGGCGCGGCGCAGGTCCTCGGTCGTCCCCACCCCGGGAAGCAAGAGCACGGCGATCTTGGCATTGCGGACCTCATCTACCGCGGCCGCGACCAGCTTGATGTCGTCGACGGCGGAGAACCCGTAGTTGAAGGACGAGCCGCCAAGGCCGTCGCCGTGGGTGACCTCGATCACCTCCACGCCAGCGGTGTCCAGAGCGTGCACCACGCCGCGCACCTGATCCTCCGTGAACCGGTGCGCCATCGCGTGGCTCCCATCACGGAGCGTGGAGTCGGTGATCCGGATCTTCTGCGGGGTGGTCACGCGGTCGCCTTCAGGTAAGCGAGCTGCTCGCCGGCGCGAGCAGCCGCGGCCGTCATGATGTCGAGGTTGCCTGCCCACGGCGGCAGGTAGTCGCCGTTGCCGCGGACCTCGAGGAAGATCGCAACACGGGCCATGCCGTTCCAGGTGTCGCGGGGCGGATCGTACTGCGGCTCGGCGCGCAGGGTGTAGCCGGGCACATACTCGCGGACCCGCTCGGCCATCGCGTGGACCGAGGCGCTGATCAGCTCCGTGTCGGCGTCCGTCGGAATGGCGCAGAAGACGGTGTCCCGCATGATCATCGGCGGGTTGACGGGGTTAAGGATAATGATCGCCTTCCCCTTGGCGGCACCGCCGACCTGCTCGATGGCGTGGGCGGTCGTTTCGGTGAACTCGTCGATGTTGGCCCGCGTACCCGGGCCTGCGGACCGGGAGGCGATCGAGGCGACAATCTCGGCGTAGGCGACAGGCACGACGGAGGACACCGCGTGCACCATCGGGATGGTGGCCTGGCCGCCGCAGGTGATCATGTTCAGGTTCGGCACGCCGGCTAGCGACGCGAGGTTGACCGGCGGGCAGACGAATGGCCCTGTCGCGGCCGGCGTGAGGTCGATCGCGGTGATGCCGGCCGCGGCGTACCGGGGGGCGTTGGCCAGGTGCGCCTTAGCGGAAGTGGCCTCGAAGGCCAGGTCGGGCAGCCGGTCCTGGGCCAGCAGCCAGTCAACGCCCTCGGCCGACGCGGGCACGCCGAGTTCCCTGGCCCGTGCCAGGCCGTCCGAGGCCGGGTCGACGCCTACCATCGAGTGGACCTTGATCAGCTCGCTGCGCAGCAACTTGACGAGCAGGTCAGTGCCGATGTTGCCCGGCCCGACGATCGCGGCCGTGAGCTTGCTCATGACTTCTCCGAGAAGGTGATCGAGACAGAACCCATCCGATCGAACGCCGCCGACACGGTATCGCCAGGGCCGAACGGGATCGCCGCGCACACAGACCCTGGCAGCACCACGTGCCCCGCCTCCAGCGTGACTCCGAGCGGTGCCAGCGTATTGGCCAGCCAGACCAGGGCGTTGACCGGTGAGCCGAGCACCGCGCCACCCGCCCCGGTGCCCTCGATCCGGCCGTTCCGATACAGCAGGCACCCGGTCAGCGCGAGATCAACCGAATCCGGGCGGACCGGCCGCGACCCGAGGACCACCGCCCCCGAGGACGCGTTGTCCGCGATCGTGTCCGGCAGGGTGATCTTCCAGTCCGCGATCCGCGAGTCGATGATCTCCAGCGCGGGCAGCACGAAGTCCACCGCCGCGAGGGCTTCAGCGACGGTCACGCCGGGGCCGCGCAGGGGGCGGTCGAGCACGAACGCTATCTCCGGCTCGGCCTTCGGCTGCAGGAGCCGGCCGTAGTCCGCTGTGGTTCCCTCCGGCAGGAACATCGTGTCGAGCAGGTGGCCGAAGTCAGGCTGGTCCACCCCAAGCTGCCGCTGCATCGCCGCCGAAGTAAGCCCGACCTTGTGCCCCTTCACCACGGCACCGTTGGCGGTCCACGTCGCTACCTGCGCCAGTTGGACCGCGTACGCGTCAGCTGCGGACAGAACCGGGTGGACGGCGGTCAGCGGTGCCACAGGGAGACGGCTGGCGTAGGCGCCAAGCAGCGTTTCCGCTGCCTTGGCGATTGATTCTTCTTCCATGGGATCCCTTCATCGCTTCGCATGCACAGCCTGGCGCGATGTAGGCAGGATTGCGCAATGCGCGTCCCGTCCGGTGGAACCCAGTTCGGTGCCTGCGTGGCTGGTCGTCAGTGCGTCAGCAGTGCGCCGCGATGGCGTCCGCCGTGCGCCGCAGCCGGGTGACGGCCGACTGCGGGACGCTCTCCCCGGTCGCGTAGCTGATCGAGACGGCAGCGGTGGCGAACCCCGAGTCATTGGCGAAGACGGGCGCCGCGAGGCAACGCGCCCCGAGTACGGCGCCCTCGCTGTCCTCGGCGTACCCACTGGCCTGGAACCGGTCAAGCGCGGCCGCCAGGTGCTGCGGGTTGACGACCGTGCGGGGCGTCAGCCGGGGCACGGGCACCGCCAGCACCGCGTTGCGGGTAGCGGCGTCAGAGAAGGCGAGAATCGCCTTGCCCAGGGATGTGCACAACGCGGGAGCCCGGCCGCCTACGCGCGTAGGGAGCGCGATCGTGTGCCACCCGTAGATCTTCTGCAGGTACAGGACGTCGGTCCCGTCCAGAATGGACAGGTGCACCGTGGCGTGGGTGAACTCGTAAAGATCCATCAGGAACGGCATGGCGGGAGTCGGCTTGCGGGGTCGGCAGCCTGGTACGAGTTGACTGAGTTCGAAGATGACACGGCCGAGCCGGTAGCGGTCGCCGGTGCGCTCGATGTAGCCGTTCTCGGCGAGCACGTTCAGGATGCGGTGGGCGGTGCTCTTGGCCAGGTGCGCTCGTTCGGCGACCTGGGAGGCGCCGAGCAGCGCGCCGCCGCTGCCCTGGAAGGCGTTCAGCACCGCCACCGCCTTGCCCACGCTGGTACTCAGATCCCCTTGAATTGCCAGCGGTGTCTTTGCGGAAAGCGCGGCCACATTCACCAGCCTCCTTGCTCGGCGTATTGATCCTCGCCCGCGGATTCGGTCCCGTCAGCTGGAACGCCGCAATAGACGGCCTCCGAGGCGCCGGTCTACACCTGACGTAGTTGGCAGCGCTACGCGGCTGTTCGCACCTGTTTACGACACGACTCACTGAATATCGCAGCGAGTAGCGGAGAGGGATCCGGCCACATGACCATCGTACAGACATTTGGCTACCTGGCCATCGGGGTTCAGAACCTAGAAGAGGGAATCGAGTTCTACGGTCGCTTCGCCCGGCTGGACCTCACCGAGCGGATCGGCAAGACCGCGTTCATGACCGGCGGGACGGAGCACCACTGGGTTCGCCTCGAAGAAGGAACGAATGCCGGGGTTCGCCGTGTCGGCTACGAGCTGGCCGACGAGGCCGCCTTCGCTACGGTGAAGAACGGTCTCAAGGAGTGGAACCTCTCCTTTGAAGAGGGCGGCGATCCGGCGCGTGACCGGGTGTCCCACTGGCTTCGCTTCGCCGACCCGGGTGGCACGGAGATCGAGCTCTACACGGGCATGTACACCCGCGGGGTTCCTCCGTTTGGCACTGGCGTCACGATGGAGAAGTTCCTGCACGGCGGCTGGGAGACCCCCAACTTCGGTCAGACGACTCGGTTCTACCAAGAAGTCCTGGAGTTCAAGGCCTCGGACTGGATCGGGGACAAGGTCGGCTTCTTCCGGGCGGGCGACCGGTTCCATCACTCGATGGTCCTGCTGAGCAGCAACAGGTCCGCTTTCAACCACTTCTGCATCCAGGTCGAGTCGCTCGACGACGTGATGCGTTTCCGCAACAACGCGCTGCGCCACGGTGTGGTGCTGCGCGACGACGTGCTCAGGCATGCCCCGTCCGGCTCCATCGGCGTTTACCTGAAGGACGAGGCGCGCGGCATGGCCGTGGAGTTCTGCGTGGGTCACCCGAGGATCGACGACGAGGGCCACAAACCCCGAATTCTCCCCATGGTCCCGGAGACGGCCGACATCTGGCGCGCCCCGCTCCCGGAGCCGTCGTGGATCGGCGGAGGCCAGCAGGAAGTGGACTCGCTGAGCGAAATGCCCGTGCCGGGTTCCGGCGGCGACCAGCACCTCAGGTAGGAGACCGCGATGGGAATCCATTCGCCCCTGGTCATCGACGATCGGGAACGCGGCCTGTTCCGGGTCCACCGGTCGGCCTTCACCTCTGAGGAGATCTTGGCGCTTGAGCGCGAGAAGATCTTCAGTAAGGCGTGGCTATACATCGGCCACGAGTCGGAGCTGCCGAAACCGAATGACTTCGTGACCCGCAGGGTCGGCGGCCGCCCGGTGATCTTCACCCGTGACCGCGCCCGGAAGATCCGGGTGCTGCTCAACACCTGCCGGCACCGCGGCGCAGAGGTATGCCGTCTGCCGAGCGGAAACAGCAAGGTCTTTACCTGCTTCTACCATGGCTGGGCGTACGACGGCACCGGCCGCCTGGTCAGCGTGCCGGACGGCGGTGCGTACAGCGAGAGCTTCGACAGGGGACAGCTCGGCCTGTACCAGCCGCGCGTTGAGAGCTACCGGGACTTCGTTTTCGCCACCTTCAGCGATGAGGCGCCTGCGCTCGTCGACTACCTCGCCGACGCCCGGTACTTCCTCGACATCATCGCGGACCAGTCGGCGAACGGCATGGAGATCGTCGCGGGCACGCACTACTACTCGATGAACGCGAACTGGAAGCTCCTCATGGAGAACAGCGTCGACGGGTACCACGCCCTGACGGTGCACCAGACCTACTTCGAGATGATGATGAACCTGGGGTCCACGCCGCCCGGCGTCGACGGCAACCGGGCCATCGGCCGCGGCATCGACCTGGGCAACGGACACGCGGTAGCGATGAACCCGGAGCTCGGCTCTCCGCTCATGTCTCCGGAGATCCTCGAGGAGAAGCAGCGCTGGCGGGCCTCGCTCGCCGAGCGGTTCGGCGAAGAGCATGCTTACCTGATCGCCAACGTAACCCGGAACATGGACATCTTCCCTAACTTCGCGATCGTCGACCTCGGCTTCGGCATCCAGGTGAGGACCATGTACCCGACGGCGCCCGGGCACACGGAAATCGTCGGCTGGCAGCTCGTTCCCGGCGACGCGAGCGTCGCGCATAAGCGCTACCGTCTCGACAACTCACTGACCTTCTGGGGACCGGCCGGGATGGCGACGCCCGACGACGTCGAGGGACTTGAGCAGTGCCAACGCGGCTTCGCCGTGAAGGAGGTCGAGTGGTCGGACATCTCACGGGGCATGGGCCGCGATACACCGCCGATCGTCGACGAACTACAGATGCGCGTGTTCTGGCGGGAGTGGAACGCCCGCCTCACCGGCGAGTCCTACCAGCGTGAGGGCCTCCCACACGACACGAGTTACCTGCAGGCGCCTTCCGTGAACGCAGGCGCGGCTTCGGGAAAGGCGAAATGACATGACGGACGTACAGCAGGAGCAAGCCACAGTCGCCAGGGCCGACGTCGAGGACTTCCTCTACCACGAGGCGGCCTTGCTTGACGAGTGGCGACTCGAGGAATGGCTCGACCTGTTCACCGAGGACGCCGTGTACGAAATCCCGGCCACCGACCTGCCCGGCCACGTCGAGTCCGACGCGTCAAGGACGTACGCGCTGGTCTATGACAGGCGGACGCTCCTGGAGCAGCGGGTCATCCGGCTTAAGAAGCCCACGGCGCACGCGGAGTTCCCGAATTCGCGCACAAGGCGGCTGCTGACCAACGTCAGGATTCTCGGTGCCGCGGGCAACGAGGTGATGGTGTCCGCCAACTTCATCGTCTTCCGCGGCAGGAACGGCCGCGACGTCTTCTACGTCGGCCGCTACGAGTACGTCCTGCGGCGCTCGTCCGACGGGCTGAAGATCCGGCACCGCAAGGCAGTCCTCGACCAGGAAGCCCTGGACCCGCACGGCAAGATCAGCATCATCCTTTAAGGACAGAAGGCGGACAGGTTGAGATTCGAAAAGAGAAATGCCATCGTCACGGGGGCCGCGAGCGGCATTGGCCTGGGCATCGCCCGCTACCTCGCGGCCCAGGGCGTCCGGGTGTGTGCGGCGGACGTGAATGAGGACCAGCTCAAGGAGATCCTTCCGACGATTAGCCCGGCACCGCACGGCGCGCCGATCATGGTCGGCGGCGACCTGTCGGTCAGGGAGAACGCCGCGGAGCTGTTCCAGACAGCTGCGGCGGAATTCGGCGTGGTGGACATTCTCGTCAACAACGCTGGCGGCGGTGTCATCAGGCCGACCATGGAACACACCGAGGAGACGCTCCGGGCCACCATGGACCGCAACCTATGGACGATGATCTACTGCACACTTGAAGCGCTGCCGCACATGATGGACCGGCGCTACGGCCGGGTCGTCAGTCTGGGTGCGGAGTCGGTGCGCAATGGCCTGTGGCAGCACGCGGTCTACAGCGCGGCCAAGGGCGGCGTCCACGGCTTCACCACCGGGCTCGCTCGTGAATTCGCCCCTAGCGAGATCACCTTCAACGTAGTGGCGCCGGCGATGGTCATCACGCCGCAGCTCAAAGAGCTCAAGAAGAAGCTGCCTGCGGATGCCCTGGCGCGCCAGGATGCCTTCGAGGAGCAGATCAGGCAGACTATCCCGCTCGGCCGCGGCGGCACGGTCGACGAGGTAGCCGCTACGGTGGCCTTCCTCGCGTCTGACGACGCCAGCTACATCACCGGCCAGGTCGTCAGCGTCAACGGCGGGAGCTCGATGCTGTGAAGCGGAGCCTCGCCTGCAAGGCGGATGGCATCCCCGGCAGGGGAGCGCCACCGGCGGACGCCGATCCGCCCGAGGCGGCGCAGCGGGAGTGACGAGACAGATGACGAACTGGGGACGCTGGGGACGCGACGACGAGCGAGGCGCGGCCAACCTTCTGAACCCGGCGGCTGTGCTCGCGGCCGCCGCGGAGGTGCGCACGGGTGAGGTACTGCGGCTCGCGGCGCCGATCGTCGGCGGCCGCGGCTTTGGCCTTGTCGGGCGTCCCGATCCCGTGCACCTGATGCTCAGGGATGGCGGCGACTACGTCGCGGGCCTGCCGGAACGCGGCGGCTTCGGCTTCGCAGACGACATGCTGACCCTGCCGACGCATGGCGTCAGCCATATGGACGCGCTGTCGCACGTGTGGCGTGACGGGCTGATGTACAACGGCAACCCGGCGAGCAGCGTCACCAGTCGGGGTGCCCGCAAGCTCGGCATCGAAAAGATCCCGCCGATCGTCACCAGGGGCGTCTTCGTCGACGCGGCACCCGGCGGTGCACGGACGGCGGCCGACCCGATCCGGATCGGCGAGCTCCAGACTCTGCTCGCCGAGGCAGGCGCGGACCTGCGGGCCGGGGATGCGCTGCTAGTGCGCACCGGCTGGCTCAGCGCGTCGCGCACGGGTGAGGCGGACGCCTCGGCCTGGGGCGGGCTGCATTTCGACTGCGGCGCCTGGCTGGCGGAGCGGCAGGTGGTCGTCATCGGCGCAGACAACCCGGGCGTGGAGGTGTTCCCATCCGGCGACCCAGGCTGCCAGGTACCGATGCATCTGGAGCTGATCAGAGGGCACGGCGTCCTGTTTAGCGAGCTGCTCGACCTGGAGCCCCTGGCGACCGCCGGACGTGCCACGTTCCTATTCGTGGTGGCACCCTTGCCGCTCGTCGGCGGAGTCGGCAGCCCCGTGGTCCCGGTCGCCATCCTGTTACGGGAGAGACATGAAACTCGTGATCGACGCGGCTCGCTGCCAAGGGCATGCCATGTGCCACATGTATGCGCCAGACCTCGTGGAATTGGCTGAGGATGACGGTCACGCCCGTTCCTTGGGTCATGCGCTGGACGCGACGCAACTTGAGAAGGCACAGATGGCTGCCGAGGCATGCCCAGAACACGCGGTGCGGCTGGACTGACCTGACCGGAGTCTTTCGCCGCTATCTCAGTACGGTCTCACTGCGAACGGAGAAGCATGAGCGGGGAACTCAGTGGCCGCCGGGTCGTGGTCACCGGCGGCGCGACGGGCATTGGCCTGGCGGCGGTCAGGATCTCGCCGCCCGCGGTGCCACGATAGCGGCCGTCTTTCATGTCACTGCTCCGCCGGCCCATCTCGCCGACAGCGTCATCTGGGTCAAGTGCGACCTCACCGACAAGGGCAGCGTGGATGGCGCGTTCGCGCGGATAGCGCGCCAGCTCGGCGGGATAGACGTGCTATTGCACGCGGCCGGACTGTGGGAGGCGGCTGCACCAGGCGAAATCAGCGCCGATGACCTTCGCCGTCTTCTCGCGGTGAACCTGGACGCCACGGTGTTCACCAACCAGGCGGCGTATCGGCACATGAAGAACGCCGGCGGCGCGATCATCAACCTCGGCTCGCAGGATGGCGTGCTGGGGTCGCCTGTCGCCGCGTCGTATTCGATGGCGAAGGCGGCGGTCCACGCCTGGACGAGGTCGGCCGCCCGAGCGTGGGCCGGTGCCCGCGTGACCGTTAATTCTGTCGCGCCGTGCGTCGACACGACGAACGCCGACCACCTGCGGGACTACATCAGGTCCACCGGTGCCGATCCGGACGAGGTGCTGCCGGCCAGGATGAAGGTACTGGTGCCGCTCGGCGGCACATTCGGGGACGCGAGGACGGACCTGTGCCCCGTACTGGCCTTCCTCTCCGGCGGCGGCGCCCGTTTCATCACCGGGCAACTCATCGCCGTCGACGGCGGCATGCGCATGCTGGGCGCATGAGGTGCGTTCGCCGACCACGCGATGAGTGTGTCCTCACCCGACCGCGCGAGTTGTCACCTCGGTCAGGAATGACGGCGGAAGCTTCTCGGCCACCAACTCGATCAGCACGGCGGTAGCCTGGGACGACTCGATATAGCTGAATGCCGGAATGCCGTTGTCGGCGGTACCGATGAGGGTCGGCGTCATGCCCGCGGCGCGGCACTCATCAAGCGCCCGCGGGAGGTCACTGACCCGGAAGCCGGCATGATACGCACTTTCTCCCCGTTCGGCGAGCACGTCGCTGGCCGTCCACCGGCCCTCGTCGGGCGCGACGACCTCGAGGCCGATCGTGCCGAGAGAACCCGTTGCCGCGATGCCCGTAATCCGGTGGACGCTGCCCCGGTACTGGGCGACGGCGCTAAAGCGGATTCGCCGCCACGTTGTGATACCGAACATCTGGCCGTAGCGGGCAGCGGCCTCATCGACGTCGTATACCGCGACGCCTATGTGATCGGCGGCCAGCGGCAGCGATCCGCCCGCGGTGAGCGCGCCGAGGCCGAGGGTGTTAAGCGCCGCGTTTTCCTGCGACTGTTGCGTCACGTGATATCTCCGTGGATCCTCGCGGTTCAGATCGTCTCGCCGCCGTCACAGCGCAGCACGTGCCCGGTAACGACGGAAGCCATTGGGGAGCAGAGGAACAAAACGCTCGCGGCCACCTCACGGCTTGCCGCCTTGCGCCCTAGCGGAATGCGGGCGATAAGCATTTTGACGAATTCCTTGTATTCGTCCTCTGTCAGCCCGAGGGCGGATGCCCGGCCTCCCTCTCCGTGATCCATGGCTCCGGGCGATATGGCGTTAACCCGGATCCCGTGACTCGCCAGCTCAAGCGCCGCGGCACGAGTGGCGTACGCGAGCGCCGCCTTGGCGGAGCCGTAAACGAGTTGCGTCGCAACGGGCCTGAAAGCGGCCGCCGATATGACGTTGACAATGGAGCCGGGTACGGCGCGGTCGATCATCGACGCGGCCGCCGCCTGCATCAACAGCGTAGGGGCTATGGCGTTCGTCTGATAGACGTTTGTCACGTCGGCGGCCGTCAGCTTGCCGAACTCCATCACTGGGTAGATGGCCGCGTTGTTGACGAGGATATCGAGTCCGCCGAACCGCCTTAGGCACGTCGAGATGATCGTCTCCGCCGCGTCTTCCGCCTGCAGGTTGACGGAGAGAAAGCACGCGTCGCTGAGTTCTGCCGCCGCCGCCCTGCCAAGGTTTTCGTCGCGCCCGATGAGCAGGATCCGCATGCCAACTTCGTCGAACGTTCGGGCGATCGCTCGGCCGAGCCCGCGATTGGCGCCGGTGACGATCGCGACCTGTCCGCGCAGTCCTGGGAAGAGTCCGGAGGCGGTCATTAGCTCTCCCTACCCTTTCGAGACGTAATCTGCCGCGCGGAGTTCGGGGAAGGTTTAGTGTCAGCCACTAGTCTTACCGGCGGTCACCCGGAACGCGTGAACGTCGAGCGGCGCCCCGATTCGGGGGCCGGGCGTGAACGTGGCGGGGGCGG
>Ga0070712_100000519_pt1 | contig 22170 bp, 19 predicted proteins | sample LARL81metaG_FD_71396 | JGI IMG/M metagenome (GOLD analysis project Ga0070712, IMG submission 71396) | Corn, switchgrass and miscanthus rhizosphere microbial communities from Kellogg Biological Station, Michigan, USA - LAR L8-1 metaG | ecosystem: Host-associated > Plants > Roots > Rhizosphere ...
TACCCGCAACGTGGCCCGCAGCGGGTATGCGGAGAGCAACTACAGCGAGATCGCCAACGAACTGGGCATTTCGAAGGGGACGATCACCCACCATTACGGTTCAAAAGATCAGCTGTTCGCCCGCATGCATGACTCGTATATGGAGCGGAGACTGGCCGAGGCCCGTGACATCGTGGCGCGATTCGACTCTCCTGCAAAGCAACTCGCCGGCCTGCTGTTCGCGTTCCTGCTCTACCAGGAGGTCGATCACGACGCGACCGTTGCCTTCCAGCGCGAGATCGCGAGGCTCGCCACCCACGACTTCCTTGCGCACGGCCGAGAATTGCGTGCCACGTACTTGTCGGTGGTGCGTTCCGTCCTAGTGGACGGCATGCGGAGCGGGGTTTTTCGCGAGCTCGACGTCGAGCTTCAGAGCCTGCTCATCTTCGGTTCTTCGCATTGGGCCTGGACCTGGTTCGAGCCGGGCGAGCGGCTGTCCGCCCTGGAGGCGGGCAGCCAGTTCGTGCAGCTCGTCTTGGGCGGGTTGCTCGTCGATCGCTGGCCGCTCGATCAACTCGCCGATTCGGCGGGCAAGGTGGCGACCACCGTCACCGAGATCATCGCCGAGCACTCCAAGTCGCGAGACGCGTAGCCGCGCTGCGCGCGCAGCCAACCGGGATGACGCTTGCGATCAGCCCGCCTGCGCAGGGAATCACGCGTCAGGCACCAATACCGCCTTGATCGTCGTCCCCGCAGCGCAGTCGCGCTCGGCTTGGTTGATCTCCGAAAGCTTGTACTGGGCGATGAGCTTGTCAAACGGGAAGCGTCCCTGGCGCCAATAGTCGAGCAGTTGGGGAATCGTCACGCGCGGCACAGCGTCACCTACGAGGATCCCCGTCACCGTCTTGCCCGCCGACAAAGCCGAGGAGGGCAGACGCAGTGAGCCGCGTTGTACGCCTACCAGGCCGCAGCAGCCGGTCACGCGCAGCGCGGCCACCGCCGCGGCGATGACCGCCGGAGCTCCGGTGGTGTCCAGACAGTTCTGCACACCGTCTGGCACGATGTCCCGGATCTGTTCTTCGAGCATCCCATCTTGGGGAACGATGGTGTCGTCCGCCCCGAGCGCACGGGCAACCTCGAGCCGACCCGGATCTGCATCGACGGCGATGATTCGGCTGGCGCCTGCCAGCCGGGCGGCCATGACCGCAGCGATTCCTACCGACCCCGAGCCGAACACCGCAAACGTCGACCTCGGGGGTACCTTCAGCGCACGCAGCACCGATGAGGCTCCGGTGAGGATGCCACACCCCAACGGCCCCAACGGTTCCAATGGCAGATCACGGTCGATGGGCACCAGCGCCCGCGCCGAAACGATGGCGTGTGTGGCAAACGTGGACTGGCCGAACCAGCGGGTCGCGACCGGATGCCCGTGGCGATCGGTGGCCAGCCTGCTGCCCTGCGGCGCTCCGTCGAGGTTCAGTGAGAAGAAGTCTTCGCAGTAGGCGGGTTGGCCGTGGCGGCAGTTCGGACAGCGGTCGCAGCTCAGAAACGACGCGATCGCGTGGTCGCCGCGTCGGATCCCGAGCACGCCGGCGCCAACGTCCTCAACTACCCCGGACGCCTCGTGACCCAGCACAATGGGCGGCCTGGCTCGCGGCCCACCCTCTCTGGCCAGTAGGTCGGTGTGGCACATCCCGACGCCGGCCACTCGGATCAAGGCCTCGTCGGGCGCGAGGGCGGGCAGGTCGATCTCCTCGATTGCGAACGGCCCGCTCGCTGACCGCAGCACCGCGGCGGTGGTCTTCATGTCGGAGACTCCTTGTCCTTTTCCGTCCTGTCGGCAGCGGCACGCTACTGACGAGTCCGAACATTCGCATTGACCGTCCGTTTGGGCAGTCGGTCCGCAGCGTCCGTGTTGCCGACGACCCCTCGGGTCACCTATATTAACCGTACGAGCGGTCAATAGGGTAGGGGATGAGCGAGTCAACGCTGAACATTTCGACTGGACAAGTGCGCGCGAATGCGGCTCGGCCCGATCTGGCGACCCTGCGCAGACCTCGCTCATCCGCGACCCGCGGCCGACCGACCTGGTCGTGTTACGCCGCATGATGCTGAACATGGACCCCCCCGAACACAGCACGCTGCGCAAGATCGTGAGCAAAGCCTTTACCCCGCACGTGATCCAGAAACAACTGGCGTCGCTTATCGACGACCATGCCCGGTCGGTGGTGGACGCTGTATGCGAGCGCGGCGAGATCGATTTCCTCACCGATGTCGCCGCGGAGATGCCTCTGCTGGTGCTCTCCGACGTTCTCGGCGTCCCTCACCAGGACCGGGGCCTGATCTACGACTGGACCAATCGGCTGATCGGAACCGACGATCCGGAGTACGGCGCCGACCCAGCGGGTTACGTCTCAGCATTCGGGGAAATCTTCGCGTACGCGCGCCGTCAGACCGAGCAGAAGCGCGCCCATCCCACCGATGACGTGTGGAGCACCGTCGCCAACGCGGAGGTCGACGGTGAGCGGCTCAGCGAAGGCGAGTTGGATCGGTTCTTCCAACTGCTCATGATCGCCGGCAACGAAACCACCCGCAATCTCATCGCCGGCGGCATGGTGTTGCTTCACGACAACCCCGAGCAGTTCGAATTGCTTAAGAGCGACCTGTCGCTACTTCCTGGCGCGATCGAGGAGATGCTGCGCTGCACCACTCCGGTGATTCAGTTCCGGCGTACCGCCACGCAGGACACCGAGATCGCGGGGCAGCCCGTCGCTGCCGCAGACAAGGTCGTGATCATCTATGCCGCGGCCAATCGAGACGAGACCATTTTCGACGACCCGGACCGATTCGACATCACCCGTGATCCAAATCCGCACATCTCCTTCGGCGACGGCACCCACTTCTGCCTCGGCGCGAATCTGGCCCGGCTGGAGGCCCGGGTACTGTTCACCGAGTTGTTGACCCGGCTTCCCGACCTGCACCTGTCCGGACCGCACGAGCGCATGCGCTCCAGTTTCATCCATGGCTTCAAGCAGATGCCCGCGGCGTTCACGCCCACCAAGGCCCCCGGGCGCGCGGCCGCGGCCAACGTCGCGGCGCCGGCCGGTTCCCCCTTCGTGGCCGCTGCGCAGCCGGCGGCAGCCCCGGCAACGAGCGCGCCGCGACACGACACCCCACTGCTGGTTCTGTACGGGTCTAACTTCGGCACCGCCGAGGAGGTCGCCGAGCAACTGGCCCGCGACGCCGAGGGGCGCGGTTTCGCGACAACATTGGCGACGCTCGACGAGCGGGTGGATACATTGCCGACTGACGGCGCCGTCCTGGTCACCACATCCACCTACAACGGGACACCGCCGGACAACGCAAAGAAGTTTCACGACTGGATCACCACCACCTCCGCTTCGCAGCAGGGCAGGATGTTCGCGGTGTTCGGGTGCGGCGACAGTGACTGGGCCGCAACGTTTCAGCAGTTTCCCACGTTGATCGACGAACGGCTGACCGCGCTCGGTGCCACCCGCATCCACCCGCGGGGGCAGGGGGATGCCAGTGGCGATTTCGACGCTGGGCTGGAAGCCTGGACGAGACCGTTGTGGGGCGCCCTCGCCGACGCGCTGGGCATCGAGCTCGTCGAGCCCGCCGCCGATGTGGAACCGAGGTTCGCCATCGAAGTGGTCCGCGGCGAGCGGCACAGTCCGTTCGTTGAATCGCTTTCGGCGTATCCGGTCACGGTCGAGACCAATCGAGAGCTGGTCGGTACGACCACGCAGGGTCTGTCGGCCAGATCGGTGCGGCACATCGACGTTCGTCTACCCGACGGTGTGTCCTATGACGCCGGCGACCATCTCGGTGTCATTCCCCACAACAGCTCCGCGCAGGTACACCGGGTGGCCGACCGATTCGGTTTCGATGCCGACACCGTGATCAAGCTGCACGCCGACGCGGCGACGAAGACGTTCTTGCCTGTCGGGCAGCGCATCTCGGTGCACGACCTGCTCGCCGACTATGTAGAACTCGCCGATGTGGCCACTCGCCGCGACATCGCCACGATGCTGCGTTTCACCGAATACCCGTCAACCCGAGCCAAATTGGAGGCGCTGCTGGCGGAGGACGGCGAGGCATTCCGCACCTACGTGCTTGGCGGGCGCCGCAGCGTCATCGACCTGCTTGACGAATACCCGGCTTGCACTTTGCCGTTCAACGTCTATCTGGAGATGCTGCCCGCGCTGTCGCCGCGGTACTACTCCATCTCGTCTTCTGCCAAGGTGTCCCCGACGATGTGCAGTATCACCGTCGGGGTCCTGCGCGGGCCGGCCCGACGCGGTCGCGGCACCTTTGAGGGCGTCTGTTCGAGCTACCTCGGCGCGTGCGAGCGCGAAGGTGTCATCCATGGGTTCGTCTGTGATACCGAATCGAATTTCCGGCTGCCCGCAGACCCGGCGACACCATTGGTGATGATCGCGGCGGGCACCGGAATCGCCCCGTTCCAGGGCTTCCTGCAGGAACGTGCGGCACTGGCCGAACAGGGCGTCACGCTCGGTCCAGCGTTGCTGGCGTTCGGCTGCCGCCATCCTCAACACGACCAGCTCTACGCTGACGAGATCCGCGATTACGAACGCGCAGGCATCGTCCGACAAGCGTGCGCATACTCGCGATTGCCCAACGAACCGCGAATGTACGTGCAGGACAGGCTCATCCAACTCGGCGACGAGGTCTTTAGCCTGCTGGCAGGCGGCGCCATCGTCTACGTGTGCGGGGCAAGCACCATGGCCGACGGCGTGCGCAGTGCACTCATCGACATCCATCGGACCCACTCCAACGCCAGCGAGGAGGAGGCCCAGTTGTGGCTCAAGCAACTGGAAGCCGACGGACGATATCTCGTCGACGTCTGGGCCAGCGAATAGAGGGCCGATCTTGAGCGAGACCGAACAGACGACGAATTTGACTGTCGCGCCTCGTCTGACGGCACAGACCAAGCTCGACCCGTCGGCACGGCTCTTCCTCGCAGGCCTTCGTGCGGTGGGCTGGCCGCCAACACATGAACGCACCATCGGTCAAGCACGCCGCGACTTCCGCACGCTCGCGGCCGCGACGTCGGGCTGGCGGCCGATGGCGCATGTCGACGACGCCCTCGTGCACGCCGACGGCCGTGACATCCCAGTGCGTGTCTATCGGCCGCTTCATCGCAGTAGTCCCAGCCCACTCCTGGTGTGGTTGCACGGTGGCGGATTCGTCATCGGCGACCTGTTCACCGCCGATGGCACTTGCCGACGCCTCGCCGACGCGTGCGGTGCCGTTGTCGTCTCCGTCGACTACCGGCGAGCGCCCGAGCATCCGCTGCCCGCCGCGCACGAGGATGCCGTTGCCGCGACAGTCTGGGCGATAGACCACTGCGCCGAACTCGGTGGAAATCCGGCTCGCATCGTCGTCGGCGGCGACTCGGCCGGCGCCAACCTGGCCGCTCACACCGTGCAGATGCTCCGCGATCACGGCCCCCAGCGAGCGGCGATGCAGCTCCTGGTATACCCGGTCACCGATCTGAGCCTGAGCCATACCGACTTCGATCCTCGACTGGCGCAGCTACTGACACACAAGACGCTGCATTGGTTTGGCAACCACGCAATGCCGAACCTCACGCTGGCAGAGCGTCGGCGCGCTGACATCTCCCCGATGTTCGCCGACGAGCTGGATGGTCTGCCCCCCGCCATGCTCATCACCGCCGAAATCGATCCCCTGCGCAGCGACGGCACCGCCTACCTCCGGCGGCTGCGCGCAGCCGGGGTCCCGGTCACCCACGCCAACTATCCCGGCCAGATCCACGGATTCTTCGATATGGACCTGATAATGCCAGCGAGCTCACACGCAATCGCGGCCGCCGCCCGTGCGATCAGCACCGTGCACCGGGTAGCACTACCGACGCACGACGCCGATACCGCAGCGGTCGACTGGCAAACCCCGAGCGCCGAATGGCAGAGAAGAATCGTCGAGACGACGCGCCGAATCCCGATGGTGAACGCCATCCCGATGATGTCGACACTGCTCGAACATCACATGCACACGGCGGCAACAGCCCTGCGGCGCAAACGCAGACGAGGCTCACCGCCAAAGTGTTTAAGTACGTCCGTCGAGCCCTGAGGAGTGTCAACATGCCCGTTCAGCCGCCGCAACTTCCGTCGATCCTGTTAGCCGTCGAGCGACAGCTGTCGCCCAGGCTGGAGAGCCTGCTGCGTACCGATGCGGCCCTGGACGGCATCGCCGTCGCGAACGGTGTGTCACGGCTCGTGTCAGGTGGGCTGCGCGACCTCGGCACGCAGGTAATCGAGGCAGTCGGGCTGCCGTCGGGTCGACAGGTCAGACGACTGCAGAGCTCGCTGGACGCCCTCGCAACGGAGTTGGCCAACGACCGAACCCCGGCCAGCATCGACCCCCGCGCAACGACGGTCACGCGATGAGCACGCCCGCGACGACTGTATCTGCGCCTCCAGAAGGAGCCGGCGGGCTCATCGGCTGGGCCAAACACACCGCGGCACGTAACGCCAGACGCACAACAAGCGCCGTGCGGCTCGCCGCCGGGCTAGACCAGCCCCGTACGGGCTGCACACCGCACGTCACGCTGTGGCGGTACGACAGGGTCAGCCTGCGCCGGTACCGAGCCGGTATGAACGACGGTCGCCCCCCGCTGCTGCTGGTGCCCAGTCTGATCAACCGTAGCCACATCTGGGACCTGCGCCCGGGTGATAGCTTCGTCGAGGGGTTGCTGGCGGATGGCTACGACGTTTTCCTCATCGACTGGGGCACACCTGACCATCGGGACGCGGACAACACCATCGCCACCTATGTCGACGGTTACCTACCGGCCGCTTACGACATCGTTGTTGCCCACACCGGGGTACGGCCAGCCGTGCTCGGTCACTGCTTCGGTGGGGCGCTTGCGACGCTTTGGGCCGCCAGCGTGTCAGACCAGCCGCCGGCAATCGTCGCGCTAGGTGTGCCGACGAACTGGGCGGAAATGGGCCCGTTGGCCAGGCTCACCCAGTACGGCCGCCTCAATCCCGAGGATGTGTTGGACGAGACCGGCAATGTGGCGCCGACTACCATGTTGCGCGCCTTTCAGATGCTGCGCCCAATGGGCGATCTTGCGGGTTATGTGACGCTGTGGGATCGCCTCGACGATCGTGCAGCGGCACAAGCGATTTGGGCGATCACCGAATGGGCCCACGACCATGTTCCGCTTCCCGGTGCGGCGTTCGTCGAGATGATCCGCCAGTTGAGCCGAGAAAACGCTATGTACACCGGCGAGGTTCTGCTCGACGGAGCACCGCGTAAGCTTGCCGCTGTCACCTGCCCGTTCCTCAACGTCTACGGCGAACATGACCACGTCACCCCGCCACCGTCGGTGATGCCGCTGACGGATCTCGTTAGCTCTGAGGTTCGCGACACGGTTGCGCTGAAGGCCGGGCACATCGGCTTGCTGGTCGGTCGTACCGCGCGCAAGCAGTCACTACCCGTAGTCACCGACTGGCTGAAACTGGTCGCCTCGGACACCGGCCAGCCGCTTAAATCCCCGGCGGGACTATCGCTTCGATGAGGCCCGGGCCGGGCTCCTTCAGCGCCTTGCTGAACTGGTCGGCCAGCTCCTCGGCGGTCGTAGCGGTGCTCGCCGGTACTCCCATCCCGCGTGCCATGGCTACGAAATCCATGTCCGGATTCGAAAGATCAAGCAGCTCAAGTGCTTTCGGGCCAGCAGAAGCGGTGCCCACACGCTGCAGCTCCAGCCGCAGGATCGCGTACGCACGGTTGGCGAGGACGACTGTGGTGACATTCAATCCCTCGCGCGCCATCGTCCACAGCGCGGAGATCGTATACATCGCGCTACCGTCGGACTGCAGACACACCACTGGGCGATCCGGGGCAGCCACGGCCGCGCCGACCGCGACCGGCAAGCCCTGGCCGATCGCCCCACCCGTCACCGTCAGCACGTCGTGGCGCGGTGCGCCGGCCGTGGCCGTCGGGATCATCAGCCCGGATGTGTTTGATTCGTCGGCGATGATCGCTCCCTCTGGCAGCAACGCGCCGATCACCTCGGCCCAGTTCTGGGCCGTCAGCAGCCCGCTCGGCATGGCCGGCCGTATCGCTTGCTGTAGAAGGGGTTTGGCGCGCGCCGCTACCCGGTCGGCCAGGTGTTCCAGTGCGGTCGCGACATCCTCGCCGAGGCCCGCCAGCGAATGCACGCGGCTGCCGTCGGGTGTGAGCACGCTCGCCTTGCCGGGGTATGCGAAGAACGACACCGGCGCCTTTGCGCCCGCTAGGACGATGTTCCGCGACCCGGCTAGCTGCCACTGTGCCTGCTCCGCCAGATAACCGAGCCGCCCGACGTTCGGAACTCCGGCACCTCGTTCCAGCCGCGCCGGGAAGGTCTCGGCCAGGATCTGGGCCCCGGTCGCCTCAGCGATCCGGCTGGCCGCCACCAGCGCGCGCTCGCGTGTCGCTCCGTGGCCGAGCAGTAGCACCGTCGGCTCTCCGGAAGTCACGACCGCTGCGATCTCGGCGATCCGTGCGTCGTCCACAGGGGGCGGTGCAGGCGGCTCGACCGGAATTGAAACCACACCCCCGTCTGACCACGAAACATCGGCTGGCAGTACCAGGTTGGCGATCTGGCCCGGGGCGGTGCATGCCGCCGCGATCGCTTCGGCCGCGTCGCGGCCCACACTCATCGGGTCGGTCGATGTGCGGCTCCAGCCTTCCAGCCAACCGGTCAGGGATTCGATGTCGGATTCCAGTGGAGCGTCGAATCCCTTGTGGTACCGGGCATGGTCACCGATCACGTTGACGATCGGGGTGTGTGCGCGGCGCGCGTTGTGCAGGTTCGCCAGTCCGTTGGCCAGGCCCGGACCCATGTGCAGCAGGGTGGCCGCCGGTCGTTCGGCCACGCGGCCATAGCCGTCTGCGGCACCGGTCACCACCCCCTCGAAAAGGGCCAGTACAGCACGCATCTCGGGCACCGCGTCGAGGCTTGCCACGAAGTGCATCTCCGACGTGCCTGGGTTGGCGAAGCAGACGTTCACCCCGCCGCCCACCAATGTACGGATCAGGGATTGCGCACCATTCATGGGATCGCTCTCGAATTCATCAGTTGAACACAGCAGGTAGCCTCACCGCGCCGGCACTTGCGGCCGGTAAAGGGAAATGCCTACGGGCGCTTCACCAATTCGGCCACAGGCTCGCCAGCCTCGAAGCGTGCGGCCAGTTCGTCGGGGTCGAACAGCACCCCGACCGGATTCTCGTCGAACGCATCGGAAGACAAGAAATCCTCTGCGTCTTGCGCGGTTTCGAAGTTGTCGATTTGCAGTTCGACGTTGTTGCCGTCGGGGTCGGCGTAGTAAAGCGACGTCGTGGGTCCGTGGTTGATCGTCACGGTGGGCTGAATCCCCACCGCCTTGAGGCGTTTGTACGTGCCGAGCAGATCACCGAGGCTGCTGTAGGTGAACGCGAAATGCTGCAAACCGGTGCACCTGTCGTCGGGTCGTTCCGATGCGCCGGTGACCGCGAACGCGACTCGATGGTGCTCGTCGTCGTAGGTCATGAAGGACAGGTAGTCGCCTTCGTGGGTACCCCGGCCTTCCAGCACCAGGACATACCAGTCCAGCATCGTCTTCATCTGCGCGGTGCGCAGCACAATGTGAGCGAGCTTTGCGGGCGAAGCCACGGCGAATCGCCACCTTTCCTTCGGGTAAGCTTTCTCTTAACTATGAGTCAAGAGAAAGATTAGCATCTCTAGGCCGGTAGTCAAGACTTGGTCACAGCACGATCACCGGCACACACATCGCTGAACGGAGGGCCAGGGTGCATCTGGCGCTGTGGATCCTTGCGGGTGTGACTGCCTTCGCATTCACCTGTAGCGGGATATTGAAGCTGGTTCAACCCGACGACGACCTCGTCGCCGCCGTAACCGGCGGCTGGGAGGCAGACAGCAGCAGTCGGTCGATAAAGCTGATCGGCGTGGCCGAGATCCTCGCGGCGATCGGATTGATCCTGCCGGCTATGCCGCTGAGCAAGCCGGCGCTTATCCCGCTGGCCGTCGTAGGGCGGATATCGGTAATGGTGGTCGCGGCGATCGCTCACGCCCGACGCCACGAGTCGTCCGACTTCACGATCCCTCCACTGTCGTCGTAGCCGCCACTGTGTTTTGTTGTCGTGGAAGATGCCGACATCGTGTCCAAATTCGCTGTAGCGAGAACCTCAGTCCCTAATCATTCAGCCGTTCAACGATTTTCACTCTCGCTGCTCGCCAGGAGTCCACGCACTGATAGTCGGCATCCATCAGCGACGGACCTTGCGGTGAAATCGGATCTGCGCGACCGGGGCTGCAGATATCATCACGGGTCCGAAGACACATCGTGGCACCCGCGCAGCGGTCGCCGTCGTCGATGATGTTCTGCCCAGTGATGATGATGCCGATCACCGCAACCTGGTCCGGCTGTCATGAGCAGCGATCTGCAGACAGCAGCCGCCGCGGCCAGCAGTCCAGACCAGCGCGGGCACGGTCAAGCGAACTAGACCTGCGGCACCCGGGTGGGTGATACCTCCGACCGTGAGGCGGATGAAGCCTGTCGTGGCCGCGACCGCGAGCGAAAGGTTAACCGGTCCCAGAAATATTCCAATCGCACCCAGCATCTTGAGCAGACCGATGTTGCGACACACCCGCATCGATTAGCCCAGGTATGTGGTTGCCCATTTCAACTTCGGGTGGTCCAACCGTTTTGCGGCGCCGGTTTCCGCTGCGGCCATGGCAACAAAAACTGACGGCGATCCGCATGATTTAGCTGCTCGCGGTGACAGGGTTGGTCAGTAGTCCGATCTCTTCGACGTCGACCTCGACGACGTCGCCGGGTGCGAGGAACCGCTGGGAGAACAGGCCGGCGCCTGCCGGTGTTCCGGTGCAGATGACGTCGCCGGCCTGCAGCATGTGGAATCGCGACAAGTAGGCGATCAAGTCCGGGATCTCGTGGATGAAGCTGCTTGTGCGGTCGTCTTGGCGCAGTTCGTTGTTGACGCGGGTGCGGATCCGAAGATCGAGAGGCTTCCCGAACTCGTCGGCGGTCACCAGACAGGGACCCAAGGGCTTGAAAGTATCGAAACTCTTCGCGGTGGCGATCGTCGCGGTCGGATCGCCGATCATTGCGCGTTGTTGGACATCGCGGGCAGAGACGTCGTTGGCGATGGTCAAACCAGCCACATGCTGCCAGGCATCAGAGGCGTTGATTTCCGCGCCATCTTCGCCGATCACGATGACGACCTCGCCCTCGTAATCGACCTTTCCGGGGGCCGCCCGTGGCAGCCGGATCGGTTGTCCCGGGCCAGTGACCGCTGACGCCGCGGCGATGTAGAAATTCGGCACGGTGGGAAGCTGGATATCGGGCTTGCCCATCGCGGCGAACATCGCCAGCGCTTCTTCTCCGTGGCTGGGGTAGTTCAAGCCGACGATGATGACCTTTCCCGGCCGGGGGACGGGCGCACGCAGTTTCGCGTCGGCAAGCGACATTTTATCGACGACGGGTGCGGACTCAAGACGGCCGAGGCCGCCGTCGCGGATCACGTCGCCGAGATCAGGCATGTCGACGACAGTGAGTACTCCCGTTTCGTCCTCTCGAGCCGGTCCAAGATCGGTGTTGTACAGACGCATTGGCGCTCCTAGCCCTGCCCTAATCGCAATATCTTAACTATGAGTAAAGAGCACTGTTGACTAGGAGTCAAGAGGTGGTGGCGGTCGACGCTGAACACAAAGAGCTGGCTCGCCGAAGCTACTGTGTGAGGCCGGGCCGGTAGTACCACTGGTTTGTGATTTCCATGTCGCTGATGGCCAGTGCCGGGTTGATGGCGACCGACTCGGTGGCCGTACCTCGATATCCGGCGGCGTTGGCTCGGTCCTGCACCGTCGAGCCGTCCGACCCGATGTCGCCGTCAAGGCTGCGGTTGTTGAGCACGTCATCGGTATGCCACTGCGCGGCCAGAGTCAAGGCGCCGTCGGCTCTTACGTCATTCCTACATCCGACCTGATGCTGGATGGTGTAGACGTCGGATACCACGCCGTTGTTTAATCCCGAATTGTCGGCGTCAGCGTTGGGACACAACATCACTGCCGCCACCATGCACATCGCGGCCGCGAGTGCAGCGGAAAGCCTAATAGCGCCTCACTTCACCTGAATCGTTGGCCATTTGAGTCGAACCGGCGACCTGGTCACCGGCCGACGCGGATCTACAGGTCGCGCGCGAGCCATACCCATCCGATTTCGGTCCCAGGTCAGTCGAGAAACAGATCAGGCTCGAGATCCAGATCGTCTCTGCCGTTGCGATATGAACTGAAGTCCTTGACACCCGCTTCGGCCAACACGTCTTCGTCGATGAAGAAGTTGCCCGTACAACTCCGGCTGCTGCGCGTCAGGATCAAGTGGGCCGCATCCGACATGATCTCGGGCGAACGTGAGCGGTGGGTCGGTCCCTCACCTCTGACAGCGCGGATCGCGGCGGTGGCGATGGTGGTACGGGGCCAAAGAGAGTTGGCGCCGATACCGGCGTCGGCGAACTCAGCGGCCAACCCCAATGTACACAGGCTCATGCCATATTTGGCGATGGTGTAGGCCAAGTGGTTGCCCGCCCAATGAGGCCGCAGGTTCAGCGGCGGCGATAGGGTGAGAATATGTGGGTTGGCGGCCCCGCGCAGATGGGGGATTGCCGTCTTGGACAGCAAAAACGTCCCGCGGCAGTTGATGTCCTGCATCAGGTCGTAGCGTTTCATTGCAACCGATTCGGTGCCGGACAGATCGATGGCGCTGGCATTGTTCACAACGACATCGATACCGCCGAACCGCTCGACGGTTCGCTCCACCACACGTTGAACGTCGGCATCGGAGCGGACATCACCCACCATCGCCAGAGCCTTGCCGCCCGCCGCTTCGATTGCCTCGGCGGCGGTGTACACCGTGCCGGGCAGGGTCGGATGCGGCTTGGCCGTCTTGGCGAGCAACGCTACATGGGCGCCATCGCGCGCGGCGCGCTGGGCGATGGCCAGGCCGATGCCCCGACTGCCTCCCGAGATCAACAACGTCTTACCGGTCAGTTCACTCATGTTTTCTTCCTCGACGATGGCAACGCCGGGCTCAGACCGTGCGGTCATGCCCGGACCAGAAGGGCTGGCGCAGTTCGCGTTTGAGCAATTTTCCGGTTGGATTGCGAGGCAATTCAGTGACCGTATCGACGGTTCTCGGACACTTGTACCCGGCCAGGCGCTCGCGGCAGAACGCGATCACATCCTCGGCGCTCAATTCCCGCGTGGCGACGATTACTGCCTTGACCGACTCTCCCCAGTGTTCGTCGGGGATTCCGATCACGGCGGCGTCGACGATCTCGGGATGGTCGAGCAGGACACGCTCCACCTCGAGCCCATAGACGTTTTCGCCGCCCGTGATGATGAGGTCCTTGAGTCGGTCGTCGATGAAAAGAAAGCCCTCGGCGTCGAGGTGCCCGACGTCGCCGGTGCGGACCCAGCCTCCGTGGGCGATGGTGTCGGCGGTCGCTTTGGGCTGGTTGAGGTACTCCGTCATCGCCTGCTGGGTGCGGACTCTGATCTCGCCCTGTTGGCCGGGCGGCAGTTGCGTTCCAGTGCCGACATCGGTGATCTGGATTTCGGTGCCTGCAATAGCGGTGCCTGCCGACCGCAGCAGGTGTGGCCGAGTGGGATCCCGGTGGTCAGCTGGGTCGAGTATTGTTACGACACCGGATAATTCGGTCTGACCGTACACCTGAATGAAATCGACCCCGGGCCAGGCCGACAGCGCCCGCCTTAGCAGCGGAAGTGGCATCGGGGCCGCACCGTAGGCCAGACTCCGCAGGTGCGACAGCGTCGTGATGGCTGACTCGCCGGCGTCGAGGAAGCTGGCGATGATGGGCGGCACGAAGAAGGCATGTGTAGCACCGTCTTTCAGCGCATCGACGAGTGAGGAAAGATCGGGCTCTCGCGTCATGATGCTCGGAACCCCGGCGCGAATGCCCTGGAATGCGTAGCAGATGCCGCCGACGTGGAACAGCGGCATCGCCACGAGGTTCTTGTCGCCGTCGCCCATGGGAATACGGGTCGCGACATTGGCGACGTGCGCAACGAGCGCCCGCTGGCTGAGGAGGACTCCTTTTGGCCGACCGGTTGTGCCCGAGGAGTAGACCAGCAGCGCAGCGTCTTCTGGGCTGACGTGGTTCGACGGGCCGACGGCAGCGGACTCGCCGAGCAACTGCTCATAGGCGTCCGCGTCGCCACCGATCGCGATGATCTGCTTGATACCGGCGGCGCGGGTGTCGATTGCGTCGATGCTGGTCACGAACCCGCTGCCGGCGAACAGGATCGTTGCCCCTGAGTCACGTAGCACGTAGGCGAGTTCATCTCCGGCGAGACGCCAGTTCGCGATCGCGATGGTCGCACCCAGGGCCGCCGCCGCGAACGTCAGCTCAAGACAGACCGGGTTGTTCTTGTCCAGGAAGGCGATTCGATCGCCGCGCCGCACGCCGGCTGCGGACAGAAGCCCGGTGGCCCGCCGTACCCTGTCGTGCCACTGCGTCCAAGTCCAGCGCTCCTCGCGGTAGCTGAGCGCTTGCACGTCGGGCCGGTCCTTGGCCCACCTGCCGACCCAGTCGGACAATAGTTCCCGCGATACAGCCGCCCGATCCGGCGCATGACTCATTCGATCCGAAACCTCCGCAGCGCTGAGCGCCGCATTTCCGGCGTGCGCCTCGACTCGTCCATATGCTGCCGAGGGCAGCGTTGTCAGATGCTGTATGTGTGGACCCGCAAATAGATGGCTGCTGCGGCGGCGATCGCGAGCATGGCCGCTGGGACCGCGCCCTTGTAGTCGCGAACCCGCAGGTGTGCACCGACCCCGCCGACGAAATAGGCGAAGACGCCGCTACCGGCGGCGATCGCCAACGGTAAGTACCAGATTCCGGCGATCAGGCCAATGGTTCCGGCGATCTCGGCGGTGGCCAGGAACGGCATCATCGCGGTCGGTACCCGCAGTGCGTCCATCTGGGTCAGGACTTGCTTTTGGTGGGTCAGCAGGCCGAATGCCGAGAACGTCATAGCTGCTGAGACCAGGACAGCGATGGCGATGTACGCAGTGAACATGGATTGACCTCGATGTTAGTCTGTTGATTCTCAATCAAGAGTATCCAATCGTTGATCCAGATCAATAGTTGGCGAGGGTAACGTTCCTCACACGATCAGCCGCAGTCCCGGACGTGGTCCTCTTCACACAGCGGCCAGCAGGCGATGCGCCGAATCCGGTGTGTCCTCGACGCGAACTGACCTCACGTACTTGAACTCGCCGCTTTCGTGGACCTGCTCGCTAAGGTCGCCGACTGCGTCGAATCCGAAATATGTTCGGAGGGCTAATGATTGGCTCGATCCTGTCGACGACTGAGGTGCGTCGGTCGCAATATTCGTTCTCGGGTTAACCGCGTACGTGCAGCAGCAGCGCCGAACCCTGCCCGCCGCCACCGCACAGCGACGCGGCCCCCGTACCGCCGCCGCGCCGGGCGAGCTCGAGCGCCAGGTGCAGGGTCACCCGGGTGCCCGACATGGCCAGCGGATGCCCGATCGCGAGAGCACCGCCGTTGACATTGACGATGTCCGGATCGACGCCCAACTGCGCTGTGGAAGCGATGCCGACAGCGGCGAACGCCTCGTTGATCTCGATGAGGTCCAAAGTATTTGGATCCAGACCCTCCTGCGCGCAGGCGGCGACGATGGCATTGGCCGGCTGCTGTTGAAGCGTCGAATCAGGACCCGCCACCACGCCGTGCGCACCGATCTCTGCGATCCAGTCCAGCCTGAGAGCCTCGGCCTTGCGCCTGCTCATCACGACAACGGCCGCTGCACCGTCGTTGATGGTCGACGCATTGCCGGCGGTGATGGTTCCGTCGGCGGAAAACGCCGGCCGTAGACGTGACAGCGACTCGACGGTGGTGTCTGCCCGAACACCCTCGTCTTCGGCGACCACGACTGGTTCGCCGCGCCGCTGCGGTAGGGCCACCGGCACGACCTCGTTGTCGAACAGCCCGGCCCGCCATGCGGCCGCCGCGCGCTGATGCGAGCGGGCCGCGAACTCGTCCTGTTGGCGACGGGACAGGCCGTTGACGCCTTCGGTCAACGCGCCCATGGCCTGTTCGGTGAACACGTCGCGGAGGCCGTCGTAGGCGAGGTGGTCGGTCACCGTGACGTCCCCGTACTTGTAGCCGGTACGGGATCTGGGTAGCAGATGCGGGGCCTGCGTCATTGACTCCTGGCCGCCCGCGACGATGACGTCGAAGGCACCGGCCCGGATCAGCTGATCCGCCAGGGCGATCGAGTCGATACCCGACAGGCACACCTTATTCACGGTCAGCGCCGGCACCGACATGGGGATGCCGCCGGCCACCGCGGCCTGGCGCGCCGGCAGTTGACCGGCACCCGCGGTGAGCACCTGCCCCATGATCACGTACTGCACCTGGTCGCCCGCAATCCCGGCTTTCGACAGAGCGGCTTCGATGGCGATCCCGCCGAGTTGCGCAGCGGAGAAATCGGCCAACGATCCCATCAACCGGCCGACCGGGGTGCGCGCACCCGCGACGATCACCGACGTGTCGGTCACGACAGTGCCTCCGTCACCGCGGCGCCAGTGCGCGCAACGACGTCCTCGACGGTGACGCCAGGCGCGAGTTCGCGCAGCATCAGGGTTCCGTCCTCCTCCACGTCGATCACGGCCAGATTGGTGATGATGCGGTCAACGACCCCGGCGCCGGTCATCGGCAGCGAGCAGGTGTCGACGATCTTGGGTCCTCCCGCGCGGTCGGTGTGTTCCATCAACACGATCACTCGGTCTGCGCCGTGGACCAGATCCATGGCGCCGCCCATGCCCTTCACCATCTTGCCGGGAATCATCCAGTTCGCGAGATCACCCCACCGCGACACCTGCATCGCGCCAAGCACCGCCGTGTCAATGTGACCGCCGCGGATCATGCCGAACGAGGTAGCCGAATCGAAGAACGCTGCACCGGGATTCACGGTGACCGTCTCCTTACCGGCATTGATGAGGTCGGCATCGACGGCGTTTTCAGTGGGATATCCACCGGTGCCGAGGATGCCGTTTTCCGAGTGGAGAGTGACCCGCACGTCCGGGCTGAGGTGGTCGGGGATGAGGGTAGGCAGGCCGATGCCCAAGTTGACGTACTGGCCGTCGACCATCTCGGCTGCGGCCCGGGCGGCCATCTGATTGCGGGTCCAGCCCTGGACCGCTGGAGTTTCAGGTATCGCCGTCATTGCTCCACGCCTTCCTGGGCGCGAATCGTGCGCTTCTCGATGAGCTTGTTTTGCGCTCCGGTGTGCACGACGCGCTGAATGAAGACACCCGGGAGGTGTACTGCGCCTGGATCGATCTCGCCGGGCTCGACCAGGGTTTCCACCTGGGCGATGGTGATCTTGCCTGCCATGGCGGCCAGCGGGTTGAAGTTCATCGCGGACTTCTCGAACACGAGGTTGCCTGCGGTGTCACCGACGCGGGCGTGCACGATCGCGAAGTCGGCCTGGATCGCCTCTTCCAGCACGTAGCGGCGATTGCCGAACACTCGGGTCTCCTTCCGCGGGGAGGAAATAGCCACCGAACCGTCGGGGGCGTACCTCCACGGAATGCCCCCCTCGGACACAGGGGTCGCCACCCCGGCCGGGGTGTAAAACGCGGGGATGCCAGCGCCACCTGCCCCAGCCGTTCAGCAAGAGTGCCCTGAGGCGTTAGCTCCACCTCGAGTTCGCCGGCCAGGTACTGCCGAGCGAACTCTTTGTTCTCACCGACGTAGGACGCGATAACCCGGCGAATTCGGCCCATCGACAGCAGGATCCCAAGCCCGTGATCGTCGATGCCGCAGTTGTTCGAGAACACCTCCAGGTTGGTGGCCGAGGATTCGGCGACCGCCCGGATCAGCGCGTCGGGGATACCGCACAAGCCGAATCCGCCAACGGCGACACGTGCACCGTCACCGATGTCGTCGACAGCTTCCGTCGCCGAGTCGTAGACCTTCGAAGTCATCTCAGTTCTCGTCTCCGTCCATTAATCAGACATGTTCGTGACATGTTTGGGAATTGATGAGAATTCTGGATCAGATTGCGCCATAGCAGAACCCATCGTCGAAGATTGGCGTGAAGCTGCTCGGCTAATGGACATCGGACAGCTTTACGTTCGCTCAGTGAACGCATAGACTGGCCCCGTGGATGCCACGACTGGCTCCATCGGAGTCATTGCGCGCGCGGGCGCCCTGTTGAGGGCGGTGGCGGCCCTCAAGGCGGCCGGAGCCTCGACTACACATCTGGCAAGGGTTGCCGGGCTGGCACGGCCGACAGCACACCGTCTACTCGTGGCGATGGCCGACGAGGGCCTTGTCGACCGGGACCTCAAGACGGGCCGCTGGTCGCTGGGGCCAGAACTGTATCTGCTGGGTGCCACCGCTGCGCACCGCTATGACATCGCCAACCAGTCGCGCGCCATCCTGGCCTATCTGGCCCGCACATCGGGTGAGAGCGCGTTCCTGTCGGCGCGTCGTGGTGACGAGACGGTCTGCGTGTACGAAGAGGAGGGCAGCTTTCCCCTGCGCTCCCATGTCCTGCACATCGGAATACGATTTCCGCTCGGGGTAGCCTCGGCGGGATTGGCGATCTTGAGCCATCTGCCCGACAACGAGATCGACGAGTATTTCTCGCGCGTCGACCCCGAAAGGCAATGGGGCGCAGCCCATTCCGAGCGGTCGATACGCGACAGGATCGAATCGACGCGACGTACGGGTTACGCCGTCAATCCCGCACTGTTGGTGGAGGGCAGCTGGGGGATCGGTGCGGCAGTCTTCGACCGCACCGGCCAGCCTGCATGGGCGCTGACCTTCACTGGCGTCGAGACGAGGTTCAAGGCGGCGCGTCGCCGTGAGTTGGGCGCATCGCTGCTGGAACAGGCGCACCAGCTATCTCAGAGGCTCTAGCTTTTCCTCGCTGCTCGAGGCAAGGTTCGGCGTAGTTGCGTTTACCCCCTCCGAAGAGAAGTGGCGAACAGGCATTGCCGGGACAGATGCGCACGTTCGGTGGTCTCGGCATCGTCATTCGCCCCGCTGTTCGTGGTCACACTGTTCCAGTGCCGGTGACGGCTGAGATAGGGAGGAGCTCCGGCGTCACTACCGCAGATGACGTCGTCGACCACGATCCCGCCGCTAAGCCCACGGGGTTGCGATGATCATGTCGCTGTCCTGTCCGAGGTGAACAACACCCCTTCGGCCAGCAGTCGGTCGGTTTCAACCGAGTCGAATCTCAAGACATCACGGCATATTTCACGGGTGTGTTGCCCGGCGAGTGGGGCTGGAAGCGTCCGGACCCGTCCGATCCTGCGAAACGGCGCCGGCCCGGACTCGGCGGGTAGCACCCCTTCGAGCAGCGGGTGGGTCATCGGCTGATACAAGCCGCGGGCGGTCAACTGAGGGTCCGAGAGGAGCTCGGGGCGTCGGTTCATCGGCGCCGCAGCGATACCGATGGCCTGCAGACGTTCAGCCACGGCGAGGGGAGTGCGCGTGCGGGTCCAGTCCGCCCACGTCGTTGGGTCACCCATCAGGGTGATCGCTGCCCGCCTATCGGCGCTGGAGGTCAGCGAGATGACACACCACTCGTCATCGCCGGCGCACGGATACACCGCGCTGACAGAGTCGCCCAGCTCTAGCAGATCACCAAACTGTGTAGTTGCGTTGCGGGTGACGAACACCGTGTCGACCTGGTTGATGACAGCTTCGGCCTGCGAGATGTGGACCCGCGCACCAACTCCTGTGCGCTCCCGGTGGATCAGCGCTGCCAGCGCACCGATTGCGGCGATCCGGCCCACCACATGATCGGGGAACACTGTCGTCGCGTCGAAGAACGGGCGCCGGACGGTTCCGGTTTCGGCGGTTTCGGCCGACGTCCACAGAGTAGTGACACCCGTGCTGGCACGCACCAGTGGGCCGTAGCCCTTCCGTGCGCTCCATGGTCCGCTGTCCCCGAATGCGCTGCTCTCGACGAGCACGATACCCGGGTGCAGAGCCCGCAGCTTTTCATACGGAAAACCCAGTCCAGCAAGGGTTCCCGGCTTGAAATTGGCGAATACCGCGTCGGCCGAGGCGACCAGTTGACCGAACACATCGGCGCCGGCCGGGCTTCGCAACTCCAGTCCGAGCCCGCGTTTGTTGCGGTGGGTCCGGGCGAACGATTCGGTCATCAGCTCGCCTGGCCGGCCCTGCCGTAAGCCGTCGGGATACTGCGCGCTCTCGACTTTGATGACCTCAGCGCCCAGATCGGCGAAAAGCCGACCCGCCTCACCGCCAGCGACAATAACGCCGAGATCGATGATGCGTAAACCGCTGAACGGCAGCTTCGGCGCATCGCCGCGGGATCCACTAGAGATGGGTGACTCGCGGTCCAGCCAGTGGGCACCGTCGGCACCCGGTTGCGGTGCCGACGTGTGGAAGCCGCAACGGGTGCCGTCGACGGTGAAGTAGCCGGCTGGCACGGTCATCCGACCACCCGGCACCAGCTCGACCTCGGGCAGCGCGTCCACTGCTTGGAAGTGATCGGCACCGGCTACCTCGGACGGGTCAAGGACCGCAGCGATCGCCACACCGTGGGTCTGCCCGGTCACCACCAGTTCGTCCATCGTGAGCTCGGCGAACTGTTGCTCCAGCAGGGCTCCGATCCGGTCCCATGCGGCAAACCGTTCGGCGATCGAGGCGTACTTTGGATCGGCAAACTCGGCCGGCTTGCCCATCCAGGTCCACAGCCCCCGCCACTGCCGCGGTGCCATGACCACCAGCCGGACATAACCGTCTTTGCAAGCGATGATCGGGTAGAGGTCCTGGTTTTTGGGCCGGCCCCGCCACTGCGGCACACCGGGGGCGGTTGCCGCTTGCCCGTGGGCGCCGAACGGCGGGTCCAGTGCGAGCACCACCGCCTCGAGCCGCGAGAAGTCGATATAATCGCCACGGCCACAACGCAACCGGTGGTAGTAAGCCACCAGAACCGCCCAGGCCGCCTGTACCGCAGCCGTGGCCGACGCAATGCCGTCGGGCGGCAACACCGGGATACCGGTCGTGGGACCCGACCGCGATAAGGCCGACGACAGGGCGTAAAGCACCCCGTCGGTGGCCCGCCACGACGCGCGCGGGCCCTTCTGTCCGAAGTCGGTCACCGACAGAGCCACCAAGTGCTCGAAGCGCTCGGCGAGTTCGGCACATGAGGCGCCGAAGGCCGCAGTCTGGCCTGGGATTCCCGAGTCGACAACCACGTCGGCGTCAGCGGCGAGGTCCAGCAGCGCCTGACGGTCGGCGGCAATGCGGGGATCGAGGATGACGCTGCGTTTGTTCGCGTTGTGCAGCGCGAATGCGATGCTGTTGCCGACCAGCCGCGGGTACCCGACACGACCCGGGCTGCCGCCGGGTGGCTCCACCTTGAGAACATCGGCGCCGAAATCGGACAGGATCCTAGCGACGGCATCCGCGGAGCCGCACGACAAGTCAAGTACACGAAGCGATTTCAACAACCAGCCGTGGGCCGCCATTCGTCCCTCACTTTCACCTTACGAGCACCGCCGCTCTAGCTCCACAGCCATGTCCTCACGGTCCGCCGTTTCAATCGGTTGACCGCACGGGCGGCACGCTCTCCGAACACTATTGCACGTACGTACGGTTAATAAGGAATGTGCGGTGACCACAACACCCACAGCGGGACGCGGTCGAGCCTCGACCTGCGGGATCGACCTCGGCAACCCCGATGAATATGCCGGAGGTGTGCCCTATGAGCTGTTCACTCGTATGCGCCATGACGAGCCTTTGGGCCTGGATCGATGAGCCCATTTGCACGTGCGATCGCCGGCGCCTCCCGATCTGAGGCTGGCCAGGCGGCAGCTGGCGACTAGACGGCGGAGGGTAGAACCAGCCGTGATTCATCTGATGAAACGGCGACCGTTATTCATGGATAATAGAGACTATCCACGATCGGCGATACCAGATGCATTGTGCTGCTGGCCTTTCATCCCCCCGGCGCTGGACTACGCGTGAGCTGCCTCTAGGATAGCCGTCACGTGACGGAACCTTCCGAACGGGTTGGTCCGCGTTCCT
>Ga0070712_100000526_pt1 | contig 22101 bp, 21 predicted proteins | sample LARL81metaG_FD_71396 | JGI IMG/M metagenome (GOLD analysis project Ga0070712, IMG submission 71396) | Corn, switchgrass and miscanthus rhizosphere microbial communities from Kellogg Biological Station, Michigan, USA - LAR L8-1 metaG | ecosystem: Host-associated > Plants > Roots > Rhizosphere ...
CGTGATGCCGCGCGCCTTTTCTTCCGGCGCCTTGTCGATCTGGTCATAGGCCGTGAACGTCGCTCCACCCGTCTCCGCCAAGACCTTCGTGATCGCCGCCGTCAGCGACGTCTTGCCATGGTCGACATGGCCGATCGTCCCGATGTTGCAGTGCGGCTTCGTCCGCTCAAATTTGGCCTTCGCCATTGTCGTAATCCTTCGCTCTTCGTATCCGGCGTCAGCCGGGAACATCTTTCTTTGAACACCCTCGCCCCGAAGGTCGTTCAAGCTGCTGAGCCACCACCTGAAGCTGCGCAGCAGCAAAGGGTGGAGCGGGTGAAGGGAATCGAACCCTCGTCATCAGCTTGGAAGGCTGTTGCTCTACCATTGAGCTACACCCGCGTCAGAACCCGGAAATCTGAAGCCGGAATCCAGAAGTCCGTTTGGGGTCGATTCACTGTGTTTTCGTCACTCTGCTTTCCGATTTCCGCCTTCCGGTCTCCGGCGTCCGGATGGTGGAGGGGGCTGGATTCGAACCAGCGTAGGCGTAGCCAACGGATTTACAGTCCGTCCCCTTTAGCCACTCGGGCACCCCTCCGATCTAATTTTCATAACTGGAACAAATTGTTACGTGCCAGTCAGCGAACGGCACTGGAGCGCATTCGATCCGGTCGGAACGAACGTGAAATAGCGCCTTTCGGAGGGTTGGCTGCGGACCGCGGGTTATTGGTCAATTGTAGAAGGGTGTCAATAGATTATTACCGCGCAAAAGGCCGAATTGTGACCCCGCGACCGTGACTTGCAAAAGTAGGCTACCCCCTCCTCCGGCCATCGCGCAAGAAGATTGGTGGTCGGCCAGTGAGTCGAGGGGGAAACAATCCTAAAGCGCTTGAGACAGACCCACGAAAAAGCCGCGCCTAGGACCGAACTGCGGCGCCCCCACTCCCACGCCGGTTCCGTCGCGGATTTCGTACTTTTCGTCGAAGAGATTGATCACGTCGAACCGCGCCGTAGTTGACTTGCCAACTCCCAGGTCGAGCGCCCGGCTGATACTGAGATTGACCTGAACATAGCCGGGCACATGGTCGCCGTTCGGCGTGACGCCATCGCGACGAAGTCCTGACCCATAGAGCAAATCCGAACTGAAGCGGAACTCTTGCCAGGTGTAGGTGGCGCCGGCCGAGACCGAAACGATCTGCTGATGGTCGAGCGGGATGAAGTGCGTCGCTATGAATGCCAGATCGTGGGGCGAAAATTGGAATTCACTCGAGACGATGTCGCGACCAACCGCGCGTTCGTAGGCTGCATTTATGTAGGCTGAAAAAGAGCCGCCATCGTCATAGCTGCCGGTGAGCTCGAGACCGTATTGTCGCCCGGTCTTATAATTGAATGGTGTGAGAATGATCGGCGCACCGAACTGCCCCTCGTCGATCAGATTGTGTGATGCTTTGTAATAACCGTCGAGGCCGAGCACGAGGCCAGTGGCGAGTTGCTGCTGCACGCCAAGGTCATAATAGTCCGCTCGTTCCGCCTTCGGAGTTGTGTCGGTGTGATCGGCCGCGGCAGTGGTGCCGTCAAACAATGCGATGTCTGTCGACGCTACCAGCTCAATCGGCGGCGGCGAGAAGTAACGCGAGTAACCGCCGTGAATCGTCGTGGACTCGCTCGGCTGCCAGACAAAGTTTATGCGCGGACTGAGCTGGCTCTCGGCATCGAACGCGTTGAACGCGTCGTATCGCACACCATAGTTGAGCGTGAGCGACGGGAAGATCTTCCACTCGTCCTGAAGATAGATGCTGTAGCTCCACGCATGTTTCGTACCGTTGTCGACAATCGTGCGCGGCGAATCGGGGAACGTCTGAAGGCCTGCGGCGTTGACGGCCAACACGGCTGACGACGTGCGGCTGATGAGGTCGTCAGCCTGATAAATAAGGCCCGCCCTGATTGTATGATCGGAACCCAGGCGATACGCGCTCTCCGCCTGAAATCCGTAAGCAGCGTCGCGCTTGTAGGCGGTCTGCGCGATGCCGTTGAAAAGAAGATCGCCGATCGGATCGGGTGTGAAGAACAGACTCGAATAGCGACCGAACACGGATACAGAAACGTCCACCGGACCTTGCGTGCGGAGATAGTTGACGATTGCGTAGTGTGTGATCTCGCGTTGGTCCTCGCTCAGGCTTTCGCTCGGAAAGAGAAACTGGCCATTTGCGGTGAGTTGTCCCACCGGACCGAGACCAGCGATTCCATCCAGACCTGCAGGTTGCAGGCCGCGCCGATTTGGAACCTGGAAGATGTCGTTCGACGTTCCGACAATCGCGCTCACGGCACTGCTGTCGTCGACGATATCACGCAAATAGGCGAAGCCGTGATACTGCTTTGTGCGATCGTGCAGCGGATTGATGCTGCCGTCCGGCGACTCGATGCCGAGCGTGTTCGTGTTGAAGTCCGCAGAAACGAAATAGTCGAGCGATCCCGACGAACCTCCATAGTCAATGCTCGGCTGAATTTCGCTGTGACTGCCGCCATAGACTGAAATATCGCCACCGGAAGCGTGCATTCCGGATTTCGTCGTGACATCGATGATGCCAGCGGTTCTGAGACCGTATTCGGCGGGTAAAGCGCCCGTGATCAACTTCAACGAGCCGACTAGGCGTGGATTCAACGTCTGGCCGAAAACCGAAATGCCTTCCGGAATGATGATTCCATTCAGGCGATATTGCAGACCATTGTGTTCGCCGCGTACATGAAGCTGGCCGAACGAGTCCTGCGCGACGCCGGGCGCCTGAAGCACGACCTGATTGAGCAGATTGTTGTCTCCGCCCGGCTGGGCATCGATTGCGTCTGCACCAATTGTGTAGGTCGAGGCGCCGATCTGCGGCTGAATGCCGACACGCGCTGCATCGAGCTTCGCGGCGGTGACGGTGACGGTTTCAATTGCCGTGTCTGCGGCGGCGGTCGTGGCGAATGGTGCGGCCAGCGTGACTGCCACCGCAGCAAGCAGAATCTGTTGGAGATACATATGGACCTCGGCATGCGAGCTCCGCTCGTAACGGCGAGTTGTGCGAAGCGATGGATGGATGCGCTGAATGCGCAGCAACGCTGCGGCATTCCATCACGCGCTCAGTATGAAGCGATCAGCCGAGAGGTGGTGCGCGTCCGCGCCAGATGTGCGTAACCGCCCGCGTGAGCGTTGGAACGGACGCAACAAGGTCGATGACGGACACAGAGAGCGACGGCAGCAAAATCGCCGCCGCGGCAGGCGTTACAAACTGGCCGGAGTGAATGAGTTCCTGACAGAGAGGACAGTTGGCCGGGTCCTCATTCGGAGGGTACTTGTCCTTCGGTGCGGCGGGGGCGCCGGTCAACGCCTTTGTCATGTCCGCGACCGTTTCGAGTGTGAGCGCGCTTCGGCTCTCCGACGCTATGTGAATGTGGGTCTGCGTCAGATAGGTTTGAACCGAGAACGCGATCAGTGTCACAAGCATGACGAACCGCGACAGGGCAAGGCGACTTGACCCCGCCGCGCGCAGTTTGGCTTTCATGACTCGTCTCATCTTCCGCACAACACACCAACCGACGCCGATAAGAAAGCCAAAATCGCGTGAACACGTCATTAACGGTTGTCCATGCCTTGCCGCACGCGCGCTTTTCACTATAAGGCCGCGCATGAAGCGACGAGATCAGAGCTCCGACCGCCGTCCCGCGCGTGGCGCGGAGCGCGCGCGAGAAAAAAGGCGCTTCCAAAAATCGCCTCAGGCTAAGCCTGAGGGCGGTCTTTGGCTTTACGGTCTTCACGCTGTCCGCAGCGCACTGTCTAATCCAAGGCGGTTTGTCCGCCGCGCGGTTCTAACTGAGCGTGCCGTTGAAGAGCTCGGGCAGAAGTTGCTGGCGCGCGTCAAGCACGAAATCACCGACATGCACGGTGTGTCGCGCACGCTTCCGGACGGCGCGGTCCATCAGGGCGTTGCACTCCTGTGCGAGCCGCTGCCAAGACTCGAACTCGATTCGGTTCTCGCTGTGGCCGGCGCCAAACGGCGGATCGTGTTGGTGCTCGATCAGATCACAGATCCGCACAATGCCGGCGCGATTCTGAGAACCGCAGCGGCGTTCGGCGTTGCTGCCATCATCGTGCAGGATCGTCACTCGCCACCCGAGTCCGGAGTCTTGGCCAAGGCTGCGTCAGGCGCACTGGATCTCGTGCCGATCGTGCACGTCGTCAACGTCGCGCGAACGCTGGAAGATCTGGGCAAGCGCGAATTCTGGCGCGTGGCTCTGTCGAGCGACGGCGAGAGTGCTCTGAAAGATGTCGTGGGAACGGCCGACATCGCACTCGTCCTAGGTTCCGAAGGCGGCGGCATCCGCCGTCTCGTGCGCGAGCGCTGCGATGTCAGGGCCTTCGTGGCAATCGATCCCGCTGTCGATAGTCTCAACGTTTCCAATGCGGCGGCGATTGCGCTCTACGAACTGCGGCGGAATTAGAACAACACCGATCCAAGGCGACCTTCTGACTAGGTGCCGACCACTCGCGCCATGTCCTCGTGTAGCGTCCGGCTGGCCTGCCAATAGCAATAGGCCCCGGCCATCGTGGTGATGACGGTCGAGAGCAACGCCCAACGCAACGAATCCGCTCCCAGCATAGGTCGCAATAAATCGCTTACGATCCCGACTGTCTGCGGACCAAGTCCCAGCCCGATCATGTTCAACACGAAAAGCAGGATCGCCGCCGCCGTCGCCCGCATGCGCAGCGGAACCAAACCTTGAGTCGCTGAGTAAGCGGGGCCGAGATAGGACGCGCCCAACAAGGACGGTATGCAAAGGGCCACGATCGTCCACGTCAAGCTTGGCGAGAGATAGAAGATCGGCGCGAACGGCAGGCCGGCGAAAGTCGCGTAAACCGGAACGAGCATCGTCCGTCCCAGATCTTCCCTTCCTAAACGATCGGCGATCACGCCGGCCATAGCGGTACCGATGAATCCGAAGACGCCTGTGGTGACTGCGAGAAGAAATCCGATCTGCGCCGGTGTCATGCCGTGCGAGCGCGCGAGAAACGACGGCACGAATGCGATCCCCGCATAGCCACCGAAAGCGCTCATCGACGTGCCAAGAGCGATGAACCGGAACGAGCGCTGCGACCAGAGAAATTTCGCGGTTGTCAGCAATCCAGGCGCGGCCGTCTGATCAGCCAATCCGTCGCTGTGACCGCGCTTGGGCTCTTCCACGGTGAAAAGGAAGAGCCCAACCAAGACGAGGCCCGGCGCACCCGCCGCGAGGAACGCCGCACGCCAGCCATAGTACTGCGCGATCAAGCCACCGCCGAAGAATGCGAGAAGCAGGCCAACGTTCAGCCCCGCGGAATAGATCGCCAACGCGGTCGCGCGCTGCTTAGGAGGATAGAGATCGGCGATGATGGAGTTGATCGATGGTCCCGTTCCCGCCTCTCCGATCCCCGTGCCAAAGCGTGCAAACAACAACTGCACGAAGCTCGTCGCAAAATTGCACAGCACTGTCATCAAACTGAAAATCGCCAGCGATGCCGCGATGATGTTGCGGCGATTCATGCGATCGGCGAGGAGCGCGACTGGGACACCAAGCGTCGCGTAGATCACGGCAAACGAGGTGCCGGAGAGCAGTCCGAGCGCGGTGTCGGAGAGGTGAAACTCTGCCTTGATCAGAGGCAGAAGGATCGCCAACACCTGGCGGTCGAGATAGTTGACCACGAAGACCAACGTCACCATGAACAGGATGTAGTGTCGATGCCGGTTTGTCGTTGCGCCAATCGAAGCTTCGCTCACTGTCACCTCTCACGCCGGGCGAAGTTGCGCATCGCTCAAATCGCCACTTCGGCCAAAGGAGCCTTTGGACCTGCGCCGGAAGCAAGATCATCCTTCAACGTTCTGCTCGCCATCCAGAAACTCCAAGCGGCGACCATCCACGTCACGGCAGTCGACAACATTGCCCAGCGAATGGAATTGGCGCCAAATCGCGGGCCCAGCAGATCGCTCTCCCAACCGACTAGCAGCGGACCGAAACCGAAACCGATGATATTGAGTGTGAAGAGCAGTATCGCGGCGGCTTGCGCGCGCATGCGCAACGGCACGAGGCTCTGCACCATCGCATAGGACGGCGCAATATAGGCGGCGCCTGCCATCGTCGGCAGGAATGAACAGAATACCGCGACGTAAAAATTGTCCGACAAAAAGTAAAACGGGAAAAAGGGCAACGCGATCACGATGGACAAGATAACGACATACATATTCCAGCGGACGTCGCGCTTGCCGAACAAGTCTGCGAGCACGCCCGAGAAATAAGTCCCGATCCCGCCGACGACTCCGAAGAGTCCGCCGATCAGAAAGCCACGTGTCTCGGGCGCGAGATGAAAAACCCGCGCAAAGAGCGATGGGACAAATGTCACGCCGGCGTATCCGCCGAACGACGCAATAGCCGTACCGAACGCGATGAAGCGAAACGAGCGTTGCGACCAGAGATAGGAAATCGTCGCCGACAAGGGCGGAGTCGTGCCAGTGTCGACGAGATTTTCTGCGTGGCCGCGTCGTGGTTCGGGAACGGTCAGAAGAAATAGAACGGCGATAATCAGGCCAGGAACGCCCGCCGCGAAGAAAGCGTTGCGCCAGCCGAAATGCTGCTCGATCCAACCACCGCCGAAAAATGCAAGCAGCAATCCGACATTGAGGCCGGTTGCATAGAACGATAAGGCGCCGGCGCGTTCCTTGGGCTCGTAGAGATCCGAGATGATCGAGTTCACCGACGGCGAAGTTCCTGCTTCTCCGACGCCGGTTCCTATGCGGGCGAAAACGAGTTGTATGAAGCTCGCCGCAAAGGCCGAAAACGTTGTCATTGCAGCGAAGAGCACCATCGAGAATGCGATGACGTTGCGGCGATTGGCGCGATCGGCAAGCCAGGCAAGCGGGACGCCGAGCGTGGCGTAGAGGATCGCGAACACCGTGCCCGACAGAAAACCCAGATCGGCGTCGCTCAGATGGAATTCGGACTTTATCGAAGGTAGCAGCTGATTGAGAATATTGCGGTCGAGATAGTTGATCACGTACACCAAAGTTAGCATTACGAGGATGTAGCGGCGTGAACGTCCGCCGATCGTCGCGCGCGTCGGCGCGGCGGTTCCTTCAATCGACAAAACCGTTCTCCCCGGGTGATTTTCTACGACCGTAGCAGAAGCAGCGCATGGCGTCAGCGGTCACGACCCAGTCGGCGTGGGTCATTTGGCGCGGACGATGTTTGATTACTTTTGCCCGTGGCGTTCACGCCTGCGGCCCTTGACCGCCAGATCGACTGTCAGAAGGCGACGTTGACCTCCAACCCGCATCTGCTCGGTACCAAGCAGGTACATCATCGCCTGGTAATCGCCGAGCGAATCCTCGAGTGCATTAGTGAAGCCTTGCGCGTCCTGTGCTTTGTTCATCTGTATTTTGGCAAAGCGCAACGCATCGGGACTATTCTCGGCAACGCGGTGAGCATAGCCATAGGTTTCGCTTTCGAGGTCCGACGGGACGATGACGCGATTGACGAAGCCATAGTCATGCGCTTCCTGCGCTGAAATAAAGCGACTCTCGAAACAAAGCTCCTTCGCCTTGCGGATGCCGACGTCCCAGGGGATCGACATGTACTCGACAAAACCTGCAAGGAATTCTGCGTTTGATGCGGCGAAGACGATGTCGCAATTCGCCGCCAGCATCCAGCCCGCATAAATGCAGTAGCCTTCGACCATTGCGATCGTCGGTTTGTGAAAATTGCGCCAGCGTAGATGGAGATCGAGATTGTAGCGCTTGAATTGGTCGTAGGCCTGGATCGTTCCCGGTTGCGCGCCCAGCGCCGCCTTGTACTCGAGTGCTTCGGTCGTGCCGAGATCATGACCAGAGGAAAAATTGCCGCCGGCGCCGCGCACGATCACGACACGGACGGACTTGTCTGCACCGGCTCCGGCGAAGGCAGCATCGATTTCATCGAGCATGCGATACCCAAGGGCATTTCGATATTGGGGCCGGTTCAGCGTAATCGTCGCGACGTCGCCGTCGGTCGAATAAAGGATGTCCTTGAACGTCATGCGAGCCTCCGTGCCACTTTTGGCGAGCACGATGCCGACAAAATCAGGGGCAGTCCACGGCCAGTGCTTGCATGGACTTTTGATTTCCCTAGAGTCCCGCCCGGAGAGGGCGTATGGCGGACGTTTTCATTTCCTATTCCCGCGAGGACCGTGAGTGGGTGGAACGCCTGGCCACCCAACTGCAATCCGAGGGATACACCGTTTGGTGGGACTGGGACCTGCTGGTGGGAAAGCGCTATCGCGAGACGATCGACAACGAACTGAAGACCTGCAAGGCGACCATTGTGGTGTGGTCGCAGCATTCCATCCAATCCGATTTCGTGCGCGACGAAGCCGAAGAAGCCCAACAACGTAATGTGTTGGTGCCGGTTCTTAAAGAAGCAGTTCGGCCGCCGGCGGGCTTTCGTCAGATCCAAACTGCCGATCTGAGTAGCTGGATCGGAGGCGGCGACCATGTGGAGTTCCGGCGCGCCCTGCGTGGTATCGCAAGTCTGGCTGGACCACCGACGAGCTGCGAGCCCAGCGGCGGCGCCAAGCCGGCCACAGAGATGCCCCCAGCCGCGACGAGCGCGTCAACCAGCGTTGTGCCGCGCGTAGCCGCGCCACTCGTTCGAACACCTAACAGCCAAAACACGCCATCGCGGCTGTCACAGATTGCAGCGCAGCTTCCACCTCTCTCGTCGAGTACCTGGCGATTTATCGGATTTGGCGCTGCCGGACTGATCGGGGTCCTCTTGATCGCGTCGCAATTTGCGACGTCAGGTCGGAAGCCGATCGTGCCTCCAATCGCTACCAACGGCGCCGCACCGCAGCCGGCGAATTCCGCAGACGAAGCTGACATCGGCCAAACGGGACCGCGCAGAGCGGCAACTGGCGGCGGCCATGCCGGCAACGACAACAGCGATTCCGGAAACGCCACTGGCGATTCTGGGGACATCGGTCAAGGCGGTGCGCACTAGCGCGCGAAGAATTTCGCTCAGCCAAACTTGCCGAATTTCGCGAAGCCGCGGGGCACAATTCGTCCGGCTTGGGCGCGAGCACCCTTCCAGTCTTTGAGTTCGGCCGGAGTCCAGTTTCGGTTGTTGTGGTCCCGCAGACCTTCGCTCCAGGTGAAAGTGATCGCGTCGCGCAACCCACCGTCCTTGTAGCGTTGCAGATACACGCCCTGCCCACGAGCGAGTTCGGGTACCTGGTCGAGCCCGAAGATGACGAGCTTGCGGTTGTCGCCAATGACCGCAACGCTGTCGCCATCAACTGGCTTGCAGACGTTCGCCTCGCCTGGCGCCTTCACATTCATCACGCGCTTGCCCGAGCGCGTCATCGCGACCGCGTCGTCCTCACTGGTAACAAAGCCATGGCCGGTACTCGCCGCGAGCAGCAGCTTGCGTCCGGGAACATGGGCGAAAAGCGCGACGAGATCGGCTTCCGGAGGAAGGTCGATCAGGGCACGAATGGCCTCGCCGTTGCCACGACCGCCGGGAAGCTTCGCGCAATCGAGCGTGAAAAAGCGGCCGTCAGTGCCGAGCATCATCAATTTGTCGGTGGTTTCGGCATGGATCCAGAACCGCTCGCGATCACCTTCGCGGTATTTGACCGCATCGCTCGGTTCCTGGTGGCCCTTGAACGCGCGCACCCAACCTTTTTCGGAGCAAACGATCGTGACCGGCTCGCGCTCGACTGTCGCTTCCAAGGTCGCTGCTTCCTCGGCGAGCGCTTCGATCTTGTCGATGTGCTTGGCCTCGATAATTTGGGTGCGCCGGCGGCCGAGTTCGGTCTTGCCACCGAACTTTGCGTCCATTGCCCTCATCTCTTCGATCAATTTTTCGGACTTCAACTTGTCCGAACCGAGTAGTTTCCTAAGATCCTTCTGTTCCTTGCTCAATGCGTCATGCTCCGCACGGATTTCCAATTCCTCCAGTTTGCGCAAGGAGCGCAGACGCATGTTGAGGATCGCTTCCGCCTGTGCGTCATTCAATGAAAATGCCTTCATCAGCTTCGGTTTCGGCTCGTCTTCGGTTCGGATGATTTTTATGACCTTGTCCAAGTTCAAATAGACGGCGAGATATCCCTCGAGCACTTCAAGCCGCGAGGCAATTTTTTCCAGACGATGCTTGCTGCGGCGTTCGAGAACCTCGCGGCGATGCGCAGTGAATGCCAGGAGTGCCTCGCGAAGGCTCATCACTTTGGGCACTTGACCGCCGTCGAGCACGTTCATGTTGAGCGGAAAGCGCGCCTCGAGGTCGGTTTGACGGAACAGTTGCTCCATCAGAATCTCAGCCTCGACAGCGCGGCTCTTTGGCGTCAGCACGATGCGTACGTCTTCGGCACTCTCGTCGTGAATATCGTCGAGCAGGGGAAGCTTCTTCTGCTCCAGCAACTCCGCGATCCGTTCAATCAGCTTGGCCTTCTGGACCTGATAGGGAATTTGGTCGATGACGATCTGATAAGCGCCGCGCGAACCCTCTTCCTTCGTCCAGTGCGCGCGAACCCGGAAACTGCCGCGGCCGGTCTTGTATGCTTCGGCGATGGCTTCGGCATTGTCGACGAGAACGCCGCCGGTGGGAAAATCCGGACCCTTCACGAACTTCAAAATGGTGCGATCCTGGATGTTCGGATTCTCGATCAGGGCGACAAGGGCTTGGCTCAATTCGCCGAGATTGTGAGGCGGGATTGACGTCGCCATTCCGACCGCGATGCCGGACGAGCCATTCGCCAGGAGATTGGGAAATGCCGCCGGAAGAACAACCGGCTCTTCCTCTTCGCCGTCATAGGTCGCTCGAAAGTCGACCGCGTTTTCGTCGAGGCCGACAAGCAGTGCCTGCGCAACTTCGGTGAGACGACTCTCCGTGTAGCGCATCGCTGCCGCGTTATCGCCGTCGACGTTGCCGAAATTACCTTGCCCGTCCACCAACGGATAGCGTACCGCGAATTCTTGCGCGAGACGCACGAGCGCGTCATAGACCGACTGGTCGCCGTGCGGATGGTATTTGCCGATTACGTCACCGACGACGCGGGCCGATTTCTTGAATCCCGAACCAGGGTTGAGACCAAGCAACCGCATCGCCCACAAGACGCGGCGGTGCACTGGTTTCAATCCATCGCGAGCATCGGGCAGTGCACGCATGGTGATGGTAGACAAAGCATAAGCGAGATAGCGCTCGCCTAGCGCCTTGCTCAGTTGCTCCGGACGGATCTCGTCTTTCGTGTCGGCCATGGCGACTTCCTATTATGATTCGCGCGCCAACAGTCCATCCAGATTGGATCGAGCCAGCGGCATCTCACGGCCATGGGGATGCAACACGCGCTCCAGCAAAAAATGTCCCGTCAGCCTGAGACCGTCTGCGACATCGCCCGCGTCGGGCGTCGCATTTTGTGTTGCCAGCAGGAATCCGGGCAATTGAAACAGCCGTTCCTTGTATGGCGCGCCCGCGTCGCGCGAGACCGCCCTCCCAGAGCGCGGCGAGACATAAGCAAGATCGTCCACCGTTCCCGTTGCGGCGCAGCGTGTGAGGTCAAGCCCGAACCCAAGCGCTTCGAGCAATCCGGCTTCGAAGCGCACGAAGAGAGCGCCCCAGTGTTCGACGCCGTCCTCCTGCATGGCGTCGAGCAGGATGTTGCCGGCGTCGAAAACCTGCGGGTGTGCCTCGCGCTCCGGCATTGCCGCGCCAACGACGGCGCAGAACGCGTTGAGGCCAATCAGCGCCTCACGGCTTTCCAGCATGTCTCCCGCCCGGGCGCGAGAAAGCTCCACCGTCAGGTGGCCGAGATGGTCATTGAGTCGCGCGCGCCATGCGACATGCAACAAATTGCCCGGCTGCAGAGCCGGTTTCACCCGTCGCGATGCGCCGCCGCGAACGAGTCCGAGATGGCGACCATGGTCATGAGTCAGCAGTTCGGCAATCGCGCTAGTCTCCCCATGGGGGCGAACGGACAAGACGATGGCGTCGTCGGACCACTCCAAATCGTGCTACTCCTCCGGAAATTCGAGCCCCATTTCGCGATAGTGTTCGCGCTGTTCAGCCCAATCCTCTCGCACCTTGACGAACAGGAAGAGATGGACGCGACGCTGGAATATCTCCTCGAGTTCCTTGCGCGCCAACTCCCCAATCAGCTTGATCGTCGCGCCGCCTTTGCCCAGAACGATCGCCTTCTGGCCTTCGCGCTGGACGTAGATGGTTTGGTCGATTTTCACCGAGCCGTCCTTCCTCTCCTCCCACTTCTCGGTTTCGACCGCGGAGGCGTAGGGCAATTCGTCATGCAATCGAAGGTAGATCTTCTCGCGTGTCACTTCGGACGCGAGGAGTCGGGATGGGATGTCCGCAGCCTGATCGGAAGGGTATAGCCAGGGCCCCTCTGGCATCTTTTTCGCGACCCATGCCTTCAAATCAGCGACGCCATCGCCCTTCAAGGCGGAGATCATGAAAACATCCTCGAAGTCGCCTTGCGAGCTCAAGTTCTGAACCATCGGCAACAGGTCCGTTCGCTTCATGCCATCGATCTTGTTGAGCGCGAGGGCCGCTTTGCGATTGTCCTTCGTCAACGCTTCCACAATCGAATGCGTGTCGCTCGCTGCGTGACCGGCAGGGTTTGCACTCAATTCGGCGGCGTCAACGAGAAGCACGACGGCATCGGAATCACCCGCACCCGCCCAAGCGGCGTTGACCATGGCGCGGTCGAGGCGTCGGCGCGGCTTGAAGATACCGGGCGTGTCTACGAATACGATCTGCGTGTCATCGACCATGGCGACACCGCGGACGGCCATGCGTGTCGTCTGCACCTTCGGGCTGACAATTGCGACTTTCGATCCGACCAGTGCATTGACGAGCGTCGACTTGCCGGCATTCGGAGCACCGATAATTGCGGCGAACCCGCAGCGCAGCGTCATTGCGTCAAGCCGAGCGCGACCAGCATTCTCCTCGCCGCGTCCTGTTCGGCTTCGCGCTTGGAGCCGCCCTCGCCAGATTGAGCGTATTGGCCGGTGACCGTCACTTCGACGACGAAGTGCGGCGCGTGATCCGGGCCAGTTCGCGAGACAAGCGTGTAGACCGGCGCAGTCGTATCGCCTTTTCGCGACTGCGCCCATTCCTGCAGGATCGTTTTCGCATCGCGCATTTCGCGATTGAGCGCGCCAAAGGCTTGCGACCAGTAGCACTCCACGAAGCGTCGGGCCGCTTCCATGCCGCCGTCTTCATAGAGCGCGGCAATCACCGCTTCGCAGGCACCGGCAAGGATTGCGGCCTTGCGGCGTCCGCCGCTGTTCGATTCCGACGCGGCCAGGATTAGGTGATCGGCCAGTCCGGCTGCTTCGGCGGCTTTTGCGCAAGTTTCCTGACGCACGAGCGCGTTGAACTTCAGCGCCAGGGCGCCTTCAGCGTCGTCAGGATATTGAGTGTGCAACTTTTCCGCCGCAATCAATCCCAACACGCGATCGCCGAGAAACTCGAGACGCTCGTTGGACGTCTGCGCGTTTGCGCTGGAGTGAGTTAGCGCCCGCTTCAGCAGATCGCGGTCCGTGAAAACGTGACCCAATCGCGTTTCGAGATCAGTCGATGAAGGTGAACACTCTACCAAGGCGGATTGCGCCGGGCCATGTCCAAGGTTCGTACCAGATTGCTGTTTCATCGATGGAGAAGAAGCGAAGTTCCGCCTTGCCGACCAAGTCTTCAAATGGAACGTAGCCCACCATGCCGCGGCTGTCGTCCGAATTGTCGCGGTTGTCGCCCATCATGAAGTAGTTTCCGGGCGGAACAATGAAGACCGGCGTGTTGTCGGCCTCGCCGTCAAAGCGGTCAAGTGTCAGGTACGATTTGCCGTTAGGCAACGTCTCGCGGTACTGCCGCACATGATGGGTCCCGCCAAAGCCGTCTGGTTCGACATAGTCTGCTACCCGCACTTTCGGGATCGGTTTGTCGTTCACATAGAGTATGCCGTTGACCATCTGAATATGGTCGCCTGGTAGTCCGATCAGTCGCTTGATGAAATCCTGCATGTAGAGTGGAGAGTTGCGATTGGGCATCTTGAAGACGATCACGTCGCCGCGCACCGGCTCAGAGGCGAACACGCGTCCGGAGAAAGGCGCCAAACTGAAGGGAAACGAGTGACGACTGTAGCCGTAGGCGTACTTCTCGACAAAAAGGTAGTCGCCGACCAACAACGTCGCTTCCATCGAGGCTGATGGTATGTTGAAGGGCTGGAAGAGAAAGGTGCGGATGACGAACGCGATCAGCAGCGCGTAAGCAATTGTCTTGAACGTCTCGAGCCACGACTCACCCTTCTTCTCCTTGGACACTCGAACGGCCGCGTTGTCGTTTGCTTCGCTCATTTTGGGATCGTCTGACATTTCATGCTCTTTAAATGGGGCGATCGCAGCAAGGTCAAGCTCCGGCGCCGAAATTGATTAAGAACCGGATGGAACTGCGGAAATAATGACGATCGCTTGAGCCAATGGAAAGTCATCGGTGATGGTCAGGTCGATCTGCGCCCGATGTCCAGGCGGCGTGATTTCAGCGAGACGCTTCAGCGCTCCACCCGTTAGCGTCATGCTGGGCTTGCCGCCGGCGAGATTGACCACGCCCATGTCCCGCCAGAACACGCCTCGGCGCAGTCCTGTGCCCAGTGCCTTGGAACAGGCTTCCTTTGCGGCAAAACGCTTTGCGTAGGATGCTGCGCGCTGTGCCCGCTTGTCGGATTTCTCGCGCTCGATCGCGGTGAAAATGCGGCTCAAGAAGCGTTCGCCAAAGCGCTCGATGCTCTTGTCGACCCGGCGGATGTCGATCAGATCGGAACCGAGGCCGATGATCATTTCGCCGCCAACCGGTTCAGTCCGCGCGCTTCGTCCATGAGTGCGCGCATGTGGCGGATGGAATTCTCCAGTCCAATGAAGATCGCCTCGCCGATCAGGAAGTGGCCGATGTTGAGCTCGCGAATCTGCGGAATCGCGGCAATCGGCCCCACATTATCGTAGGTCAAGCCATGACCGGCATGGATCTCGAGGCCGAGCGAGGCGCCGTAGGCGGCGCCGTCGCGAAGCTTCTGCAATAGCCTTACCTGTTCCGCCTCAGACGCATCGCAATAGGCGCCGGTATGCAGCTCGACAACCGGTGCACCAAGCGCCTTGGCCGCGTCGAGTTGGCTTTTGTCCGGTTCAACGAACATCGAGACGCGAATACGCGCCGCACTCAGTTGGCGCACAAGTGGCGCGAGACGATTGTGTTGTCCTGCGGCGTCGATGCCGCCTTCGGTGGTTCGCTCCTCGCGCTTTTCCGGAACGATGCAGGCCGCATGCGGCTTGGCGCGCAGCGCGATGTCCAGCATTTCATCCGTCGCCGCCATCTCGAGGTTCAGCGGAATGCGCAGCTCGCGCGACAGTCGATCGATATCCGAATCCGAAATGTGCCTGCGATCCTCGCGCAGATGCGCGGTGATGCCGTCGGCACCCGCAGCTTCCGCAATTTTGGCTGCGCGGACGGGATCAGGATAGGCGCTGCCGCGCGCTTCGCGCACGGTCGCGACGTGATCGATATTGACGCCGAGGCGCAGCTCGCTCTTTGCAGTCATAGCGTGTTCAATTCAGGTCGTGCGACAAGATCAGTTTCAGTACCAGATTATCCGAAGCGCGCGTCAATCCGAAACCGATGCCCGGTTCAATAGTGATTTCTCCTGCATCGTAGTCGGCGACGACGAAGAGCTGGTGCGATTGATCGCTGGCGCTGAAGAAGCGCCGCAGTGGCCCGAAATCGTCATATTCCTCAAGCGCTAGCGCGAATTTGTCGTCGACGCGATAGGCGATGCGGGTCGCCGGCGCGAAGTCGAGCCGCGACAATCCCTCATAGGAGTTATCGAGTATTGGATTGACGATGATGTCGAAGCGCCCGAGATGCCAGCCGAAAATCGGCCGAATCTCGCTCGTGAAGCGCTTCGCATCCCAACTCGTCGCGTTGTAGCTGAATTCGAAATTGATACCGTAGAAGAACGTGCGGTTGTCGGCGTCCGGCGAAACAAAGAGTGCGCGCAGCTTAGTACCGGCGAACTTCAAATTGCCGGAACTCGAAATGGTGTAGAGCGGCGCGTAGAGACCAGCCTCGAACCAGTCGGTCACGCCGTAGGCCCATTCCGTCACGCCATTTATGGCATGGTCTGGAACGATTCCGCCTGGAAAGTCAGGAACCTTGCGACCCGAGAGCGTATAGTTGTTGTGCCATGTCAGATTGAAGATCCCCGGCTTGGCGATACTCGCGTCATAAACTTGAATCTCGTCGGTTTGCGCAGAACTCGCTTTCGGCAGCAGTAAAATCAAAGACGCGAGTACATAGAGCCAACCTTTCACTGCAGTCCCCGGCTCCCCGGTTTCACGGCGGGCGTATCGCGCAAGTGTGGTGGCAGCTTGTCCGCTTCCCAAGCCGGTACTTTTAGAGTCGCGAGCGCCACGAGCTTGACGCCGACCTTGGCCTTTCCACCGGAACGGTCGATCAGACAGGCGGCGGCCACGGGTTTGCCACCCGCCGCCTTGATCGCGTCGATGCATTCGCGAGACGACACGCCGGTGGAGATGATGTCTTCCACCATGAGCACGGGTTGATTTTTCTTGAGCTGGAAGTTCCGCCTGAGTTGGAATTTCCCCTCCACGCGTTCCACATACATTGCCGGCAGTCCAAGCTGGCGGCCCATTTCATAGCCGGGCACGATGCCACCGACGGCCGGTGAAACAATCGCCGTGAATTCCTGCGTGACTTCCTTGCGTACTTTCGCCGCCAACGCCTTGCACAGCTTCGCGGTACGCTTGGCATCCTGAAAAACCAGCGCCTTTTGCAGGAACATGTCGGCGTGGAGACCAGAGGAGAGAATGAAATGGCCCTGAAGCAACGCGCCGGCCTTCTTGAATTCGTTGAGAACCTGTTCGTTGGTCATGTCGTCCTCTCATCCTTCGCCGCGTTCAGGATGAGGCTTCCCTCATGCCGCACTTGTCGAAGCATCGCGCACGCGGTCGACCGATTCGACGGCTGCGTTCACGCGTAGCGCGCCCAGAATATTCTGCAAATGCGCCAGATCGCGCACTTCGATATCCACATTAAATTCAAAGAAGAGAGGATTGCGGCTCGTTACCTTCAGATTGAAGATGTTGCCTCCGTTGTTGGCGATGACGTTCATGACGGCGGCAAGTGAACCCGGCGCGTTCTTCACCCGCACCAAAACCCGCGCGATCGATGGCCCGCCTTCGGCGGCGTGCGTACCCCAGGTCACGTCCAGCCAGTCGGCCATGCCCGACTGAGCTTTTTCAAGTTCGGCACAGTCGATCGTATGAATGACCGCTCCCTCGCCGGGAACCATCAAGCCGACGATCCGGTCGCCCGGCAACGGGTGGCAACATTGACCGAGCCGATAGGCAATCCCTTCGGTCAGACCGCGGATCGAGATCGGCTTCTTCGTTTTGGGCTCGGTGAAGGCCGCACGCTTTCGCCGTTCGGGATCACGTTTGAGCTCCGGGTAGATTGCGTCGAGGACCTCATGGCCGCGCAGCGCGCCGCGGCCGACTTCGGCAAACACGTCGTCCGCCTTGGCGAGATGAAGTTTCTTGGCCACTTCGCCGACGGCCTTGTCCGTCAATTCGGCGCCCTCGTCGGCAAAAACCTTCTTCAGGATATTGCGCCCGAACTTCACATGTTCGCCACGCTGGGCGTGACGCAGGAAGCGGCGGATTTCGGCGCGCGCCCGACCCGTAACGACGAACTGCTCCCACAAAGGCGACGGCGTCTGCTCCTTTGTGCGGATGATCTCGACCTGATCGCCGTTGCGCAGCGGCGTGTGCAGCGGAACATGCGCGCCGTTGACCTTGGCACCGACGGTCGAATTTCCGATGTCGGTATGAAGCATGTAAGCGAAGTCGATCGGCGTGGCGCCGCGCGGCAGCGAGATCAAATCGCCCTTGGGCGTGAAACAGAAGACCTGATCCTGATACATGTTGAGACGGGAGTTCTCGAGGAACTCCTCCGCGCTGTCGTCGCGCTCCAGGAGATCGACCATCTCCCTCAGCCAGCCATAGGCACGATCCTCGCCCTCACCTTCGGAGCCTTCGTGCTCGCGATAGCGCCAGTGCGCGGCTACTCCGCGCTCCGCGACATCGTGCATCGCTTGGGTTCGAATTTGCACCTCTACGCGCTGCTTCTCCGGACCGATCACCGTGGTGTGGATGGAGCGATAACCATTGGTTTTAGGCGTCGAAATGAAATCCTTGAAGCGCGACGGCACCATCTGCCAGTTCTGGTGCAGCACGCCCAATGTGCGATAGCAATCGTCCTCGTTCTTCACGATGACGCGAAAGCCGAAAATGTCCGACAGCGCCTCGAAGTTGAGCTGCTTATCCTTGAGCTTGCGCCAGATCGAAAACGCACGCTTGGCGCGACCATAGACCCAGGCTTCGATGCCGTGTTCGGCGAGCTTGCGCTTGATCTGATCGGCGATACGGCCGATCCGATCACCGGACGCCGCATCGAGGCGCGCCAGGCGCGTGACGATCGAATTTCTAGCCTCGGTATTGAGCTCCGCAAACGCGAGATCTTCCAGCTCCTCGCGCATGTTCTGCATGCCGATACGTCCGGCGAGCGGTGCGTAGATGTCCTGCGTCTCCTGCGCGATGCGATGACGCTTCTCGCGATCTTCGATGAAGTGCAGCGTGCGCATGTTGTGCAACCGGTCGGCAAGCTTCACAAGCAGGACACGAATGTCGTTCGTGATCGCAAGCATGAGTTTGCGAAAGTTCTCGGCCTGCTTGGTGCGTTCGGAAAACAATTCCAATTGCGACAACTTCGTCACGCCGTCGACAAGACCGGCGATCTCATCGCCGAAGTTGGTTTTTATGTCCTCAAAAGTGGCGAGCGTGTCTTCGATCGTGTCGTGCAGCAACGCGGTGACGATCGTCGCCACGTCAAGTTTCAGATCTGTCAGGATGGCGGCGACTTCGAGCGGATGAGCGAAATAGGGATCGCCTGAGGCACGGAACTGCTTGCCGTGCGCCTTCATGGCGTAGACATAGGCCCGATTCAACAGCGCCTCGTCTGCATCCGGATCGTAGGCCTTGACGCGGTCGACCAACTCGGTCTGGCGCATCAACCGGCGGCGAGCCGGTGGCTTGGCCGACGCCGCGGACGCCGCGACAGGCTCCGCCTGCCCCATGCTCTTCGTCCCTGGTGCTACCGGTGCGCTCATGGGAGCAATATATAGGAAGAATTGCCAAACACGGATTGTCCATATCGTCCCAAAACGGCAAAAGGCGGCGCTTTCGGCGCCGCCTCTGCACAAATTTCACTAAGAGCGAGTCTACTCCTCGTAATCCGCTTCCGGTTCCGGCTGTGGCTCGGCGCGACGCTGGGCTTCGGTGGTAAGTGCGCGCAGCAGCTCTTCCTCGGTCACCTGGCGGAACGTGCTGTCCTCGCGCGCGTCATCCGAGTCCGGACGCGCCTCCTCAGGCTCGTCCACTTCGGCATGCTTCTGCAGGCTCTTGATGTATTCTTCCTTCGCCTCATCCGGCTTGATTTCCTTCGCCGCGATCTCGCGCAGTGCCACGACGGGGTTTTTATCGCGATCGCGATCGACCAGCGTCTCGGCGCCTCCCGAAAGCTGGCGAGCACGGAAACCGGCCACCAGAACCAGGTCGAAGCGATTGGGAATCTTGTCGACGCAGTCTTCAACGGTAACGCGGGCCATGGAAATCCTTATCTCTCAGGGTCTTAGTAGCTCAAACGGCGCAAATTGGGGTGAGTCCGCTTAGAAGGCGGCGGACGTTATACGAGAGCCTGCGCCGGTACAAGGCGGAGTCCCGGCTCGGATTCTCAGCCAGACTCTTTTGCCGTGAGCTGAGTTGCCTTGTGCTGCTCGAGCAGCGGGCGCGTCCGGATCCACATGTGATAGGCGCTCGCGAGGCCCCTAGCCGCGACGAAGAGGAGTGCCGCGTCGGTCGCGCCGGCGATCGTGAGCGCATGTTGACCGGGCAGCACTGCGCCGACGCCTTTCATGGCGGTGTCCGCCAGTGAGCGCGCTACGAATGCGCCTGCGGTCATCGCCGTCCCCCAGAAGGTCGGCTGGCTCATGATCGTGCCGGTCTTGTCGTCGAGCGTCAGCTCGACATGCCGCGCCGAAAACCAGCCGAGCACAGCCCCGGCCGGCACTGCCGCGACGTACATTGCAATCGCGAGCAAGGTCCGCGGCGCATGCCCATAGAGCGAGACCATGGCGAGAACCGCGATGATCGTTGGAAAGCGAAAGAGCGAGTTCAGTTTCACCCGTCGCGCCTTGGAACCGCGCCGGATGATCAACCAAACTACGAGCAGGGTCGGCAGCACCGAACTGAATGTGGGAATGAAGTAGGTCAATACGGGTCCTCTCAACTATCCGATCATCTTCACCGCGGCGTCCGGACTCCTCAAGACCTAAGCTTCCCGATTTCCCGCTTTTCGGGCGCCAACGCCAAGAGCAACTCAGTGATCGATTTGTCGGTTAGCGGATGTCGCCAACCTGGTGCGATCTCCTCGAGCGGAACCAGCACGAAAGCCCGATCGGCCATGCGAGGATGCGGAAGCTCCGGCGGACCTCGTTCGATGCGGCCATCATAGTCGATCAGGTCGAGATCGAGAGTCCGCGGTGCATTTTTTGCGCCCCGAGTGCGACCAAAGAAATCCTCCGTATCATGCAAGAGTTCCATGAGTTCTCGCGGCGAGCGATTGGTTTCGACACGCGCGACCGCGTTAACGAAATCAGGATCCGCGGGATCCGGCCACGCCTTTGTAATGTAGCAGGACGAAACATTTGCAATGTGCAGGCCCTGCGCCGAGAGCCGGGCAAGCGCTGACTTGAGCGTATCGCGCGGCGCGCCAGCGCGGGACGGTAAATTTGCGCCGAGTGCGATCACGATCATATGTGCGACCAACCCTTGAACCAACGCAGCGTTGGATTAGAACAAACATCGGCGTGCGGGGAACGTAATCCGTTTCTGCCTCTTTGTTGACAGGAGTTCCTCATGTTGTTCTACCCGCAGGAAAAGCTGGCGTTGTTCATCGATGGTGCAAACCTCTACGGCGCGGCAAAGGGATTGCAGTTCGACATCGACTATAAGCGTTTGCTCGAACTTTTCGCGCGCAAGGGAATTCTCGTTCGCGCTTTCTACTATACCGCGGTCGCGGAGGATCAGGAATTCTCCCCCTTGCGCCCGCTCGTCGATTGGCTGGACTACAACGGTTTCGCCGTCGTGACCAAGCCGCTCAAGGAATTCACAGACGCGCAAGGCCGCCGCCGCGTGAAGGGCAACATGGACATCGAACTCGCCATCGATGTGATGGAAATGGCCGAACAGGTCGATCACATCGTCATATTCTCCGGCGACGGCGACTTCCGCCGCTTGGTCGAGGCCGCCCAGCGCAAGGGCCGCCGGGTCAGCGTGGTTTCTACGATCCGCACGCAGCCACCCATGGTGGCCGACGAGTTGCGCCGCCAAGCCGATAATTTCATTGAGCTCGAAGAGCTCAAGACTCAGATTGCACGCGAAGGCGGACCACGTGCCGCCGCGACAGCGTCGCCACACTACGCGCAGAGCGCTTAGTTCGGGTGACGACGTCGCAACCGGCGCATGACTGTCAGCTCTGTCCGCGGCTTGCTGAATTTCGCCGCGCGAACCGGACGAACCTGCCCGACTATTTCAACGCGCCCGTCCCGACATTCAGCGCGAGCAACGCGCGTCTTTTGATCGTCGGCCTCGCGCCCGGACTGCATGGCGCCAACCGCACGGGTCGCCCTTTCACCGGCGACTATGCGGGCGATCTCCTCTACGCGACGTTGCTTAAGCATCGCCTCGCGCGCGGCTCATACCTTGAGCGTGCCGATGACGGGCTCGAACTTGTCGATTGCGCCATCACCAATGCAGTGCGCTGCGTGCCGCCGCAGAACAAGCCGCTGCCGATAGAAATCAACACCTGCCGCCAATTTCTCAAGGCACAGATCGAAGCCATGCCGCATCTTCACGCCATATTGGCGCTGGGCAAAATCGCGCATGACAG
>Ga0070712_100000527_pt1 | contig 22084 bp, 23 predicted proteins | sample LARL81metaG_FD_71396 | JGI IMG/M metagenome (GOLD analysis project Ga0070712, IMG submission 71396) | Corn, switchgrass and miscanthus rhizosphere microbial communities from Kellogg Biological Station, Michigan, USA - LAR L8-1 metaG | ecosystem: Host-associated > Plants > Roots > Rhizosphere ...
GACTCCCGTTGGGCGAGACGTATATCCGCACCAATTTCCAGGGGCGCGTCGATTCCTTCGTGCGTCCGTTCCGCATGACGGCGCGTCAGGCGATGCAGCAGTTCGGTCACGACATGCTGCCGATGGCATTGGACGAGGCGCAGGACAAGCAGAGCGAGCAGCTTTTCAGTTTCTTCCATTGCGTCTACCCCAACACCGATTACGACCCGGACGAGAAGCTCAGCGTCAACGGCAAGCCGTACTATTCCTGCTACATCTCGCAGACCGAACGGCGCGTGATGCAGGAAGGCGGCTACACCTCGTTCCCGCTCGCCTTTGCGCGCTACAATCTGACGCCGAACGAGATTTACGGCATCGGCCCCATCGGCGACGTGCTGCCCGCGGTCAAGACCCTGAACGCCGAGAAGGCGGTGTTTCTCAAGGCCGGTCATCGCGCCGCCGATCCGGTGCTGCTGACTGCCGATGACGGGCTGACGGATTTCTCTCTGGTGCCGGGCGCCTTGAACAAGGGCGGCGTCAACTCCGACGGCAAGCCGTTAGTACATGCGTTAGAACCGGGCAACATTCAGATCACCAAGGAGATGATGGACGAGGAACGTGCCTTGATCGGCGACGTGACCTTGACCTCCATCTTCCAGTCGCTTGTCGAAAACCCGAACATGACGGCGACACAGGTGATCGAACTCATCAACCAGAAAGGCGTCTTCCTCGCGCCGACCGTCGGCGGCATGACGGAATATCTCGACGCCACCATCGAGCGTGAACTCGACCTTGCGTTCCAGTTGAAATTGCTGCCGCCACCGCCACCGATCCTTCGAGAAGCGCGTGGCGAGTACAAGATCGTCTACACCTCGCCCCTGTTCAAGTCGGCGCGTGCCGGTGAGGCTTCCGGCTTCCTGCGCACGGTCGAGAGCGCCTTGGAAGTGGCGGGGCAGATGCAAGACCCGTCGATCCTCGACGCCTTCAACTTCGATGTCGCCATTCCTGAGATCGCCAAGATTCAGGATGTGCGCGATAGCTGGATGGCGTCACCCGACGAGATCGCCGCCAAGCGCGACTCGCGCGCCAAGGCGAAGCAGCAGGAACAGGCGGTGCAAGCCCTTCCGGCCCAAGCGGCGATGCTTAAGGCGCAGGCGCAGGTCAACAAGCGCACCGGCAATCCGATGCCGCCCGCTGTGCAGCAGCAAGGCCAGCAATGAGCAAGGCGAAGCCAAAGAAGGCGTCCGCGCCCGCTGTCGAGTACAGCAAGATCAGGATCATTTCGGTCGAGATCGGCGATCCAGACGCCTTCAACAACCTCGAACTTCTTGTCGAGGAAGGCTGGATGATCGGCTGCTGCGCGGGCGTGCGCTCAGACGGCTTCAACCGCGACACGCTGTACTACACGCTGGTCAAGTAAATGGACGCGATCCTCGATTATTTCAGGAGGCGCCGCGCTTACTACCAGATGGTTTTCAGCCGGATCAATCCGGCAGACATGCAAGTCCTCGCCGACCTGATGGACTTCTGTCACGCGAACTCGACGACGGCCATATCCAACGATCCGGTTGAAACCGCGATCCGCGAAGGCCGCCGTCAAGTATGGCTGCGCATCACGCGCGCCATCAACCTGACGCCGGAAGAACAATTCGATCTGGCACAAAAGAGAGATAAGCCATGAGTGCTGCCGGGAATACCGACACCAGCAATAATACGGATAATACGAACAACACGACCACCACCACGACCGTGACAAAAGCATGGTTCGACGGTGCCGATGCAGAAACCATCGGACGCATCCAGAACCGCGGCTGGGACAAGATGGCAGCCAATGAGGCGGCGATGGCGGCTGTCAAGGCGCATCACGAAGCCGAGAAGCATCTCGGCGTTCCCGCCAACCAACTCCTGCGCTTGCCAAAGGATGCGAGCGACGAGGCAGGGCGCAAGGCCATGCTCGAGCGTCTTGGCGTCCCAGCCGACGTGAAGGGCTACGACTTCAAGGACATCAAGTTCACCGACGGCACCGAACTGGACGATGCCTTCAAGGACACGATGTCCAAAGCCTTCCTCGACAACGGCGTGCCGAAGGATGCCGCTCCCGGCATCGTCAAGCAGGTCGTCAAGTTCATGGAGGATCAGGACAAGGCAGAAGCTGTTACAGCGCAAGCCAAGATCGCTGAGGAAGCCGATGCACTGGCGAAGTCGTGGGGCACCAACCTCAAGTCCAACACCTTCATCGCCAATCAGGCTGCCGAGAAACTCGGCTTCGGCAAAGACCTGCTCGACAAGATGGTCAACGTCGTCGGACGCACCGAGATGGCGCAAGCCCTTCTCAAGATGGGTCAGATGATGGGCGAGGACCGCTTCATCAAGGTTCCCGACGGCCAGCCGCAAGGCATCATGACGCGCGAAGGTGCGCAGGCGCGGGTGAGCGAACTCATGTCGGACAAGCAGTTCGCGCAACGCCTGTTCAGCGGCGACACGCGCGCACGTGCCGAACTCGACGGCCTGACAAGGATGCTCGTGTGATGACTTGGACATCACAATACGACTGGGACAATCGCGACCAGATGCAGACTTACATTCGCGAGCGTGCCGTCATTGATCCAAACTCAGGTTGCTGGCTGTGGGAGCGGCAACTTGACTCCGATGGTTACGGTCAGTTTCGCCGCTTAAGGGACTCGCCGTGGTTTAAGGCGCATCGAATCTCGTTTTGGGCGTTCAATGGTTCGGTGCCAGATGGACTCGGCGTTCTGCACAAGTGCGATACGAGGGCCTGCGTCAATCCGCAGCATTTGTACGCAGGAACACAAAAACAAAACGTCGCTGACATGCTGCGTCGTAGGCGAATGATGGAGAAGTCCGTTGCCATGGTCTGCTGAGTCGTTCAAGTCGAAGCACAACAAGAAGCTCTCCAAGTCTCAGTCCGCCTCGGCGGCAGCACAGGCGAACGCCATGCTGCGCCGGGGCGTACCCGAGGGTGAAGCGATCGCAACCGCCAACAAAAGGTTCATGTCCAAGAAGGTCAAAAAGAAATGAGTATCGAAGACGGAATTTCCAAAGTGGTCTGGAGTACGATTCAAATCTGTGTCGCCATTGTCGCCTCAGCGTTTACGATTGCCGTTGTGCGCGAGCTTTTTCTCGGGCGGCTTCTGTGAGGGCGGCGCTTGTCATCATCGCCGCTGGCCTCGCCGGACTGATTGTCGGGTGGGGCTTCGGCTCGCTCATCGCCATGGAAATCAAAATCTGACGACGGTGCGTTGCGGCTCAGTCGATCCGGCATAAATCTCGCGTTCGTTCGCACACCCGCTTCGCGGCGCGAGCAACTGAACAGGCCCCCGTTCGGGCACGGCCAAAAGACGACTTGGTTTAACTCGAACGGAGATATCCGATGGCCGATACCGGCTTGTTGGACCTGTTTCAGGTCCAGTTCAGCACACTGCTGAAACTCAAATTACAGCAAAAGGACAGCAAGCTTCGTGGCCGCGTGCTCGAAGGCATGCACGCAGGCGCCAAGATGGCGTCGCCCATGCAGTACATCGGCGCCATGCAGATGAAGGTGCCCGCGGGCCGCTTCTCGCCCAAGAACGCCACGTCGCAGGACTATTCGCGTCGCTGGATCGTTCCCATCGACAAGGAACTCGACGTGCTGATCGACAACTTCGATCTGCTCAAGACCCCGATCGATCCGCAGTCGCAGATCGTCGCCTCGGCAGCCGCAGCCTGCAACCGCGCCATCGATGACGAGATCATCCGCGCCGCAGTCGCGACTTCGACCATCGGCGCCGATTCCGGCTCGCTCACGACCGAAGCCTGGGACACGGCCTATCAGGTCGCCTCCGACTTCGACTCGGGCTCGACATCTACCGGCCTCACCCCCGGCAAGCTCAACGAAGCCCGCCGCATCCTCGAACACAATCATGCGTTCGACGAAGACCCGTCCGCGACGCTCATCATCGGCTCCAAGCAGCACGCCGATCTGCGCAACTCCGCCGTCGTGTCGTCCAGCGACTTCAATTCGCGCGGCGGCGTCTTGGTTGACGGTCTCGTGACCCGCTTCATGGGTTTCGACATCGTTGTCTCGGAACGTCTGCCGGTCATCACCGACAAGGACTCCAAGACCAACACGCGCGGCTGCCTCGCTTTCAGCAAGAGCGGCATCTACATGGGCGTGTGGCAGGACTTGAAGACCGAAGTGTTCCGCCGCCCGGAACTGTCCAGCAATCCCTGGGACGTGAACGTCATGCTCTCGATCGGCGCGACGCGCACGCAGCTTGGACAAGTCGTCCAGATCTGCGCTGCCGACACGACCGGCTCAGACATCACCGTCTAAGGGATAGGAGATAATACATGACAACCGAAGCCCTTAAATCGACGGCGATCACCAACCTCGATGCCGCGCCTGTTGTGGAAAACACGGCAGGTCACGGCGCCCCCGGCGTCATCCATCAGGTAGACGGCTACGTCACCGTCTCGGCCTCGATGGCTGCCGGATCGACCTACCGTCTCGTGCGCCTTCCGACCAAGGCGATTGTCAAGCACCTGTTCTTCGAGTCCGAAGCGCAGGGCGCCGGCAAGTTCAACCTCTCGGCCTATTACTCGGACAGCACGACCGATGGAACGCCGGTGGCGAACCAGGGCGTGATCGTGCCGACGACGGGCGACCAGTTCTGGGCCTCCGACATTGACTGCGCGTCAGCGGTCAAGTCGTTGGACGAGATCAACGAGAGCGGCAACAACGGCGTGGACAAGCGCCAGAAGCAACTCTGGGACGCTCTTGGCCTGACCTCCGATCCGGGCGGTTACATCGATGTCGTGGCCGTTGTGCACACGACCGACGTGACGACCGGAACCGGCAAGCTCGGTGTCTCGGCGTTCTTCGTGTACGGCTGAGGCTGAGCGATGGCGAATGTCGTCATCACGGCCACTCTGAACCATGCGCTTCCCGATGGACGCTTCAATGTGTCCACCGGGGCGCTGGCAGATCCGAACGGCACAGCACCGGCAACCACGACAGTCGCGGCCAATGTCGCAACGCTCGTGGCCGACGGCGCAACCCCGACACAGGCCCACGTCACCACGTTGAACACGAACTGGGGCACGTTCCTCACGGCGTACAATTCCTACACCGGAGGGGTCGGTGCGTTGACCGCCAACGCCTCTTTCTTCTTCGATCCGGCGCAGGTGACAACCATGAATCAGGCTCGCGCCATCCTGCGCGCGATCGAACATCAGTTGGCTGGCCGCCTGACGGCTTAAGGAGTTTGACATGGCTTCCGTTTCCCTCGGGCAAAATCGCGGCACGTATCAGGGCAACATCCCCGATGCACTCACTGTCGGCACCGTCGCAGCGTCGGGCAACGACATGGTCGTCAGTTTCGATCTGACCAAGTCCATCAACAAGATGGATGCGATCGACTTCCTTCAGCATTGCATCCGCTATCTGGAGGACGACCGTCTTGCCACGGCGTTCCTGCTGAACATCTGACATGACCAAGGCTTACGTCGAAGAATATGCGTACATGCAGGCGCCCGCCTTGGGGCAGGCGTTCCAGATGGGAACGCAGCCGCCTGTGGCGACGCCGCAGGTTGTCGATTACGGCTCCGGCGCTGCTGCGTCCGCCGCCTTCAACGCCAAGACGAACTTCATCCGCGTTCACGTCGATTCGATCTGCTCCTATCGCGTGAGCACCGCAGGCACGGCGGCGACCACGTCCTATTCGCGCATGGCCGCGAACCAGACGGAATACTTTGCCGTTCAGCCCGGGGACAAAATCAACTTCATCACCAATACGTGAGGAGTCCATGGCAAACGTCATAGCTCCACCGTCCGCCACCGACACGGTCGTCCTGTCGCTGCTCAACATGTTTTCCGATCCGGAAGGCGCGAAGAGGGCGATCAAGGAATACAACGACGCACGCGTTGCCGCCGAGAACGCAATCCGCGAAGCCGCCAATGTCTCTTCGGTCAATACGCAGGAAGCCGAACGGCTGGCCGCTCTCGAAGCGGACCTCAACGCACGCGCGGCCAAGGTCGCCAAGGACGAAGCCGAACTTCAGGCCGAACAAACCGCCCATGCCGCCCGCGTGTCGGATCACATGGCGGCCCTGCGCGCACACGCCTCGAACGTCAAGCAGATGAACACGGAAGCGTCACGCCGCGACAGCGAGCTCGGACGCCGCGAACATGCGCTCAACGAGCGCGAGCGGATCGCTGCCGAGAAGCACGATGCCGCCGAGGCCACCCGCCAGAAACATCAGGACGCGCTCGACAGAATGCGCGCAGCGGTGGCGTGATGGATGTCGCTCTTGAACCACGCGGCACGCTAACGCTGTATCGGATTCCGCGCTGTCGGGCCTGTCTGGCGTCAAATGCCCACGGCAAATTTGTCTGTCAGACGCCGCGTTGCCGATATGCCACCGAGAAAACCGATCTGCAAACCGTCGAGGCGGTTGTGACCAATGGCTAACGGCGTCGCCTTCACCAATGCCGGAACCGCACTCGTCACGCAGCGCATGACGCAGGCTGGTTCCGCGCCGAAGAACATCGGCTGGGGTATCGGCACAACCACGCCTGCCGTCACCGATACCGCGTTGCAAACCGAGAGCGTTCCGACGACTTCGGGTGGGCGCACGGTCGGCACCGAAAGCCGCACGACCACGACCGTCACGAACGACACTTACACCGTGACGGGAACGGTTGTTGCTGGTTCCTCGCTGGCGATCACCGAGGCCGGACTGTTCGACAACGTCACGGCTGGCAACTGCCTGATCCACGGCGTCTTCAGTGCGGTCAACGTCGTCTCGGGCGACTCCATCGCGTTCACGTTCAATCTCGCGTTTGTCGCGCATGAGGCGTAGCCGTGGCGATCACGAAGCGCGTCATCATCCTCGAAAAGCTGAGTAACAGCCCGCTCGTCTTTCGCTATGCGCTGTGGGCCGACGTGCCAGCAGCACGCCAGCCATTCTACGCTGTCCAGCAAGCGAACACTGTCTCGGCATGGAAGGACGCAGCGCCTGGCGATAACACGGCGATCCAGTCCGGCGCCGTCACGGAAATAGTTGACACGATCAACCTGACGCAAGCGCAAACGGTTGCGGACGCGCAAGCAGCGCTACAGGCGATCTGGACGGCATTTCAGGCAAGGATAAACAACTTCGATCCGTGGCAGCGCTACGGCACGTTCATGGACACGACGAATAGCTGGACGGCTGGCGGTGTCGCATGACGACGGTCAGTGCAAACCTTGCAGCCTCCGCCAGCATAACTGTCTCGACGGCGCTCAATTCGCTGACGACCGGATCGGCGGCGCAACTCGGTTCCATCGATAACAGCACGAATCTGTATCTCGACGCTCTGGTGTCCATCTACATTGCGGTCGGAACCGTCGCCTCGCCCAAATACATCAATGTCTGGGCCGCCGCGTCAGAGGATGGGACAACATTTACCGGCAACAGCGCGACGACGGACGCTTACACGGGAACGGCTGGCTCGATCACGCTGGGTTCGCCGACTTCGTTTTTCGGGCCTTTCTTCTTCCCGACGCAGCAATCATCTGTCACCGCGCAGATCATCATTCCGTCGATGCGCGATCTGTTCGGTGGTCTCATTCTACCGCGCAAGTGGGGACTTATTGTGGAGAACCAGAGCGGCGCGTCGTTCGCCTCATCCGGTCACAGCGCGACCTATAGCGGCGTCAAGCTGACGAACGCATAGGAGGGTCCAATGGCCCTTCTCAAGCGTGCAAACCCCGGCATCTCGATCAACTGGCGCCATCCCGCCGCGGACAATCTTCAATTTCTCGCCGTGACCCTGAATGGCGGCCAGATGGTCGATCTGGTCCGCAAGCTGAAGGGCACGTCCAACGGCAGCGCCTCGACCACGCAGGATCTAGTCATTGGACGCGCCACGGTGCTGGGCACCCCTACTACAACAGATGTCGAGTTCGCCGGGTATAAGACAGCCGCGCAAGGCTACATGACCGTCGCGGCACTCGTGAGAATTACATCAACTGCGAATGCCGCGAACTACATATTGACCGACAACGTACCGGGAACGAGCGGCGTGCGTTTGTTCACGGGAACCACCAACAAGTTTACTTTTGCGTCGAGTGGTGCTAGCGGGCTCATTGCGGCGAGCGCGGTCGTGTCAGGCGCTGTCTATTTTGTTGCCGGTAGTTTTCACTTGGGTACGGTGGATAATCCGAGGGCCTTGGTCTATCGGCGGCTGGATGGCGCCGGATTTGAGGCGCTATCGGACACCACGAACCCCGGCTCACCGACGCCTAGCGGCACGATCACATTAGGTCAGAAAAACGGCACCTCATATTGGCATGGCGACATTGCATGGGCGCTACAGTCTTATAGCTACACGTCCATCGAGGAACTGATCCGCTGGTCGCGCGATCCATGGTCGATCTTCAACCGTGCATCTAGTTGGGCCGCCTATTCGTCGTCTAGTGGGGCCAACGCCTTTACGCAGTCCGTCAACGCCACGACCACGCCCAATGCCACGATTGCGCGGCAGACCGGCAGAATCGTCACCCAGAACACCACGCCGAACGCCACCATCGTGCGGCTCGCTGGCAAACTGGTGAACGCCAACTCAACACCCAACGCCACCATCGTGCGTGCGAATGCCAAGATTGTCGGCGCGCAGACGACACCCAATGCCGCCATTGTGCGCTCGACACTGAAGCCCATCGCGGCCTCCTCGACACCCAATGCCGCCATCGTGCGGCAAACCGGCAAGGTTGTCAGCATCGACACCACGCCTGTCGGTGCGTTGACGCCGACGAAGCAAACCCTTTTCCATCAAACGCTTTCCATCAGTACGACGCCGAATGCGAGCATGTCCGAGACCTTCATCGCCAAATCGACGCCGCTGCCGCCGCACCGTGGCGTTCTCATCATCGGCAAAATGACGCACAGGAACGAGTAGATGGCCGCATTCACGACCCCGGAATCGATCGTCAATCGCGGCCTGCAAAAGCTCGGCGCCTTCCGCGTCACATCGCTTGCCACCGACACGACCAAGCAGGCGACCGAGGCGAACTTCCTCTACTCCAAGCTGCGGCGCGCCGAATTGCGTCGCAACACCTGGCGCTTTGCGATCCGCCGTTGCCTCCTGCGCGCCGTCGGCTCGGCTCTCCCGGCCTGGGATGCGACCGTCACCTATGTCCTGAACTCGCTCGTCAGCTACAACGGGCTCAACTACATCTCGATCCACGCGACGCCGAACCTGAACCAGAACCCGGCGACAGCGACGACCTACTGGACGCAGTTCAGCGGCAACACCAGCCAGAAGGTCACGTTCCCGGCATGGGCCATCGGCACGACCTACGGTGCGGGCGCCATCGTGGTGGGGTCGGACAATCTGCTCTACCTCTCCATGGTCTCCAGCAACCTGGCGCACGACCCGACGACGGACGATGCGACGCACTGGACGCTCTACTTCGGTTCCGATGTCGCATCCGCCCTCGATCCCTCGACGACCTACGGTGTCGGCGAGATCGTCTTCGACGCCTACCAGAACGTCTACTACTCGCTGGCGAACGGCAACCCGCTCATTCTTTTGATCGTGGGCGGCGTGCCGCTGCCGCCGGGACCAAGCTGGGCGCTGCTGACCGGCGCCACGATTGCCCCCGTCGTCATTCCATGGCCAGCGGGCACGGGACCGGCTTCCGAACAGATGTCGCGCAACGTCTTTCCGTTGCCGTACGGGTACTTGTTCTACGCACCGCAAGACCCCAAGGCGGGCTCAACCTCCTATCTCGGCTTTCCGTCGAACCTCATCAATAACGATTGGGTGTTCGAGGGCGGCTACCTGATTTCGATGGACCCCGGCCCGATCATGTTCCGCTTTGCCGCCGACGTGACGCAGGTGGCGCTCATGGACGATCTGTTCTGCGAAGGCTTTGCGGCGCGCATCGCATTGGAGATGTGCGAGTTGCTGACGCAAAGCCAGCCCAAGCTCGCCTCCATCGCCAGCGAATACAAGCAATTCATGAATGAAGCGCGGCAGCGTAACGGCATTGAGACGGGACCGACCGAACCGCCGATGGACGATTTCATCGCGGTGCGTTTCTGAAATGATCGAGATCGTTGTTCGCACCTGTGAGCGTGCCGACATCCTCACCGAGGCGGGTGTCGCCGACTACATCGCGCGCAAGTACGCGGGCACGCCACCCAATGACTTCATGGTGGCACTGATCCCGCGCGACGATCCGGTGCTGGTCCAGATGGTCAAGGAGAGAAAAGGCGACAGCCTTGTGGACGGCTGTTCCAAGCCGAAGATCATCGCCCTGCCGGACGGCTCGCAATGGCACCTCGTCGGCGGTGCGCGCTTTCCCGAATGGGTAGCGCTCGATGGCTAAATCAGCAGTTGCTCGTGAACGTAATCGTCTCTGGATGAAAGCGTACCGCGCTACGCCAGAAGGAAAGGCGGCGTGCAGAGAAGCAAAGCTTCGTGTCTATCAGACGCCAGAAGGTCGCGAAGTCATGCGCGAAGGAAAGCGCCGTTGGAAAAAGTCGGAGCGCGGCAAAGAGACGACAAATAAAAATCAGCGCAAACGATACGTTGCGTCGCCGCGCGTTCTCCTGACTGAGGAGGAAAGAAAGCGGCGCAAAAAGGAATCTATTGCCCGCTCTCTAGCAAAGCCATCAGTTCTTGCAAAACGCAAAGAAACTGCATGGAAGGCGCATCTCAAGCGCACCTATGGCATTAGCGTTGAGCAATACGAAGAGATGTCAAAGTACGGCTGCCAAATTTGCGGCAAATACAACTCTCATGGCCGCAAGTTGCATGTCGATCACGACCACAAGACAAAGCATGTGCGCGGTGTGCTCTGCGATCCATGCAATCGTGGCCTAGGAACGTTTTTCGATGACCCAATACTCCTCGAAGCGGCTGCTTCGTATCTGAGGAGTACGTGCCATCGCTGACGCGTCTTTTCAACAGTCTCTGTTCACGGCGGGTGAGTGGGCACCGTCGCAGCAGGGCAAGACGGAAGACCCGCGCTACAAGGCCGCCTTGGCGCAATGCCTGAACTACATCCCGACGATGGAAGGAAGCCTCAAGCCGCGTTCCGGTTGGCGCCGTCTCGGCATCTCCTATCAGGGCCGCAACGCCATCGTGCTGCCGTTCCGATTCTCGGCGGTCGAAAGCTATGTCGCCGAGATGAGCGACTCGATCATTCGCCTGTGGGCCAACGGCCAACTCATCATTCAGGATACACTCAACATCGCCAGTGTATCCACGGGCGGCACGCCGACCTTCACTATGGCGTCCAACTTTCCGACGGCTTGGACTGTGTCAGGGGCGACGGTCAAAATCCACTTCTCGACCATTGCCGCGATGGAGAAGGCGCCGTTCCTGTGCAATCGCGAGTTCTTACTCAATGTTACAGGCGCGAACACCTGCACGCTGACCGATGCGGCGACCGCGGCGCCTTTGACGACGCCGATTGCTACGACGTTCACCGCGCGCATGGATCTGATCTTCAACTTCGTCATCCCGGCCAACATCGGTTCGCTCGAAGTGGTCGATACGGAAGACGTGCGCATCCTGCAATACACCTCGCAGAAGCTGTTCGAGCAGGGCCGCTTCGCCAGTGCGGTCGATCACAAGGCCGCGATCATCGCGCCGCAGTTTCCGCCGATCGCGTTTTCGACTTCGCGCGGGGTGATGAACCCGATCTACGAGCAGTTTCAGGACGGGCCGTACTACGACAGCATCGGCGACTCGATTCCCGTCGATGTCAGCGGCACGACCGGCAACATCACCGTCACGCTCAACTTGTTCAGCCTGACCTTGACCTACAACACGGGCGACCTCGTCTATTCCGGCGGCAATGTCTTCGTCTCGCTGATCGACAGCAACACCGGCAATGCGCTCCCTGCCGTCGCCGATGCGCATTGGGCACTGGTGCCGACGACATGGAACAGCGGCACGACCTATGGTTTGGGTGCACCCTCCACCAGCACGCCGAACAATGCCTTCGGCGTGCCGACCGTCTACTATTCGATCCAGACGGCGAACACGAACCATGCGCCGACGACCAGCCCGACATGGTGGTCCACCACGCCGCCGACCTATTCCGGTGCGATCTCCTATGTGGTTGGTGCTGTCGTCGTCTCATCCGCCATTCAGTACGTCTGCATCCAGGCGGGCAGCGGCCACACACCCGCCTCATCGCCGACCTTCTGGCTCCCGGTCAACTTCAGTGCGGCGGTCGCCGGACAAACCAGCACGACCACAGGGCAGGCTGCAGCCAACCGCTTCTCGCTGACCGATGCCAGCGATACGGCACCGTCCACCGACAGCGTTCTCGGCCTTGCCGGTCGCCTCATCCGTCTCAAAGTTGGACCGCAGCCATGGTCGAACAAGACCACGTATGCGGTCAACGACCAGGTGACCTTCGACGACATCATCTACAAGGCGCTGGCGATCAACACCAACAAGCAACCCGACACCGATGTGGTGAACTGGCAGGTTCAGACGCTCACGATCCAGTGGACGTGGGGCATGATCAAGACCTACATCTCGCCCTATCAGGCGGTCGTCACGATCCTCGGCGATGATCTCCGCAACAACAACACGGTCTGGGAATACCGCCTCGGTCTTTACAGCGACACGACCGGCTGGCCGTCCTGCGGCGCCTATCATGAAGGCCGCGTGATCCTGTCGAGCTTTACCCAGACGCGCGAGTCGAACGATACGCTTTCCATCGTGCGCTCGCAGGGACTTGCCAACCGCGTCGATATGGGCGCACCGGATCAGGGCTTCACCTTCACGCCAACCGCTCCCGATGGGACGGTCTCGGACGGCAACGGCATCGCGATGGTGTTGAACGCGGCAGGCAACGAACATGTCTGCACCATCGCCTCCTCGCTGGATGGCGTTCTCGTCAACACCGACATGAGCGAGTGGGTCATCTCAGCTTCGAACCTCAACGATCCTCTGACGCCGACGAGCGCGCAGGCCAAGCGCACATCGCAATACACCAGCGCGCAAGTCGGCAGCGTCCCTCTTACCGCTTCCAATGCTTTCGTGCAGGGCAATCGCCGCCGCCTTCTGGAATACAAGTCGTTCATCGACGTGACGGCCTATCAGGTACGTCCGAACGCGGCGGACTTGACCAAGGATTGCCAGCATTTGACGGTCAACGGCATCGGCCATGTCGAGTTCCAGCGCGTGCCGCAGCCGGTGATCTGGTGCTCGACCGGCCAGCGCGAAGCCTTCTGCCATCGCCACGACTACGGCCACCAGTTGTTCGGCATCGGCTACTGGCGCGGCCCCGATCAATCCTATGTCGCACCGTTCTCGATGGAGCACGGCATCGAACTGTTCTACGGCAGCAAGCTCGATTACCGCTCCGTTGGCGTGCAGTACGGCACCGACGACACCGCGGAATATCTCTACGCGCAATTCGGCGGGCAGTCTGGCGGCGGGGTGATCGAGTATCTGGAGCCGGTGTTCGACACGTCAGGGCCGAGCGATTTCATCACGTTTCTCTACGCGCCGAACCTTTTGAAGGCGAACCAGAAGCTCATGGCGCCGTCGGTGTTTCTCGACGCTGCTGTCTCGCCGTGCGGTTTCAAGGAAGCGAGCGATCATACCGGCGTGACCTACTATGGGCTGTGGCCGCATGTCGGCATTCCGGTCTCGTTCGTCATCAACGGCAAGTACATCGGCGAGTTCACGCCCGCGAGCGACGGCAGCGTCTTCGTGCCGTTCAGCAACGGCGCCTCCACGACGTTCCACGAGAACGGTAACTTCTCGGTCTACGACACGGGGCAGGCGATGTGCTCGACCAACAGCCCGCTCGTTCTGCCGGACTACTATCAGGAGTTTCTTTACGACGTGAATGGCGATGTGAACGGTCCCGATGTGGACCAGTCCAGTCCGCCGATCACCAAGTACACGGCGTATTTCGGCTACAAGTACCGCCGCCGCGGCAAGACGCTGCGCCCGATCATCGGCTCGCAGAATGGTCCGACCTTCGCCAAGACGGTCAGGAATGCCCGTATGGGCGTGTACGTCGATTCGGCGCACGAGGTTTCGATTGGCGGCTCGTTCTCGAACTTGGTGCCGCTGACGTTGACCGTCGATGGGCCGCGCGACGTGACGGCGCTGGGGATCGACGGCTTGGCGACCGGCATCTTCCGCGACTTCGTCAAGGCCGATTACGACTACGACGGGCAGTTGTGCTGGGAACAGACTGAGCCCTATCCCGGCGGCATCCTCGCCGTCGGCGGTTTCGACAACGTAACGGACGTTTGAAATGGGTCAGCTTGCATCAGGCGTCAGCGACATCTTCAGCGGCATCGGCGATCTGTTTGCCGCGAGCGGCTATGCCGAAGCGGCTGGCTTCGCCAAGAAGAACGCGCAGTACGAAAAACTCTCGACCGGCATCCAACTCGATCAGGCAAACCGCAAAGCCTACGAGTTGGCTGGAACGACAGAGGCTGCGGCTGGTGCTAACAACCTCTCGCTTTCCGGTTCAGCGATGGACGTGATGAAGGCAAACGCCTCGCAGATGTCGCTCAACAAGAACCTGACGGCATTGCAGGGACAAATCGAAGTGAACGCATGGAACGAAAAAGCCGCAGCCGATAGCGCGCAGGCCGCAGCCGAGACGGCGGCTGGTATCGGCAACATTGCAGGCGGCATCCTTGGGATATTCGGACTCTAATCGATGCCAAATCTACCGACTTACGACTCGCCAAAAGCGCAGCAGGGATTGCAGGTCTCCGATCTGGGCGTCAGTGCATGGGAGCAAGCCGCCGGCACGTTCAGTCGCGTCGGTCGTCAGCTTGGTGAGGCTGCTAGCCATGTCATCGACACCTACCAGCAAAGCCAGCAGGCCGAGGACGCGGTCGATTTCACCAACAAGAGCACCGACTGGAATATCAAGTCCGATCAAGACTGGGCTGACTATCAGAAGAAGGGCGGCAAGGCAGAAGACTATCTGCGCGATGTCTACGAGCCGGGGCAGCAGAAACTTCTTGACGGCCTTCGCACCGACAAGGGCAGACAAGCTGCCGAGATGGCGCTGGCGGAACAGCGCTCGACATTCGCCAAGAAGATATTTGGTGATGAGGCGAAGGCTGCGTCGGACAACGGAAAAATCGCGCTGGAAAACTCCGGTACCGTCTACGGGACACACGCTTTTGACGATCCGTCCAGTGCGCCCGCCAACTTCGCCGCATGGACGCACAGCGCGGCGTTCCTTGCTGGCGCGCATGGTGTCAGCGCCGCAGACCTTGCAGAGATCACACAAAAGGGTGGCGAGTTCATCTACGGACAGTCGGCAGCCGGTTTGCTGCACAATTTCATGGTCGATCCGAACCCGACCCAAGAAAAAGCCGATGCGATCAAAAAAATCCTCGGTCAGGACGATTACCGCCAGTATCTCGGCAAAAACTATGGCGAGTACATCGACAAGCTGGACAAGGCCGTCGGTGCCAATGACGATGTGCAGGGCGAGATTGCCGCGCAGGCACTTCCCAGCATCTACAAGGCGATCGAGAGCGGCGACGTAAAGCGGGCCGATCAGGCCGAAGTCCTTATCGCGGGCGACACGCACGGCGATCATCCTGAAGTGAGGCAGGCCGAGCAACGCAGGCAACTGGCGGATGCCTTGGCCGTCGGCACCGCGTCTCAGGGCATGGTCAATGTCTCGGACGCTGCGGCACAGAACGCCCTTCCTGCGCTGCAAGCGCGGATGCGCGATCCGAGCACGACGCCGGATCAGTTGGCACCGCTGCAACGCCAGTACGACGCCATTCTCAAGGCGATCAAGTCGCGGGACGAGGGGATCAAGTCGGACGGGGCGCAATACTTCCTGAACAATCCGCAACTCTACGGCACCGTCAACGCGAAGTATCAGAAGTTCCTGCAGACCAAAGACCCGAAGGACTTCGCAGCCTATGCGACGGCGGTTGCCTCAGCCGAGCGCACCATCAATCCGGCCAATCCGGTCAGGATTCTGCCGCAGGAATTGTTTCGCGACGTAGCGGCCCAGATCGGCGCTGCCACGCAAGACCCGGAAGGGGCGCTGACGGTGGCGACAACGCTCTCCAACCTGCGCACCTTGACCGGCCCCTACTGGAATGGCGTGGCGCATGAACTGCAAGCCAATGGCGTTCTCAAGGGCGGCGTGTTTGCCGCCGCACAGCTTATGGGCGACCCGAAATCATGGAGTTTGGGTCAGGAGATCATCCGTGCGTCTGTGCTGAAGGACGAGGACTTGACCTTGTCGTCCGGCAAGCCGCGGGCTGCTGCCGACATGATCGCCGCCAAGGCGCTCAAGGATTTGTCCGCCACCTTCGCCGAGACGACCAACGGGCACGAACTGGTGGACTCCTACGTCCACGCCATCTCGGATGTGATGCGTGCGCGCGGCACGGTCGATGCGACCACGGCAGCCAATCTGGCGCAGACGATGGTGCTGGACCGCTTCAACATCAGGAGCAACCTGCGCATCCCCAAGAACTTAGACGACAGGGACGTGGCCGATGGTGCCGAGAACGTCATGGCGCATATCGACACGCACAACATCATCCCGCCGCCTAGTTTCAGCGGCCTCAAAGGCGAAGCGCAACGCACGGCCTATGTGCAAGATGTGCGCGACTACGGCCATTGGGTGACGAACGCGCAAGGCGATGGCGCACAACTGCGCGACCAGTTCGGTTCGCCGGTCTATGAGCGCAACCAGAAGGGCGCGAGCGTTCCCGTCGAAGTCCCCTACACCGATCTGGAAAAGATCGGACGCGGCATCCGTGGCCCGTTGAACCAGATCGGGCGCTTCCTGACGAACCCCGGCTCCTTGCCTGAAATCAAGCCGACTGACGGCACGACATTCGTTCCGCCGTCACCGTTCGGCAAACCGAGACCCTGATGTCCTCTCAAGGACTTCCCTTCAACCCGGTCCTCAGTGGCGGACCGGCTGCTCCCATTGAGAGCTCGACGCTGTCCAAGCCGGACTTGGGCGGTGCCGCACAGAGCACATGGGGCGCGGCCTTCCGATCCAACTTCGGCCAATCGCCCGTCGTCACGGGACTGGCGCGCGCCTGGGGCGACTTCCAAGACCCCACACCCGTCAGCCATGACGATGCGGTCCGGCTGGTGCAGTCGCAAGGCTACGACGCGGCGTTCATTCCCAAGACCGGCATGAGCCGTGGTGCGATCAATATGGAGGTCGATCGCCAGTACCGCGTCAAGCAGGCGCAGATCATGCTTGAGCGCGGTGGCGGTGGCGGCTTCGTCACCAACTCGACGGCAGCCTTGGCTGCTGGCTTGTCCGATCCGAGCAACATTGTTCTGGGTCCTGCCTTTGGGGCTGTAGCGGACGTGGCACGGGGCGGCTTGGCGGTGAGGGCCGGAATCGGGGCTGCCATGGGAGCGGCCTACGCGGGCGGCATGGAGTCAGCGCAGGCCCATCTGACGGGGCATGACGAAGACATCGGCTCCTGGTCGATGTTGAGCAACATGACGCAGAGTGCGGCCCTCTTCGGACTGATGCACGGCGCCCTTGGTCCGCGTGTCGCGCCGGAAACGATCAAGGCGGCAACCGCTGGCCGTCTCGTGTTGAGCGATGTTTATGGACTTGAGCGCAGCGGTGAAACGGCTGTCTCTCCCAAAGGTGCTGTTGGGCGCGGGCAGGTCATGCCTGAGACGGCAAGGACGCTCGGCTTTGATCCGTCGCGGCTGGGCGAGCCGGAATACAACGCCAAGGTCACGCAAGCCGTCTTGGACGATCTTCAGAAGAAGTTTCCCAATGACCGCGAAGCGCAGGCCGTCGGCTACAACGCCGGTCCCGGCAGGGCGAACGAATGGATCAAGGCTGGCCGCAATGACGCCGTGTTACCAAAAGAGACACAGGCCTATCTTGCCAGACTGCGCGGTGGGGTTGAGGGCGGTGAAGTCATTGCACGGCGCGCAGCCGCACCAGAAGACGAGCGGGTAACATCGCCCGCATCTCTCTCCGACGATCAGGCAGGAGAATTGCGCGCACGGCTGGCCGAGCTCGAAGCCAAGGCCGACAGGACGCCGGTGGAAGATGCCACGCTCGCGAGCATCCGCGATCTGATGAAGGAATCCGCCGATAGTGTTGCCGAGAAGCAACGGTTGGCGCAAGTCGCGCTGGCGCAATATGCCGCCGACAATCCTGTCAGTGTGGACCCGTTCCGTAGCGGCGTTCCATCCGATCCGCTCAAGGCGCAGGCCGTTGACAATGCAGCCCGCGCTGCCATGCCGGACGCGCTCAAGAACACGCCTGCCCCGTCGAGCGTGCCCATCATCAAATCGCTTGAGACGAAGCCAGAAGAACCGAATGCGCTCGCGCAACAGTTTGTCAAAGACGCCAAGGCGCGTGTGACGGCGCTCAAGCCGGAACGCGGCGAAGCCTTTGACGAGGCCGTGAACGAAGCGCCGCTGGAACATGAGCCGGATACCAAGATGACGCACGACGAGTTCACCAAGTCCGTTCAGGCGGCGGTGCAATGCGCAATGGCGCAGGGGGTGAAACTTGCCGTCGAATAATTGCCGAGGAGAGATCGAGGCCGCTCTTGGTCGTGCGTTGACGGCCAGCGAGTACAAGGCTGTTTCGCGCAATGGTGCCAAGCTCAAGGCCGCGATCGACGGCGCCAATGGCAACCCGACCGCTGCGAACACCATCCTCGACAACTTCCTGAAAGAGCGCGAGTTCATCAAGGACGCCAAGAAGATGATGGCGGCTCAACGCGAACTCGCGAACGCCAACTTGCAGGATCGCGTCTTTGCGAGCGGCGACTTTGCGTGGAAGGCTCCCGGCGAAGTCTTGAAGTCCATGCTGATCGGCTCGCTCAAGGTCTTCAAAGGGGCAGGCGACAGCCTCGGCAGAAACATCACACGCGGCTCCGCGCAGCGGATGCAGGCCATCTTCGACCATCTGGAACAGGAAGGGCTTGCGCAATACGCCTTCAGCGGCACGGACGAGAAGAACCTGTGGCGGGCGTTTGCCGCACTCTCGGCTGGCGAGGACGCCACCAAATTCGGCGATCTCGCAGCGCGCACCGCCACACTGCTCAAGAAGCACACCGACGCGCTTTGGTTCGACAAGCACGCGGCTGGCATCCCGCAGGGCAGGCTCGAGGATTGGGCTGGCCCTCAGATGCACGATCCGTATTCGCTAGCGCGCGCCGGTGGCAACAGGTTCGGCAGCGATGCATCCGCGAAGGCGTGGGTCGATTCAGTCATGCCGCGCCTGGATTGGTCCAAGAGTTTCGGCGGTCAGTTTCTTGCGGCGGACGACACCCTGCGTTCACGCCGTCTCACGGAAATATGGACGCAGTTCGTCGCCAACGAGCATCTGAAATATGGCGGCAACAACTTCCTCAAGAACCGCGAAATCCATTTCCAGTCGCCGGTCGATGCCTACAACTACAACGCCGAGTATGGCAACGGTCGCACGCTGGCCGAGAACGTCGTCAGCCACCTCTCGCGCGGTGCCCGCGATGTCGAGACCGCCAAGATGTTCGGCTCCAATGTGGAATACTCGTTCCGCAAGGTTGCGGACGGGATGCAGAAGATCATCAACGAGAACCCGGACATCTCGCCCAGCAAGCGCGCCAAGGCCATCAAGGAAATCGCCGCGACAACCGACAAGGCCGAGAAGTATTGGATACCATCGCTGACCGACAGTCTCGTCAATCCCGAGCACGGTGGCGCGGCGCAGTATCTCGCGGCAATGCGCACAGGCATCAACGCGCTGGCGGCTGCCGGTGCAACGCCTGTCCTGATCGGCGACATCCCGCTTGCGATGCGGCTCATGGGCGAACACGGCGGGCGTTCGCTGCAAGGCTATGTCAATGGTCTGAAGAAAAGCGTCGATTGGATGGCGGGGCTTTCCAAAGAAGAACGCTCGCGCCTCGCGGCCAGTGGCGAAGTGCTGTTGCAGGATGCAACCCGTCCGATGACGCACGCGCACACCGATTGGGCTGGCTTCGGCATCGTCAACCGCATGGAACAAATGCTGATGAAGTACGGCGGTCACACCGGCTGGACCGATCGCTTCCACATGAACCAGCTTGTCAACTTCGGCATGGATCATTGGTTCGACAAGGATCGTGCGTTTGCTGATCTGCTTCCCGGCCAGCAAGACTTGTTCACGCGCTACGGGATCAGCGCGAAAGAGTGGGATGTGATCCGCCAGCAAGACCCGCTGATGTTCGACAATAACAAGGCTGGTATCTTCACGCCGCGCAACGTGCGCCAGATGGATTTAGAGAAATTCAAGGCGCTGGTAGGACAGGACGCGTCCGATAGCCTCTTGCGCTCCACACGCACAGATGTTGCGGACAAGTACCGCAACCTGCTTGGCGACATGGCGGAACGTGGCACGGCTGCGCCGGATGCGGAGATGCGTGCGATCACGCTGCATGGCACACGACCGGCAACGCCCGTCGGCGAGCTCGTGCGCAATTTCAATTCTCTGAAATCGTGGACCTACAACCTCATGCGCAATCATCTGGGCGCGAGCATCTACGGCGATGCCAACCCGGACAATGTCGGCTGGGGCAAGGCCATGTGGGCGTTTGCGACAGGGCAGGGCGGCAACCGTGGCGGGCGCCTCGGCATGGCGAAGTTCATCGCCAACAACCTCGTATTCGGCACACTCATCGTCACGCTGGCCGACATCCGTGACGGCAAGCAGCCGGAACTGCCGACAAGCGGAGAGGCTGCGGGTGATCTCTTGTGGCGCGGGTTCGCACGTCAGGGCCTTGGGCTCTATTCCGATTTGCTGATGAGTCAGTTGGAACACCCGGATCAATCTCCGTTTGAGACGGTCGGCAGACTGGCTGGTCCATCTGTCGGCGATGCCGTCGATCTGACGCAAGCCGCTGCGCGCATCGCAAAGTCGCTGTGGAACTACTCGAGCGACCCGGACTACGACAGCGACAAGTTCTGGAAGTCGATGGATCGCAGCGGCGCTCAGGCTGGCCGTGTCGGATACAGCCTCATTCCCGGCACGAACTTCGCGTGGGCGAAGTGGGCGACCGATTACTACATCAAGGACAATCTGCTCGACATGCTCAATCCCGGCTACAAGGATCGGCTCTTGAAGCGTGCGCAGGATCAGGGACGGCCTTACGTGCTGGCACCGCAGCAATGAGCAGGATCACGCGCGTCCGTGGCATTCGCTCACCTGTCGGTCCGGGTTCTGTTCTCGCACGCTCGGATGGCGGTACGGGGCCGGTCACGCCGCACAAGGCGCAAGGCGGCATCCTCGCCAAGAAGGGCAAGCTGGCGCTGCAACTGACTGGCGATGTGAGCAACGACACGACCGGCAAGACGACCGTCGGCGCCTTGGCCGGTGTTCCGCTTGACGTATCGACCCTTACCAACGGCTTCGTGCTCGCCTACGACAGCGGGTCCAGCACGCTCAAATTGCAGGCAGGCGGTGCCAGTGGGGCCACAGCCTTCACAGGACTGACGGACGTTCCGGGCAGCTATTCCGGCGCGTCGCTCAAAGGCGTGCGTGTCAATGCCAGCGCGACAGGACTTGAGTTTCATGCGCCATTGTTCACGGACCTTGCCGACGCGCCGTCCAGCTATACGAGCCAGGCGCTCAAGGCGGTCCGCGTCAACGCAGGTGCCACCGCTCTTGAGTTCTACACGCCGAGTTCTGGCGGTGCGACGGCCTTCACCGGCCTGTCCGACGTTCCGGCAAGCTATTCCGGGCAGACGCTCAAGGCCGTGCGTGTCAACGCGGGCGAGACGGCGTTGGAGTTCTATACGCCGTCTGCCGGTGGCGGCTACTCGGCAGGAACGCCGCCCACCATCGTTCAGAGCGTCGTGGACAATTCTGGCGCAGCCACGATCACATTCCCGTCCGCACCGACCAACGGCAACATCCTCGTCGTCATGGCGTTCAATCCGACGGTTGGAACACAGGGCACAGGCTGGACGCTGGCAGGAAACAACGGCGCCGGAACCGACTTCGGACTGTTGCTGACGAAGACGGCCGGCGCATCGGAGCCTGCATTGCAGACGCCGCTTTCGTCCTCGCCGGGAGGGACAGGCGTTCTCATGGGCTGGGAACTGACGCCAAGCACCTTG
>Ga0070712_100000529_pt1 | contig 22056 bp, 19 predicted proteins | sample LARL81metaG_FD_71396 | JGI IMG/M metagenome (GOLD analysis project Ga0070712, IMG submission 71396) | Corn, switchgrass and miscanthus rhizosphere microbial communities from Kellogg Biological Station, Michigan, USA - LAR L8-1 metaG | ecosystem: Host-associated > Plants > Roots > Rhizosphere ...
GAAAAGATTGGTCGGGGAGAGAGGATTTGAACCTCCGACCCCCTGGTCCCGAACCAGGTGCTCTACCAGGCTGAGCCACTCCCCGACAAGATCGAACTGACGTGATCAGGAATCGTCGCGGCGAGGAAATGTCTGTGACCGACAGGCCGATTCCGATCAAAGTATAGCATTCGCCGCAGTGTTCGAACCGCACCTCAAACTCGGATGGCTCGGGAAGAGGTCCTCCGAACCCGCTCCTGTGGCGTCACTCTTCTTAAATCGTGCGTTTGCGAATTTCCCTATAGAATGTTGCTTTGCTATATAGCATTGAAATTCCATGATTGCGATTAGGGCAGCTACTTTATTTACGCCGTTGGAGCAAATCGACAGACCAATGGTGCTGGTGGAAGGCGGCGTCATCGCCGATATTGCGTCGCAGACGAGCCAGGAAGCACCTGCGGGAACTCGCGTGGTGGACTTCGGCGATGCTGTTTTGGTTCCTGGATTTTTTGACATTCATATCCACGGCGGTGCCGGGCACGACGTAATGGAAAACGCCGCCGACGCTCTGCCGCCCGTAGAAAGATTGCTGGCTCAGCACGGCGTGACCAGCTATTTCCCTACTACGGTGACCGCTCCTCTAGATGCAACCCTCGCCGCACTGTCCCGTCTCGCCGATGCGATTGAATCGGCTGAGGGTGAATCTCGTGGCCACTCACCTTCCGCAGATCGGCCGAGGGCGCGCCCGTTAGGGATCCATCTCGAAGGTCCGTTCATCAGCCATTGCCGCCGTGGAGTGCACCCTCCGGGCGACTTGCTGAGGCCATCCATGGCTGCTTTTGATCGTTTCTGGCAAGCGGCGCGCGGACATATTCGAGTTTTAACCATCGCGCCAGAGCTACCAGGCGCTATAGAGGTCATCACGGAAGCGGCAAAACGTGGAGTTTGCGTAAGCCTCGGTCACTCAGATGCTGAACTGGACGCCGCTCGCGCTGGCGTTGCATCAGGAGCGCGGCATGCCACACACACCTTCAATGCCATGCGCCCGCTGGGTCATCGCGATCCCGGGATCCTCGGTGAGGTGCTGACCGATCCGCGCCTCTCAGCCGACATTATTGTTGACGGTATTCACCTTGACCCGACCGTGGTTCAATTGTTTCTGAAGGCTAAGGGACCCGACGGAGCGGTGTTGATTACCGACGCCACTGCTGCGACCGGTATGCCAGACGGTCGCTATCGCCTGGGCTCTCTGGAAGTGGAAGTCAGGGACGGCAAATGCATGAGCGAGGGAAATCTCGCTGGAAGTGTCCTGACCATGGACCGCGCGGTTCGTAACGTGATGCAGTTCGCGCGATGGGATTTGCAGAGCGCTGTGCGTCTGGCGACTCGAAATCCGGCGCGGGTTGTTGGCCTGGATGCGGTCGGGATACTCCAGTCTGGTGTTCCGGCTGATCTTGTAGTGTTGACGCCGAAGGGTGAGGTAAAAAACACGATAATCCGCGGAGCGGTGTGACACTAACTGCGCGGCGTTTGGGAGGACTGCATGCCTGACAAAGGGGGATTTCCCCACTTCATGCTCAAAGAGATCTTCGAGCAGCCCCAGGGTTTGCGCGACACGATTGCGCCCCGCGTCTCGCTCGAAGAGGGCGTCGTCCGGCTCGACGAAGTTCGCATCAGCACGGATGAACTGCGAGCGTTGCGGCGGATCAACATCGTCGCCTCGGGTACCAGCCGGCACGCCGGTATGGCCGGACAATACATGATCCAGGACCTCGTGAATATCCCCGTGGACGTGGACTATGCCAGCGAATTCGAATACCGCAATCCTCTGATCGGACCCGGGGAGTTGACAATCGTGATCACGCAATCGGGCGAAACTGCCGATACGACCGCCGCGCAACGTGAAGCCAAAGCCAAGGGGTCGCGCACCATCGCCATCTCGAATGTCGTCGACTCCACCATCGCCCGCGAAGCGGATGGTGTGCTCTACACACATGCGGGACCGGAAATCAGCATTGCTTCTACTAAAGCTTTCACCGCGCAGATGGCCGTACTTTACGTGTTTGCGCTTTATCTTGGGCAGGTGCGGGGAAAGTTTTCCAAGGAAAGGCGGCGGCAATACATCCGCGAGTTACTCGATCTGCCCGGCAAACTGGAGACTCTTCTGAAAAGCGCGCCGGAAGCGTGCGAGGCGCTGGCAAGCAAATTTTATAAGATCGAAGACTTTCTCTTTATGGGCCGTGCAATTCATTACCCTGTCGCCATGGACGGAGCGCTGAAGCTCAAGGAAGTCTCCTACATACACGCTGAAGGCTATCCCACGGGCGAAACCAAGCACGGACCCAACGCGATGATCGATGAGAATCTGCCTGTGGTCATTATTGCGACCTGCGATCGCAACGACTCGGGCTCGTTACTCCGCCACGAAAAGAATCTGGCAAATATCCGGGGATTCAAGCAACAATCCGCGCGGGTAATCGCGATCGCATCCGAAGGCGATGAGGAAGTCCGAAGTCTTGCGGACCACACCATCTTTCTCCCGCATGCACCGGAACTTTTGTTGCCGATGCTGGAGATCGTGCCCTTGCAGTTATTCGCTTATTACATGACGGTCAAAAAGGGTCTAGACGTGGATCATCCCAGAAATCTGGTGAAGTCGGTAACTTTGGAGTAGTAATTCCTCATTATCATGGGGAGTTTGAGCTCGCGGTACGGAGACGCGGAGTGCACGAGGCCCACCGACAACCGCCGGACGGCAGAAGCTACGGCTAAATTCTTCCATCACAAACTGCTCGGGAACAATCTAATATGCATTAGGAGCTCCCATGCATGAAGTCGTCATCGTTTCTTCGGTTCGCACACCAGTAGGACGCGCTTTTAAGGGCACACTTCGCGCTACCCGGCCCGACGAATTGGCCGCCATCGCCATCAAAGGCGCGCTCGAACGTGTTCCACAAATCGATTCCAAAGAGATTGAAGATGTGATCATTGGCTGCGCCACGCCGGAGGCCGAGCAAGGGACCAACGTGGCACGCATCGCCTCTTTGCGCGCTGGATTGCCGGTTGAAGTTTCCGCCATGACCATCAACCGCTTTTGTTCGTCCGGACTTCAGGCGATTGCCATGGCCGCCGAGCGCATCATGAGCGGCGGCGCGGAGATTATTGTTGCCGGTGGAACTGAGTCCATGTCGATGATTCCGATGGGCGGGCACAAGATGTCGCCCAATCCATGGCTGGTGGACCACTACCCCGATGCTTATCTGACCATGGGTCTGACGGCAGAGCGAGTCGCTCAGCGTCTCGGAATCACTCGTCAGGCTGCCGACGAATTCTCGTTGCGCAGCCACCGCAATGCGTTGGCGGCGATTCAGGCGGGTAAGTTTGACGATGAAACCGTTCCGGTCCCGGTTAGCTTTACCACGCCGAATGGATCGAAACCAAAACGCCAGGAGATTATTTTCAAAATAGATGAAGGCCCGCGGGCCGACACTTCGCTCGATGCTCTGCTGGCTCTCAAACCTGTCTTTCATGCTAAGGGAACGGTGACGGCGGGCAATTCATCGCAGACTTCCGACGGTGCGGCCGCGGCAGTCGTCATGTCCGCAGAGCGCGCTAAAGCGCTGAGCCTTCAGCCTCTCGTACGCTACGTTTCATTCGCAACCGCGGGTTATAAGCCGGAAGAGATGGGACTCGGTCCGGTATATGCGATTCCCAAGGCACTGAGGCTTGCCGGACTCAAGCTTTCCGACATCGATGTAATCGAGTTGAACGAAGCTTTCGGCGCACAGGCGCTGGGCGTAATCAAGGAGGCCGGATTGGATCTTGAAAAAGTAAATCCAAACGGCGGAGCCATCGCTTTGGGACATCCTCTGGGATGTACTGGAGCCAAGCTGACTGCTTCGATCATTCGCGAAATGAAACGGCGCGGATCGCACTATGGAATGGTGACCATGTGCGTGGGCGGGGGCATGGGCGCTGCTGGGATATTCGAGAACCTTTAACCAGGGCACAACGGATCACTGAGGGATTTCTGGATTTGCGATATGGAGCTTTCGTCCGATAGGCAGGCGGACGAAATGAGCCGTCTGACGTCTATTTCGTTGCCGCGCGTGAAGCAGGTAACCGGGCTGATTGTTACCGAGGCGATGAAGGTGCACTCGAGCTCGGGGCTGGCCTGCTCGAGAGTGCTTAGGAAGCTTGCCCGGCTCACGAGCCAAGAAAGAAGGGATGCAAGGCGCTCGACAGCTTGGCCTTCCAATCGTTTACGATGAAGAGACAATTGAGCTCGGCTACCGCAACGACCTCCTCGTTCAAGACCTAGTGGTTGTTTGAATTGAAATGCCTCGAATGTCTCAACCAGGTAAACCAGGCTCAACTACTCTCATGCATAAAAGTTAGCGGTAAGAATGTAGGCCTTCTGATCAACTTCCATGTCGCCCACCTTCGTAACGGCATCAGGCGAATGGTTGATGGCAAGGACTGGGAAAAGTGAAATAATTGGGAAGTTGGAAATTGGAAGAAGGACTTGGCTTCTCGGTGATCCGCTGTGACTTCTGTGGTTAAGAAAGGCTCGCGAAATGGCCACCACCGCAATCCCTAGCACCAAAATCTCCGGCGGCAGCTTTCTTCTTGAACAACGCAAGCCTGGCGATGTTTTCACACCGGAAGATTTTTCCGAGCAGCATCAGCTGATCGGGCAGACAGCCGAGGAGTTCGCGGTCAATGAAATTCTTCCGAACGCGGAGAAGATGGAGCACAAAGATTTTTCCGTTACCCGGGATCTACTGAAAAAGGCCGGCGACCTGGGTCTCAGCTTTGCCGAAATTCCTGAAGCTTACGGCGGCCTGGAAATGGACAAAGTCACTGCCGCCGTCATAGCCGATCACATTGCGAAATACGCTGGGTTCGCTACTACCTGGGGTGGTCACACCGGGATCGGAACGTTGCCCATCGTTTATTTTGGCACGGAGGAGCAGAAGAAAAAGTATTTGCCACGGCTCGGAGCTGGAGAAATTGTCGGCGCCTACGCGCTCTCCGAAGCTTCGTCCGGATCGGACGCGCTCAACTGCCGCGCCCGCGCGCAACTCTCGCCCGACGGGGCGCACTACCTCCTGAACGGCGAGAAGATGTGGATCACGAACGCAGGCTTCGCCGATCTGTTCACCGTATTCGCAAAAGTCGATGGTGAGAAGTTCACGGCGTTCCTGGTGGAAAGAACCTTCCCTGGGTTTTCCGTCGGCGCCGAGGAACACAAGATGGGCATTCGCGGTTCCTCCACTTGCCCTTTGATTCTCAACGACTGCAGGGTTCCCGCAGAAAATGTTTTGGGTGAAATCGGTAAAGGACACGTCATTGCGTTCAACATTCTGAACGTCGGCCGCTTCAAGCTTGGAGCGATGTGTGTGGGCGGCGCACGGGCGGCCCTCGAGAACTCGATTGGCTATGCCAAACAACGCAAGGCATTCAACAAAGTGATCTCCGACTTTGGCCTGGTCCGAGAGAAGCTGGCCAACATGGCAACGCTCATTTATGTCGGCGAAGCGTTGGTCTATCGAACTGTGGGCATGATGGACGTTGCTCTTGCGGAAGTGGATAAATCCAGCGCCGATGCCAGCAAGGACACTCGCAAGGCGATCGAGGAGTATGCCATCGAGTGTTCGATCATCAAGGTTTGGGGCTCGGAGATGATCGATTATGTAGTGGACGAGACCATGCAAATTTATGGCGGCTATGGCTTCGTCGAAGAATATCCTGCCGAACGTGCGTACCGGGACGCCCGCATCAACCGGATCTTTGAGGGCACTAATGAAATCAACCGGCTGATCATCACTGGCTTTCTGCTCAAGCGTGCAATGTCCGGACAGTTGCCGTTGATGCCGGCGATAAAGAAGTTGATGGACGAAGTACTCGCCGGACCGAGCGTCAGTGAAGACTTGGAAGGTCCGTTAGCCAGCGAGCTTAACTTGGTAGCGCAGGCGAAAAAGCTTGCCCTGTTCGTCTCGGGAGCTGCCACACAGAAATACATGCAAGCGATTCAGGACCAGCAGGAAGTGATGGGCTCGATCGCAGACATTGTCATCGAGACTTACGCCATGGAATCTGCGGTACTCAGGGCGCAGAAGATTGCAAAATCTAAAGGCGAGGCAGCCGCGTCGCTGTACCTCGCGATGACTCGCGTCTATCTGTCACAAGCGATGGATAAGATTGAAACCGCCGCGAAGAGAGTAATCGCTGCGGTCGCCGAAGGCGACATGTTGCGCACGCAACTTGCGATTCTGCGCCGCCTCGCAAAGTATGAGCCGTTTAACACGATCGAACTGCGTCAGCAGATTGCACAGAAAGTGATCGAACAGGGAAAATACACTCTGGCCTAGACGCTCGTGCTACAAAATATTCATGAACTTTTTGAATTGCTGGTGGGCCATAGGGTTTGCCCTGGCATTGTGTTTGCCGGCTGCCGCGCAGTCCGCACCCGCTCCGCAAACTGACACCGCTAGTTTTGACCTAGACGGCACAGCGCACGTCACGCGTGTTATACCCATGCCGTCCACGATCAGCCCGGAAGCACAGCAGTGGCTAGCTTCACTGGGAAAGAACGCATCTCCCCCGCAGACGTTGGCACAGAGGCGCTTCGCCACGGATGCAGGGCGGAAGCAAGCCTCGGCCGAGGCGCGCCGCCTCTATCCTGTCAATATAGAAGAAGTCAGTATCGCTGGCGTTCGTACGGACGTTATCACTCCACTCGAAGTGCCGAAATCCAATCGCGGCCTCGTGCTGATCAACCTGCACGGAGGAGGATTCGTTTCAGACTCAGGATCCCTTGTTGAAGGAATTCCGATCGCGAACCTCGCCAAGATCAAAGTGGTGTCGGTGTATTACCGTCTCGCGCCGGAGCATTCTTTTCCCGCAGCCGTCGATGACGTGATCGCGGTGTATAGAGAATTGTTGAAAAGCTACAACCCTCGAAGTATCGGAATTTTTGGCACCTCGGCCGGCGCGATTTTGACCTGCGAAGTCGCCGTTCGTCTCAAGGAACTTGGGTTGCCGCTCCCTGCGGCACTCGGGGCTTTCTCGGTGCTGACAGATTTCAGCCGTCCCAGTGACTCGCGTGAAATCTTTGCCTTGGACGGATTTCCGGGGCCGTTACAACCGATGGATGCAAGACGAGCGCCTGATGATCTTTATCCAGGCACAACGGATCGCAGGAACCCAGTATTGTCACCGCTGTTTGCCGATTTGAAGGGGATGCCACCCACACTATTGGTCACAAGCACCCGTGATCTACTGCTAAGCGATACGGCTTTATTTCACCGGGCATTGCTCGGCGCCGGGAACGACGCCCAACTTGTCGTGTTTGAGGCGTTACCACATGCGTTCTGGTATCACTTCCAGTTGCCAGAAACAAAAGAGTGTCTTGCACTGATGGCGAACTTTTTTGACCAGAAGCTCGAGCCATCGGTCGCAAAGTGATGTTAAGGCGTTTCAACCCGCTTGTTCAATTCGGCCATGACACTCTGGATGAGTTCCTTTGCGTCGCCTAGATTTTTCATAACAATCTGAATGTCAAGCACCGGCTTGCCCGGCCAGCGCTGGCTCTGGCAATACACGCCGTGCTGGCCCACGAGGGCCATGGCATCAGTAATCATGTCCATAGTCACGGCCAACCGCCCGCGTGAAACTCCCATCATGGTTTCGTAATGATCCAATTCTTCGTGTTTTTCGTCGAATACCGGCATGGCCTGATTGTATCGGTCGCCCAGCGTGGAGCATAATTGCGGCCGGCGCTGTCCAATTTTACAGAGCTACGTCAAAGCATTTAGCAATTGAGAGGTTCCAGTTTTCGCTTCTGCCCCTTGGCTCCAGCAGAAACGCAGAACTGGGAAGATCACATCTTCAAGGAGAGATCATGACCAAGCGTCTCGCGTTATCCGCTTTATTATTGCCCGTACTCGCCCTGTTTGCCTGTGCTCAGGAAGCGAGCAAGCGCCCCAGCCCGCCCGCTCAGGCCCAATGTAAGTTCTCCGACGGGAAGGGTGTCAAATCGGACTATTCCAGTCCGCGCGCGAAGGGGCGCAAAGTTTACGGAGGCCTGGTGCCTTACGGCCAGGTCTGGCGTGCAGGAGCCAATGAGGCAACCACGTTTGTGACGGATACGAACGTGCGAGTTGGAGATAAAGATGTACCGCCCGGAAGCTATACCCTTTTCACAATTCCCAACGCCGACAAATGGACCCTGATTATCAGCAAAAAAACCGGCGAGTGGGGCATTCCATATCCCGGCGAAGGAGAGGACTTCGTTCGCGTTGATATGAATGTTTCACGCCTGCCTTCTCCGGTGGAGAATTTCACCATAGGTTTCGACCAAACAGGCTCCGCCTGTGCGATGCACATCGACTGGGAAACCACACGAGCCAGCGTGGGCATCAGCGAGAAAAAATAATCGCCAGGCGGCGGGATTTGCGTGCGGTGGTAAATCAGTGCGGCGTCGCGGAGAGTGTGTCCATCGCACGCTGGGCGTCGGGCATGTCCGGCGAAAGTTTCAACGCCTGCTGATACGCTGCCATGGCCTCCTTTCGGCGACCCGCCTTCTCGAGGGCATGACCAAGAATCACCAAAGCTATATCACTGGGGTGCAACTCAACTGAATGCGAATAGTCACTAATCGCTTCATCCAGTTCGTTCTGCTTCTCCAGCAACTGGCCAAGACCAAGGTAAGCGTTGTATTGGCTGGCGTTCAATTGGAGCGACTGGTCGTAACTCTCTCGGGCCTTCTGATCGTCTCCCATCACGCGATACGCGGTGCCAAGATTGGCATACGCTCCGGACTGTAAGCCCGCATCGGACGTCAGCTCGATGACGCGTTTATATTGCTGGATCGCTCCGCTGAGGTTTCCGTGCTCCTGGAGATAGGCCCCAAGGTTGGCACGGCTCATAGGGTCTCGTGGACTGATGTCGGCCGCCGCCTGAAACTGCGCATAGGCTTGTTCAGGTTTCCCCAACAACAAAAGCGCGCCTCCGAGATTGTCATGTGCTATGAAATTGCGATCGGTCATGGCGAGCGTGTGTGTCCAGAGGTCGTAGTTGCTTGACCAGTAGCCGATCTGTCGATGGGTTACGCTCGCAAGCGCAAGCAAGGCGCAGCCAGCCGGAATGATTCGCGCGACAGTACCAATACGGCGGGAGTCAACCAGGTCAGCAGCGCCCCACGAAATTATTATAAAAATCCCAATAAGAGGAACGTAGGCATAACGATCAGCCATGGCTTGATCGCCTACCTGAACCAGTCCGATCACTGGAACTAATGTTCCAAGAAACCACAGCCAACCTGTAACCAAATACCGATTCGAGCGACCCGTCCAGACCAGCGCAGTAACAGTCAGCAACAACATTGCCGACAAGTCCACCTGCCAGGCGGCCAGCGAGTCTCCGGGATGCGGATAGATGGGCGCCAGATGTGACGGCCAAATCATCTTCCACAAATACGATGCGTATGCGACGAGCGCGTTTTCAATTCGGACCCCCAGCGAAAACTGCGAGGTCGAGCGCATTGCCCCACCCGCCTGCTGCGCTTGTATGGTGATGATGGCACTTCCAATCGACAGGACAAGCAGCGGAAGTTTCTCAGCCAGTAATTTCGCGAATGGCCACGACTTGGCTTGCCGCGTGCCGGATTGGTTTCCTTCCATTCTGCCCAGTGGCCAGTAGTCGAGTAGCAACAAAACAAATGGCAGCGTGACAACCATGGGCTTGGACATCAAGCCCAAGCCAAACATGCCCGCAACCGCGAGATACCTCTGCCAGCAAGGCTTGTGAACGTACCAACCGTAGGCGCCGATCGCGTTCAGAAAAAAGAATGTGCTGAGCACATTCTTGCGCTCGGCTACCCACGCCACTGACTCGACGTTAATGGGATGGACTGCAAACAGTAACGCGACGAGCAAGCTGCGGCCCACTCGTCCGGTTCCGAGCGCAAGCAGCAGGAAAAGCAGGGCTGTATTGAGAGCGTGGATAAGCAAGCTAGTGAAGTGATGCCCTGTGGGGTTCTCATGAAAGAGACTGTAATCGAGCGTGTGCGAAAGCCATGTCAGCGGATGCCAGTTTGCCTGCTCGGTCGAGGTAAAAGCCCAAGCAATCGTATCGGTGCCCAAGCCTTTTTGGACGTTGGGGTTTTCCGTTACATAACTGTCATCGTCGTAATTGACGAAGGGATGCCGGTTGACTGGGTTGTACAGTACCAGGGTGGCAGCGACTAGCAGAAGACACAGGACTACGTTGCGCTTTTCGGGGGATGAGAAAAGAGTAGACTGCTCGGGCGCGGCTATCGATTTTTTGGCGGGCAACAAAAAGATTTAATCACAGAGGACATAGACGATCACAGATGTCTGCCGGCCCTGCACCTCGTTTGTCATGTGACGCGTGAGGATGCTCTGTCTAGTTAGTTAGCCTCCCGGTTTCCACCTGAGGATTGGCTTCCGGGCGGCGGCAGTCTCGTCCAACCGCGATATGCGGCTGGAGTGCGGCGCATCCAACACGGTTTGAGGATTTTCTTCGACTTCTTCCGCAATTGATTTCATCGCTTCAATGAATAAGTCCATTTCTTCCAGCGATTCACTTTCGGTAGGTTCGATCATCAACGCCCCCGGAACGATTAACGGGAAAGCGGTCGTGTAGGGATGAAAGCCATAGTCGATCAGGCGTTTGGCCAGATCCATTGTCTTCACACCCTTCTTTGCTTGGAATTTATCGCTGAAAACCACCTCATGCATGCTGGGGGTGGAGTAAGGCAGGTCGTACGCTCCTTCCAGCCCCTTGCGAATGTAGTTGGCGTTCAATACGGCGTCCTCGGTGGTCTGGCGTAGACCGTCGGGCCCGTTCGCCAGGATGTATGCCAAAGCGCGCACGAACATTCCAAAATTGCCGTAGAACGCGCGCACCCGGCCAACGGAATCGGGTCGGTTGTAATCGAAGCCCAAGGTGTCGTCAGATTTGGTTACTAGCACCGGTGTGGGCAGGAACGGCTCAAGTATGCGCCGTACTGCCACCGGCCCAGAGCCTGGCCCTCCACCACCGTGAGGCGTGGAAAATGTTTTATGCAAATTCAGATGCATCACATCCACGCCAAAGTCGCCGGGACGCACCTTCCCCACCAGCGCGTTCATGTTTGCGCCGTCCATGTAAAGCAGGCTGCCCTTGGCGTGCATGACCTCCGCAATTTTATGGATCTCCTGTTCGAATACACCCAGAGTATTGGGGTTGGTGAGCATGAGCGCGGCAATGTCTTCATTCGTTTGAGCGGTAAGCGCGGCGATGTCGACCATGCCTTGCGCATTAGACTTCAAGTTTTCTACCGCGTACCCCACCATGGCTGCCGTGGCGGGATTAGTGCCGTGCGCCGAGTCCGGAATCAGGATCTTTTTCCGCGGGGCTCCCTTGGATTGGTGGTACCCGCGCACCATCAGCAGCCCTGTGAGTTCACCATGAGCGCCAGCGGCAGGCTGCAGTGTGATCGCGTCCATGCCGGTGATTTCCAGCAGACAGTCACTGAGCGTTTTGATGATACGCAGCGCACCCTGTGAAATCCGCTCTGGCTGGTATGGATGACCGTTCGCCAGGCCTTCAAGACGGACCACCAGCTCATTCACGCGAGGGTTGTACTTCATCGTGCAGGAGCCCAGCGGATACATACCGAGATCAATCGCGTAGTTCCACGTAGACATCCGGGTGAAATGGCGAATGATTTCGATCTCACTGACTTCGGGCATATTGCCCAGATCTTTTCTTTCGAATGATCCCAGAAGCGCCGAAGCATCGACCTCCGGCACATCCAGTGGAGCCAGCTTCCAGGCTGCCTTTCCAGGCGATGACTTCTCGAAAATCAGACCTTCGTTCTGATTGACATGCCGGGTGGCCTTGCGCGTCATGTGTTTCATCGGGTCACCTCTTGCACATCGATCTCCTCCTTGGCGGATTTCACCGAGCGCTCGCTTTCCGAAACCATTCCCACCGCGGTGTCAATGGCGCTGCGGGTGGTCAACTCGGTGCAACACCACAGGGCCGCATTGCCCAGTTCTGGGTAAAATTTCCTCAAAGGAAGACCACCAATAATCTTGTGCCCCAGTATGCGGCTGTTGATGGCGTAAGTATCTTCGCTGGTTTGCACAACGAACTCGTTAAACCGCGCAGCACCTGAGAAGAGCACGCTGGCATGCTTTTTGAATTGCTCGACTGCGTACGCCGCCTTCGCCAGATTTTGTTTGGCCAGTTCCTTCAGCCCAACCTTGCCGTATACAGTCATGAAGATATTGACCATCAGTGCCACCAGGGCTTGGTTGGTGCAAATGTTGGAAGTTGCTTTCTCGCGGCGGATATGTTGCTCGCGGGTGGCGAGGGTCAACACAAAGCCACGTTTTCCGTTGCGATCTGTGGTTTGGCCAGCCAGACGACCCGGCATCTGTCGCACAAATTGCTCGCGGGTGGCGATGACGCCGCAGTACGGACCGCCAAAGCCCAAAGGTACGCCGAACGATTGAGCCTCCATGGCAATGATGTCGGCCTGTCGCGGCGGCTCCACGATGCCAAGCGAAACAGCCTCGGCGATCGACACGACCAGCATTGCACCCTTGCGGTGCGCAATATCAGCAACCGCATTGGCATCCTCAATCGTCCCAAAGAAGTTCGGCGATTGGATGAGGACGCAAGCCGTTTCCGCGGTGGTAGATTTTTCCAGCTTCTCCAAATCCACCCGCCCGGTGTCGTCGAACGGACACTCGGACAGCGGGAGGTTTTGATGGTGCGCATAGGTGGTCAGAACTTCGCGGTATTCCGGATGGACGCTCTTACCAATGACCACGGATCTCCGGCCGGTGACTCGCACCGCCATCATCACGGCCTCAGCAGCGGCCGTGGAACCGTCGTACATGGAAGCGTTCGCGACTTCCATGCCCGTTAATTCGCAGATCATCGTCTGGAATTCGAAGATGGCCTGCAATGTCCCCTGCGAAATCTCGGCCTGGTAGGGGGTATATGCAGTCAGAAACTCGCCGCGGGAGATGAGGGAATCGATAATGACTGGGCGATAGTGGTAATAAGCTCCTGCTCCAAGGAAAGTCGCGTACCGGTCACCGTTTTCGCGCGAGCGCTCACGGAACCAGTCCACGATCTCAGATTCAGCCATCTGGCGCGGCACGTTTAGATCCCGCTCCAATCGATATTCCGTAGGTATCGGCGCGAACAAGTCGTCGATCGAACGAGAACCGATCGCCTGCAAGATGGCTTTTCGGTCGGCGGGCGATTTGGGTAAATAACGCATGGTTTTTTTTAGATGTTTCTCGAGGCCAGTTTGATTTATGAGGCGGCGAACGGTTTCGCTGTCGGGAAGTTGGTACCCGGAGGTTATCCCTCCTCGGCAACAAACTTCTCGTAATCGGCTGCCGACAACAATGAATTAAGTTCGGCTGGATCCTTCAGGGTGATTTTGATCATCCAGGCGTTATTTGCGTCTTTATTGATCTTTTCTGGTGCGGTCGCCAAATCAGCATTGAGTTCGATGACGGTGCCGGTCACCGGCGCGTATAGATCCGAAACAGCTTTCACCGATTCGACCGAGCCGAACGATTTGCGGGAACTGATTTCAGAACCAACCTTCGGCAGATCGACAAAGACAATGTCTCCCAGCGATTGCTGGGCGTAATCAGTAATGCCGACGGTCGCATTTTTGCCGTCGACTTTGATCCATTCGTGCTCTTTGGTGTACTTGTAATCGGTTGGGTAGGACATGTGACTCCTGGGACTCACCTATGAATTTCGTTGAGCCGATCCTGTAACCTCAGGCTTTCTTGGGCCGCTTATAAAACGGAGTTGGTACGATCATGGCTTTCACCCCCTGGGAGCGAATTTCTACTTTCAATTCTGTTCCGAGCCCCGCGAACTCGGGCGGCACATAAGCCAGAGCGATATTTTTCTTAAGAAACGGAGCCGGGGAGCCGCTGGTTACATAGCCGATTTCGCTCCCAGCGTTATCCAACATTCTGTAACCATCGCGCGCGATCCCACGCTCGAGCATTTCCAGGCCCACCAATGTGCGCTTCAATCCGCCGGCCTTGGTCTTTTCCAAAGCGCCTCGACCGATAAATTCCGGCTTTTCCATTTTGCAAAATCGATCCAGGCCGGCTTCCCAAACGTTGATTGTGTCAGAAATCTCGTGGCCGTACAGGGGCAGTTTGGCCTCCAGCCTTAGCGTATTGCGGGCGCCCAGGCCGCAGGGAGCTACGGCAAACTCTTTCCCGGCTTCCAGGACTGCATTCCAAACCTGGGCGCTAGTCTGATCGTCGTTGGGGACGTAAATTTCGAATCCGTCTTCCCCGGTATAGCCCGTACGTGCGATCAGGATATCTTTCAAATCACAGACCGCGCCTCGGGTCACCCAATAGAACTTCACCACGCCGAGGTCAGCATCTGTGAGTTTCTGCAGAAGATTTATTGCCTTGGGACCTTGGATCGCGATCTGAGTAAAGTCATCCGAAAGATTTTCGACCGCACAGTTGAACTCACTTGTATTGTCGCGCACCCAATTGAAATCTTTTTCGCGGGTGCCGGCATTGATCACCAGCAGATATTCGTTCTCGCCGAGACGGTGAACGACCACGTCGTCAACGAACGTGCCCTGAGGATAAAGGAGAGCCGAATATTGGGCCTGGCCTACGGCAAGCCGCGAAGCATCGTTCATCGAAATGTGCTGCACCGCAGCCAGAGCCCGCGATCCAGCCAGTCGTATGTCGCCCATGTGGCTAACATCGAAGATCCCGACACCCGTCCGCACGGCGTTGTGTTCGGCGATGATGCCACCCGCCGAAGGATACTCAACAGGCATCTCCCAGCCGTTAAATTCAACCATTTTGGCGCCCATCTGCCGATGAACAGGGTTAAGCGCGGTTTTGCGAATGGCCGGTGTTGTCGCCTCAACAGCGGGCAAGGAAACCTCGATCAAAAGCAGTGATTGGGCTGCTGAAATGGTGAGACTGATTACCCTACCACGCACTCGGCAATGGCTTCAACTGGCGGTTACCAACGGAACTTTCCCCGTTCTTAAGGCCGCGCTAAAGTCCACTCATGGCCACTTCTCCTGCTAAAAGCAAATATCGATGCATGCAATGCGAGATGCCGGAAGAAAAATGCGATTGCGAAAGATATTGCTGCTCCTGCCAGGGACAAATTGATATCCGTCTCTGCGGCGACGGTCTCTATTATTGCCCGCCCTGCCGGCAGGCGTGCGGGTACAAAGTTTCAGACTAGACTACATTTTCCTTAGCCCACTACAACCTCGCTCGATCTAACTGATCGACCTGTAGTTCTTCAAACTTAGCCTTCTAAGGCTCAAGCCTTTCGGACTTTCCCACCCGGTACCGGCTGATTTTCTTACCACCCGCAGTCAGGCGTCTGCACTACTTCTGTTGCACGTGAAAGGACTACAATTCCCAGAGGTCAACAGGAGGCAATTATGGCTACCGCAGTATCAAGCGTTCCGCTAGGCGAGAAAGCCGCAAATTACGTTACCAAAAATCGCAAAATGCTCATCAACGGCAAGTGGGTAGAAGCCGCTTCTGGCAAGACCTTTCCGACTTATAATCCCGCCACCGGCGAAGTCCTGGCTCGAGTGGCCGAGGGAGATCGCGAGGACATCGACCGCGCCGTCAAGGCGGCTCGGACAGCGTTCGAAATCGGGCCGTGGTCGAAGATGACTCCTTCCGAGCGAGGACGCGCGATCTGGAAGCTGGGGGATCTGCTGGAACAAAATCTGGAGGAGTTTGCCGAGCTGGAAATGCTCGACAATGGAAAACCGCTGAAGGTCGCGCGCGCGGCTGACCTTCCGTTAGCCATTGATCTTTTCCGCTACATGGCGGGATGGGCGACCAAAGTCGAAGGCAACACCATCCCGATTTCCGCGGGCACGAGGTTTCTGGCTTACACGTTACGTCAACCAGTCGGAGTGATCGGTCAGATTATTCCCTGGAATTTTCCGCTGCTGATGGCTGCCTGGAAGCTAGGACCAGCATTGGCAACGGGATGCACCGTGGTAATCAAGCCCGCGGAACAAACTCCTCTATCGTGCTTGCGTTTGGGTGAACTGGTTCAGGAAGCGGGCATTCCCGATGGCGTGGTGAATATCGTCCCTGGATATGGCGAAACCGCTGGCGCCGCACTGGCGGCGCATCCCGATGTCGACAAGGTCGCTTTCACCGGGTCGACGGAGGTGGGCAAACTGATTCTTCAAGCCGCTGCAGGAAATCTGAAAAAGGTTTCGCTGGAATTGGGCGGCAAGTCTCCCAACGTTGTTTTCGGCGATGGCGACTTGAAAACGGCAATATCCGGATCAGCAAGCGCCATCTTTTTCAATCAGGGTCAGACTTGCTGCGCCGGTTCTCGGCTCTACGTGGAAAAAAGCATTTTCGACGAAGTGATCGAAGGTGTTTCCGCCAAAGCCAAGAAGATCAACGTCGGTCCGGGATGGGAGGCATCCAGCGATATGGGGCCTCTCGTGTCCGAAGAGCAGCTCAACCGGGTTTGCGGCTACCTTGAGTCGGGACGCTCCGAAGGGGCGCGAGCAGTCGTGGGAGGCAATCGGCATGGCGACAAAGGATATTTTGTCGAACCTACCGTGCTGGTTGATACCAACGAAAATATGAAAGTGGTTCGCGAAGAAATTTTCGGTCCTGTAGTTTCCGCAACTCCTTTCACCGATTATGACGACGTGGTGAAGCAGGCTAACAACACGGTGTACGGCCTGGCTGCCGGTATTTGGACTCGCGATATCGGCAAAGCGCACCGCCTGGCTTCGCAACTCCGTGCCGGAACGGTGTGGGTCAACTGCTTTAACGTGTTCGATGCCGCGCTGCCATTTGGCGGGTACAAGCAATCCGGTTGGGGCCGCGAAATGGGGCATGAAGTATTAGAGCTATATACCGAGGTGAAATCAGTCTGCTGTGCCCTGTAGGCGCGCCCTCGTACGTGGAGGAATGTTTCAGCGGGAAAGCCTGGCTTTCCCGCTGTTTTCTTTTTCAGGTGTGTTTGTGTCGTAGAGATCAGCCCTTACTTCCCCAGCCGCGCCCGTGTTATGTTCAATTTTCTTCTAAATTAAGGGGCTAATTCCGCTTCCAACATGATTCGCTCTTATCAGGGAAAAACGCCGGTGATTCCAAAGTCTTGTTACGTGGACGAATCGGCTCAAATCATTGGAGAGGTGGTACTAGGCGAACATGCCAGCGTTTGGATGAACGCCGTGCTGCGCGGTGACGTTCATTCTATTCGCGTGGGCGCGCATTCGAACATTCAGGATTGTAGTGTGTTGCACGGCATGAAAGAGCAGTACGACGTCGCGCTGGGTGAGTATGTAACGGTGGGTCATTCAGTAACCTTGCACGGCTGTGTGATTGAAGACCGCTGCCTGATCGGCATGGGGTCGATCATCCTGAATGGCGCCCGCATCGGCGCGGGTTCCATCATCGCGGCAGGTACGTTAATTCCGGAAAAAACCTTCATCGAGCCCAATTCGCTGTGGATGGGATCGCCAGGAAAGTTCCGTCGAAAACTTGACGAACGCGACCACGAGACCATCATGCGGTATGCCAATAATTATCTGGGGTATAAGGAATCGTACCTGAAGGAGTGGAAATAACGCGCCAGCCCCGGTCATCCTGAGCGGGGGGATGACCGGGGGGTTGAGGGGATGGCCAAGTACTAACGACTGACGACCAACGACCATGATCAAAGCAGTTCGAGGGACTCGCGATCTTCTTCCGCCGGAGACGGCGTTGTGGAACTTTGTCGAGGCGGCCGTGCGCGATATGTTCCGTGCCTACAACTTTCATGAGATTCGCACGCCGATTTTCGAGTCGACGGAGCTTTTCGCCCGCGGAGTCGGTGAGGAAACCGATGTCGTCGCGAAAGAGATGTATACATGGGAAGACCGCGGGCGGGCGCAGAGCGATAAAGGCCAATCCCTTACCCTTCGTCCGGAAAACACCGCCAGCGTGGTGCGTGCCTACATCGAGCACAAGTTGTGGGAACGCGGACTGCAGAAGCTCTACTACATTGGTCCGCAGTTTCGCCGCGAACGGCCACAAAAAGGACGCTATCGCCAGTTCTACCAGATTGGAGCGGAAGTCATCGGGCCGACCAGTGCAGGCAGCGAATCGCCGGCGCGCGATGCGGAGGTGTTGGAACTCTTAGCGACCCTGCTTGACCGGCTTGGCATAAAGGATTGGACGCTCGAGCTGAATTCAGTTGGTTGTGCTAACGATCGGGCGGCGTACAACGAAGCCTTGCGCAAAGCGCTGCAGCCTGTGGTTTCCGGTATGTGCGAGGATTGCAGACGGCGCGCGGTGACCAACCCGCTGCGCGTGTTTGATTGCAAAGTGCCCGAGGACCAGCCCATCATTGAGAAGTTACCACGCATCAGCCAGTTCCTCGATGACGGTTGCCGTAAACATTTTGAACAGGTGCAGGCGATCCTGACCGCGGTGGAAGTTCCTTTCAAACTTAACGATCGCCTGGTACGCGGGCTTGATTACTACACGCGGACGGCGTTCGAATTTACCCACGGCGCTCTGGGCGCGCAGAACGCGATTCTCGGCGGTGGACGGTACGACGGTTTGTCAGAGTCGCTCGGCGGTCCGCAGGCTCCCGGCATCGGCTTTGCCATCGGCGAAGACCGGCTGGTGCTGGCGCTGCGGGAGTCGGCCGACGCGGTGGAGCGCAAGCCCGATGTTTATATTGCTCCCCTGGGAACCGGCATGGATCGGGAAGCAGCCAGCCTGGCGCGTGAATTACGCCGTCATGACGTAGTGGTCGAGCTGGGCGACGAAAGTTTCAGACTGAAGAAGTCACTTGAAACGGCCAGCAAGATCGGAGCGCGGTTTGCCTTGATCGTCGGGGAAAACGAAGCAAGATCAGGCTCATTCGCGCTTAAGAACCTGGAAACCGGTCAGCAGGTTTCGGTTCCGCGCTCTGATCTTGCGAAGACGATCGGGAACGCATGCTGAGTCCGATATAAGAACAGGATTTCGCGGAGGATTATGAAATACGTCGTCTCCATGAGCTTTCTATTCTGTTTTTCAATTTTCACTCTGGCTCAGAGTTCAGGAAACAACGCGAAGCCTCTGACCCCGCTGGAACAGACGCTGTTTTCCAACACCAAAGCCATTCCCGAAGCTCAGAAAACCAAGGATGTGGCGTTTCTCAAGCGCGCCTTGACCCATGACTTCCTGGCGGTGGGCAGCGAGGGCCACCTTCACGACAAGGAAGAAGTTCTAGCCGGCGCGCACGATGGCGAACTGAAGGACTATTATGCGTACAATTTGCGCGTCGTGCCAGTTAACGACGAGGCCGCCATCGTCACCTACGATTGCGTCATTCACATGCCCGAAGGCGACGCTCCGGGTATGGCGCCACGTTATCAGCATATATCCGATTTGTGGGTTAGACAGGACGATCAGTGGCGGCTGCGGTTCCAGCAAGCAACGGCGGCGCGGCCGGTTGACTAGCCGTTGCTCACACTGCTCGAGCGGACGCCCGTGCCTGCATTTATAATCTTTCATTCGCTCACAGCAATCCGGCTAACGCCGCATATCCCAGTTTAAAGGGCCCAACTTGCTCGATTTTCTAGGCGATCTCAGACGTACCCACATGTGCGGCGCTCTGCGTCCGAATGATTCGGGCAAAAAGGCCGTACTTATGGGATGGGTAAACCGGCGGCGCGATCTTGGCAACCTGATTTTCATTGATATTCGCGATCGCAGCGGCGTTACACAAGTCGTGTTCAATAAGGAACGAGATCCCGCGGTCCATCAAAAGGCGGAGGCTCTCCGCAATGAGTACGTCATCGCCGTGACAGGGACTGTAAAACAGCGCGTGCCCGACACGGTAAACCAGAATATCGCGACCGGCGAGGTGGAAGTGATCGCGGAGGAGCTACGCATCCTCAACGAAGCCAGGCAGCCACCGTTTCTTCCCAGTGAAACTGTGCTCCCCAACGAGGAGATGCGGCTCAAATATCGCTATATCGATCTGCGCCGCGACGCCATGCAGTTCAACATTGAACTGCGCCACAAGGTCGCGCTCGCGATTCGCATCTATCTTTCCGCGCAGGGATTTTTTGAAATTGAAACGCCATTCATGACGCGCTCCACGCCCGAGGGCGCGCGCGACTACCTGGTGCCCAGCCGGGTGCAGCCGGGAAGTTTCTACGCGTTGCCACAGTCGCCACAACTGTTCAAACAGATTTTGATGATTTCGGGCTTTGATAAATATTTCCAGATCGTGCGCTGCTTCCGGGACGAAGACCTGCGCGCCGACAGGCAACCGGAATTTACCCAGATCGATTTGGAGATGTCCTATCCGCAGCCCGAAAGAGTCTGGGAAGTTGTTGAAGGATTTCTGACGGCCGCGTTCAAGTCCGCCGGAAGCGAGATCAAGACGCCGTTTCCGCGCATGAGTTACGACGAGGCAGTTCGCTTGTATGGCAGCGACAAGCCAGACATGCGCTTGCCAGCCATGGTGAACGTGCGAGACGCATTCACCAGCGAAGATCTGGAAAAATTCCAGGCGGCTTTCAAAGTTGGACAGGATGTTGCTCCCCTGCTCATTCGAATTCCGAAATCCGGGGAAATGTCCGGCACCGAGCGGCGAACGATCGGAACGTACGGAGCCTTTGCTCACGCGCAGGGAACATCGTCGGTTAGCCTGATGACCGACCCGAACCGCTTTGGCAAGGATTATCCCAATTCGCTAGAAAAGATTCTAAACGCCGCACAAGTCGAGGTGGGCGATTTGTGGCTGCTGGCGGTTCGCAAGGCGGACTCAAAGCAATCCCTGCATCAGTTTTTCCAGACCTGCGGGCAGCTAAGGCTCGATCTTGCGCAAAAATATTCGGCGAAGCACGGGGCTTTCGCAAAGACCGGCGATCCCGCACAGGATTATCGGTTTCTTTGGGTTACTGACTTCCCCATGTTCGAATGGGACACTGAGAGCAAGCGCTGGAACGCTGCGCATCATCCTTTCACTTCGCTTCACGACGAAGACATGGCCAAGCTCGAAACCAGCTTCGACTCCATACACGACCCCAAATCTCCGTTGGGCGAGATCCGTGCCCTGGCATACGACGTCGTGCTGAACGGCACGGAACTCGGCTCAGGGTCAATCCGTGTTCACCGCCAGGATATTCAGAGCAAGATTTTCCGTGCCCTGGGTATGACCGAAGACGAAGCTCGCTCGCGCTTCGGCTTTTTCCTGGAGGCACTGGATTACGGCACGCCCCCCCACGGAGGAATCGCGCTGGGGCTCGATCGTATCGTAATGATCCTGGCTGGTGCCGACAGCCTGCGCGAAGTGATTCCGTTCCCCAAGACGGCTCGTGCAGTCGACCTGATGGTGGATGCGCCCACTCCGGTGAGCGAAGCTCAGCTCAGGGATTTAGGAATACAGGTGAAAAAGCAGCTGTAGCCGGGAATGCGCAGGAAGTTTATTTTGCGGCAACCTTTTTGCGGAAGCTTCGCAGAATAATTACGCCGCTTACCCCAAAACTTGCAACTGCTCCCAGAGCGAGAGCCTCAATAAGCTGCGGGCGAAAGTGGAGCATATCTCCGAAGAACGCTCCCAAGGCGAAGATAATTCCCAGAACATTCAGCCATGCCGGAGACCGCGAGGACTCCGTCTGCGTGCCGTCCTGCAGCCGTAGTTGCAACAGAACAGCGGCCAGCCCGACCGCTCCCATAACAACCACCGCGAGCGGACTGAAAAATGCGCCCCGGTTGGTGAACAACACGATGAGGGCCAGGGCTCCGCAAAGCAGGCCGGAAGCAATCACCGTCCAACGACGGGGATGAAGTACAGGGCTGTTCATTTGTCCTCTAGGGTGCAGAGCCATTGTAGACAGAGTGCGCCACGATGCAAACATGAACTTAGGGGACGGGGTGGCTAAGTAGTCAGGCCCAGTCTTGCAACTGGAAACACACTGCCACACCGGCATCAGGACCAGCAATAAGCGTCCCCAAATTTGCTTTTTGTCCTGTCAGCTCCAAAAAA
>Ga0070712_100000530_pt1 | contig 21984 bp, 20 predicted proteins | sample LARL81metaG_FD_71396 | JGI IMG/M metagenome (GOLD analysis project Ga0070712, IMG submission 71396) | Corn, switchgrass and miscanthus rhizosphere microbial communities from Kellogg Biological Station, Michigan, USA - LAR L8-1 metaG | ecosystem: Host-associated > Plants > Roots > Rhizosphere ...
CTTAGACCCCTATTGATGCCGAAAAGGACGCAAACGTTGTCGAAGCCGTTCGGCAAGCGCCGCATACGCTCACAGGGGATTGAGGCCTGGAGAATTACTTGTTCGTTGCGTAATCATTTTCCTGCAAATGTCGTCATTGAGAGCATTGCCGGGTGTTCCACCCTTTCGACCATAGTTGAGGCTAGAAGTAGAGGGTAGCTCTTGATTCGTTATGATGCTGACAGATCGGTTCACAAGGTTATTGCAAGCCGTAAGCAAATTTTAAATTTTTCATGGGATCGTCATTCTTGCTCTGAGTTAAAGAGGGAATAATGAGAGGATTTGTGTTCGGAGTTGTGTTTACGATTCTGGTCGCTGCCAGTGTTCTGTACGTCTACTTCGCGACCGGTATGGCGCCCGTTGCCACTTCGGCGTCGCCTATGCCGTTCGAAAAGAAATTAGCTCGCATGGCTCTGCATGCTCGACTGGAAAGGGAGATGCCTATCCAAGTTCCCGTACCGGCTGACGAAACGAATCTGGTTGCAGGCGCCCACGTGTATATGACGCAATGTGCTGTCTGCCATGGCGTTCCCGGAAGAGAGCAGACTGCGATTGCTGAAGGTGAGTTTCCGCGTCCACCACACCTTTTCAAAGGTAAGGGCGTAACCGACGATGAGCCCGGCGAGACCTATTGGAAGGTTTCGAATGGTATTCGGCTTACCGGCATGCCGGGATTCAATCAAACGCTTTCGGAGGCGGAGATGTGGCAGGTGTCGTTGCTTCTGGCGCACGCCGCCAAACTGCCCGACCCCGCGAAGGCAATTCTCCAAGAAACGAACAAATCTGCGAGATAACTGGATTTGATGGGAAAAGCAATCAAGAGTTCGGGATTCACGGACTGAATGGGTAAATCAACTCATCATCGAGCACCAGTCAATGGAGGAGAATCATGCGATCTAAGATTCCCAAATTGCTTTTCGTAGATGCCGCAATTGCATTTTTTCTCTTCGCCGCGATCGGACTTGTTGCTCAGTCCACGCCGAGCCGATCACTCCTGGCGCTTTCAAAGCGTAACCACACACTCGCCATAGTGGACCCGAATACGCTGCAGGTCATCGCACGCGCCCCTGTCGGCCCCGATCCCCACGAGGTAATTGCATCTTCCGATGGGAAGACAGCTTATGTCTCGATCTACGGTGGGGGCCGATATCATGCGATTTCCGTCATCGATCTGGTCGGGCAGAGGGCGCTGCCCGACATCGATACCGGAGCCTTGAATGGCCCACACGGTCTCGCGTTTGTGGGAGGAAAGGTTTGGTTCACTGCCGAAGGCGCGAAGGCGGTCGCGACTTATGATCCTGTGTCCGCCAAAATTGATTGGATTATGGGCACCGGTCAGAACCGGACCCATATGCTTTACGTCACCCAGGATCAGAAGCAGATCTACACAACCAACATTAGCTCCGCGACGGTCAGCATCTTGGAGGAGGTCGCTCTGCCACCGACGGGACCTCGCCCGGGAGTGCAACCGCCTCGAGGCTCCGTACCTCCGTCCCCACCGGGAGGGAATCAACCGCGGATGGATTGGAATGAGACCGTCATTCCGGTTGGCAAAGGCGACGAAGGTTTTGACGTCACGCCGGACGGACGCAAGTTATGGACCGCAAATGCGCAGGACGGTACACTCTCGGTGGTCGACCTCACGACACGGACCGTGACAGCCACGCTGGACGCGAACACGTTGGGTGCAAACCGGCTGAAGTTCACTCCCGATGGAAAGCTTGTGCTAATTTCAATGCTGGGTGATGGCGATCTGGTGATCTACGAGACAGCGTCTCGCAAGGAATTCAAGCGAGTGAAAATTGGCCACGGAGCGGCGGGCATTCTAATGGACCCGGATGGTAATCGTGCTTTCATTGCCTGTGGGCCTGACAACTACGTCGCCGTACTGGACCTGAAGACCTTAGAGGTCACAAGCCACATCGACGTTGGGGGCGAGCCGGACGGTCTAGCTTGGGCGATAAGACGGTAACTCTACGTGGAGGCGTAGGTGTTTCCGGGACCCAAAGTCGTTTGTGCAATCTGCCCAGGTTGCACCACCTTCTCTTCGTGCGTACTCGTGTCGGCTAACTTAGCTCGCGGGTGCGTACCAAATGGCTGGAGCCCGTTCGATCACGATTTCTTTTCGTCCGTGTCTAAAGCCGTCCCGAGTTCTAAGGTTTAGTGGCAATAATCACACTCGGTGACACCTGTTCTGAGTTCTGAAGGTGGTCGGGCGACTTCTCGCACATTCCTCAGTCGCGATCGGACTCAGTCTCTGCAAAAGCACCATCACGGAGCTTGTACCGTAGTACCTTGCCAGTCGCACTCTTCGGAAGCTTGTCAATGAATTGAATATGTCTCGGATATTTGTAAGGAGTGATCCGCTGCTTAACAAACTCCTGCAGTTCCCGAGCGAGGTCAGGGTTAGCTGCTATGCCCTCCCGGAGCACGACGAATGCCTTTGGGGTGTGGAGTTCGGTGGATTCTCGATATGCCACGACGGCCGCTTCCAGGACACTATTGTGTTCGATCAATGCACTCTCGACTTCGACTGGCGAAACCCACTGACCCGAAACTCGGAACATATCGTCCGAACGACCCGCATACCAGTAATAGCCGTCTCGATCGATCCAATACTTGTCGCCAGTGAAGAACCATTTCCCTCGCATGCGCTGAGTGGTGAGTTGTCGCCGATTCCAGTAACAAGTCGCAACACTCTCGCCCTCGACAAGGAGATCTCCCATGGCACCCGGTTGAACCTCGTGTTCGTCTAAGTCAACGAGGCGCAGTTTGTAACCGGGAACCGCAGTGCCGGTGCTCCCGGGCCGCACGTCGCCTGCACGGGCCGATAAGTAAATGTGCAGTGCCTCAGTGGACCCGATTCCGTCAAGAATCTCTACTCCAAACTTACCGTGAAACCTGCGGTAAATCTCGGCGGGCAGTGGCTCGGCAGCGGAAACCGCAAGTCGGACGCTATCCAAGCTGTACGATTCTTTGTTGGCCTCCTGGAGCATCTGTGCATACAACGTCGGAACGGAGAACAAAAGCGTTGGCCGGGTTCTCTGAGCAACGTCCAAAACAGTTTTTGCCTGTGCTTTGCTCGGGAGCAGAATTGTGCTCGCCCCCGCATAAAAAGGAAACATGAGTCCATTGCCTAGTCCGTAGGCGTGGAACAGCTTGGATGAAGAGAATGTTATGTCGCTCGGACCAATTGCCAATACTTCGACTGCATAGTTTCTGCAGCAGTGGATCCAGTCGTAATGCAGGTGTACAGCGGCTTTCGGGCGGCCGGTACTGCCTGACGTCCACAACCAGAATGCGGCATCCTCGCCATTTGTGTGGGCGGGGCTTAGTTCGGGGGGACTCCCTGCCAGCCACTCATCCCAAAAGATGTGCCCGGTCTGACGTTCGCCGACTACGATCACATGGCGGAGATGAGGCTGCTCGCTTAGGGCTGCAGCCATTTCGCCGAAGACCGTTGAGTGAACAATGAGTATCTGAGCCTTGCTCTCGCGGAGGAAATATTCGTAATCAGCCCTCCGAGCAAAGTTAGTTGTCGGAACCGCGACCGCTCCTACTTTAATCACAGCGAAGTATGCGACAACGAATTCCGGGCAATCGGGAAGGACTAAGAGCACCCGCTGTTCCTCTTGCAAACCTAACTGCAGCAGTCCATTCCCTGCGCGATTAACGTCAGCAGCTAAGTCTCCATAGGTGTGAACACACTCACCACATCGAAGCGCCGTCTTGCCACCCCTGCCTTCTCTGAGATGGCGATCGATGAAATAGTCAGTGAGATTGAAACGAACTGGATCGTTGGGAGTATTCATACGGCGTGTCCGATCATTATCGCTGCTTCAGCTGGCTTTTGCCTCCGCATCCAGGAGTTCGTAGCGTTCTCGATACCTTTCCGGCATTGAAACCGGACCTGTGGGCGACAGGTACATTATCTGATTGACCAGGAGGGTAGTGGGACCGCGAGATCGCGCTCCTGCTGCTGGCCGATAATGGCATCGACCAGAGGGCGGCGTCCTGGCTGCCGTTGGCGGAGAGATGGCCGCGTACGCACTCAGCGCGGGAAACTCGATGCCGCGTTTTTTGTAATTTCGCCGGGTGCCCCAATTATCCACGAAAGTCTTGCCACGCCTGCCGTCCGCCTACTGAGTCTCCGCACTCCTCAAGTCAGACTCCCTCCTATAGTGTTTCAAACAGAGCATGTCTCAAAGGTTGTCATCCGCGATCAAGCATCTGCTCAGAATCGGAACACAATACCACTTGAATAGCGGAAGCTGTTCTGGCGATTGCCTAGACTGCTGGAGAGTCCGGTGGTTAACGCATCGGTCGCGTTGAACTGGGTGCGCAGATAGTCCACCTGGACGGCTCGGATCGCTAGATGTCGAGTCAGTCCGATATCAATTCCGCCGCCAAACGCCATAGCGAAGGCATTCGTGCTGGTTATGCCAGTGGAGATTCCCCCAACGATTGGGATGCTTACTCCTGCTCCTAAACTTGAGTGTGCTTCCCCGAACAATGCATGTACGAAGACAGCGGATCTACCCAGGTTAGCGGTTATGGTCGGCCCGAACAAATAGTTGTTCAGGCGCTGATAGGTACCCGCCGAAAAGCCCAAAGCCGAAAAACCAAAGGGAGTAACGCTGACGCCACTTACGTCGCCGGTGACGCCGAGATAACGGTTGAAATTGAAAGTACCTTGTCCTTCCCATCCGCCAAATCCATTGCTGTTGTTGCGAAGATAAGAATAGCCACCGAAGATTGTCGCTCGCGTTTCGATCTCGCTGCCGGCTGGCCTCGCGCCGCTACCAATTTGAGCTATCAGCATTGAGGGCAAGAACGAAATAATAAACGCCAAAATCACACTTTTGCGCATTGCTATCTCTCCCGACGAAGGGCGAAAAGTTAATAAGTGTGATGCACAAACGGAGTACGAAAGGAATCCAACATGTCGGAATTGTTATAGATAAAAACTGTTAGCTTAAGCGAAACTTAAAAGAGGCTTGATCTAAACGTGTGCCGTCGTGCAACGCGGTTACCCACAGCGGTATCCAGAAACAACTCAAAGCGAGAAGAATCCTCGCCATTGTGACACCCACATTGAGATTTCAGCGCACTCATCCAAGTTTTCGAAACAGCAACGTGAGATTTTGGAGCCGGTATATTTTTGCAAGCCTCACCTGTTCGGAGAAAGCTTTTACGCAAGGAGAGAATCGCGAGCCTGAAGTTTGAGATGATGAGTAGCCCGTCCGTGCCATTCCCACCCAACAAGATTAAATCGTAGACTAGTTCTTAGGACTTTCGCACATTTTATGATCCGTCCCCCGAAATGGAGAATTGGTGGATTTTTATTACCTTGCCTGGCGGCTTAATCCATGGGTATGGGCGCTAGAAATTTCATTGTTCATCGTCGTACTAAGGGTAATTGCACGTGACAATTTCATTGCTAAACTTGCGTGCTTCATGCTGGTTACTGGACTGTTCATGAACGCGTGCGTCACAGAACTGAACGGCGGCGTCATGCCAGTCGTTGGCATGCCTGCTGCTTTTCAACCAGCTGGTCCAATTTGGAGCGCGAACAGTGCAGGACACCTCCTGTTCATAGCGGACCATGCATCGATTTTCTTCTTCAGCATCGGTGACCTCATCCTTTGCGGCGGTTTCGCGATCTTGGCGACCTGCTGGCTAAACTCACTACGGAAAAGATACAATCGGCAACCCAATCAGACGCGGCGTGGCGCAATATCGGAGCGACAGGACCTAAGCTTAAAACGCTCAACTGTCCAACTAGACTGACAGTTTCAAACGTGAACTCGAAAGCTTCAAGTTGAGCTTTAAGTACGATGTTCTCCCACATGTCGTGATCTACAGACGCAATTTCCTTGGTGACTTGAAAGTCGACTTCGAGCTGTAATCCCGCTCGCTCCGGCGCGGAGCGAAACACACCCGCGGGTTCCGCAGTGAACGCCGCTACATCCGTGAACCGAGCACGGCATATCGGTCCGATGCACCTGCAGGAGAGCGATCATATTTTCCATATTGTGCTCGGCCGCGTTTTTGTCGTCTTAGGGCACATCTCAGGTCGGAGGGGAGACAATCAAGCGGGGCGTGGAGATATCAGCCGCTGCGTAGGTAGCACGGTTCAGCAGGGGCTGCTTAGCACTAGTACTTAGCCGCATTCTGTCTTTCCTGCCATAGGACCTAGCCCCGGCCAGCCCCGCTGTTTATTGCTAGGCTATTTGTCGCGGGGTGACGCAACGATCAGTGCGGCCAGTTGACCCAGCTGCGAGTGCGCAAGATAGACCGTGCCATTCTTTGTGACCACTCCATTGCGAGCACCCTCGTGCGTAGGTACTTTCGCAATCAAGCTGATCTTGCCTGCGGCGTCCACTCGGGCGACCGTGAGCTGCGCGGCTTTCGCAGCGCCCACATACAACATGTGAGTGGCAGGCGAGTAGCTGAGGTCGTCCACGCCATCGCCGGTGTCGATTGACGATAACTGCTCCCCGTTGTGCCCCACATCTAGAACTTCTGCACGGGCGCTGCAGGCAACGAACAGGAACCCGGCGTTTTGGTCTATCGATATGCCGTGTGGGCCATCTTCACCGCATGATGACGGCCACTTAGCGACGGTTTTGTGCGTCTTCAGGTCAATAGCGGTCGTCAGGTCCTGGTCCTCGTAATTCATGTAGAAACGTGCGCGCTTTGTGTCGACCGCATATCCTTCCGGGCGCCCTTCGAATGTCAGCTTTTCTTTCTGGCTCAAAGTCTCGCTATCCAAGATGCGCACAGACTTGTCGCGCGGCGTGGTGACCCAGACCTCCCTAGTGGGCGCCACATAAACTACACCGTCGGGCGTGGAATCGAGGTGTCCACATGTCTTGCGCTCAAGTCTCTTCTCGTCAATGGCGCACACGCTCGAGTCGGCTCGGTTACCTATGTAAACCACTCCGTCTCCGACCGATACTCCGCTGGGACCCTGAATGCGCTTCCGTCCACCGAGTTCGATTTCGTTTGTGGCAAAGCCCGAGATCTCACGAACGGAGCTGTCGTTCGTGTTTACGACATACACCGAGCCGAGGTTTATGGCGGGGACCCAGACATATCCCGTTTTGGGATCGTAGGCGATGTAATCCATGGTGATGTTTCCCTTGCCGTGATCGGGAAGGGCAAGAGTGCGGGTCGTGTAAGTTGCGCTCGAGTCGTCGGGTGCATGCGAACCAATGGCGAGTGCACCTACGCCTACTAAGAAAATCAGCGACAGACAGATTCGGCATTTCATCGCTGGAATAGTAGCACTGGATTCGGTTGCTGACAGTCCTGGAACTCAGATATTGCTCATCGGAAGAGGCCAGGTCGTCGCCTAGCGTCGATGCCAGGCTTTCTGGGAGAGTTACGGCGCTTTTTTCCTGGGGGAGCCTTTTCGTCCGCTATGAACTGGTACGGTCTCTGTTTCGAGTTAGTTCGGCAAATAGCCATGCTTCGCCATCTGCCAATCACGCTCGGCTGTCTCCGGCGAGATTCCCCCGACCTCCGCAGCTTCCTCAACGCTCAATCCGCCGAAGTAACGCAACTTCACCACCCGCCACTTCCGCTATAGTTTCGATTTGGCACGGCGCAGTTATGCACAGTCCGACGGCGGATGATCGCGACGAACGGGGCGGTGTGTCTGAGGCAACCGGAAAAGGTGGAACGCCATTCTAAATATCCCGCGACCTCAGTGTGAGCCGAGATGATTTGGTTGTAGCTCTGAACTCACACCAAGGCCGCACCATTTTTATTCAAGTTGGCTCTAGCGGAGCGATGCTTTTCTCAAATCGTATCGAACGTCGATTCGTTGAGATAGTTTCCCGATCTGCCGATGACCAACAGCTTTTACCGCTTAGGCAAGAATTGACTGGAACAAACGTGCCGAATAAGAGTCGCAAACACGGCAGCGCGTCGATGCTATATGCCGTGCTCTGCGTTTTAGCGGTCATCCTTGGCTGGGTATTCGTGCAAGCTACGCACCACACAGCGCCGATCACCGAACCCGATGGAGCGATGCATCAAAAATAGCGACCCAACTTGAAGACGGACGCGCGGGATTTCACGCGGGAATGGGTTGTCTTTTACGCCAACGATGTAGCCGCGTTCGTGGCCGGGGTTGCGAGAACGGCCAACCAGGCCGCGGAGCCAGCAATCGCTGACGGGTTGGCCGCGCCCAGAAGTGGTTTCATTGCTGCGTTGTTCAATCACTCCTCCAGCGAAGTTTCTCCTTAGAGTAGAGCTCAGCCGACAAGAGCAACCTAGATCATCCCTTCCAACCGCACGTAGCTGGCTTCCATCCCACGTTCCATACCTGTGGCCAGCATGGCCGCGCGTGTCTCGGAATCGGGCAGAGTCATTCGCATCGTCATTAGCGTGCCTGCACCGTCGGCATCGAAACGCGTGTCGACGTGGTTATCCGGCGTAGGATCGGGCAGATACATTCGCTCGACATGTACGATCCTCTTATTAGGACTAAGTTCCAGAAACTCGCCGGTCACATAGAATCCATGGCCTTTGCCATTTGCCCACTCGTAACGGAATTTGCCGCCCGGCTTGGCCTCACTGATACATACCGGCATTGTCCATCCTTCCGGACCAAGCAACCATTTCTGGATTAATTTCGGGTCGGTATGGGCGCGGTACACGGCTTCCGGAGGCGCAGCGAAGCGCCTCGTCACAACTATGTGGGTATCTCCTTCGGTCTTCAGCGTCATCTTGCTCATCGTTTTTTTCCTTTCGCGTGTTTTTCCATTCCGGCTAGAACTCCGTCCAGCCGGTCGTAGTTTTTCTCCAGGGCTTTTCGCAGCATCGCAAGCCATTGGTCCATCGCTTCAATGCCCGCTTCCGCGAGACGGCGGGGACGCTTCGTACCCTCGACTCGGCGAATGATCAGGCCCGCATCTTCGAGCACCTTCAGGTGCTGGGAGATCGCGGGTTGCGTCATTTCAAACGGCGCCGCCAGTTCCATGACAGTCGCCTCTCCTTGTGCAAGACGAGCGAGAATCGAGCGTCTCGTCGGATCAGCTAAGGCGGCGAAAGCGGCGTCCAGTACTTCCATAGGCAATACCTTATATAAGTATTAACTTATTGTCAAAGAGAATTAGCTCCGGCTCGAAAACCTCGACTAGTTGGATCTCCCATAGCGGCATTCGAAACCCAAGGAGTCAGATGGCGCCGAACGGGAACCCTTATCAAGCAGGATGCCGTTCTCGCCACTCTCGAAAGGAGAAAGCTTCGACCCAGAAAAACTAAAATCGCAAAGCTGCTTGAGCGTCTCGGGTGAAGAGGTCGGTTCTGGAGACGCTCGGGTTCGAGGGTGCCAATCGCCTGTAGACGGTGCAGGTGGATCTGGTGCAACGGTTGCGATTCTCGAAAGAAACAAATCACAGCGCTCCGCCACACCTTCTTCAACTCGACCGGATTCATGCACGGCTTGTCCCGATGATTGCTATCAATACTGTTGCATGAGGAGGCAGCATCGCCTTCCAATGAATCGAGGGTTTTCGTCAATTTTTCCGCTTGTGATCTGCTGCAAGGGGCGTGATAGACTATCGCGCCATGAAGGCTGCTGCCGGCATGCACACCGAAACGAAGTCGCTGGACCAGGAGCGCATGCGCGATCTCTACCTGTTTACCGCTCGCACGATGGAGACGGACCACCCCGTACCCTACGGCGCACTGATTGTAAACACCAAGACTGGCCAGCGGCTGGTGCGCGCCACGAACAATGTGGCCCGCGAAAACGATCCCAGCTCTCACGCCGAACTGCGCGCTGTCCGGCTGGCGTGCAAAAAACTCAAGCGTCCCTCATTGAGGGGATACACGATGTATTCGACTTGCGAGCCCTGCGCGATGTGTATGGGCAACGCGCTTTGGGCAAGGCTAGATCGTGTCGTTTTTGGCGCGACCATCGCCGACGGCAACCATCACTGCATTCAGATTCGGGTTCCCGCCAGGCAAGTAGCGCGGCGTGCAGATATGGTCTGCGTCGTCGATGGCCCAGTGTTGCGGGAACTTTGTTGCACGCTTTTCACCCATCCGAAAATGCAACGAGCCTTCCGCGCGGGGTTCGCGCAGCCGGAACTTTAGCAAATCGTAGCCAACAAGCGCATCCGCAAGGGGTGGAACGCCGGCGCTATAAGCAAGCCGCACCATGCAGGAGGGCTGTGAGTACCGAGACCAAGCGACCCACGCCTGCAGCAGCCACCGACTGGGACGTCCACAGCCGTCAAGATACAGAACTGATAAAGGGTCTGGGACTGACCAGCGCCAGTATGCTGGTCATGGGTTCCATGATCGGCTCCGCCATCTTCATCGTTCCCGCGGAAATCTCCCGGGAGGTCAACTCGCCCGCTCTGCTGATCGGTGCCTACCTGGTGACCGGTTTCCTCACCATCGTCGCGGCCCTGTGTTACGGCGAACTGGCGGCTATGATGCCGCGCGCCGGTGGTCAATATGTTTATCTCCGAGAAGCGCTCGGTCCGCTTTGGGGATTTCTTTATGGATGGACGCTTTTTCTGGTGATTCAGACCGGCACCATTGCCGCCGTCAGTGTCGCCTTCGGCAAATTTCTCGGCACTTTCTTTCCATCAGTCTCGTCCTCGAACTGGATCGTTCACTTCATGAAAATTCCGCCCATCCATATTGGCCCGATGGTGCTGGGAAACGTGGATACTGGGCTGAACACGCAGAACCTGGTGGCGATTCTGGCCGTGGTGACGCTGTCGGTCATCAATATCTTCGGGTTGAAAACCGGCGCCTTGATTCAAAACGTACTCACCTTCGCCAAAGTATCCGCATTATTGGGCTTGGCGCTGCTGGGGTTGTTCATCGGGCGCAACGCGGAGGCTCTGGCGGCAAATTTTCAGGAACACTTCTGGCATAACGCGAACCTCGGCGCGCAGCACGCGGTGCAGGTGGGGGTGGGCGGTCCGACTGTACTCGTGGGTACACTGACCATCCTCGCGGTCGCCCAAGTGGGAGCGCTATTCTCCGCTGACGCCTGGAACAACGTGACTTTCACCGCTGGGGAAGTGAAGAACCCAAGCCGCAATCTGCCGCTATCCCTGGTCCTGGGCACGAGCGTAGTGATTGCGTTGTTTATCGCTTGCAACTTCGTCTACCTGAGTGTTCTGCCGCTGGATGGAAGTGCTGCGGGCGCGACTATTCTGGAGCGCGGCATCAAGTACGCCACTGAAGACCGCGTCGGCACCGCGGTTATGTCCCAGATGCTGGGCGCTACAGGCGAATCGCTAATGGCCATCGCCGTGATGCTTGCGGGCTTCGGCTGCTGCAACGGCGTAATTCTGGCGGGCGCGCGCGTCTACTACGCCATGGCCAAGGACGGATTATTTTTCAAGAGCGTGGCTAAACTGCATCCGACCTACAAGACTCCGGCAGTGTCCCTAGTAGTGCAAATGATCTGGGCTTGTATTCTTTGTGTATCAGGCAGTTATGGACAGCTGCTCGACTACATCATCTTTGCCGTGCTGGTCTTTTACATCCTGACCATCTTTGGACTATTCGTGCTCCGGCGCACTCGTCCCGACGCAGTTCGCCCGTATCGGGCGTTTGGTTACCCGGTGCTTCCGGCCATGTATATCGTGATGGCTTTATTTATCGATGTCGTACTACTGCGCTACAAACCGCAATACACGTGGCCGGGATTGATTATCGTCCTGCTCGGAATTCCTGTGTATTTCTTATGGTCGCGTCGTCCGGCTGAGGGCGTCGCTCGGTCCTAGCCGACTCAGAAGCCCGCCTGGCGGTCGCGACTGCGGATTCTTGTTTTTCCTGTAAGTCAAGCAAAATGGGCTGCGGCCCAATCGAGCATTCCCTGGTCACTGCCACGCGGTCCGATGATCGACAGTCCGAGAGGACAACCGTCGAACGCAGCAAGCGGAAGACTGATCTGCGGTAGGCGGCCGAGCCCCGCGATCGACAACAGGGCAAAGGCGAGGCTGCGGAAGACCTCGAGCTCGGCCGGCGGCGTTTTGAGCCTGGGTGCGGTCCCGGGGGCTGTCGGTAGACAAAGTATCGCGTCGTCGGCGAGGAGGCTGTCCATGTAGCGTGCGACTGCCTTGCGCCTGGGCAATGCCATCGCCACTTCGGCGGCCGCGATGGTCGCAGCCCAAGCAAAGCGCTCGCGGATGCCCGGTCCGAATTCCGGCCGATAGCGATCGATCCAGGCGCCATGCTGCGCGTGAATCTCAGCACCTTGGAGAACGCGAAATGTTGTTAGCCGTTCGGCGGAATCGCTGGTGTAGATGTTCACGCGGTCCGTTTTCTCGATCGTCGCTGTCATCATTTCGACAGCTGGGGTGAGCGCCGCGGTAATCCCCGAATCGAGGGCCGCGAATGCGTCGGTCGCGATCAGCAGTCGTTTGGGAACGAATGGTTTCGTGGGTGGTAGCAGCACGGCCCCGACCCGTTGCATCAGCTTCGCCGTCGGTGCGAACCAGCCCACCGTGTCGAAGCTCTTCGCCAACGGAACCACGCCGTCGGCTGGCACCAGGCCATGACTGGTGCGAATCCCGTAGATGCCGCAATAGCTTGCCGGTATGCGCACCGACCCGCCGCAATCGGTGCCGAGCGCGAAATCAACGAGCCCGCCCGATACCGCGGATGCCGACCCGCTCGAAGATCCGCCAGGAATGCGCCCGGGAGCCCTGGGATTGACCGGCGTGCCATAGTGCACGTTCTCGCCATTGAGGCTGTAGGTCATTTCATCGCAGTAGGTCTTACCAACCAGGCGGGCTCCGGCGGCGAGCAGGTGCTCGACAGCCGACGCAGTGCGCTCTGCGGGTGGATGGGTCTCGAGCCAGCGTGGGTGACCGTTGCCAGTGCGATATCCGGCGATATCGAACACGTCCTTGACGGCGAAGGTGCAGCCAAGCAATGGGCCGGTTGGGGTGCCTTCGAGAGCAACGTCCTCGTAGCGGCAGAACGCGTTAAGCCGATCGTCTATGCTCATGTTTTCGATGGAGTTGCGCCGGCTCGCGCGAGACCGTCATGCGCCCGGCTTTGAAAGCATAAAGCACGGTCGCAACCTCCGCCACCGCCATTTCGGGCTCGGCCGCGTCGAGCACCACCAGATCCGCGCTCTTGCCAACCACGACTCCGTAGTCTGCGAGCCGCAGAAGTTGAGCGGGTCGCCGCGTGATCATGTCGAAGCAATCACGCAGACCGGTTTTGCTACCGACCTGACCGACATTGGCATAAAGATTCGCGATCCGAATAAGAGAGCAATCCCCGAATGGCGTGAACGGATTAAGCACATTGTTGCTCGACAGCGAGCAGTTGACTCCGTGGTGCAGCAGTTTGTGGGCCGGCACCACACCCCTTGGCTGGTTGTGGTCGTGAGTGTGATTACGCCCCATTAAGTAAAGGTCGGTCGCGGGCAACACGGTGAGCGACACGCCCACCTCCGCCAGTCGTCGCGCCATTCGGTCGAGCTCTGCATGCGGCAGGCTGGTCGCCTTGGTGACGTGGCCGATGGTGACCCGTCCCCCGTATTTGTGCTCCTCGGTCCGCCGACAGACGTGCCAGACATCCATATCGTCGCTGGTGGGTCCAAAATCGAGATGCATGTCGATGTCGACGTCGAATTCGCGCGCCATCTCGAATACTCGATCGATCTGGCCGCGAGGGTCTGAATCCGTGTAGGGCGCGGCGCCGACCGCGCCGCAACCGCGCTGAAGCGCCTCGACCATCAGTTCGTCGGTACCGGTATTGTTGAGCAGCCCTTCCTGGGGAAACACACAGATCTGCAGATCGATCGCCCACGCGTATTCCCTGACCAGCGGCAACACACCCTCCAGGCTGCGCAGCCCGACACCGGGATCGACCTCGAGATGGGTGCGCATGTGAGTCGTGCCATGGAGGATCGACTTCTCCAGGGTGCGGCTTGCGCGGGTGTGAACATCCTCTGCCGTAAATGAAGCTTTGGCCTTGGCGGCTTCGCCGATCGCTTCAGCAAGATCTCCGCGATCGGAGGCGCAGCGGTCAAGGATGCAGGACTTGTCGAGATGCAGGTGAGTCTCGATGAAGCCGGGAGAGACAAGCCGGCCATCAAGATCGATCACTTCGCCCTCGAGATCGAGCCGCGGTACGATTGCCCCGATCTTTCCCGCAGCGATCCCGATGTCGCAACGCTCCCCATTGTCGAGTTGCGCGTTCTTCAGGATAAGATCCATGACCACTCTTCGCCTCGATTTCCTGGCCCGAGATTGCTCCCTCATTCCTCGGGTCCCGCCCCTCCGCCATGGCCTCGCGCATTGTAAACCGACCGGCTGCCGATCGTCCCTGGTTTGAGGCGGAACAATCTTAACCGGAATTTTGATAATGGGCACACGCGTCGATGCGCGGTAATCCAAACACCGTCAAGGGCATTATTTACCGCCACGATCTCTATTTCTCGAGGGTTTGTATGCCGGCGTGACGAGAACTCCTACAGCTGTAGTGGCTGGGTAAATTTCGTCAGCAGTCTTGCGAATTCGGCGCAATCATCTTCGGACCAACTCGCCATCACCTTGGAGAAGAATTGTCTGCGAAAGCTACTGGTTGTTTTGAGCAACTTCCGTCCGGCACCGGTAAGCTCCAGACGCACGCGGCGACCGTCGACTTGGGACGCGACCCGCCGAACATATCCCCCTCGAATGGCATCCGCAACCATGCGGCTGGCACGGGAGGGATCGACCCCGAGGAGTTCCGCCACCATACCAACCGATGGTTTGTTACCCGGGACCCCGGTCGCCTCGTCAAGAGCGTCCACGACGAAGCTGTGGGCCATATTGAAGCGAATTCCTAATTCGCGTTCCATCGCTCGCCCGATGGTGCGCCGGGTTTGGCTGCGTCGGATGCGCACCATCGCACAATCGATTTGTGAGAGCGCGTCGCGTCGCGTGTTTGGCGTCATGAGTTTTATCAGTCGACGATCAACACTGTATCATGAATTGTGCTAATGTCCATATTATGCTAAAGTCACTTATATGCGTAAAACACATAATTCGTTAATTGCTAACACCGCGGTCGCATTCAACAAAGTTTACGCCGGGCGACGGCGGCCACCCTGGGACACCGATGGCCCGACGCCGTTCGTTCAGGATCTCGTGCAGGCGGGACAGGTTCGCGACGAGGTTCTCGACGCTGGCTGTGGGACGGGAGAGAACGCCATGTACTTGGCGGCGCAAGGCTATCGCGTCGTTGCTTTCGATGCCGCTCCCGTTGCGATCGAGAAAGCCCGCATCAAAGCCCGACAGCGGGGCGTCGCAGCCACATTCGCGGTTGCGGACGCGAGAGAACTCATGGCCTGGGACGCACGATTCGAGACCATCATTGACTCCGGCCTGTTTCACGTAATGGGCAAGAGCGCGGACCGTCTGCGGTACGCAGGTGCGCTCCGACGCGTGTCTCGGCCCGGTGCAGTGCTCCATTTACTGGCATTTAAAGACCGAGGTCCTCGCTGGCTGGGGCGCCTCGGCACCTGGCTTCGGATTTGCATCAGCGGCTTTGGAACGCATGGTGTCACGGAAGAAGAGATTCAAGTCGCGTTTTCCGATGGGTGGGCAATCGAAGCTATCGAGGAGAGACTTTATGGATGGGGAACGTTCCGCCTGGCCCGCATCCGGCGGGTTTGAGTCCGCCCATACGACGGTGCGAACAAGTTCTGCCGGGAATGTTACCAGTCCTCTGGGGGTGCAAAGCCCCTACCATGCCCAGGCATAGGCTTCCACTCGCGGATCGGCCCCAGCATCCAGCACGCCGGTCTCGGAATTGACCAAGATGCCAGCATTTGATCCCAGAGACCACGGCGGATCCACCCTCAGCTTGTGGCCTCGGGCAATGAGCGTTTTTTGTGTGGCCGCTGGAATTCGCGCCTCGACCGATAGATCGCCAGGATACATGGTGTGCGGAAAAGGCGAGGCCGGGAAGGAACGACTGGACCATCGGGGAGCCTCGATGGCTTGTTGGATATTCATGCCGAATTCGATAATGTTGAGAAAGGTTTGCATTGTCCGCATTACCTGATCGTCCGTGCCCGGGCTGCCGGTAATCATAAACGGTTGCCCGTCATTCATCACCAACGTGGTCTGCAAAGTACTCCGTGGCCGCTTGCCCGGTTCGAGCGAATTGGCCTCGCCGCGGGTGAGCGAGTAGTAGTCGCCGCGGCAGTTGAAGATGATGCCGGTGTCGCCCATGACCACTCCAGTCCCGAATGGGCTGTGCAGGCTGGGCACGAAGCTCACCATGTTGCGATCCTTGTCGACCGTGCAAATATAGCTGGTGTCGCCGTCATGACTAGCGTTGCCCTCGAGATTCATTCGCACTGACCCGTCGACCGATTGTGCGTTGATCGCAAATTTATCGGGCGCCCCTGGCCGAAGGTCAAGTGAAGCTTTCTGAAGATCGATGAGGGCCCTGCGTTCGCGCGCATAGTCCTTCGAGAGCAGCCCGCCATATGGAATGGTGATGAAATCCATGTCGCCGAGGAATTTCTCGCGGTCGGCCATGGCAAGTTTAACGGCCTCTGCGCTGATGTGAATGTAGTTGGCGCTGTTGTGGCCGAGGGCCTTAAGATCATAGCCTTCGAGGAGATTGAGGGCGATCAGTTCCGTTGGGCCCTGGCTGGCCGAGGGGTTCTTGTAGATACGATAACCCCGGTAGTCGATAGAGACCGGCGTCTCCACCACGGCGTTGTAATCCGCGAAGTCCTGATAGCGGAACAGGCCACCGTTGCTTTCTGAGAAAGCTGCCATGGTGCGGGCGATATCTCCCTGGTAAAAGCGATCGCGGGCTGCTTTGAGGGCTTCGTGCCGTCCCTTTGCCTTGTTCTCCAGTTCGGCTTCGACTAACTTTTTCAAAGTGCCGGCAAGATCAATGTTTTTGAAGATTTCACCTGCCTTCGGCGGTTGGCCATTGGGAAGATAAATATTAACTGTGGTCGGATATTTGCGAATTTTGTGAGCATCCGCGAGGATGGCCGCCAGGCGCTCGCTCAAAGGAAACCCGTTTTCGGCAAGTTCAATTGCGGGTTGCAGCACCTGCTCGAGACTCATGGTGCCCCAACGGTCCAGCAGCACGTACCAGGCATCCACCACGCAGGGCAATCCGCCGGCGAGCAAGCCATCGCTTTCAGGCAGCTTGCCGCCATTGTTTTTCTCATACCAGTCGATGGTCGCAAGTTTTGGCGCCCGTGGCCCCGCATTTACCGAATAGACCTTACTCTCACGGGCGTAGTACACCAGTACAACCGCATCACCACCGACGCCGTTCATAGGAAAATCGGTCACAGCCAGAGCGGCTTGACCGGCCACGGCCGCATCGAATGCATTTCCACCGGCCTGGAGGATTCTGCGCGCACTCTCTGTCGCTTCCGCCTTCATGGACGAGACCGCTGCCTGGCGCCCGCGAATTACGGGACGCATCGTTGGTCGTTCCCACGCCTGGTTCGAGTTGAGCATGCGGTTCCTCTTGAGAATAGTTGGTCACCGATCTAAGGCCCTGAAACAATACACATCAGGCTGAGGTACCCAAGCACTCTCGAGCCGCTAGCCTCGCCGACTTCGGTCATGGTCGCACGAACTATACGCCCAAACAAAAATAGCGCCATGCTCCCCGTTTTTCATCTATCACTTATCATGGTTGTCTTGTACCGCGAGCCTCTTTGTCGTAGGTGATCCATTCGCCTACCCGCTCGCCGCAAGCGAAGTGTCCAGATCGCATCTTGGTCCCGTCGCTTCTGAACCACTCCCAATAGCCGTGCATCCGCCCATCCTTCATGGCCCCTTGGCTCCAGATCGATCCGTCCTTGTGATGTTGTATCCGCCTTGTAACTTTTGTTCTTTTCGCCATACAGGGATTCGGCTCCTTTGCCGCGGGATAACCACCTGATTCCCTCGCGTCAGCAAATACTCTGGGGCGGCTCGATAAATCTGGTTGACAGCCGCGCGAATTCGACGCAGTCATGATCCGGCCAATCCATATTTTCTTTGAGAGAAAGCGTTTGCGAAAGCGGCTTGCCGTGCTCAGTAATTTTCGACCATTATCAGTGAGCTCTAAAAACATGCGGCGACCGTCTGTTTGAGAAGCGACCCGCCTTACGTATCCTCCTCGAAGGGCATCAGCAACCATTTGCGGCTGGCACCCGACGGATCGACGGCAAAGTACTCCGCCACCATATCGGCAGATGGCTGCTCGCCAGGGATCGAGCGGACCATCAAGGGCATCCACCACGGTGCGATGAGACATGTTGAAGAGAGTGCCCAGTTCGCGTTCTATCAATCGTCCAATGGTGCGCCTCGTTTGGCTGCGAAGGATGCGAACCGTTGCCCGATCGATCCGCAAGATTGCAGCCCGCTAACGCGCACTATTCACCTTCTCCCAGTTGTCGTTTTTGGCGGCAGCCAAGATAGCATCGGTCACATAATCCGTTGCCAACGCGTCGCGAAAACTCGGCGCCGGTACATTAGCGTTGGCCAATCCGCACAAGAAATCTGCCGCCTGATGGACAAATGTGTGTTCGTATCCGATTTGCAGACCAGGCACCCACCAGTGCTTCATATACGGATGATCACTGTCGGTGATGTGGATCGAGCGCCAACCCCGAAGTCTTCCCTCGTCGCGATGATCGAAATATTGCAATCGGTGAAGATCGTGAAGGTCCCAAATGATCGAGGCATTTTCTCCGTTGATCTCGAGAGTGTATAGAGCCTTGTGGCCGCGTGCATAGCGGGTCGCTTCGAAACTGCCCAACGAACCGTTCGCAAAGCGCGCTAAGAATGCACTCGCGTCGTCAATACCGACCTTCTCTATTTCTCCCGTGAGGTTATGCTTGCGCTCTTTGATGAAGGTTTCTGTGACAGCAGCGACCGAGTCGATGGAGCCGTTCAGCCACATGGCGGTATCGATGCAGTGCGCGAGCAGATCTCCCGTCACGCCACTTCCCGCCACCTGAACATCGAGACGCCACAGCCCTTCACCGCCTTGGGGCAGGTCTTTCGAGATGGTCCAATCCTGCAGGAACTTGGCGCGATAGTGAAAGATACGTCCTAGCCGGCCCTCGCTGATCAGTTCTTTGGCGAGTGTAACCGCGGGCACGCGGCGATAGTTGTACCAGACCATGTTCGGCACGCTCGCCTTCTCAGCGGCTTCCACGATGGTCTTTGACTCGGCGCCGTTTCGACCCAACGGTTTTTCGCACAAAATCGTCTTGCCCGCTTGGGCAGCTGCGATTGCCACCTCGGCATGAGTATCGTTGGGACTCGCGATGTCGATGACATCGATATCCTTGCGTTCGACAAGTCTGCGCCAGTCCGTCTCGACGGACTCATAGCCCCAGGTCTGCTGAAATGCGTCTGCCCTGACACGATTGCGCCCGCAAACTGCTTTCAGTACCGGAGCATAGGGAACATCGAAAAAGTTCGGCACTCGGCGGAAGGCATTCGAATGAGTTCTGCCCATGAAGCCATATCCGACGATGCCTATGTTTAAGCGCGGTTTACTCACCTTAGCCTTTGTTGCCACGGCGCTCGGAAGAGCGCCGAAATTTATTGAATTAAAGGTCGGCCGTCCTACGGCGAAAAACCAAACTGAATCATTATCCTTAATCCCATCCGTGTGCTTGGCGGACGGCAATCATGGTGGCAAGAATGTCGCGCCAGGTCCTTTGATCCATCATCACGCTGTTGGAGAACATGCAGCCATCCCAGCAAATGTGCTGGAGTGTGCCGGTTCGCTCGCCCTTGTCGTCCCGCATCCAGTAGCCCGAGTCATGCACAATGTTGAGTTTGCCGTTGGGATCGTTGGGAAGACAATGGCGTCCGGTCTTATCATGGGATCCCGACCCCTTCACTGTGGCATCGTTCTGGGCGACGTGGAAATCAATCGTCCAGGGTCGGAGGGCGTTGGTTAGCAATCGCAAAGATTGTTCGAACTGGTCCCGCCGACTCCAAACAAATTGTTCCGGCAGAAGCCGGTCCTCGGGAGCGTTATACCCAAGAGTGAAAAGAAGCGTGTGAGCCATGTCAGCCTGAAAGCCCAGCGTCTTGGGGCGATCGACTAGCTCCAGGAGCTGGACCATGCGCTTCCAACTGTGCATTCCGCCCCAACAGATCTCACCTTCCGCGGCTAATCTCTCTCCGTATTCATCGGCAATGTCGCATGCCTGGCGAAACGTATCAGCAATGCGCCTGCTATTCCTCTCCGGATCCTTCGACCATTCGGCGGTGGCAGTCGCGGAATCGATGCGAATGATACCGTAGCGTCTGATACCCAATTCACGCAATCTCCGGCCGATGCGGCAGGCCTTCCGAACTTGCTCCAGAAACCGCTTCTGCTCGTCAGCGTTTCCCATGGCCGAGCCGCCGCCCGTGGCTCCCCACACCGGAGCAACCAGTGAGCCGATAACCAAACCGAAAGAAGCGATCTTGTCGGAGAGCTTTTTCAGGTCTTCATCGCTCGAATCGATGTCGGTGTGCGGACTCGTCAAAAACAAATCGACGCCGTCAAATTTTACGCCATCCACATTTGCGGCCGCCGTGAGCTTCAGCATGGTGTCAAGGTCGATGGGTGGTTCAGAACCGATTCCTTTGCCGACGACACCAGGCCACATAGCATTATGCAAAGCAGGTTGTTTGTGGTTGGTGGGAGTAGTCATATCTGCGCCGCTTCGCTGAACTTGTCCTCTATGGTGACCGCTGCCCCCGGCTGGATGAATTTTCCAGAGCGGGTTCCTGTGTTGGCAAATCCCCAGCTGGGTATCAGGATTTTAAAATTAAGCTGGTCGAGTGCCCTGTGAATGTGTGCTTCCGGCTCATACTTCATGTGGATGCCTCGCCAATATCACCCTGAGTTCCATCTACTCTGTGAGCGCGGATCTCAGTTTCCGGCCTTATGGGCTGTGCCGCCAGCACGCTCGCCCATTTCGCCACCGCGTTGCCGGAGACACCGATGTCGTCGGAATAATTCCCATCCAGCGCGGCAAGCTGAATCGCAAAATTACCAATTGTAGTGCTTTCGGTTGATCCAGGTATCACTTCAAGTCCTGTGGCTCTCGCTGTAAGTCGGTTCAGCAGTGCATTCCTGCTTCCGCCGCCCACGATGTAAAGCCGCTTCAGATCTCGGCCTGTGATCCTGGTTGTGTCTAGCAGGACGGCTGCATAACGGGCGGCGAGGCTGTGAAAAATCAGGTTGGCCATTGCCGGGGCCATCCCCGCGCCGTCGGGAATGGGAGCACGGCCGGAGCGCCTCAGGAGCGCATTAATCCGCGCGGGTATGTCGCCCGGCAACAGCAGATCGGGGTCGTCGACGTCGAGCAGATGCTCTGGCGCACCCAGGTTGTTGGACGCTTCAACCAGTTGCTCAACCGTCCAAGTCTCACCTTGCGATTGCCAATGTTCGATGCATTGCCGCAGTGGCCACATGCCGTTTACGTTCTTCAGAAAATAGATTTTCCCGCCTACGCCGCCCTCGTTGCTGAAGTTTCTGCTTCGCGCCGCCTCGGTCACGCACGCGGAAGGAAGCACGCAGCCCACCAGGGACCAGGTGCCGGAACTGATAAAAGCCCAGTCGTCCCCCTGTGCTGGGATTCCTGCGATGGCCGATGCCGTGTCATGACAAGCGGGGGCGATCAACCGGGTGTTGCGGAACGCGGGCAGGGAAGTGAGGTGGCCCCGCATTTGACCAATATCCGTTCCGGGATTCACCAAAGGCGGCGCCGCGCTTATATCCAGTCCAGCGGCCTCGAAGATTTCAGGACGCCAGTGGTGGTCTCGTACGCCCAGCAGCTGGGTATGGGTCGCATTGGTGTATTCGGAAACTCGCTGTCCGCCCCAACGGTGCAGCAGAAACTCGGGCAGATTGATCCAGGGAAGATTCTGTTCAGCATCGCCATCAGCGCGCAGCTGATACAGGGTGTTCAAG
>Ga0070712_100000532_pt1 | contig 21895 bp, 11 predicted proteins | sample LARL81metaG_FD_71396 | JGI IMG/M metagenome (GOLD analysis project Ga0070712, IMG submission 71396) | Corn, switchgrass and miscanthus rhizosphere microbial communities from Kellogg Biological Station, Michigan, USA - LAR L8-1 metaG | ecosystem: Host-associated > Plants > Roots > Rhizosphere ...
CCCACTCTGCATCTGCTGTGCCATGGATAGCCTCCAAGAGACGGTCATCGTCCTATCGCCCTTTCTGTCCGTGCATCACGCGCTCTGACTTTGGCTTTGAGCCTCCACGTCATTGCTCCACACGATCCTGAATCGTTTTTCTCAAAGATGTGCACACCGGGACGGAGCGAGCCTAGTATGTACTTTTGTGTGCTGGCAAGGGCCTTTCTACGCATAAAATAGACCTTTTTGCGCACAGCGGCCACTTCTTTAGATCGACCTTTTTCGATCTGGCTTCGCGTATAGTTTCAGGTTAACGATCCAGCCTGATCGTGAAGAACATGACAGCCAAGACAAAACGAAAACGAGTGAAACACATTGCATTGGCACTTCCTTTGGATGTTGTTTTTGTCGAGCGTTTGCTGCCTGGAATTTTGGATTTTGCCAGAGCGCAAGGTGGATGGGTGTTCACTCGAATTCCCGAGCGCTTAACTCCATCATTTGAATGGTTGCGCAACTGGGAAGGGGATGGCGCATTTGTGCTGATCAGCAATGAGGCGGACGTTCGAGTGGCACGGTCCCTGACTATGCCTGTTGTGAACGTCGGTGGGTATGTAAAGGATGTGCGAGTTCCAACGGTTACACTGGATCAGCAGATGGTTGGACGCCTCGCCGCAGAGCATCTCTTATCGCGACGGTTTCGTCGGTTCGGCTACTACGGGGTCCGTGACTTATGGTATAGCGAACAACGCCGGATCGGATTTGAGACGGCGCTCCAGGCGGCGGGATACAGATGCAGTTCGATTGAAAGTACAAATCTAATCCGATCCCCTTGGGACTGGCGACGAGTGGGAGGAGAGCTGGCCAGATGGTTAAGATCCCTTCAACCTCCAGTTGGAATCATGGCGAGTTGGGATCTTCGCGCTCAGATATTAAGTGAGGCCTGTGCGATGATCGGCCTTCGGGTACCCGAAAACGTGGCAATCATCGGGGTCGACAACGACCCGATTGCTTGCGAATTTTGCATTCCACAGTTATCAAGCGTGTCACGCAACGATCGGGAACTGGGCCGGCAGGCAGCGAAGCTGCTTTCCCAGCTCCTTGAGGGCAAGCGGTATTCAAAACTCCCAATTCTCATCCCTCCCGACCGTGTTGTGGCCCGTCGATCCACTGATACTCTTGTCATCGAGGACCCTCAAGTTGCAGGAGTAGTGCAACAGATTCGGGATCACTTGAACGAGGTGTTTGGCGTGGAACGTATCTTGGGTTTGAGTCCGCTATCTCGTCGCCAGCTCGAGCAACGATTTCGCAGGAGCGTTGGAAGCTCGCCATATGCGTTTCTCAACGAACTCCGAGTCGAGAGGGCAAAGACGCTGCTCACCGACTCGCACAAACGAACCCTCACTGGAATCGCTTCAGAGTGCGGCTTCAGCGAATTGCGACGTTTTCGGGCGGTATTTCGCCGCTTAACAAGGTTGAGCCCTGCAGAATATCGTCGAAACCATCTTAAACAGGCCGCGAATCGTGCCCGAGCGCACTTGTGATTTCTGGTACAGGAGATCGATGCCACTTGCAGCGCTCATTCATGGCCGCACTTTAGAAAATATGAAAACAGCAATACAAAGAATTATCATTCCGGCCAGTTGAAATCGGATCGTCGCAGTTGACACTCGTCGCCACTCTCCAGCCAGGAATCCGTAAAGACCTGCTGAAACTACGAGGAACGACATATAGATGGGCCAACCCAATGTGGACCCTAAAGTTCCAAGGAAGGAGATTCCCATGCCATATAGAAGGTGGCCGCCAAACCAAAGGGTGCCCATCAGCACGGAAAGTAACCAACAGTATGGCAGGTTGACTTCGGAATATTGCATACTTGAACGATGTTTCCGAAAAAGATACAGACAATAGACGATATTGGGAACTGCGCCAGCGGCTAAGAGAGGAACCCATATAACATTCGCACACCAGAGCGGGCTAGCATCGTGAGCAACGGCAAGTTTGAGTAGCGGCGCCCCAAAAGAGATACCCAAGTTCATCATGCTGGCAAGCACACCGCTCGCCAGTGCACATGTCACTCCGAATTTGAAGGAGTTATTGCCCGGATTCAATCTGACATTTAGTTCCTGTTCTCTACGCCTTCCAGCAAGAGCACATAGGCCCACGCCCAAAACTATAAGTGCGAGGCCTGAAACTAAAACTGCGCCTGTTTGCTGGAACAGTGCCGCGCTGTGCAAGCGGACAAACGGAATCATGGTACCAACCGCCGCGGACATGCCAAGTACAATCGAGAAGCTCAAGGCAACGCCAATTGGCTCGACTGCGAGTCCTAGCAACACTTGCGCCATTCCCCAACCCACTCCATAAGAGCAAATCCTGAGCAACCACGCTCGGTCAGCTTCCATGTAATCCCTGGCGAGGTGTGGAATGGTGAGAAGTGCGGCAACCAGCGGAAATATTATAAGGGCGGAGAATGTCCAGATGAGCCAAGCGTTCTCCCATGGCCACTTGCGCATGCGTTTTAGAGGAAGCGTAAAGGCGGCGTTGATCATCGCTGCCGCAACGATAAGGAATTCCGATGATGAAAGAGAAGCCAGGGTCGACGCCGGAGCTTGCATTTGCTGGGAAGGTTATCGATTATATTCGTCGTCGTCAATGAGCGTTTTTGCGTTGACATGAGCGTTTTTGCGGCAATTGACTAGCGTGTTCACGACACCGTGCGCCGTAACTATTTATGCCAGTGGCGGCGAGAGCAGCATTTCGGTGTTCCAGCAGCAGGACCCGGATCACTACAAGGAGTCCGCGAGGATCACAACGGTTAAAGGAGCGCGGACGATTCGGAAACAGCAATCGAAATAGCGGATAGACTTCACGCAATAAACGATCACTGAAGTTCGGTTCCTTGCGTGGCTGCACGGGATAGATATATGCGGGGCAGAAAAGATAGACGCGTGGGAACCCGCTGTGGACAGCGCCTTCTCGGCTTCTCCTTTGAAACGCGCAAAGGCAAACCGGCCTTGTCCTGTTCGGTCGGCGCCATTTCCGCTCAAAAAACGAGAACGTAGCATTGGGGCTGCTGCTGCGCAGAACCCGGGCGAACTCGATGGTGAAGCCGGCTGTTATAGTCCGCAGGTTCGCGTCTGATACCGAGCCTGTATTCCTGTTGCGCCGACAATGACGAGACGTGCCTGTCCGTTAGTGGAAGTCGTCGACAAAGAAGCGATAGTGGGTGATGGGAGCGTCATTCATTGACTGCGATGTTTTGTGACAAAAGCGGAACTGCTCCTAGAAGCACGGCATTGTTCCCTAACTCGGCGGCACAGACTTGTACCTTGCCCCAGGGCGTCCATGAATACTTGTGCACATACGATTCGACGTAAGGAATGATTACGTCTGCGCTCTTCATCACACCGCCCCCGATCACAATCCTCTCCGGATCGTACGCGTGAACCAGCCCGACGGCAGTAGCCGCCCAGACGTTCAAACAGCGGTCACGGATCGCAACTGCGACCTTGTCGCCGTTTGCAGCTTCTTCAAAAAGCTCTTTGAACCCGACGTTTGGATATTTCGACAAAACGCTCTTTGTATCTCCAGGCCAATCTCTTACTATCAAGGGAAGTGACCAGCCACTCGCTTCAGCTTCTGCGCATCCGACCGCACCACAAGCGCATGGCCGCCCATTGAATACTGCCGGAATGTGCCCGCCCAAACAACCGGCTTGCGCATGTTTTCCGTGAAGCAGTTTCCCCTCGATCATTGCCACGCCGCCAATGCCAGTGCCTAACGTCATCATTACGACGTCAGTAAGGCCACGCGCCGCGCCAGCGTAGGATTCTCCCAACAGCGCCATGCGCGCATCGTTCTCAAGTCGTGCTGGCAAGCCAACATTTTCGTGGAGCCATTTCGCAAGATCGATGTCTTTGACGTCCTCGTATTTGCCGTCGGTTGAAAGGACTCGGTTCGCGCGGGAATCGACAAGTGCGGCAAATCCGATTGCTATGCCCGCAATGTCATCGGGTGCAAGTCCTCCCCCTTGTATGAGTCCGCGGCACACATCACGAATCCGCGGCAGCACTGCGCCAAGGCTCTTCGCACAATCGGTATCAATCGTCTCGTGCGCAAGAAGGACACGATCTTCGACCAAACCGCACGTTGCGTGTGTTCCGCCAAAATCAATAGCTAAGGCTTTCACCTGAAGATGACTCCTCGAAGCATTCCTAGTTTGAAAAGAATCCAGTTTTACTTGCTCAACGCCTGTTGAATCTGCTCGAGTGTGCGGCCTTTGGTCTCAGGAACCATTTTCCAAACGAAGATAAGGCAAACAAAGGAAAGAGTGCCGTAGATCGCAAATATTCCCCAGAGGTTCAGAACTTTCACCAAGCTGAGAAATGTTAGCGTGACCAGAAGTGTGCCCGACCAGAGAGTCGACGTCGCGATCGAAGCAGCTCGACCTCGTACCTTTGTGGGGAAGATCTCGGATATGATCAGCCACGGGCCGGGGCCCATGCCCAGGGCAAAGAAAGCGACGTAGAGCAGAATGCCGGCCAACATCAGTAACGGCGAGACTCCGGGAATGTTCAAGCTGATCACGAGAAATGTGAGCGCGACTCCCATTCCACCGCTCGCGATCATCAGAATCGCCCGCCGCCCCCAGCGGTCGAGAAAGACCATGGCGACAATGGTCAATAAGAAATTGACGGTTCCGATGATCACATTTGCGATCAGTGCCATGCTCGTCGACCGTCCGGGAAAATGCTCGCTAACGATGATTGAGCCGTAGTAAAGCACCGTGTTGATTCCTGTAATCTGCGAGAAAAGAGCGAGCAACATTCCCACTGCAAGACGCTTCCGCATGTTCGGCGAAAGCACCTCATGCCATGACCCGTCCTCGTCGGCCGCCGCTCGTGCGATAGCCTCGACCTGTTCCTTTGCCGCCTGCTCGCCGAAGATTCGGGACAGAACGCGTTCACCTTCATTGTGGCGGCCTCTGGTGACTAGCCAGCGTGGACTCTCCGGAATCAGAACCAGCCCAAACAGAAACGCGAGCGACGGAATAGCTGCGACAGCCAACATCCAGCGCCAGCTGTTCGGTCCAAAGCGAGCGATCTGCCAATTGACCAGATACGCCGCAAGGATGCCAACGACTATCGCCAATTGATTCAGCGAGACGAGCGTTCCGCGATTTCTTGAAGGCGAAATCTCGGCAATATACACCGGCGTGAGCACGGAGGCGAGACCGATCGCGAGACCTCCCAACAAGCGAGCCCCAGAAAAGAGCGTGACGGTGGGCGCTAACGCCGCACCAACGGAAGACAGCGCAAATAACAGAGCCGAAGCAATCAGCGATGTGCGACGCCCATAGCGGTCGCCAATCATACTTGCGCCGGCGGCGCCGAGCAGACAGCCCAGCAGAAGCGAACTTGCCGCAATTTCAGTTTGCAGGTTCGAGAGTGAAAATTGGAGGCGAAGGAGAAGCAGGACTCCGTTGATAACGGCAGTGTCGAAACCAAAGAGAAATCCTGAAATGGCAGTGGTCGCAGCCAGGACTACGACATAGCCGAGCGATTGCGCCTTTGCCTGCCCGACACCATCGTTCTCAGTTGCGGCCGATACGTGCATGTTTCTTCCTACAAAACTCGCACCCCGACATCTCGCTGAACTCTATTCCGACGATTGTGGAGTAGCACTCAGAGATCACATCCAGCCCGATCGTACAAAGGCCCTGATTGTTCCGCACCTCGTTCCCTCGGATTCTCTACCGGGACGAATCGTGTACGCGCCTACCGCCGCAGGCACGATGAAGGTTTCTGCGTAGTGAACTACAAATGGATCAAATGCGCCCTTCGGACTCTCTACGATTGCTTCCCTACCCTCCACAAGATTCAGGACATTTACCGTGCCTTGCGTATCGAACGGCGTCTTACCTGTAAACCAATTCCGGCGTGTCTCAATAAATTCCGACTCGTGCAGCCCCGTTCGCTCCTCGATCCAACCGACGCCTTTATCCAAAAACTCGACTCGGTTGATGAGGTTCCGCTGCACCCAGTCCGTTTGCCGGTCCCAGTCGATGTTTGCGATTCCATGATTAAGATGAATCGGCCGCGGCAAGCCGTTGAGGCCGAGCCGCCCCCAATCCCAAAGCTTGAACGTAAAGATATACGGAGTCGCGCTGATTTCGAGCACCATGCTGTTTCTTCCCGAGCAGTGAATCGTTCCAGCTGGAATCAGGAAGTGATCGTGTTTCTTGGCAGAAAACTTGTTGACGTAAGTTTCTGCACGAAACGGCGGCCCACTGTCTTGCGCGAGCCGCAGTTCGCGGGCCATTGCCTCTCGATCGACTCCCTTCCTCAGCCCGAGATAAACGGAGCCATCCTCGCCAGCATCCAACAGGTAGTAACTTTCATCTTGCGTGTAATCCATTCCGAATTGCTTGCGAATATATTCCGTACGCGGATGAACCTGCAGGGAAAGGTTTCCGCCGCCCATCGTGTCGAGGAAATCAAAACGGATTGGAAATTCCGCGCCAAATCTGCTGTAAATGTATTCTCCGAGTAATTCACGGGGATGAAGAAAGATCAGGTCAATGGCTGGCAACTCGATTTGCACATCGCCAAAGCCAAGCAGCAAGCTGTTTTCTTCCGGAACGCAGTCGAAACACCAGGCATGATTGGGAGCGTCCTTCGGCAAGTCACATACCCCTTCCATCCAATGCCCGCCCCACGGGCCGGGGTCGAAGTAAGGCACTACACGGAAGGGACGGCTCGCGACTGTCTTGAGGCCCTCTCGCACGCAATCGCCAGCCACGAGCTTTGGCGTGGAATTGTTTGTGTCTAAGAAGAAGTCGGCTTTCGGCAGGAGTTCCCTTCTTAGGCGATCAGCGGCGCGCCAGTCAACAAAGAAGGCTCTTTTGTATTTCAGACTCGGACTTTCGTCGATATTGTCCGTGCCCAAATTTGAGATCTCATTTCGGCGCTGCCGGCCTTGTATCTCCCAGCGTGCCAAGTCGGCATAAATAAGGATGTCCGCCTGAGGCGAAACGATCGCCACGCCGACACCCACCATGAGCAGCAATCCTTGCTGCCAGATTGCGACTTTCTGCCGTGCTTTATCGAGCTTTGCCTCGTCGAAAAATGCTTCTAAACCAATGCCGTTCATGTGTCCGAAGACCGGGTCATCGCCCAGAAGCGGGGCCAGCATCTTGTCCACGCAGTTCGGCGCCTTCAACAAGTCCGGGGTATAAATAGTTTCGGCAGGACGCAAACCCTCGACCAGCGCTTCTTTGATCGCCCCTTCAAAAGTACCTGGGTAGCATTCAACAGCGAGAGTGCATCGGCTCCCTGCCGAGAAAGGCTTCAATCGATCAATGATGTTCCGCCAACCCACCCAGCAATACGCCGCGCTGGTACTCACGGGAGTACAGGGGTATTTGTCGTAGTTTGATCTAGGTGACATTCCCTTAAGTCTTCTATTTTGATCAGTACACGGGGAGACAACGCCAGCCAAATGGGAATCTGTCGCAATTCAAATGAATCTGGAGCAAAGCGGCTGAGCGCTTTAACGGCACTCCCGCTCGCGCACGTTAGAATCGCACATAATGATTGTAATTTCAATAACGATCATGATATATGATTGAACTAGCAATTGACTTGCAGTAAGCAATTCGGAACAAATGACTGGATTGTCCGCAAGAAAAAGGTGAACTCGTCATGCCCCTGACAATGACCAGCCCGGGTCCATGTGGGCACTGGTGCTTATCGGCTTTTTCCACTCCATCATGTTCCCAACGATTTTTGCGCTCAGCATCAAGAATCTTGGCCCATTGACCAAGCGCGGCTCTTCTCTCCAGGTCATGGCGATTCTTGGCGGCGCAATTCTCCCGGCGATCATGGGACGCATCTCCGACGTCACAAATATACGGACAGCGTTTGTTTGTTCCTCTCGTTTGCTACGTTTACATTTTTTATTTCGCCGTGAGCGGCTACAGGCCGCGCAATGCCGCAAGCGAAGAAGCGCCAACCATAGCTCGAATGGCACAGGAATCATGACCTGCCGCAGCTGCCTCTTCGCTTCGCTCACACCCACTGTTACGGCGATTCCGCGATCAGCCTGAGCCCTAGGCTCTCTGGACCGTTGCGGACTTCGCACTGTCTGTCGAACTGCATCGTTGCTCGGTGTTCAGAGGTATATTTCGGCCAGTGTGGCAAGTTAGCGTGATTAGGATTGCCGGTCCGGGCAAAACTCACCCAAGCAGTACTGACTTGTTTTGATAAAACGATTGCCTCATCGCTGCCTCCACTATAGTGATCACAGAGCTCAGCATTGTCGAAAGTAAAGGCAATTTCAGCGCCGTGAAATGGGCCAGGACGTCCGTCGAGAACCGGAGTGCGCCAGGCATATATATAGGAGTAGGCCGGTGCCCCTCCCAAAGCACTCTTTCTGCTAGCCTGAACACACGCTGGAAGGCGAAAAGGAGCTGCTGCGATGGTGGCATATAAATCAAATGGAGTTGCTCGAGGATAATCACGCCTGTAAACATCGATGATTTCGCTGCTGCGCTCGGCAAATTCCTGACTCATAAGTCGATGAAGCTCGCCCATTTCCATTGCTTGCGCCTCGGGTCGATCCAAGCCATTCACGAATTCGTGAAGATTTGATCCCGTGAGCAGGGGAACATCCGCCGCTATTTCGGGTGCGCCTGGATCAAATGGATGACGCGGCAATATGCCGCCATCCACTGTGGGACCCCAGTTGTCCTCACCGTACACTTGGCGAATCGAGGACCGTTGCGAAGGCATTTTCTTCATCACTTCCGCAGCAGCTCCGGAGAGGCGATCAACTGGAATTGCTTGCAGTTCTCTCACCCTTGACTTGGACAGACCCAATTCTGCTAGCACTAGGTCAGCCACTCGAGCCGAGTAATCTGGGGACAGGCACTTTAGAAAGGGTCCACTCTGCACAATCGCGCGATGAAATAAGCCTTTCGCTGCCGGCATCGCCATGAGGGCAACTACTTTCCCGCCACCGCCAGATTGGCCGAAGATGGTTACGCACCCTGGGTCGCCCCCGAACCTCGCAATGTTTTCCCGAACCCACGCTAGAACAGCTACGTTGTCGAGCATGCCTACATTGGCAGAGCTGACAAATTCTTCACCACCCAGTCGTTGAAGGTTCAGATAGCCATACACATTGAGGCGGTGATTATGAGTTACCACAACAACGTCGTGATTGCGCGTGAGGTTTTCGCCGTCGTAGGAAAGGAGATCATGGCCGCTTCCACCGGAAAACCCGCCCCCGTGCATGTAAACCATCACTGGGCGCTTATGCGAGCCATGGATCTCGGGTGTCCAAAGATTAAGCCGCAGGCAATCCTCACCGGGTATTGTCGAAGCTGCGCCTCGATGGAGTACGAAGGCATCTTCATCTGAATTCGCAAGGTTCTTTCCATCAGTGTTGAAGTGAGCGGAATCCTGGCTTGGACACACCCGACCGTACTGGAGCGCGTTGCGAATTCCGCTCCAAGGCTCGGGTTTCACTGGCGGCATGAACCGGTTTACGCCCGAAGTCGATGCACCGTAGGGAAGCCCCTTGAAGATATAAACTCCATTTCGCTTGAATCCGCGGACCTTCCCGGTACTGATCTCGACCACCGTCGCTTGGTCCGAAGTCACAACCTTGGTTGGTTCGCAGGGCGCTTGCCGTTCACGCAGCGCTGCCTGAGTGGCAGCAGCGAACGCAGGCAGTGGGTTGGAGGATCCGATCACGGTGCCCGCAAGCCCCGCACACGATGCCGCGATTCCGCCTAAAACCCTTCTTCTGTCCCTCGAAATAGGGGCTGAACGACCTGAATCGTTGAAAGAGTTAAATGTGTCTGCATTTCCCGTCATAACGACACTCAGCACGACATACACTAACTACTTTGAGGGCGAGATAGTTGCGGCGTCTCCGGCCGCAGCTGTGCTCAGTCGCGCGGCCTTGTTCAGCGCGCGCGAATCATTTCCAAGGCCTTCGCGGCGTCCCGATCTTCGGGGTTAAGCGCGAGCGCTTTGCGTAGTTCCTCGGCACCCCGTTCGATCTGACCTTCCCGGCATAGAGTCAGGCCTAAATTACGGTGAAGGGTGCTCTCGATCTCGCAATCTCCGCAGGTTTCAAGCGCTTCACTAAAAAGGCGGGCTGACTCGCGCAAGTTCTGCACCGTAAATGCGTGAAAAGCTTCGTTAGCGAGCGCCTTGGCCTGATCGACGACAGAATTTTTCGCCTTCAGACGGAGGAACTGGTCACCCAGCCTTTTTGATTCCTCCGGATCGATGCTGTGAAGAGCGCGCGAAAGCTTATAGATGGCTTGCGCTGAATTGGGGTCGATCGCCAGGGCGATTCGAAGCTCGGCTACAGCTTCGGCGGTCCGACTCTGATGCAGCAGACTACTTGCGAGCTTGATATGAGCCTTGACGTTGCGAGGCTGTAGCTTCACAACTTTCCGCAGCAATTCGGTCTCTTTAGGGAAGTTTCCCTGCGCCCGCTCACCGAACGACCAGTAGAAATAACAGTCTGGATTGCCGGGAGCGAGCTGAACCGCAAGAGCGAATTCGTCGCGAGCCTCCCGATCCTGATTCATGTCACTGAGAATGCGCGCCCGATTCAAGTGCGCAATCGCCAGAGCTGGAGCGATAGAAATTCCGGTTCCTGTTTCCGCCAAAGCGCCCTTAAGGTTCCCAGAGTCAGCGAGAGCGATTGCAAGATCGACGTGCGCCTGAGCAGACTTCGGAATCAACTGAACTACGCGCTGGAGAAGAGCAACAGCGCTGCCATCCTCGCCCAGCCGGCCCTTAACTTTGGCATCCAGACTCAGGATCACCGGATCAGACGGAGCAAGTTTCTCGGCGCGATCCAGAACCAATTCGGCTTCCGCGAGCTTTCCTGCCGCAAGCAGCTTTCGGGCTTGATCAAGGAGTTCGCTCGAATGCGCCCCCCCCTGTAAGGCGGCCACAAAGATCGAGCTCAAGTTAAGAACGCAGCACGCAACTACTAGTACAAAAACACGAGCGCGATTACTCTCGCCTTCTCGCTGTGTTGCTTGAAGAACGATGGGGCCCCCTCGCCTTGCAAACCGTTGTTACCGGTTGCCCGGCTTGAGAATAGCATTTTTTCGCACTATTCCCCCCGACATGCATGCCAAACCAGTCCGCAGAACACTGGACACGACCGAGCCGAGCGTCGCCTTAATGTAGAACGGTCGCCTAAGCGGCCGTTCTACATGCAATCAAGTTTTGCTCTGCACATGACAGTTTTTAGAAGACAAACTTTATTGCCAGCTGAAGTTGTCGTGCTGTACTTTGGGTACTGTTGATCGTACCGAAGGCTGCTCCGCTATTGATGTCGTTGTTGGGTTGACCCAGATTTGTGTGGTTAAGCACATTGAACGCCTCGGCTCGGAACTCGAACTGGCGTCCTTCCCCAATCGGGAACTGACGAAAGAGCGACGTATCCAACTTCCAATAGGATGGGCCGCGGACGGAATTTCGTCCCGCGTTGCCGAAAGTGAAAAGCGCCGGCGTGGCGTATGCGTCCGTGTTAAACCACTCCGCTGCTGTTTTTTTCGAAAGCCCAGGATCTCCTACGAGATTCAAATGTTCGTAACCAAGTGCCTGGCCTGTATTCGCTCTATCGCTACTGGTTATAGGAGTAAAAGCAATGCCAGAATGGGCTTGGAAAAGATTGTTGATCTGCCAGTTCCCCAGGACGTAATCGAGCACACTGTGTCCCGTGGAAAATCTCTTTCCTTTCCCAACAGGAATTGCATACAGCATGTTCACAGATAGAATATGCGTCAAATCAAGTCCGGACACTGACCGATCAAAGCGGCCTGGATCATAGGCATCCTGCGGAACACCGCCTTCGACGCCGTAATATCCGTCGCCTCCGACGTTAATGGCCTTTGAAAACGTGTAAGCCACCCCGTACGAGAAGCCGTCGGTGTACCTCTTTTCTAACGAGGCCTGCAGTCCGTTGTAATTACCATTGCCCACGCTGCGATCGTAGAACGTCGGTGCAATATAGGGAAACTTGGAGCGCGACTGGGGATCGCCGGGTCCTGGCGTGAGCGCGCCATTGAAAATGCCGCCAATATCAAGCCGATGCATGCTTGAGCCAACATAATTTACCGTCAGCGTGGTTGACCGGTTAATAAGCTGCTGCACGCCAAAGTTCCATTGCTCCACATAGGGAACCTTTAGATTCGGATCGTATTCAAAACCAACCTGGCCGAATGGTGTGGGTGCCGGAAAGAAATTATTATTCGCTGCGATTGCGAATGGATTCTGAGACGTAACCGTCGGCGTTGGTGAGCTAGAGGTCGGCGCGTTCAAATTGGCAGCTTCCTGTTGACCAATGTCCGGCCAGAGTCCGCTTATATTTTGTGCCGTCTGCAATACACCCGCCCAATTGTCGTAGACGATGCCGAAACCTCCACGAACAACTAAGCTTTCCTTCGCCCGATAGGCAAAACCGAGGTGGGGGCCGATATTCTTCCAGTCTGTATGAAGTATCTTGTTGTTTGGAGATACAACGACATGCTCTGGGAGCGCACCGGTTCCGGGAAGGCACGGCGCAAAGCCGCGCTCACTGCAGAGAGGAGGAAGCTTCTGAATAATATAGGTCCCGTTGTTAAAATCAACGTCACCTGTCTCTGGCCCTCCATTTACACCAATCTGCTTGTCGGTACCCATGGGGGGATAAAATGTGACGTCGTAGCGAAGTCCCGCATTGATCGTCAATCTAGGGGTGGCTCTCCAGGAATCCTGTAAAAATGCGCTCATTACGCCGCCAAAGCGCGTTTCCGTAACCACGTTGCGCCGGTCTGCTCCCACGGGAACGTTGAGGAGAAAGGATGCCAGTGGGTTGCCGGTATTGACCTTGTCGTTGGGATCTGTGTTCGCGGTTGCCAGAGCACCGAATTGGACGACGTCGGTCGTGATCGGGCTGAAAAATTTATTGGTAATGAACCCTCCACCGATGTGAATCTCGTGGTTTTTGAACGTTTTCGTCAAAACGCCACTGTACTGGTTGGCGGTGGGGACCTCGGGGTGCAATGCTAACACTTCGCCGACGCTGGGATATCCGCCCGCACTGATGGCGGAGACCGTCGCGATACTAGCTCCAGGAAGAAAGTTCTTTCCCGGCGCTGCACTGAAATTGCCGACAAATGCCGGCGAGAATCCAATCTGGTTGATGATGTCCGCCGACCCCTTGGTAAAAGTAGCTGCCGCGTTGTCTCCCACTTCAGTTCGGCCAACTGAAACCTGAAGAATCAGACTCGGACTAAAGACATGTGCGTAACTGCCTCCATAGTTCCTGTTTGGAACAGTGATGACGTTTGGTATTCCGGGAACGCCAAGAGAGGAACTTTGTACGCTGGTAACGTAGCTATAGCGAAACCACGCGAAGTCATTCTGGCCAATTTTTTGGTCAATTTTGGCAGTGAATTGGTTGATGTGCTGAGTGGTCGGAGTTGCGTCAGTCGCATTGTCGCCGCTTGCATCAAGTACTGGTCCGGCAGCCGGGAATATGAACTTCGCCCAGGCTACCATATTTGGATCTGGAGTAATCTGGTTCCCAGGAAATGGATCACGAATGAACTGGCCAGGGTTGGCTGGGTCCGGTCGGGTAGAGAACGGGTCGTATATCTGTGTCGGCCAGGAACTCAAATCCCCGGCAAGCTCCGAGGCAGTGGGAACTTTGATGAATTTGGCCTGGGTCAGTGAATAACGGAATCCCTGGTATGCCCCAAAGAAGAATGTCTTATTCTTGCCGTTGTATAGTTTTGGGATCACAACCGGCCCCCCGACAACTCCGCCGAATTCGTTTTGCTTAAAATCCGGAGTGGACGCAGTGAAAGGTTGCTGAGCATCGAAGATTCCATTGCGGGCAAACTCGAACACTGAGCCGTGAAGTTGATTTGTGCCGGACTTTGTGACTACATTGACGACTCCACCGGCTACCGACCCGTATTCCGCACTGTCTGTGTGCGACACCACTTTGAATTCCTGCATTTCGTCGATGATGGGTGGAACCGCATACACGCTGTGAAAGGCACCAAAATTACTCAGACCATCCGTGTAGAAATAATTGCTTCGGTTACCCTGTCCATTGACGGAGGGAATCACGGATGCCTGATTAATTGGCTCTGGCGTTGCATATTGGCCTCCACCGGGACCGCCCTGCCCATTATTTACCGGAGATATACCCGCGGTTAAGGTAAGAAGATGGGTAAAGTCGCGCCCGTTGAGCGGGAGATCGTTCACCTGTTTGGTTTCGACAACCGTGCCAAGATTGGCACTTGCCGTGTCCAGTTGGGGCGCGACGCCTTGCACCGTCACCACCTCTGTTTGGGAACCGACGGTCAGAGCAAAATCAAGCGTTGCGGCTTGTCCGACCGCAAGTAGGAAATCAGGAACCCGCTGCGTGCCGAATCCTTCAGCCGATGCGGAAACCACATAGCTACCCGGGGTAATATTGAGGAAGAGATAAGCACCCGCATCATTGGTTGTGGTTGTGTGCTCGACGTTAGTAGCCACATTTTTCAGCACGACTTTGCCTTTGGCAACCACTGCGCCGCTGGAATCTCGGACAGCTCCAGTCAGCGAGGCCGTCGATAGCTGCGCAAATCCCGTAGACGGCAGCAACAGGACGCCACCCAGAAGACACGCTTGCCAAAAGGCAAAGACTCTGCAGGCCCTCCAACACTCAACTGAAGACTTCATAATACGCACCTTGGCGCTCCGAGAAGCTTTGTACATTAGCTTGTCCTCCGAAAAGTCTCTTTGATTCGGGCCTGCGTGATTAGCTGCCGCACCCATCGCGCTGCGGGGTGAATGCGCAGGTCGCGATGCCTGGCGCATTCTCGGCTGCGGGGGCAGCATATGCGATCGAAATGACGGTTGTCAATCATAAATAATGATCGAAACCGTTATTCTTTCAATCGAGCGTTCCGGGCGCTCCGGAGGAGCCGGCGGCCTGGGAGAAGCAGCGCCTGCCGCAACTACGTGGGCCGCTTCGGGACGTCATTTGTTTGGAGCCGGTTCCAAATCTTCATGATGCCGGGCGGGAATCCTTGGGCGGCGCCTTCCACTGGCAAGTGGAGATTTGCCCGCGTTGGGATCGAAATCCCCCCTGATCTTGAGCATCATCTGTCTCAGCGACGCGATGGCTCTTTGGATGAGAAGTCTTTCGATCAAAAATCTGTGGGATTGAACCTAGACCTTAGTGATTTCAATGCCGAGTTTTTGGAAGGGCGCAATTGCTGAGGCGGATGCCCCAGTATCGGTGATCAATCTGTCCATACCTTTTGTTGGGCAGAGGAGATACTTGCTGATAGAACCGAGTTTGCTGTGATCAGCTACCACAACCTTCATCTTAGCGTGTTGCACGAGTTTGCGCAGGACTTCGGCTTCGGAGGGATTTGTGCAAGTGAGGCCTTGTTTTGCATCAATGCCGTCGACACCGATGAACATGATGTCAGAGAAGAGCGCCTCGGCTGCGGCATTTGCTAGCGGGCCTATGAGAGTGAACCAACTCCCACGGAGGTGCCCTCCCGTCACGATCACTTCGATATCTTTCCTGTTGCTCAACTCCATTGCCACGTTCACTGTATTCGTAATGATCGAAATGTCCGTAAGAACTCTCAGGCACCGGGCGACTTCGGTGGTCGTGGTACCTCCAGTTAAGGCAACAGTCTGTCCCGTGCTCACAAGAGCAGCAGCCGCAACCGCAATTCGACGTTTTTCTTCAGCAAAGCTGTTTACTTTGTCCTGGAAAGAACTATCGTGTCGAAACGGTTCGTAGAATAAAGGCCCGATCGGGACAGCTCCACCTCGCGTTCGCCTCAAAAGTGAACGGCCTTCGAGATCTTCGAGATCTCGCCGGATGGTTGCTAGCGATGCGCCGAGCGTGTGGCAAAGTTCATCGACTTCGACACCACCCGTCTCCTGCAGGCGTCGAAGAATGTATTCGTGACGTGTGACGAGATTATCGGTCTTCGGAGGCATAATGGTTAAACGCAACGAGCCTGTTCTTCGGCCTCTTCTTTACTATATCTCATGCCCTAGGAGAGAGTGTTCCGCACTGGTCGCACCGCAGGTCGGCTGACTTGGCAGGTCGGCTGACTTGAATGACTTTTGATAACCTGTTTAGTGGGGTTCGTCATACACGCCGATCTCGGCAATGTGAGGCATCTGATTGCTGCTTTCCAGGAGCAAACGCACCCTTTGCGCTGACACGCGCGGAATGCGATGAATTGTCGTAGCTGTAGGCTTTCCGCCGTTTGCGAACGTAGCCCAGTTCCCGCTCTTCCAACACTCGAAACGATAGCTCCGAATGCGGCTTTCCAAATAGTCATCTGCTTTGCCAACAGGTTCCACGAACGAGACAACGTTGAAGCTCTCCTGCTTTTGCAGATCAATTTCCAGCCAACCCGAAGTTTGTCCCTCATCTACATACCAGCTCGATCGGAAATCGCCGTCGTTCGCTTCGTCGGGCCCCACGGTATCAGGGTAGGAACTGGCATGAATGGGCTTGCCCGTCGCTAGATTGCGCGTTGTGATCACGACATGCTCGCTAAGCTTTGTCATGGGCCCAGGATGTTTCCATGCCTTACCAATCTCTTCAAGGCGGCTCACAACATTTGACGCGAGCCGCCCTTCGCGGTTGGGGGGAGCATTCAAAATCAGGTTGCAGTGTCTGCGATTCAGCGGCTCGAGCCATTCGTCCACGACAGTTTTCACCGGCTTTAGAGATCCGTTGGCGTCTCGTTGCTTCCAGAACCACGTATCTGTGAGGGTCACGCATGAGAGTGCCGGCACGTCAATGTCTTCCGGAACCTTTTGCCCGGCATTCTGCTCAAACACCTTCACATCGGAATAGTAGAGACCACCCACCGGATATTGACTGGCATTGAGATCACAGATCAGGCAGTTGGGCTGCAGATTCTTAATATGCTGATAGATCTCGTGGAATGGCACCTCTTCATACGTGAGGCGACTCCACGGTGCATCCCAGCCATCGGTGATGAGGATGTCGACTTCCCCATAACCAGTGAGCAGTTCCGTCAATTGATCTTTGATGAGCTTGACCTTCGCCGGAGTCACGTTGAAATGGCGGATGTCGTCGCGCAGCGACAGGATTGAATAATAAAGACCGACCCGCAGACCCGCCTTGCGGAACGAATTCACATAGGCGCGCACTACATCGACCGAATTCGGCGTCTTGCTTACGTTTGCTGCCGCTGTCTTTGTCGGCCAGATGCAGAAACCATCATGATGCCGGGTTGTGAGGCATCCCCATGTCATGTTGGCCGAAAGGGCGGCGCTGGCCCATTGTTCTGTATCGAGGGCCGTGGGATGAAACAGATCCACGGACGAAGTGGGATCACCCCACTCGCGGTCCTGAAATGTCGCCATGTTGAAGTGCAGAAACATGCCAAAACGCAGATCAACAAACCGCTGTTGCAGATCCAGGAGTGGCAATCCGCGACGCAGAGTTGCCCGCTGCGTACTCTTCTGCTGCGGCGTAGCGTCGCGAGTAGACGCCAGCATCGCTGCGGTCGCTGCTCGCGTAGCCAGTTGGACGAACTCTCTTCTTGAAGTCATCTTTTCGATGTCCATCCCTGCAGTAATCTGCGAGCGCTCTGCGAGAGAGCCTGCGCGTCGAGATGTCAACGCGACTAAGTTTCTATCTTCAGCCCAAGTCCAGCATCTCCGGAGTGGATAGTGTACGTCTTTGTCCCATGACGCAAATGCCGCAGTTCACCGTTGAGGTTTCTTGTCGTGGCAGCATTCAGCAGCTCAGGTGCGCCGCTGAGTTTCGGCAAATACCCGAAAAGCGTGCAAAGGACGGTCTCGGCAAAGGCTCCACCCCCCGTGCACTCGCGCATGCAACCCTGACGCTGAGCAATGCGTATCGGAGCGTCACGGTTTCGCCTCTTTGCTCCGTAGAATTCGCGCGCTTGCGCGTACACCCCCTCATACACTGCAGTCTGAGTCCGGCGCAGAAATGGAACTGCGACGTTCCAGTATCCCAAGCGGCACAAGGCGTCAACCGTCACGGCAGGCCATGCATCATAGGCGCCCATCGGACCGTGGTCTGGTCGGTCCGAGGTCGTCGCTGCCACGTCGAGTTGAGATTGTGCGCGCATCCAATTTTCCACCAGCAGTTCGCGCTGAACGAAATCAACCATTTCGCTGGAGACGTTTGGCGGCAGGTCTGCAGCCAGGAAACGACCGACCGTAGCGAAGTCGTAGCAGTGGCGCATCTCCACTCTTGTTCCGTCGCGGTGCAGGCTTGCCCACACGCCCTTTCCTGGTTCGTAAAGCGTCATGACTGCCTTGAACATTGCGTCTGCTTCGAGGCGCAACTGGCCGGCTTCGGTGCCTTCGCCGTTCTCCTCGAGCACCTCCGCAATCTCCCGCATCATCCACACATTGGCGGAGTTGAACGAAGGAACCTTGTTGATGTAGGTGGGCACACATTCGAGCAGATTGAGCGCACCACCATAATCGGCGAGTTGATCGTCAGGATTTAGTCGCAGTTTCTTCCAGTTGGTCGCCAGAACGTGCATGCGTTGCAGCACCGTTTGGTCGGCGATCTTCTCGCTGAGAAACTCCTTGTCCTGCGTGACGACGAGATACGACCAGACCAGCCGGAAGATGGAGAGATCGTTTGCCGCATATCCACGCAGATCCCATCCAGCGGGAACCTCTAGGCGCTTGGGTGAAGGGGGTCGTTCGGTTTTGAAAACGATTACCGCGCTCTCGTGCGGATCCTGCTCAAGGAGCAACTTGATTTGCTCCTTCATCTGCTTGGGTTCGAGCAAGGCGAAAAGAGTGGAGAACAGCGAGGTGTCCCAGTAGAAGACAACACCCTTGGGGCGCTCGCCGCTGGTGATGAAGGTCCTGTTACTCCACAGATTGGTCCGCAGCAGCACAAGCAGCGTGAGGACACTGCGGTAGTAAATCTCGCGGATCGCCGCATCTTCCGTAACCAGTAGCGGAGCATTGCCCGAGAAGAAGTCGTTACCCGGCGTGAAGGCGCTCTTCCACCTGTTCTCCCATACGTTTTTGGCGCACTCCCACTCTCTCTCGAACCAGTCGAACGAGAGGCCAGTGCGCCCAGGTTTGCCCGGTTCCTCTACATGCATGAGGAACCGGATTTCGTGACTTTCATTCGGGGCGAGATTCACCCTCCACTCGGCAAACTGGCCGTCCGCTTTATTTTGGGGAAGGTCAAAGAACCGATACACAGAGTCCATCTTCCATTTGTCTGATGTGGCTCGGATCTCTCCGGGGCCGATGATGTCCCGGTTCACTGGCATCCAGCCAATATCTGCAGTCACGGCTACATCAAATGTCTTGCGTGTCGTGCCATTGTTAGTGAACTTTACCCGCCACAGAACTGCCGTGTCTTCCATGACCAGCCTGTTTGTGGTGATCACTTCGAGATTGCCTACCTGTGCGCGGCGGACTGCTTGATAGGCAAACCATCGGCAGCTTGCAGCGTCGTAGGAGTGGCCATCGATCGTCATACCGCACAGCGGCAGAGAATGGTAGATGGGCCAGCGTGGTCCAGATTCGTCGCCATAGAGTTGTCCGCCAGGCAGGAAGTTCACGCCGACAAGATCCGGCGCGCAGGCCGCCATCTCGTGGAAGTTATGGAGAGAGGGCATCTGCGCAAGCAGGCCGCAGTCGAGCCATCCGGTTCCTAGTTCATCCAGCGTCGGTAGCCCTGAAGCACCCGAAGACGTCGCTGTACTATCCGCAGCAAATCCAAAGGCCATGCTGGGAAGTAGTTGCGCTGAGAGCGCCGCCATACCGGTTCCGCAGAACGTCCGCCGGCTTATGGTCTCGTGCACTACGGAAGGAGTTTCGTTCCCGGCTTTACGCATCGTTTTCACATATCTCCATTCGTCGGTATCGTCCTATGTGTTCACGGTTTCAATGCGCAGCGTGATCAAATCCCAGGCAGGTACGTCCACTTGTGTATCGATTCTTTCAAGGGGTTGCTCGCTGAGGTTGCTGCGCCAAACCCTAATCGATCTCCCATCCGCCCAAGTCAAGCCAGCCTTACGGCCTTCTCCCGCGGCGCCGAACAGCCGGACAATCCACGCGCTGCCGTCTGCGCTTCGCTTGCACTCCTGCACAAGTACATCTTCCTGATCTATGCGGAGTTTCAGCCCCATTTGGGATCGCTGCCCCTGAGCTGAAAAAACAAGGGGCTGTGACATGCCAGTCGCAAAACGGTTGGCAGCCGCCGGCTCATAGCCGCCATGCGGACGAAGCGCATACCGAAACTCGACGGGACCATCCTGGTACGCACGGTAATTCGTTGCCCAGTGATTGTTCATGATCCACGAGTAAAACTTCTGTGTCGGCTCAATGTGCTTTTGCCAAATTTCAGGATAAGTTTGTGAACCGAGCATGGTGGCCGAAAGAGAGCCGATTTCGACAAGAGGCGCATCACGTGTCGCCCAGGTAACACCGTACTCTGCGTTGGAAACATCGATCCATCGGCCGACTGGAAACCAGTTCTTGCAAGAACCCGGCAGCTGATCAGCTTCCGGACGCATAACCGCGAGTGGAACGTCGATGTGAATCTGACCATTCTCGATGGCAAACGGAAACGCAAATTGCAGGCTTTCTTTAGATTCGTGCTGAGCAAAATCCCCGGCTGGCTCGCCTTGGCCTGGATGCGGATTCAGGGGAGCACGTTTCTTATTTACGATGTTGGATATTTCAATCCAATCTGCGTAGGCCTTCAAACGCACCCGACGAACCAGATCCACACACCCTGGTGCAGAGGACTCGATACGGATCGTCGCAACGAGAGGGCCGGGTTCTTCGATCGCGACGCGCACCGGGCCGTTCGTGCTCACCTTCGATGTGTCTCTGCCTTCAAGAAATAGATATTGATTTATTGCCTCGTCTCGGCTGGTGTCGACAAAGTTGCGCTCACTCTTATTGGACCTCAGCTCGACGATGTTGCCGCTCTCGTTGTCGACCGTCGCACGTACAATGCCGTTATCCAAGACTCCGTCCAGCACCGAGACCCGCTTTGCCGGAACATGCGCCGCTGCTGCTGAAAGATGAAAACTCGCAGTTCCCAGCGGAGGAATATTCTCTGCGAGAAAAGCTAATTCTCCGGTCGGAAGACGCTGTGATGGAACAGAGGCGCCGTGTTCATTCTTGACATGGTCCTTGCCGAGGGATCTCTCCTTCGAAATCACAATCACTTCTGTCCTAGGCCAAGAACAGGTGTTATGCACATCTAAGTTCGAGCTACCCTTCTCGCTTGCATAGGCGTCGAGCACCTTCTCAAAAAGTTTCGTCGATTGGTTCTCGGCATCAAGAGCGAATTGGCGTTTCATCTGCCATTGTTGTGTGACAAAAGGATTCTCAGAATCCGAAACACTATTCCACGCTCCCCATGTGTGTTCCGAATACAACAAGACATTTCTCCAGGCGACGTTGAAATCGGAGCTGTTGTATGCCTGCGGTGCGAGGATCGCAGAGAGCGTTGCCGCCTGGGCCAACCGCTCGGCTGCTCCGCGGTTCATTCGTGTCTCTAACGCCGATGACCCGGCTCCATCCTCCCAATAAGGGGTTAAATCGCCCTTGAACTGCGGTAGCTGGTGGCCGTGCTGTTTCTCGAATGTCGCAAACGCATCGCTGGTTGTGGAAATGGAGAATCGCGGCCATTCGTATTCCTGATTCCACTTTTTCACGAACTCGCAAATCTCCGGATCAGGTTCCGCATTGTCGCCATGGCCGGACCACCGGATATAAGAAATCTGATAAGGGAAACCGATCTCATCCAGTCTGGCTTGGTATTCGTTGACCAACCGTGTGTCCAGCTTCATGACATGCGACATTGC
>Ga0070712_100000544_pt1 | contig 21782 bp, 17 predicted proteins | sample LARL81metaG_FD_71396 | JGI IMG/M metagenome (GOLD analysis project Ga0070712, IMG submission 71396) | Corn, switchgrass and miscanthus rhizosphere microbial communities from Kellogg Biological Station, Michigan, USA - LAR L8-1 metaG | ecosystem: Host-associated > Plants > Roots > Rhizosphere ...
AAAGCCCCACTCGCCGGTGGACCCGCCGGTGCCCCGCAGGTTGGCGATCACATGGACATAGCCCCGGGAGACGAAGAACCCGCTGTTCCCGGCCTCGATGATGGCCGTCGGTGCGCCCAGGTCCTGGACTTGCCGCGGGTACGGCGAGGCCGCGATCAGCACCGGGAACTTCCCGTGCGCCAGCGGTCGGTACACATCGGCGAGCAGATGCCCGCCGTCGCGCAACGGGACATGCTGGTCCACCTCGCGGCTCATGGTGTGCTCAACTGCCGACAGGTTGCGGTACTCCCGGCCGGTGGTCTGCAGGCCGTTGAACTGGGACGTGTCCGGCTGGACGGTGGCGGTGTCCGGCGCTGCTGGCGTGGCGCTCAAGGTGCTTCTCCTTCGATGTCGATGATGCCTCTGTGTGCCTTCGCGCCGAACGGAAAGCTGGGCAGCCTGTCATCGGCGGGTTGCGCGAAGGGAACCGGTGACACCCTCGGCGGCACCAGCGACCTGTCCGATGTAGCCGTCAGGTCGGATCACGACACGGCCCGTCAACGACCGCAGAACGGCTTGCGCGTCGCTGACGAGCAAGCCGATGGTCGCTGACGAAGAGCGTGCCAGGTCAAAGACAGCCGCTGCCATATGCCACCTCGGCTTCGCTGCGCGCTAGGCGCCACCGAGGTCCAGAGCAGCCAGGAGAAATCCAAAATCTCGTCTACACGCAGATAAACGAGCACACCTTCCCGGTCCGGACACTACGCCTCATTCACCAGGGAAACAACCGAGCGGGAGCCCGAGCAGCGGCGAAGCCCTGCTCACTCTGACCGGCCTGTGTGGTCTGTCTCCGACCCCGCGGTCATTAGAGGGCGGCAATCGCCGGCGCCGTCCGAACAGCGCGCCACCCCCGGTTGCTCAGCTCTGTCGACGGCACCCTGCCAGGGTCGCGACCAAACGTTCAATGCCGTGAAGGCGGTAGCCGAGAAATGAGATTACAGAACTGAATTTTATGAGTGAGGTCAGCTGCATCATGGGCGTGACTATCAGGCGCGCCTAGTCGGCGATATGCGCGGATTGCAGCTAGCTGATCACAGATTGTTCGTTACAGTCTGTCATGGCTGATATGCAGATGATCGCGAGGCGCCGGGACCGAGGCCCGTGCCCGGATCACTGGCATGGTCAGCCATCATTCCGTGCCCGGAGCGCGATGTAATCGCCTCGCCTCGGCTAGGCCGTGGCCAGCCTCCGAGGATGATCCTGTTTCTCAGCCGGAGACAGTAAGGGTGCCGCCGACTACCTCAGTGGTATCACGCACTATCAAGGTAAATAGGACCGCCATGGACCGGGGCGTGGACTGGGCCGCGGGGAATTCCCAGCACAGCCAGTGCAGTCTGTGCGATCGCGGGTGGCATCAGCGCAGCTCATGCGCCCGTCGTACCCAAACGTACTTATGGTAAGGAGAAGGTCTACGGTTCGATTCCGTAACGGGGCTCCGTTTCCGCAGTTCAGAGGCCGGTTCCAATCATGGAACTGGCCTCTTCTCGTCTCGGTGCAGCAGTTAAGTGCAGCGACCAGACTGACTTGCATCTGACCTTCACCGACCCGATATGCCTTCTGACCTGCCCCGGGTGACCGTCGGCCACAACAAGCGCGAGTCGCTGGCCGCGCTGATCGCTACCCGGCCCGGGCATCAGGCCTGGCTGGTCGACCGGACGCACCTGGGCGGACGCCGGACGGCCGGCGCAAGGGCTTCATCGAGGCAGACTACGCCCGGTTCCTGGACGCCGCGCACCGGCAGCTGATCCCACGTCAGCCGCGCGATGCGGGAGCTGATCGGCGCCCGCTCCTGGCTGACTGTTAACCAGCTCCCGCCGTATGCGACCGAGCTGAACCCTGTCGAAGCGGTCTGGTCGAACCTAAAAAGGTCGCTGGCGAACCCCACCAAGCAGAACATCGATCAGCTGACCGCGCTGGTGAAGGCCCGGCTCAGGCGGATGCAGTATCGGCCCGACCTCCTCGACGGCTTCCTGGCCAAGACCGGGCTCGACCTGAGTAACCTCCATCATTGAAGATCGGGTAGGCACACCAGTTCGTATAGCGTCCGCGCCTTGGGTCGTCTGGGCACGGCAAGGTCAGGCGTTACGAGGCCCCCTGGAGCCATCCCTCAGACTCCAGCGGGCCTCGCGCTTCTCGCTCAGGCGCGTTCGACTTCCCAGATCGCGTACTGCGGCTTGTCCCGGTACTCCTCACTCTTCTCGATCGGGATCTGCGACACGATCGGCAGCTTCCGTCCGTCGCCGGTCTGGAATATGTCGCCGACCCACCAATCGGGGACAGCGCTGTGGAAGGTGCCGGCGTCCTCGCCGTCGGTGTAGCGAAGCTCGTACCTGAAGGACATGCCGTTCCTCGGTTTCCCGGACCGGACGGCACTGCGAGCCTGCCGCGTCGTGTTCCGGCCGAGGCTTGCCTTGATTGGGACCGGAGAACCGTGACGTGGTCAATGCGGGGCCTGTTACTTTACTTTCCGCGCTCCCACGGTGGAGAGTGAGAGCATTCGCTTGTGAGGAGGTTCGCATGAAGAGAAGGACCCTCTTCCGGTCGGCGTTCGGGATCACGGCTGTTGCCACGGCCACTCTCGTTGCGCTGTCACCCGCGGGCGGGAGGGCGACATCAGCAGCCTTGCCGACCCCGCACCCGACCCTCATGGATTACCAATTCATCTCAGGTAGCGAGACGCCGCCATCCGACGCGCAATGCGAGTCGGTCGGGCGGACGTGCTTCACACCGCAGGCGATCCAGTCCGCCTACGACGTCGGCCCGCTTTATGAGGCCGGCTTGGACGGCAGGGGTATGACGATCGCGATTGTCGACTCGTGGGGGAGCGACACGATCGCCCACGACCTGCACGTCTTCAACAACGCCTTCGGCCTAGCGCATATGTGCGGCGAGGAAGGCGTGACCTGTGCTCCCGGCATGCCGACCTTTACGGTCATGCACCCGAATGGGTCGCCGGTGACCAAGCCGCAGCCGGGGAAAGGGACCCTCCTGGAGGACAAGACGACCTGGGGAATCGAGACCACACTCGACGTCGAGACGGCACACGCCATTGCCCCGGGCGCGAACATCTTGCTCGTGGCCACGACCGGTGCCGAGACGCTCGGCGTGCAGGGCTTCCCAAACATGATGAAGGCCGAGCAGACCGTGGTCGACAACCACATGGCGCAGGTGATTTCCCAGAGCTTCGCCTCCGCCGAGGAGGCCTTCGGGAGCCCCGCTGCGCTGTTGAACCTGCGTTTTGCCTTCCAAGACGCGGCTGCCAACCGCGTGACCGTGTTCGGTGCGTCGGGCGACAACGGCACCGCCAACGGCGACAAGCAGTCGCTGCTGAAGCAGGGCGGCAACATCATTCCCTTCCCGACGGTCGAGTGGCCTGCCTCGGATCCGCTCGTGACCGGCGTCGGCGGGACCTACCTCTGCACGAACCCGGTCGCCGCAACCAATGACCCACGCACGCCGTACTTCGTGTCCGGCGTGGGCGGCAAGTGCGGCAGCAACACCTTCAACCCGGGGCACCTGGCCGAGGTGGCCTGGACCTTCTCCGGCGGCGGCTTCAGCCATATCTTCCTCAAGCCCGCGTACCAGAACACGCTGCCCGCCGGCAGCACGCCAATCGGCTCCGCGCGTGGCGTTCCGGACATCGCCTTCCAGGCGAGCGCAGGAACCGGAGCCCTCATCTACATCACGCTGCCGCCGGACGGCCAAAGCGGTCTCATCTGCGGCAGCAGCCCGTGCTCGACCGGCTGGTACGACATCGGCGGCACGTCGCTCGCTACCCCGCAGTGGGCCGGTCTCGCCGCGATCGGAGCCCAGCTGAAGGGGCACGGGCTCGGCCCGATCAACGGAGCGCTGTACACGATCGCCAGCAACCCGGCCAAGTACGCGGCCGACTTCTACGACGTGGCGACCAATAACACCAACCAGACCGATCCCTCGGTACCGGGCTACCCCGCGACCACCGGCTGGGATCCGGTCACCGGACTAGGCACGCCAAACGCGGCGAACCTGATCCCAGACCTGGTCGCACTGACCCCCTGACGAAACCTTGAGAGGGGGAGGGCGTTCGTCAAGGCCCTCCCCCTCCACCGGACGTCAGGCTCGCGCAGCGTAAGCGCCACGGAGTACGGTCAGTCGTGTGCCGCCGCGCACGAAGGGTCGCCCTGGCTGTTCAATACCGGCCCACAAGGAGGACCACGACCGGGCCTGGGCTACTTGTCCCGGTATGGCATGAAAGGACCGCCACCCTCGGTTCGCCGACGACACCAGGAGATGATGCTCGTGCCCGAGCAGCGCGGTACCGGCGTAGGGCTCGAAGCGGAAGCCTGGGCTGCCTGTCAACCCTCGCACTGATACCTCTATGGGCTTTGGGTTCCGCAGTTGGGTACGTCAGGCATCTGAAAAGCACGCACGCCCGCTAGCTACCCTCTGGACTGGTCTCAGTACAGCAGCAAGTGCAGCAACTACATTGCACTGCACCGACCTCAGCGGACCCTCATAGGCCTGTGACCTGCTCCAACGACCGGCATCGACCGTGCTGCATCTAGATGGTAAGGAGAAGGTCTACGGTTCGATTCCGTAACGGGGCTCCAGGTAATGAGCAGTTTTCGAACGACCCAGCTGAGCGTCGTGGACCGAGTCCGGAAGACGCTCTTCGGCTCCCATTGCACCGAAAGCTCCAGTGCACAGCAAACCCCAGCGCGGCCCGTGCCGTCGGCGCGCTAGCTCGTGCCATCGGTGCAGCTAGCGGGTGCGCGGCCGGGAAGCAGGCCTTGACACGCCCGCTGGGTGCATGCGCCGCATTGCCTGATGCCGTGCCCGGCGGGGACGTCGGATCCGTCGATCGACTCGGCGAGGTGGTCCGATTGCGCCTCGCAGCGGCGCATCCATCACTGACACAAGGCTCGTTCGTCCAGTGTTTGCCTCGGTCGAGGTGCGCGTTCGGAGCCGGTGCTAGGCTGGATTGTCGATTCGATTCCTCTAGGCCCCATGGAGTGGTGGTCTGATCGACTGATGAAGCCGCGGATCTTCCTCGGGTCGTCCGCGCAGCAGGAGAAGCTGCTGCAGGCGCTCACCCGAGGGCTTCAAGACATCGCCGACGTCGACGCGTGGACGACGGTCTTCAACCCCGGTGTCTCGACCCTCAACCGGCTCGTCGAGCTCACCCGCGAGGTCGATTTCGCCGCGTTCGTCTTCGCCCAGGACGACTGGACGACGAAGGGAGCGTCGCCTGAGGCAGCTTCCGGACAGGCCTCACCGCGCGACAACGTCGTTTTCGAAGCGGGCCTGTTCGGGGGTGCGCTCGGTATGCGCCGGACGTTCATCCTCCACGCGAACGGCGCCAAGCTCCCCACCGACCTGCTCGGCTTGACCTCGATCCGGTACGACCCCGACACCACGCCGGCCATCGTGCGCCAGATCAACCAGAAGCTGCGGAAAGCGATCGCGGCGGAAGGCCGGATCAGCCGCTTGGAGGGTGATTGGTGGCAACTGTCCCTGACCGCCAGAACGGAATTCGAGCCGTCTGCGGTCTCGCTGCTGACGATCAGCCGGGATCGCGCCGGAGCGCTCCAGGTATCGGGGCGGTCATGGCAGGCTGACGGCACGCTGTCCGCGCGCTACTGGAGCGAGGCGTCGAAGGAACACGTCGATCCGGCGGGCATCTTCTACTTCTGGAGGGGCGAACGTCCCCGTCATCCGGACGCTCCCCAACTCGAGGGGACCGGTGAGATCAAGCTCGAGAGCGTCGATCGTGCCGGCGGCTACTGGACGACGCGCTCGCAGGGCGCCGACGCCTTCCATGCGCGGACCTCCGGGATCTACCTCCGTGCCGACCCAGGTGACGCGGCTGTGCTGGACGGCAACGACGCCGCCGAGCGGGCGGCACTCATCGCACGGCGGCTCGTGGAGTGGAACTCGTTCTCGAACTCCTGACCTCGTCAGCGCGCCGCTAGGGCGCGCAGGCGACCGTGGTGACCGAGTCGTTCTCCAACTTCGCACCGGCCCTGGTCGCCCGTGTGATCCCCAGCGTGTGGGACCTGATGACGCCGCAGGAGACCATGGCAGTGGAGGACCTGGATTTCGCCGGACGCGTGCTCGCCGCGGCGAACGCCGAGCTGGCGGCCTATGTTGGTCAGCATCGCCCTAACGTCGCCGAGGCGAATGCAACTACGAAGTCCTCTTGCGCGGCGGTCTCGAGCGCCCGCGAGCCGCGCGCCGCCCGGACCGCGGCGATGGCGGCATCTGGAGGCATCCCGACGGCGACGAGGTAGCAAGCTGCAATCGTTCCGCTCCGGCCGAGCCCGGCCATGGAGGTCACTATCACTGGCTCGCCTAGCTGTGCCGCGTCCTGGCACCAGTGCACGAGGTCGATGGCGTCGGCGACATCGGGTGTGCCCTGGCTGGGGATGGGGAGATGGCGGTAGGCGAGGCCAGCGGCCAGGGCGCGGCGGCCGATGTCGGGGACGCCCGCCCAGTCAAGCTCGGAGTCGGTCAGCAGGCAAAGGAGCCGGGTGGCCCCGTGTGAGCGAAGCTGTGCCAGATCCTCGTCCAGGTCGCGGGACCGGTCCCGTCGTCCGGGGCACGGCGTGATACCGAGTCGGCCAGCCCCGGTGAGATCCGATTCAATCCAGTCCACCCGCAGGACCAGCTCGGCTTCTATGGTGCGGGTGATCTGGTCGGCAAGCGAGCATGCCGCCGCCAGCGCCGACTGCTTCTGAAGTGGGGACGGCTCAGGGAAGCTGAGCGTGTGGACCGCGTAACGCAAGAGCGCCACCTGGAGCTGGAGGGGATGACGGTCCTCGCGGCATAGCTGGCCGCCGATCCGGCGCACCACCTGGAGTACCTCCCACGCCCGAACGAGCTGAGGGGAGCGCACCTCGTCAGGGCGGATGGGGAGATCGGCCTGCAGGTCGGTGACCGACCGGAGGGCGCGGGTGATTGCAAGGGCCTCTAGGAGCTGGGAAGCATCCTCGATGGGCGTAAGTACGTAGAGCAGGTCGTTCTCGAACTTGGCCAGGTCTTTTAGGACGTGACCGGGGCCGGCCTGGAAGAAGTCGATGACCCAGACGTTGTGGTTGGCGTCGACCAGGATGTTGGCCGCGTTGAGATCGCCATGCACATAGGCCACGTAGTGGTAGTCGTGCGCCGACAGCGGATGGTGGGCCAGGAAGCGCTCGTAGAACTCGCAGACGTTAGGCAGCGACATCCCGTCCGGGAACTCGAGCACCCTCTGGCCGGAGTCAGCAGTGACGGCGGCGACACTGTTGCGCACCGCTGGCCCGAGCTCGGGAGAGAACTGATAGTGGTCGAGAAGGGGCATGCGTTCGTAGCGGGCCGCCGCATAGAGCGGGCCGAGGACGTCTTCGAATGCACTCCGTACGACAGTGATCAGGCGACGCGTGGCCACCTTGGCGGCGAACATCGCCTGCAGCGTCCGGACCTGGCCGTGGCCCATGGCGGCGTACGCGTATTTCAGGCCGGCCCGGTCACCCAGGTCGACGAAGCCACGGACGCTGGGGGCGTTGTTGCCGAGCACGTCCTCGACCTGCTCGAAGCCGACCCGCTCCTGGGCGATGGCCCGGTTCGGGCCCAGCTTGACGACGGCTGGCGCTTGGCGGTGGCCCAATGCGTCCTGACTCGCCGCTCGCCACACAAGGGCTCCCGAGTAACCGCCGGAAATCGGCTGTAGGTCCACCTGAGTGCTGTCCCGGAAAAGGTGGGCGACGATGGCGCGGTCCGTGGGGCTGAGAGCCGCCGCATCGACCGGGCTCTCGATCCGGGGTTCGAAGCTAAGCAGGTGATGGGGGAGGGCCAGTTCCGCGCCTGGACGAAGCCAGTCGACAAACTCGGCCGGGGAGTCAAAGCAGCGCACGCCGAGGATCTTGTCGAGCTGAGCCAGGGCGTTGAAGTGCTGGGTGCGCGAAGCGCTTGCGGTCAGGGCGCTGCACGTCGCGAGATCATCGATACCGAGCCTGGTCTTCAGGTCGTAAAGCAGGAAGCTCACTTTGGCCTCGGTCCACACTCCGACGACTCCGACGCGCAACGGCTCATCGCCGTGGGCGTGACGGATCCGCTCGAGCTGATGGGCCAGATCCGTTCCCTCAAGGTCGTTTAGTGTCAGCGAGTCGACGGTCCGCTCGTTGGGAGCCGCCATGACCCGCTCATCCATGCCCAGGACTAGCCGGGCCCCGCTAGAGCCCTGGAGGCAATGCGCACCGAAGCGCTGCAGGTGCTCGCGCTGGGCGGGGTCGTCAGGGTCGTGCCAGTCGCGGATGTGGATGAGATCGATGTCATCGGGGGCCAGGCTGCGCGCCCAGTCGAACAGTTGCGCCATCGGCCCTGCGGACGGCTCGTTCCCGAGCAGGCGCGCCGCTTCGCTGTAGCCGACGTGCAGCAGGTTGGGCAGGGGATCATGTGGGCCGATCGGGTCGACGAAATCACGCTGAAGGCACTGCGTGATAAGAACCGTGGCCATCGCCGGAGCACCAGACAAGAAGAACCATCAGACCACGTGAGCTGGCATGTGGCGGGCATAGGCCGGATGTTATCACCACGTTCCGTTGCCGGGTTCTACGGCGACTAGGACTGGGACATGGAGGAGCCACAAGAGGTGGGCACGGCCGCTTCGCCGGGCCGGAATCGCCCGCGGAGGCGGGGTGATCTTGATGCCCGATCAGCCGAGGATCCACAGGCCCAGCGAGCTTGGGGTCGATATCGGCCCGGATCTCCGTGGTGGCCGAGGGCGCTGTAACCGACAGCACAACTAAATGCAGAAGGAGCTCCCATGGTCGGCGTCATCATCCTCGTCCTTCGTGTCGGAGACCGGAATCGCGCAACGGTCGGCTGCGGCACTATCTACAGGTGGAACTGCGGATCAGCGCGGCGCGAGGACTGTCGTGGCCCATCCGTGCCATGAGCTCCCGAGGATTCGCGCCCGCATTGGCGGTGAACTGGTTGCCGGTATGGCGCAGGTCGTGAATGTGAACGCCTTCCAAGCCGACCGCGGCGAGCGCCGGGAGCCAGACCCTCCGCCGGAAGTTGGTATTGGACAGCGCCATGCCCTCCGCACTGGTGAAAGCAAGACCACCGGGAGGAACCGAGCGGAGATGCTTGCTCAGGTCTGGCACGATCAGGTCCGCGAAGTCGACCACGCGGCGGCCAGCGCGTGACTTCGGCGGCCCGAACAACGGCACAGCGCCGGGCTTGTTGAGCTGGCGGGTTACCCGCACGGTACAGCCGTCCAGGTCGATGTTTTCCGGGCGCAGCGCGACCAGTTCACCCCAGCGGAGGCTGGAGAACGCGGCCAGCAGGATCAGTGCCCGGTAGCGCAGCCCGACCGCATCGGCCAGGGCGTAGACCTGTGCGACCGACAGGACCGGGCGCTCCGGAGAGTCCTCAGAACCGGCCCCCTTGATCCGGCAGGGGTTGCGCTTGATCAGCCCGTCATGAACGGCGGTGTTCATCACAGCGCGCAGGAGCCGGTACGCCTTAGCAGTGGCGACCGGGCCTGTACCTGAGCCAAGGCGGCCCCGCTGCGCGGGACCGCTGGCCCGGCGCCAGCGGCGGGCTCTGCGTTGAGGACGCGCCGCCCACCGCACGCCGGGCCACACCCGCCCGCAGACCACATGATCAGATCGACTGACCAGCACGCGCGGGTGATAACCACTCAGCCGTCTTCCTCGGCTCCGATTGTCCCGCTCGCAAGGGATTCGCTCCTGTGAGGAAGACGGGGAAGGACTGGCGGACGGGGGCGGGCGGCATTCCCGCAGATAAGCTCCCCGGGCTCTGCGGGCCGCTAGGTCGGGTGTGGATCTTCTGATGCTGGGCCAGCATCTCGACGAACTTCTGGATCCGGCGCGCCCGGGTTTCCGGCTTCTTGGCGTCCTGCACCCGGTAGAGGATCGAGTACCGGTTCTGGCTGTCGAGAGTCGCGAAAAACTCGGCTGCGGCGGGGCTGGCCGCCAGGGCCACCGCGAGGTCTTCGGGCACAGTGGCGGTCTTCGACCCAGCGTAGGCGGCATCCCAGCGACCGTCCGCCTTTGCGCGCTCGACCTCCGCCATCCCCGGCGCCCGCATCCGCCCCTGCTCGATAAGAGCGCTGGCTTTCTCCCGGTTGACCTTGGACCACTTGCTGCGCGGCGTGCGGGGGGTGAATCGCTGGAGCCAGCAGGAGTCGTCGAACTTGTCCTTCTGGCCGTCGATCCAGCCATAGGACAGTGCCACGTCGAGAGCCTGAGCGTAGTCAAGGCAGTCCGCGCCGCGGTCCTTCTTGCGGAGCTTCAGCCAGATCCCCCGACAGATGGAATGGTGCGCCGCGATCCACTCTTCAAAGGCCGCAGCCGACCCGAACTCGATGATCTCTTCCTCGCGAGCCACGTCGTCAGTGAATCACAAGATGCCCGTCGCGGGAGCGTGAGCCGGTACAGCTCGGACAGCGGACCACCGTGCCATGCACGTGCCACACACCAGGCGGAGTAGCGGTGAACCACGGTAACTCACGGCACTTGAAGCCCTGCCCTGCAGCCAACGGCACCTGCCTGGTCAGCCCGCATCAGGCTTCCCGACCTTCCAAGCTGGCTATGCGGGTTCGATTCGCGTCGCCAGCTCCGTGTGATGTCTCAAGACATCGAGGACACCGCGAACCCGCGTAAGGGTCGCGGTGTTTTCGTGCCCTTATCTCGCGCTCAACCAACTTGATGCCTTGCTGGCTTATTAGCTGACATTGGGCCCACTTGGCGGGTTCAAGCGGACATCGGTAATGTTCGCCAAGACCCAGCGCTCGCCGAGCGCGCGGGCGACGGCGATGCGGTGGCGCCCGTCGAGCACGTAGTACTGGCCGCCACATCGGTACAGGTCCACAGGGTCCGTTCCGCGGCCGGACAGGATTTCGGCGGCTATCCACTCAAAGCGCGCTCGCGATACCTCCGAGGTAGGCCGGAAATGACGGTCGAAGAACCTGGTGGGCTCGACCGTTCCGACGATCTGGTCGATCGGCACCAGCGCCTCGGCAGTCGGCCCCAGGCGGCCTACGCGCTCATACTCCAGCCGCCGCACGCCCGGCCCTAGCGCGCCCGTCAGGGTCATCACCTCACCCAGCACTGCCAAGCGGTTGCGGCTAGAGGGATGGCCGTGCAGCCACCCGGCCAGCTTGGCCCAGCTCGCCCGCCGCCGGGCGCGGTCAAAATCATCCCGGGCGTCTTGGTGAACCAACCCGGTGCGCCTGTGCTCCACAGTCCTCATGCGGGCCACCCCGCTCAGCTTGCCGTGCCGTGCCGTGCCAAGGTGATCATCGGCGCTCGACATACCGAAGGCTGAAGCGCGGCCGATATGACATTGACGCACAATCTGGCCCGCCGTAGATAGAGCCGAACTGCCCTTCGACTGCGGGACGTTCGTACCGACTACTGACAGGCGGGGTATGGCGGGGGCAAAAACCGGAGACATTGACCAGCACCAGGACGACAACGAAACCGGCAATGACCGGCATCGCAGGAGTTGAGTCTCGACCCGGAATCGACATGATAAGGAGAAGGTCTATGGTTCGATTCCGTAACGGGGCTCCCAGGTCAGCGGCCGGTTCCGACCACGGAACTGGCTGTGCGACCCGGCCCGCTCGGTCAGCACAACGTCCGCGCCTGCGTCGCGCAGTGCAAGGTCCCACCGGGTCGCGTCCTCGAGAAAGAACGGCTCCAGAGTGCCGGCGACGAGGTATGCGCGCGGAAGCGAATTCGGCATCACGGCAGGCGGCCGGTAGCCTCCGCCCGGCGACGCACAGAAGACCGCACCGTAGATGTCGGGATGGCGAAGCCCCACGGCGAGCGCGAGCTCTCCGCTCGCGGAGACACCAAACACTGCCGTGCGCTCGGCGGCAGCGCGACTCCGAAACGTGACTGCGCCCAGCAGCACGGCCGGACGCTGGAAACGGCCAGCCGCAGCGACCTCGGGCCACCAAGCCAACATCACGAAAAGTCGCGATTAGATGGATTCGGGTCGGCCGACTGTTTGACCTTCAAGGACCCCTGGGAACCGTCACCTTGTAACGGTTCCAGAATTTCCTTGCACGACCTGAAAATCCCTGGCAAGGTCACAGGTTCTTTGATCGTCACGCTAAAGGCGGCGAAGCTGCCGCAAGTGACGCACGGGCGTGGCCGCACTCTTCCTCTTGGCCGTCGGTTCCATCTGCACCAAAGCTTCCCCAGACCGTTATTACGGTAGCAGGAGCGTTGGCGCCAGATGCAGCCATTGACCTGGCGTGAACGCGTGCCTACGCTGTGAGTAGTCGCGAGGATGGGAAACATGATGGCTTCCTATGTTGCCGAGATCAGCCGTGACCGTCCTGGCTGTGTCTTGTTCCTGCTCGACCAATCACAGTCCATGAGTGGACCGTTTGCTGGAGATACCAAGACGAGCAAGGCAGTGGCGCTTGCCGACGCCATCAACAAGCTTTTGATGAGCCTCGTACTGCGCTGCACGCAAAACGTCAATGAAGGGCCGCGTAATTACTTCGACATTGGTGTCATGGGCTACGGCGATAGCTGGGGACGCGATCCTGGGTCGTGTCTTGGGGGAGCCCTGAAGGGACGCGACCTGGTCTCAGTTAAAGATCTCGCGGACAACTACGTTCGAGTGGAGGAACGGACGCGGATGGTTTCTGACAGGGCTGGTGGCCTAGTCGAAACCAAGGTAAAATTTCCAGTTTGGTTCGATCCGGTTGCGGAGGATGGGACTCCCATGCGGGAAGCCATAGAACTGGCACGCAGTATTCTCCGTTTGTGGATAGTGGGACACAGGCAATCCTACCCGCCGATCGTAATAAACATTACTGATGGAGAGCCTAACGATGATCCTACCGAAGCGGCCAGAAAGCTGACGGCTCTCGAGACGGAGGACGGGAACGTTCTGCTCTATAACCTTCATCTTTCTGAGCTTGCGGCTTCTCCGCTGCTTTTTCCCGCGACCTCTGCAGGGCTTCCCGATGAGTTCGCACGGATGTTGTTTCAAATGTCGTCTCCGGTGCCGCCTCAGATTCAGAAGGAGCTCAGACTAGAAGGTTACTCCATCGAACCGGGCGCGAAAGGCTTCGTATTCAATTCTGATGCTGTCGCCCTGATCCAGTTTCTCGACATCGGCACCCGCCTCGTTCTTGAGAGTGGTCTGGGGGAACGTGGACCAAAGTGAAGTTGCACATCGGGGTTCTGCACCTGCCCAAGGCAGGGGCAACCGCTGCAGAGTATGAGGATTCGTTCGACTATTCGGCTGGATCCGGTATCGCTGCGGTATCCGATGGCGCGAGCAACAACTTCGAGTCACGACGTTGGGCCAATCTTCTCGTTCACGCATTTGTTCACCGCCCACCGACGGACTTTACACCGCCCAAGGTGCTCGACTGGGTGGACACGGTCGCTGCCGAATGGTCTGAATCGATACCGTGGCAAGACCTTACGGTCTTCGAGGAGGCGAAGGCCGCATTGGGTTCTGCGGCTACCCTCGTCGGTCTCAAGTTTGGGTCCTCGTCACTACGGAGATCCGAAGGCGCATGGCGATGCCTCGCCATCGGTGATTCCTGCCTCTTTCAAATAACCCGGGGACAGCTCGTCAAAAGCCTGCCAATGGCAAAGTCCGCTGATTTCGATATACACCCTGCGCTACTTTCGACCAGGCCAGAGAATAGCAAGCTGATTGCAGACCGCCTCATAATTGAGCGGGGCCGGTGGCGAACTGGAGATATGTTTTATCTTCTAACGGACGCGATAGCTGCCTGGTTTCTGCGGGAGTTCGAGCTGGGAGGCTCTCCGTGGGTGACTCTGGCGTCACTTGACCAGCAATCATTCGCGTCATTTGTGGACGACAAAAGAGCGCGAAAGTTGATGCGCAATGATGACGTGACAGTTATTACTGTCAGCGTCCGGACACGGTCTGGCGCTCACCGGCGGCAGCCATGAGCGCCCTTACCGAATCTCCTCGGCGTTCTTCCTTCCACCGGGCATCCTTGGAGTCGCTCCACGGGATGGGCCGGACCGCCTCAAAGGGATGCCGATGCCTCTAACCCCTGGCTGGCCCAGCGACATTCAATATCTAGAGGCGATTCAGGCACCGCAGGTTTGCTTTAAAGACCCACGGCTGAAAGCCGCAACGATCCGCCAGGATGTCAAGGGAATGCCGGAGGCAGCTACCGGCAGGTCAGCGATCGTGTTCCGCGCTGATGTAGGCACCGAGGACGTTGCGCTTCGCTGCTTCACGCGTGAAGCAGCGAAGCAGCGCGAGCGTTATCGGGTGCTTCATGCGCACCTGGCTGGTTCCATACCGACTTATATGGTTGACTTCACGTACCGAGATCGCGAGATCCTGGTGGCAGGAGAGCTGTATCCAGTCGTTCAGATGGGCTGGGCCGAGGGGCGCCCTCTTCATTTGTGGGTTGAGCAGCATCTTGGGGATCCGCGTCACCTTGAGCGGTTTGCCGCTCTATGGCTGGAGGCCGTCACGGACCTTCAGAATCGCGGGATGGCGCACGGCGACTTGTCTACTGACAACTGCCTGGCAACTGAGGATGCTCTCACACTGATTGATTACGATGGCTGCTTTATCCGTGCCCTGAAGAAGGCAGATCCAGGGGAAGAGGGAAACCTGAACTTCCAGCATCCCCGTCGCATGGGCTACTACGCGCTTGACATGGACGCTTTCCCTGCCCTGGTCATCTATCTGTCGCTGCTGGCTCTCGCCGTCGACAACTCGCTCTGGCGATTCCATAACGGCAGCAGCAACCTGATCTTCACCGCTGGGGATTACCGGTCACCACGTGAAACTCCGCTATGGAGGGCACTTGACAGAATCCCCAATCGGCAGATCGCACCGCTTTTGACTGCCTTGGCGGATATGTGTAATGCGCCTGTTAACGACCTTCCACCTCTCAGTGAGGTGACAGCAGGCAGTTCGGTTCGCTTGCGGCGGCGGACTTGGCAGGTACCAAAGACCGTGATAGGAGTCCAAGGTCAAAAGGGCCGCGAACGGTGGCGTCGGGCACTAACTTGGCTGACCGCAATCTTCAGCCGACCACGGCGGAAACGCGCAGCATTCCTTATTTCGGGCGTAGGAGTAATTCTCATCATTTTGATAATCTGGCTTACAAGTGGCGGTAGCCCGCGAACCATTAACTTGGTCGCGTTCAGCTCGGACAGTACCACCACCCTGGGCAACGTCGATGCGGGCGGCATCTACCTGTGGAATATCCCGGCGAAGAACCTGATCGCCACCCTGGCTGACCCCAGTAAACAGGCCGTAACCTCGGTCGCGTTCAGTCCGAACGGCGAGACCTTTGCCGCCGCCGATGCGGGCGGCGGCATCTACCTGTGGAACATCGAGTCCAAGGACCTGATCGCCACCCTGGCTGACCCCAGCAAACGGGCCGTAACCTCGATCGCGTTCAGTCCGAACGGCAAGACCCTGGCCGCCGCCGATGCGGGCGTCAGTACCTACCTGTGGAACATCCCGGCGAAGAACCTGATCGGCATCGCTCCCGAGCCCAGCAAACAGGCCGTGACCTCGGTCGCGTTTAGCCCGAACGGCGAGACCCTGGCCACCGCCGATGCGGGCGGCAGTACCTACCTATGGAACCTCGCGACGAAGAACCTGATCGCCACCCTGGCCGACCCCAGCAAACAGGCCGTAACCTCGGTCGCGTTCAGCCCGAACGGCAAGACCTTCGCCGCCGCCGATGCGGGCGGCGGCACCTATCTGTGGAACATCGCGGCCACGGACGTGATCTACGTCCTGGCCGACCCCAGGAAGCAGGCCGTAACCTCGGTCGCGTTCAGCCCGAACGGCAAGACCCTGGCCGCCGCCGATGCGGGCGGCGGCACCTACCTATGGAACATCCCAGCCAAGCTGCAGTCGCCATCCTGACCGGCTAAGAACGGCCTAGACGACGGCGGGCGTAGGCGATGTTGACGACCGCGATGACGACCCAGATCAGCACAACAAGGACTACCTGGGCGGTGCTGATCGAGCTGGTACTTGACATCACGGATGCATGGAAGGGGCCCAGGACGACTGTCGCCTTGGGTACGGTGCCGGTGCTGGACAAGGAATGCAGCGTCACTGCCGTGGCGCCGATACCGAGCCCGACCGAGCCCAGGCCCATGGCGACGTTTGCCCACGCGCTGCGGGTGGGCTCGATGCCACGCTGCGCCAGTCGGGTGTCTACCTGCTTGTCGATCTCCGAGCTGATCCTTTCGATCAGCCCCTCGGCCAGGGCACCTTCGTACTCATGACCCAGTTCGCTATGCGCGGCCGCCGTGGCAGCGACGTCCTCATGTGCCTGCACATCCATACTCCAAGGTAAGTCGCAACCGGTGGTCGAAGTAAGTGGTGCAGGGGCAAATTGCAGCAACCGTATTGCTCTCAGCAGGCCTCATAGGCCCGTGACCTGCTCCAACGACACAGCCTCCTAGGGCCTATGAGGCGTGTCAGATGGACGTGGTCTGGATCGTCGTCCACAGTCCGTAGACAGCCAGGGCAGCGGAACCGGCCGTCAGCACCCAGGCGGGCACCATCCGGCCGCCGTGCCGGGCGACGAACCTCGGGTAGACGGCGAAGGTGACGAGCTGGCTGAGCCACAGCGCGAACAGCGAGGGCGTCAGCAGGCTGTCGTAGATCCGGTCAGGGTTGATGAGCAGCACCGGCGCGGCGGCGACCATAACCGCGCCGATGCCGATGACGACGCGCCGCAGCGGCCATGAGGTGACCGTGGCGGTCAGCCGGCTCAGCGCGAGGTACTCCACCAGCATGACCCCGGCCACGCTGACCGCTACGCCGATTCCCACGGCGACGGCGAAGCCATGCCCGACGAACCGCTCCGCCACGGCCATCCCGGGGATCGGGGCGTGCATCAGCGCCGGGTCGGCGGCCAGCGGCGCGACGGCGGCGATGATGACGACGACGGTCGCGAGGTAGGCGCCGAGCACGCCGCGCCGCGTGGTGCGGAACGCCCGGCGCAGGTCGCCGCCCAGCTCGCCGCCCATGAAGAACGGCAAGCTGCCGCAGATGTACAGCAGCGCAGTCTGCCCGCTCGCGATGGCCAGCGACCCGGTCGGCGCGGATCCTGCGAAGCTCCCGACCGGCGTCGTGAGGTTCGCTACTGTCGTGCCCGCCAGCGCCGCCGCGAGGGCCAGCTGCCCGGCCGCCAGCAGCCCGATGACCAGCAGCGCCGTGCGGCGGCCGGCGATCATCACGCCGGCCAGTACGACCGGGATGACGATCTCAAGCGGGGTCTGGTACCGCTGCTCGCCGGGCAGCACCGCGGGCAGTGTGTCGTAGACGATCTGCGCGGTGGTGTACATGATGTACAGCAGGTAGCTCAGCGCCCACAGGCCGGCCTGGACCAAGGCGACCCTGTGGCCAGCCGCAGCCTCGGTGAATGAGTACAACCCGCCGGAGCTGCTCACGTGCCGGGCGTAACCGAGCCAGATCGCCAGCGGGAAGCCGAACGCCACGGCCGCCGCGACCATCGCCAGCCCGGCCGAGGAGGACGCGCCGGCGGCGATGGACGGCGCGTAGAGCGCCGCGAGGGCTAGCGGCCCGCCCAGCGAAGCGACCGCAACGCCGGTGAAGCCCCACTGGCCGACCGGCCTGGCCGGCCCGAGGGGAGGTGCCGTTACTCCCCCCTCGGGCCGGGTCTGACCGGTTCCGCTGCCCCTCACCCGGCTCAGGAACGCTGCCATCGCAGTGTCGTGTATCGCCGGGTCAGGACCAGCCGCCGCCCGCACTCGACGACGTGGGAGTCGCGGCCGGCGCCGGCGAGGTCCCGGACCCGCTCTTGGTGAAAGAGGTCACGGCGGCGGTGACGTCGCTACCGGACGGGGAAACCAGCCACCACTTCGCCCCGAACCCGTCGTTGCCCTGCCCGCTAGCCATCCCCGGGCCGGAATCGCCGGAGAAGAAGTACAGCGGGTGCCCGTCGTAGGTCACCTGCTTGGTGCCGTCCGATCGGGTGATCGTGCTCAGGTCGCTGGACTTTGCTCCGCCGGACGCGGTCGCCGTCCCGGTGGTCGTCACCGGCGGCCAGGTGCCCGCGCACGCCCCTGTGCACGCGGACATGCCGCTGCCGTCTTTGCTCCACAGGTACACCGCGTGACCCGAGCTAGTGGTCAAGAACGTGCCCGCCGACGATGAGACGGTTGTGATGACCGTAGAACCCGAACCGCCGCTGGCGGCGGCGCTCGAGGACGGCGCCCCGGCCGGCGAGCTGCCGCCCGCCGCTCCGGTACTGCTGCTTCCGGTGCTGCACGCCGCCACCAGCAGCGCCACGCCAAAAGCGCTGCCCGCTCCGGCGGCCAGCCGGGCTCGCGCCGACATCCGCTTCGCCATGAAGTTCCGCATTGCGTTCGTCTCTCCTCTTAGCGCGGCCCGACAGCGCCAGGTTGCGCCTTCAAGTAACTGTTACTACAGCTACGTAGTGGAACTCCCTGCGGGATTGGATGCCGCGCGCCGAGGACGTGTGATTCAGGCCACGCCGCCTAGGGGCCGGCGGACCGAGGCGTGGACTAGGCGGCTTGCCGCGGCCTGATGTCTCGGGCGAAGCTAGGTGCAGCCGGACATTGGCGACCGTGCTGTTGGGAGGCGTGGTAGTGGGGGCTGACGGCGCAGGCGACGGTGCAACCGCAGGGGTGTCACAGCCAGCAGCACGGCGCAATTTCTGGGGCTGGGGCCTGGAAGGTGAAGGGCTGGCGGCCAGTGAAGTCGAGCAGCTCGGGGCCATCTTCGCCGACCGCCTCGGGCTCACTGACCTGCGGCTGCAGGAACCGCCTCGGTTGGAGGAGCTGGAACTGCGCGCGCCACGGGTGGCGCCGCCGGCGTCGCTTGAGGCGGTGTTCAGCACCGGCCCGTACGACCGGGCCGCGCATACGTACGGCCGGTCGTTCCGCGATCTGGTGCGTGCCTTCCGCCGGGATTACGCGCACGCGCCCGATCTGGTGGCATTCCCTCGCGACGAGGGCGAGCTGGTGTCGGTGCTCGATTGGTGCGGCGATGCCGAGGTCGCGGCGATCCCGTTTGGCGGCGGCTCCAGCGTGGTCGGCGGCGTGGAGCCCGACGTAGGCGACGGCTACCGCGGAGCGGTCAGCGTCGATCTCCGCAATCTTGACGGGGTGCTGGAGGTCGACAGAACCTCGCTGGCCGCGCGGATCGCGGCCGGCACGCTCGGTCCGGCGCTGGAAGCCCAGCTGAAGCCGCACGGGCTCACGTTGCGGCATTTCCCGCAGTCATTCGAGTGGTCGACGCTGGGCGGCTGGATCGCGACGCGCTCAGGCGGGCACTTCGCGACGCTGCACACCCATATCGATGAGTTCGTCGAGGCCGTTCGCGTCGTGACGCCGCGCGGTGTCCTCCAGACCAGGCGGCTGCCGGCCTCTGGTGCCGGGCCGTCGCCGGAGCGGCTGTTCTGCGGCTCAGAAGGCACGCTCGGCGTGATCACCGAGGCCTGGATGCGCGTGCAACGACGTCCGAGGTTCCGTGCGGGCGCTTCGGTTTCTTTCTCCGACTTCCGCGATGGGGTGCAGGCGGTCAGGGAAATCGCCCAGTCCGGGCTTAATCCGGCTAATTGCCGCCTGCTCGGCCACGAGGAGGCACTGATGTCGGGCAGCGGCGACGGGTCGCATTCCATCCTGGTGCTTGGCTTCGAGTCCGCGGATCACGAGCTAGACCCGTGGCTCGCCAGGGCGCTGGAGATCTGCGGAAGTCATCGCGGCGAGGTGCACGGCGCAGGAAGCGACCCGGCCGCGACCTGGCGGGCGGCGTTCCTGCGCGGCGGGTACCTGCGGGATGGCTTGGTCCAGCTCGGCCTGATCAGCGAGACCTTCGAGACCGCCGTTACCTGGGACCACTTCTGGGAGTTCCACGAGGGGGTGCTGACGGCCACGAGGCAGGCGGTGCGCGAGGTCTGCGGCGGTGGCGTGGTCTCGTGCCGTTTCGCCTACGCGTATCCGGACGGCCCGGCACCGTACTACTCGGTCTACGCGCCTGGCCGCCCCGGCCAGGAACTTCGGCAGTGGGACGAGATCAAGGTCGCAGCCGCGGAGGCGATCGCCGCGCTCGGCGGCACGATCACGCATCACCACGCCGTCGGCCGCGACCACCGCCGGTGGTACCTGCGCGAGGTGCCGGGGTTGTTCGCCGACGCGCTCCGCGGCGTCAAGGCCGAACTCGACCCGTCCGGCATCATGAACCCGGGAGTCTTGCTTGAGCCAGGAGCAGTGACCCGCGGCAGCGAAGGAGGACGGCGATGAGCAAGGTGTACCGCAGCGAGCTCAACCCGGTCGATTTCCTGTCCCGGGCGGCGTACATCTACCCGGAGAAGACCGCGGTCGTGGACGGCGGGCGGCGGTATTCCTACCGGGAGCTGGCGCAGCGGTCGTGGCGGCTGGCTAACGCGCTGCGATCGGCCGGGCTCCGCAAGGGAGACCGGGTCGCCACCCTGCTGTTCAACTCGGCGCCGATGCTGGAGGCACATTTCGGCGTGCCCGCGGCGGGCGGGGTCCTTGTCGCGGTCAATAACCGGCTGGCCAGCGCGGAGGTCGGCTACATCCTGCGGCACAGCGGCGCGCGGTACCTGCTACTGGACACCGCGCTCGAGGCGCTGGCCGCGCCCGCGGACCTGACCGGGGTGACGGTGATCCGCTACGCGAGCACGGGCACAGCCGCGGCGGATCCGGCGGATCCGTATGAGGAGTTCCTCGCCGCCGCCTCGCCGGAGATGCCGGCCAGCTGGCTGGAGCACGAGGAAGAGACGATCTCGATCAACTACACCTCCGGCACGACGGGCCGGCCCAAGGGCGTGCAGTACACCTACCGCGGCGCGTACCTGAACGCGCTGAGCGAGGTCATCGTGGGCGGCCTGAGCGCCGACTCGGTGTACCTGTGGACGCTGCCGATGTTCCACTGCAACGGCTGGTGCTTCCCGTGGGCCGTCACCGCGGTGGCGGCGCGCCACGTGACCATGCGGGCGGTGGATCCCGGCCTGGTGTGGGAGCTGATCGACGGTGAGGGCGTGACGCACTACAACGGGGCGCCCACCGTTCAGCTGATGGTGCTGAACCATCCGCGGGCCCATCGACTGGACCGGCCGGTGACCGCGATGGTGGCGGCGGCGCCGCCCTCGCCGACGTTGTTCGCCCGGATGAGCGAGCTGAACTTCCGCGTCGTGCACGTGTACGGCCTGACCGAGACCTACGGCCCGGTCACCGTCTGCCCGGAGCAGGACGCCTGGCGTGAGCTCCCCATCGAGCAGCGCGCGAGGTACCTGGCGCGCCAGGGACAGGCCTATCCCACCTCTGACCTGGTCCGGGTCGTCGACGAGCAGATGAACGACGTGCCGCGGGACGGGACGACCATGGGCGAGGTGGTCATGCGCGGGAACAACGTCATGAGCGGCTACTTCGACGACGAGGCGGCCACAGGAAAGGCGTTCGCCGGCGGCTGGTTCCATTCCGGGGACCTCGCGGTGTGGCATCCCGACGGGAACATCGAGCTACGCGACCGCGGCAAGGACATCATCATCTCCGGCGGCGAGAACATCTCCAGCATCGAGGTCGAGCAGGCGATCTGCGCGCACCCCGCCGTACTGGAGTGCGCGGTCGTCGGGATTCCGCACCCGCACTGGGGCGAGCGGCCCAAAGCGTTCGTCACCCTCAACGAGGGCGCCGCGGCCACGCCAGAAGAGATCATCGCGTTCTGCCGCGACCGGCTGGCCCACT
>Ga0070712_100000545_pt1 | contig 21755 bp, 16 predicted proteins | sample LARL81metaG_FD_71396 | JGI IMG/M metagenome (GOLD analysis project Ga0070712, IMG submission 71396) | Corn, switchgrass and miscanthus rhizosphere microbial communities from Kellogg Biological Station, Michigan, USA - LAR L8-1 metaG | ecosystem: Host-associated > Plants > Roots > Rhizosphere ...
CGGGCGCCCGATGTCTTCCCGCGCGAGATGCTCCTCGAGCCGGTCTCCCGCCGGCCGACCACGCTGCCGCGGGAGACGATCGAGATCGCGATGACCCAGCCCGCCTCGCGGCATCCGGAAGCGCCGCGGATGGGCGCTGGCAGCGTCAGCGTCGTCGTCGTCACCTACAACGGCCTTCCGTTCACGCGCCTTTGCCTGGAGACCGTGCTCGCCCACGGCGGCGAGGTCGAGTTCGAGCTGGTCGTCGTCGACAACGGCTCCAAGGACGGCACGCCGGAGTACCTGACCCGGCTTTCGCGCTCCGACGCCCGCGTTCGCGTCCTCCTCAACGGTCGCAACACCGGCTTCGCGGTCGCCTGCAACCAGGGCCTCGGCCTCGCCGCCGGCGACCACCTCGTCCTCCTCAACAACGACACGATGGTGCCGCCGAACTGGTTGGCGCGGCTGGCCGCCCACCTGCGCAACCCCGAGGTTGGGCTGGTCGGCCCGGTCACCAACCGGATCGGCAACGAGGCCGAGGTCGAGACCGACTACCGCACCTGGGGCGGATACCTCGACTTCGCTGCGGCACGGGCCGAGCGGCACGAGGGCGACTGGCTGGAGCTGCGCTCGCCGGCGATGTTCTGCCTGGCGATGCGGCGACAGACCTACGTCCACCTCGGCGGCCTCGACGAGCGCTACGAGGTCGGCCTGCTCGAGGACGACGACTACGCCGACCGCGCCCGTGAGGCTGGCTACGAGCTGCGCTGCATCGAGGACCTCGTCGTCCACCACTTCGGCGAGGCCTCCTTCGGCCGGCTCGTCTCCGACGGCGAGTACAGCCGCATCCTCCGCGCCAACCAGGAGCGCTACGCGGAGAAGTGGGGACGCGACTGGCAGCCCTACGGGCGCCGGCCGAACCCCCGCTACGAGCGCGAGACCCAGCACCTGCGCGAAGCCGTCTGCTCCACCGTCCCCGAGGACGCGACCGTGCTGGTCGTCAGCCGCGGCGACGAGGCACTGCTGCAGCTCGACGGCCGCGTCGCCCAGCACTTCCCGCAATCCCAGGAAGGGGGCTGGGCGGGCCACCATCCGGCCGACAGCGAAGAGGCGATCGGCCACCTCGAGGCCCTGCGCGGCAGCGGCGCCCGCTACCTGGTCGTACCGCCGACCTACCGCTGGTGGCTGAGCTACTACGAGGGCCTGCGGGACCACCTCGAAGCTCACTACCAGTCGGTCCTCTCCGACGAGCGCTGCGGCGAGATCTACCTGCTCGAGGAGGCGCAGCCGTGAGTCGCGCCTCCGTCGTCGTCCCCGTTCACGGCAACGCGGCGCTGACCCGCCGCTGCCTCGAGCTGGTGCTCGCCGACCTGCCGCCCGACTGCGAGGTGGTCGTCGTCGACGACGCCTCCACCGACGAGACGCCAGCCATGCTGAGCGAGTTCGGCGAACGGATCCGGGTGCTGACGATGGCGGAGAACGCCGGCTTCTCCCGCGCCTGCAACGAGGGCGCGGCGGCCGCCGGCGGCGAGCTGGTCGTCTTCCTCAACAACGACACCGAGCCGCGGCCGGGATGGCTGTGGGCGCTGCTCGAATACGCCGAGCGCGAGCCGGGGGCGGACGTGGTCGGCGCCAGGCTCGTCTACCCGACCGGGACCGTCCAGCACGCCGGCGTCGTCTTCGGTCAGGACGGCTACCCCCACAACCTCTATGCGGGGCTGCCGGAGGACCACCCGGCCGTCAACCGCTCGCGCCGGCTGCAGGCGGTCACCGGCGCCTGCATGCTGGTCCGTCGCCCCGCCTTCGAGCGACTCGGCGGCTTCGACGAGGGCTACGAGAACTCGCTCGAGGACGTAGACCTCTGCCTGCGGGTCGGCGCCGCCGGCGGCGAGGTCCACTACTGCCACGAGGCGGTCGTCGTCCACCTCGAGTCCGTCTCCCGCGGCCGCCGCGATCGCTTCCAGCGCAGCGTCGACCTCTACCGGAGCCGCTGGCGGGACTCGGTCCGCCGCGACGACCTCTCCGTCTACGCCGAGGACGGCTTGGTCGAGGTCGAGTACCCGGCCTCCTACCCGCTGCGCTTCAGCATCTCCCCACAGCTCGCCGTCGTCGCGGACGGTCGCCGGGAGGAGACGGAGGAACTGCTCGAGTCCTACGCTCGTCGCGTCTCCGACCTGCTGGCCGAGGTGATGCGCTTGACCGCGCTCGCCGGCTCTCCGGGCGAGCCTGGCGACGGCAAGGACGCTGTGGCCAGGGGGACCGACCACCGTGCTCTGCTCGCCGAGGCCAGCCGCCTCGAAGCCGAGGCCCGCACGCTGCAGGAGCGTTTCGCGAAAGCCACGGCGGAGGAGGGCGCCGCGCCAGGCTTCACCGCCACCGACCAGCTCGGCTACCGGCGCCTCGTCGAGCGGATCAGGGCGGCTGTGCTCGACCTCGTCCCCGATGGGGCGCGGGTGCTGATCGTCAGCCGCGGCGACCGCGACCTGCTCGACCTCGGCGCTCTCGATGCCGGCCACTTCCCCCAGGATCCCGGCGGCCGCTACCTCGGCCACCATCCCCGCGACAGCGAGGACGCGATCCTCCAGCTCGAGGCGCTGCGGGAGGAGGGCGCCGATTACCTGGTCCTGCCGGCAACCTCGTCCTGGTGGCTCGAGCACTACGAGGAGCTGGCCGCCCGCCTCGCCGAGTGCTGCAAGGCGACCGAGCTCGGCTTCTGCACGATCTACCGCCTGGCGCCGTTGCGCGCGCCCGCGGTCCCGGAGAAGGTGCGATGAGCGAGAACCCCCGCCTCAGCCAGGGCGAGTACGCGGAGCTGGTCGGGCGGGTGCAGGCATCGGTCGCCGAGCACGTGCCGCCGGGCTCCTCGGTGCTGGTGGTCAGCAAGGGCGACGCTTCCCTGGTCCAGCTGCCGGGGGTGAGCGCTGCGCATTTCCCCCAGGACTCCAACGGCGGCTACGCCGGGCACCACCCGTACGACAGCGCCACTGCCACCGCCCAGCTCGAGGAGCTGCGCCGGCACGGGGCCGAATACCTCGTCCTGCCGGCGACCTCGCGCTGGTGGCTCGACTTCTACGGCGAATTCGCCACCCATTTGGCCAGCCACGGCGAGATCGTCGCCGACTTGCCCGACGCCTGCCTCATCTACGGGCTCGGGGGCAGCGTCCAGTCGCTGCCGGGCTCACCGCTGGCGGAGCGTCCGCACGCCAACGTCGACCAGGTCCGCGACTACCTCGAGAACCTGGTCGCCGAGGAGGCGTGGCTGGTCGTGCTGGAGGCCGACGGCGGCGTCGCCGAAAGGCTGGCGCCGCTGCGCGCGACCGGGCTGCGGGTGGACGAGCTCGCCGCCGGCGACCCCTCGACGAGCCTGCGCAGGTTCGCCCGCACAGGAGCCGAATTCTTGGTGGTGCCGCGCGCCGTCGACGAGTGGCTGCGCGACCACGACGAGGTCGCCGCCGAGATCGAAGAAAGCTGCCGGAAGATCGCGGACCAGCGTCACCTTTGTCGCGTCTACGAACTGAACGAGTTGGGAGAGGACTCTTACATGGGAGAAGAGGCATGAGCGATTTACGCGTCCTGTACGTGGCCCACAACCACCCGACGCTACACCCGGGCGGGGCGGAGGCCTACTCGCTGGAGCTCTACGAAGCGATGCGCGTGCAGCCCGGCGTCGAACCGGTGCTGCTGGCGCGGATCGGCAGCAACGTCGCCCGCCGCCGCGTCGCCCATCCCGGCACCCCGTTCAGCTCCGTCAACGACGACCCCAACCAGTACTTCGTCTTCACCGAGACCGACCACTTCGACTTCTTCACGCTCACCTCACGGGACAAGAGCCTCTACTCACGGCACCTGACCGACTTCCTGCTTGCTCAGCAGCCGGACGTCGTCCACCTCCAGCACACCCACTTCATCGGCGTCGACCTGCTGAGCCAGATCCGCCGCGTCCTCCCCGAGGCGGCGATCGTCTACACGCTGCACGAGTTCCTGCCGATCTGCAACCACCACGGCCAGATGGTGCGGACCTTCGCCGACGAGCTCTGCCCGGAAGCCTCGCCGCGGCGCTGCAACGAATGCTTCCCGGAGATCAGCCCGCAGTCGTTCTTCCTGCGCGAACGCTTCGTCAAGGGGCACTTCGCCAACGTCGACCGTTTCCTCGCCCCCAGCGCGCAGCTGATGGACAAGTACCTGCGCTGGGGGATCGGGGCGCAGCGGATCGAAGTGGAGGAGTACGGCCGGCTGATGCCGGACCGCCGCGCCGGCGACCCGGCCCAGGTGAAGTCGCCGACCAACATCGGCTTCTTCGGCCAGCTCAGCCACTTCAAGGGCGCCGAGGTGATGATGGAGGCGATGGCGATGGTCGACCCCGAGGTCGACGCTCACCTCTGGCTCAACGGCGCCAACCTGGAGCTGCAGACGCAGGAGTTCCAGGAGGAGTTCGCGCGCCTGCAGGAGGGCCTGCGCGGCCGCGTCACCTTCCGCGGGCCCTACGAACACTCGGAGCTGCCGAAGCTGATGGAAGACCTGCACTGGGCGCTGATCCCCTCGATCTGGTGGGAGAACTCGCCGCTGGTGATCCAGGAGGCCTTCTTCCACCGCCGGCCGATCATCTGCAGCGACATCGGCGGCATGGCGGAGAAAGTCCGCGACGGCTTCGACGGCCTCCACTTCCGCGGCGGCGACCCGGTCAGCCTGGCGCGGACGATCGAACGGGCGACGACGAACCCGCGGCTCTGGCGCTCGCTGCGGGAAGGGATCCGCGATCCCTACCCGATGGACGCGCACGTCTCGAAGCTGCTGGGCCTGTACGAAGAAACGATCGAGCAGCGGAAGGGGGTGGCCGTAAGTGTCTGAGGCTGTCAAAGAGAAGAACGGGACCGGGCGCCGCTCGCGCCGCGGCGAGTCGCAGACGGCGCGGCTCTCCGCCGAGGTCGAGTTGGCGGTCGCCGGCGGGGGCGCCGTCGAGCTGCGGCCGGCGAAGGGCGGGGAGGAACCCGCGGGCGGTCTCAAAGCCCTGCTGCGCGACGAGCTGGCGGCGCTCGACGCCGAGCGGCGCAACGAGATCTCGGCGGAGCTGGCCGCCTCGTCCCTCCTCGCCGAGCACCCTTCGCTCGAGCTGAGCGGGTCGCTCTACGAGATCCGCGAGGTGCTGCGCGAGCGCCTGCCGGCGTGCAGCGTGGATGCCCACCAGCCGGTGGGGCTCGCGGTGGAACAGATCCTCGCGATCGACGAGCGCTCCTTCTGGATCAGCGGCTGGATGCACGACGAGGACGGCGAGGGAGTGGTGACGGTGGTCTCGCCGGAGGGGGCGCGCGTCGAGGTGACGGCGAACGCCAACCGCTTCGAGCGCCCAGACGTAGTCCAGTTCTACTCCTCGCTGCGCGGGACGACAAAGAACCACGGCTTCACCGCCTTCTTCGAGCTGCCGGCCCCGAGCCTGCTGACCGACGGCTGGATCGCCGAGCTGCAGACGAGCGACGGGGTCGGGGTGGAGGTTCGCTGCGCGAGCGTGATCGTCGACCCGCTGGCAATCAGGGCGACGATCCTCGGTGAGCTCGGCAACCGGGGTCCGGTCGGGGGCGAGCTGGCCGCCGAGCACGGCCGCCACGCGCTCTCGCGGCTGCAGGAGCGGATCGTCGCCGAGTCCGAAGTCGACTCGGTTGACGTCTACGGCGAGCCGCCGAGCGCGCCGGCGGTCTCGATCGTCGTCCCGCTCTACAAGCGGCTCGACTTCATCGAGCACCAGTTCCTCCAGTTCTCGACCGATCCCGACTTCGCCGAGGCCGAGCTGGTCTATGTGCTCGACTCGGTCGAGCAGAAGGAGGAGCTGGCGGCGAAGGCGTGCGAACTGTTCGCCCTCTACGGACTGCCGTTCAAGGTGGTCAACCTCACCTCCGGAGCCGGGTTCGCGGGCGCCAACCGGCATGGGATCGAAACCTCGCGGGCGCCGCAGCTGCTGCTGCTGAACTCCGACGTCGTCCCCGATCGCCCTGGCTGGCTGACGACGATGCGCGAGTTCTACGCCTCGCAGGAGGGGATCGGGGCCCTGGGGCCGAAGCTCCTCTACGAGGACGACTCGCTGCAGCACGCCGGCCTCTACTTCCACCGAGCGCCGGGCGCCGAGCTGTGGGAGAACGCCCACTGCTTCAAGGGCCTGCACCGGGACTTCCCGGCCGCCAACGTCGCCCGCCCGGTCCCCGCCGTCACGGCCGCCTGCATGCTGATCGACCGCGACCGCTACGAGGAGGCCGGCGGCCTGCCGCTCCACTACGTGCAGGGCGACTACGAGGACTCCGAGCTCTGCCTCCGCCTCGCCAAGGCCGGCTACGAGAACTGGTACCTGCCGCAGGTCGAGCTCTACCACCTCGAGGGCCAGTCCTACGTCGCCGATACCCGCCGCGTCCCCAGCGAGTACAACATGTGGCTCCACAGCGAGATCTGGGGCGACCGGATCGAAGAGCTGATGGCGCAATTCGATCCATTCGACAAGGGGAGCTAATCCTTGAACAGCAGCGGCATTTCGCCCGACATCTCTAGCCGACTCGTGTGGATGCTGGGTTCTCCCCGAACCGGCAGCACGTGGTTGATGCAGCTCTTCGCTGAGATTCCGGAGATCTCGGTGATCGACGAGAGCTACATCCCTTTGCACCTGGTACCCATCGACCACGCCCTACCTGATGGTGAGTACTTCAGTCAGGGGCCGAGGGCGGACGACCCGCACTACTTCTTTGCGCAGCGCTACCTGCCGGAGGCGTTTGCCGAACTGCGAGCATTTTTCATGCGTGGGCTGCTGCGCCAGCTCGAGGAACTCGGCCAGAACACCGATCCCCGCTGGATCGTAATTAAGGAGCCGAATGGATCACATGCCTCCGACTCTCTAATGCAGCTCTTCCCGGAGTCGCGGCTGCTCTTCCTGGTTCGCGACGGCAGAGACGTGATCGACTCGCTGATCGACGCGATGCTGTCGAAGGATTCGTGGTGGCAGCAGAGCCAGGGATCCGACGAGCCTCGGATCGTCAGCGAGCGGATGGCGTTCATCAACCACCACGCGAAGCTTTGGTTGCAACGGACGCAGTCAACGCAGCGGGCCTTCGAGGCGCTGCCCGAAGAGCAGCGTCATCGGGTCGGATACGAGGATCTCCTCGGAGACACCCCGACCGAATTCGGCGCGATGCTCGATTGGCTGGGAATGGAGGTCCCGCCCGAGCAATTGAGCGCGGCGGTGGAGAAACGTTCATTCAAGGCGATTCCCGACTCCCAGAAAGGCCCCGGCAAACGAGCGCGCAGCGCCACCCCCGGCCAGTGGAAGGAGCGCCTGCGACCCGGCGAGATCGAGCTCGTCGAACAGGTCATGGGCGCAAAGCTGCGCGAGCTTGGTTATGGGGTCGAGGGGGCCGCGCAGGTTCAGTCGGGGTGAAGACACCGTTGCCGGTTGCGGCCGCGATCGCTCAGCGGCCTGGCTATGGAGGTCATGCCTGGGCTTTCACGCAGTTCGCCTTGGGGTTCCGGGAGCTTGGATACGAACCGATTCTGATCGACCGCCTCTCCGGAGAGATGACGACTCGCAAGGCAGAGGTCGGGTGGTTCAGCGAGGTAGCGTCCTTTGCCGGTCTCAGCGATCAGTGCGCCCTCCTGCTCGACGACGATGCCACGCTCGGACTCAGCAGGGACCGCCTTCGCAAGCTGATCGCGGAGGCCCCGTTCGTTCTCAACATCATGGGCTTTCTCGACGATCCTGATCTGTGCGAGGCGGCAACGATGCTGGTCTTCCTCGATGTCGACCCCGGTTTCACCCAGATTTGGCAGGACCGAGGCGAAGCCGATCTCCTCGGTGGCCACGATCGATTCGTCACGGTGGGAACGAACATCGGCTCTTCTGCTTGTTCGGTCCCAACATGTGGGCGAAGCTGGATCACGATTCGCCCCCCGGTCGCCCTCTCGCGGTGGCCGGCCTCACCCGCCAGCTCGAACAGCTTCCGCAGCGTCGCCACTTGGCGCGGGCCCTATGACCCGATCTGGGAGCACGACAGGAAGCTCGGGCTCCGGGTTCACGAGTTCCGCAAGTTCATCGACCTGCCGCGGCGTATCGACGCTCCCTTCGAGCTCGCGCTTGATATCGACGGGGCGGACGAGGGCGACGTACGCCGATTACGCGAACATGGCTGGTCTTTGCTCGACCCGAGGGCTGTGGCTGGGACCATGTCCACCTACGCGGATTTCGTGCGTGGGTCCGGAGCCGAGATCTCTATCGCAAAGAACATCTACGTCGACACGAGGAGCGGCTGGTTCAGCGACCGCAGTGCCTGCTTCCTCGCGACCGGCAGGCCCGTCCTGGCACAGGACACGGGCTGGAGCGCTGAGCTGCGCTCGGACGGCCTGCTTCCCTTTTCGACTATCGATGAGGCGGTCGACGGCGCTCGGCAGATCCAAGAGGACCTTCCCGCCAGAGGGGAAGCGGCACGTGCATTGGCAGAGGACGTATTCGATTCGCGAGTGGTGTTGGCGGGAATGCTCGCCGAACTCGACGCCGGTTGAGAGGCAATGACTCAGAAACTCAACTGGGGATGCGGCGACCATCTGGGTGCGGGATGGATCAACTCCGATGTGAAGGACAGTGGCGGAGCTGACCTGATCGCCGACATTAGGCAGGGTTTGCCTTTGAAAGACGCTTGCATCGACTATGCAGTCAGCGTTCATGCTCTTCCTGAGCTGTCGATCCCTGAGATCGAAAAGGCCTTGGCGGAGCTGCTCCGGGTCCTCAAGCCTGGAGGGGTGCTGCGCCTTGCATTGCCAGATCTGCGACTGAGCGTCGCTGCCTACGCGGAGGGAAACGAAGATTTTTTCAAGATCGAGCCCGATGCGGCTCAGACGGCAGACGGTCGCTTCATCCGGCACATCCTCTGGTACGGATACACCCGGACCCTCTTCACTCCGGAATTCACTCACGAATTGCTGGAGCGCGCCGGTTTCGTCGGGGTTCGCACCTGTGACTTCGGCTCGACTCGAAGTCCGTATCCGGAGATCGTGGAGCTCGACAACAGGCGGGACGAGAGCTTCTTCGTCGAGGGCTTACGAGGTGAAGACGGCCGCTCCGCTTCCGCATACAATGCCGGCGTGGTTCAGCCGTCGCCGATCACCGTTTCCGAGATTGTCCATCTCACGCCGAACGACGATGTCCGAGGCCATTTTCGAATCGAGCAGTCAGGCTCCACGCTCGAGCTGGTCGGTTGGGCTCTGGCCGATGACGCCGCAGTCGATCAGGTCAGCGTCGTCACCGGCGGCACTGTCGTGGCGAGGGCGCCGGCGGTGCTGGAGCGGCCCGATATCGGTCAGACCTTTCCCGGAGTGGAGGGGGCCGACACCTGTGGCTTCAAGATGACTCTGGAACCCTTGGGGGAGGGGACCAGCAACCTGCTGATCCAAGCTGAGCTTCGAGACGGGAAAGCTGTGCCATTGGGGGAACTGCAGGTTCAGACGGCCCGCCGAAAGCGGAAGGGACTCTTCGGATTCAGCAGGTGACGGAAGCAGCGCCGCCCGCAGTGGCTGTTGTGATCCCGTGCTTCAACCAGGCGCACTACCTCGCCGAGGCGATCGAGAGCGTCTGGGTCCAAACCCAACCCCCGGCCGAGCTGGTCGTCGTCGACGATGGCTCCGAAGACAACTCCTACGAAGTCGCCGGACGCTTCGAGACCGTGAAGCGGTTACGCCAACGGAACCGGGGAGTCGCCGCGGCGCGCAACGCCGGCTGGAGGGAGACGAGCGCCGAGTACCTGGTCTTCCTCGACGCCGACGACCGGCTGCTGCCGGAGGCGCTGGAGGTGGGGGCCACCGCGCTGGAGCGACGTCCCCAGATTGCCTTCGTCTCCGGTTTCTCCCGCGACATCGACGGCGCCGGCCGGGTGATCAAAGGATTGCGGCAACCGCTGGTCAGCCAGGACCATTACCTGCGCCTACTCGAAGACTGCTTCATTTGGTCGGGCTCGTCGATCGTCTATCGGCGCTCCGCGTTGGAGGCCGTCGGCGGCTTCGACGAGGAGCTCTCCGCCGCCGACGACTACGAGCTGTACCTGCGCCTTGCCCGCCGTTTTCCGATCTTCTGCCACGAGGCCGTGGTGACCGAGTACCGGCGCCACGGCACCAACACCACCCGCGACCCCGCCATCGTCCTCGCCTCGCAGCTGAAGGTGCAGGGACGACAGCGGCGCGCCGTGCGCGGGCGGCCTGAGCGTGAGGCGCTGCGTCGGGGCCTGCGGAAAACCCGTCGCGAGCACGGCCGCGCCCTCGCCGAACAGATCGGCGAGGACTGGCGCCGCAACCGGCGTCGACAGGCCCTGCGAGGGCTGCGGACCCTGCTCCGGCGTGACCCGCGTGGGCTGATGCAGCTGCCGGTGACGGCATGACTGTGCCTCCCGAGCCCCTCGTCAGCGTCGTCCTGCGCACTTTCGGGCACGCGCCGTTCATCGCCCAGGCGATCGAGAGCGTGCTCGTGCAGCGTGCCGGGTTCCCCTTCGAGCTGGTGATCGGCGAGGACTGCTCGACCGACGGCACGCGGGAGATCGTCGAAGCCTACGGTCGTAAATGTCCCGAGATCGTCAGGCCGGTGCTGCCGGAGCGGAACGTCGGCCACGGGGAGATGCTGCGCCAGGCGCTGGCGGCGACGCGGGGGGAGCTGATCGCCTATCTCGATGGGGACGACTACTGGAGCTCGACCGGGAAGCTGGCGCGGCAGGTTGACTTCCTCCGGGCGAACCCCGACTGCCACGACTGCTTTCACGACGTCAGCCTCGTCTACGACGAAGCCGGCGTGCCCTCGGGGACGATCTCGCCGCGCTTCGCCGAGGAGCACTTCGGGATCGACCAAATCGTCATGGAGTGCTTCGTGCCGGCACCGGCGATGATGTTCCGCCGCAGCGTCTTCGAAGAGCTGGAGCCCGCGGCGTTCGACTCTGCCTGGCTCGACTGGATCATCCACGTCGAGGCCGCCAAGCACGGACCGCTCGGCTACATGCCCGAGGTGATGGCCTGCTACCGCGTTCACCGCGGCGGCATGTTCTCCGCCCTCGACCGCGTCAGCCAGCTCGAGGAGGACGCCTTCTTCTACGCCCGGCTACTGCCGCAGCTGCCCGAACAGCGCGAGCTGATCGAGCGCTGCCTCGCCCACCGCAAGGCGCAACTGGCGATCGAGGGGCTCGGCGTCACCTTCGACGCCTGTGTCGTCCTTGCCGACCCGCGCCGCGAGTTCCGCCCCTACTTCAACGGCCGCCACGCGCGGGCGCTGCCGCGGCGCGAGGGCCGCGAGGTGACCGAGCTGCAGGCGATCCGCGAAGCGGCGACGACCCTGCCGCCCGCGGTCGAGGACTACGGGACCGGGATCCCGCGGGCCGCCGACGGGACCGGCGGCTGCCTCCTGGTTATTCCCCGGCCGGCCGCTGGGTGGCTGGAGCGGCACCCGGACCTGATCGACTACCTGGGCAGGAACGGGCGCGTGGTCTGGGACGACGACTGGGTCACCGTCCACCAGTTGGAGCCGCTCGCGAGCGACGGCGACGACCAGCGGGAACGGGCTTCGCGGCGCGTCGGGGTGAAGCCGCTGCGCGGGACCGCCGAGCTGCCGGCCGCCTTCTTCGACGCGCCCTCCGACGGGGCGCTGGTGCCGGCTCACGCGGTTCTGATCACCGGCTGGCTGGCTGCCGAAGGGGTACCGGCGGAGGCGGTCGAGTTCGAGCACGGTGGCGAATTGGTCTGGCGAGCACCGGTGACCCGGGTGCGTCCCGACGTCGCCAGGCTCTTCCCGCAGGCGCGGGCGGAGACCCCCGGCTTCCAGACCACCCTCAACGTCTGCGATCTGGAGCCCGGCGCGCTGGTGCACGCGGTCGGGGCCTTCGCCGACGGTAGCCGCGTCCCGATCGGCGAGCTCCGCTTCGACACTCCTGGGGCGGCGTCCAGGGAAGCCGGATGAGCGGGAGCCCGAGGGCGAGCGTCTTCGTCCTCACCCACGACCACGTCGAGTGGATCGGGCAGGCGCTCGACAGCGCTCTCGCCCAGGAGGCCACGTTCGAGTACGAGCTGCTGGTCGCCGACGACTTCTCCACCGACGGCACCCGCGAACGGGTGCTCGAGTACGCCGCGCGTCATCCCGACCGCATCCGCACCTTCCTCCCCGACCGCAACCTCGGCGTCGCCGGGATCTGGCTCCAGGCTGCCCGCCAGTGCCGCGGCGAGTACGTGGCGATCCTCGAGGGGGACGACTACTGGACCTCGCCGCACAAGCTGGCCAGGCAGGTCGAGCTGCTCGACCGCAACCCCGGCTGGGCGACCTGCTTCCACCGCGCCACCCTCTTTTTCGACGACGGCAGCCGCCCCTCGCGCCCGGCGACCCCCGCCTTCGCCAAGGAGGTCTTCGACCTCGACGACATCCTCCGCAGCTGTTTCATCCCCTTTCTCACCGTCACCTTCCGCCGCGACGTCCTGACGAGCGTCCCCGACTGGCTCTTCGAGTACCGCTGGTTCGACTGGCTCTTCCACATCTGGTGCGCGCAGCGGGGACCGATCGGGTTCCTTGACGAGGACATGGCCTCCTATCGGGTCCACGGCGCCGGCAACTGGTCGGCCCGCAGCCGCCTCGACCAGCTCGAAGAGGACCTCGCCGTCTACGACCGCCTGCGGCGCGAGCTGCCCGAGAAGGCCGAGCTGATCGACCGCTGCGCCGAGAACCGCCGTTGCCAGCTCGCCGTCGAGGAGGCCGGCGTGGCGGCGAGGACGCCGGTCGTGCTGGTCGAGCCCGGTGGCGGGGTGGAGCAGGCGGCCGAGGTCTACTTCAACGGGCGCCCAGCGCTCTCGGTCCCGAGCACGGCTTCGGCTCCTGTGAGCGGCATCGTGAAACTCCCCGCCGCGGAGTCGGGGGAGGGGGAGCTGCACTACCCCGTGCCTGGCGTCCAGCCCCGGCCGGCCCGTCCCGGCTCCTGCGCGCTGGTGGTGCCAGACTCGGTCGACCTTGCCAGGTCGCCCGCGATCGCCGCCCTCGTGGCCGGGAAAGATCCTCTCTGGAGTGACGATTGCTGCCTAATCTGGGAACTCGATGTAGATTCCCCCGCCTCGGATCGGCGAGAGAAAGCGGCGGGAGAGATGGGCGCGCTGGTTGAAATCGGGGAGGTATCGCTGGTCGGTCCGAGACCGAGCGAGCTGCTTGGCTGCCACCTGGACGAACCGCGGGCCGGCGCTGTCCTCGACGCTAAGGCCGTCGACCTGATCGGCTGGGCGATCGGGTCCGAGCGCGAGGCGGTCGCGGTCGAGTTCTCCTACCAGGGCAATCCCTTCTGGCGGGCCAGCCTGCGGGCGGAGCGCCCCGACCTCGCCGAGGCCTTTCCCGACCGCCGCGAGGCGGGGCGGGCAGGCTTCCGCACCACCCTCAACCTGCTGGGGACCGGGGCCGAGTTCGAGGTCGAGGTGGCGGCCGTGCTCAAGGGCCAGCAGCGGGTCCCATTCGGGAGGATCCGGGGCCGGCACAAGTGGCGCCGCGACCGCTCTCCGGCCTTCGCCGAGCTGGTCTCGGTGATCATCCCCTGCTACCAGCAGGCACAGTTCCTCGGGGAGGCGATCGAGAGCGTCCTCGCCCAGACCTACCCGCACCTGGAGGTCGTCGTCATCGACGACGGCTCGACCGACAACGTCGGTGCGATCGCCTCGCGCTACCCCGGGGTGCGCTGCGTGCGCGAACCGAACTCGGGGGCGGCGGCGGCGCGCAACGCCGGCATTCGGAACAGCAACGGGGACTTCCTGATCTTCCTCGACGCCGACGACCGGCTGCTGCCCCAGGGCGTGCAGGCGGGCGTGCAGACGCTGGAAGCGCGGCAGGAGTGCCCGGCCGCGATCGGGACCTACCGGCGAACCACCTTCGACAACCGGCCCCTGGATACGCACGAGCAGCCGACGGTGAACGAGCGCCAGTACGAGCAGATGATGGAAGACAACTGGGCTGGGTTTCCGGCGCGGGCGATCTACCGGCGCTCGCTGTTCGAGCACGTGCGCGGGTTCGACACCGCAATCGACGGCACCGCCGACTTCGAGCTCAACCTCGCGGTTGCCCGCGAGTTCCCGATCGCCAGCCACAAGACGATGGTCGCCGAGCACCGCGACCACGCCAGCAACATGAGCGACGACGCCGCGAAGATGCTGAGGGAGACGCTGGTCGCGATGCGGAAGCAGCGTCCGCACGTCAAGGGGGATCCCGAGCGCAAGCGCGCCTACCGCCAGGGGATTCGCAACTGGAAGCGGTACTGGGGCGACCTGCTGACGGCGCAGATCCGACGGGCGATGCGCGAACGACGGTTTGGCGAGACGCTGCGGGGGGCCGCGAGACTGGCGCGCTACCGGCCGGGGGCGCTGCCGCGGCTGCTCGGACGCGACCGCACCGCGGCAGCCTGAGCCGACCGTGGCCGTCGCGATCGTCGCCGGGGCGCTCGCCAACAAGCCGGGGAGCGGCGGCGAGGCCTGGGTGCGTCTCTCCTGGGTGCTGGGGCTGCGGCGTCTGGGGTGGGACGTCTGGTTCGCCGAGCGTTTGGCGTCGGCCGAGCCGGGGGCGATTGCCTACTTCGAGTCGGTGGTCGAGGAATTCGGGCTGGGGGAGAGGGCGGCGCTACTGGGCGCCGAGGGCGAGTCCCTGGTCGGTCCCGACGAAACGCAGCTCACCGACCTCGCCGCGGGCGCGGAAGTGCTCTTCGACATCAGCGGCCATCTAGGTCCGGGGCCGTTGCTCGCGTCGGCGCGGCGTCGCATCTACGTCGACCTCGACCCGGGCTTCACCCAGGCCTGGCACGCTGATCCCAGCATCGAGTTCAGCGTCGACGGCTACCACCACTACTTCACCGTCGGCCAGGACATCGGCCAGCCGGCCTGCCCGGTGCCGACGGCCGGGATCGAGTGGGTCCCGACCCTGCCGCCGGTCCTGCTCGACGAGTGGCCTGCGGTGCCTGCGCCGGCGGGGCCGCTGCGTTTCACCAGCGTGGGCACCTGGCGCAGCCCTTACGGGACCCCGATGATCGATGGGCGCGCGATGAGCCTCAAGCACCACCAGTTCCGCCGCTTCGCCGAGCTGCCCGAACGGGTCAAGGGGGTCGAGCTGGAGCTGGCGCTCGACATCCACCCCGGCGACGCCGCCGACCTCGAACTGCTGCGCGAGCATGGCTGGAAGATCGTCGACCCCCGCGAGGTCGCCGCCACCCCCGACGCCTTCCGCGACTACGTCTGCCGTTCCGGAGCCGAGTTCTCGGTCGCCCAGGGCGTCTACGTCGAAGCGAGCACGGGCTGGTTCAGCGACCGCACCGCCGCTTACCTGGCCAGCGGCTGCCCCGCCGTCGTGCAGGACACCGGTGGCGGGGCGACTTTGTCAACCGATGGTTTGCAAACTCGCCCCGCGGTGGTGACCTTCGACGATCTCGACCCGGCGGTCGCCGGCATCGAGGCCGTGCGGGACGACTACGAGGCGCACGCCGCCACCGCTCGTGGTTTCGCCGAGCGGCACCTCGATTCCGACCGCGTCCTCTCCCGGGTCCTGGAGATCGCGCTGGGGGTGCTGGTCCTGGCGCTGGTGCCCCTGCTGGCGCAGGGGCCGGCGCGGGCTGCAGCGTCCCCACCGCAGGTGCGGGTGATGGGCAAGCCGCAGGTCGTCTTCGACTGGAGCAGGTCCGCCTGCGAGGAGATGAACTACCCCGACCTGCCGACCCGCGCCTTCCGCGACTACCAGGGCCAGACCCAGCTGCTGATCTCCCACTTCGACAACTTCCGCCTCGTCGGCCCCTCGCTCGACCGTCTCGCCGTCGATTGCGAACCGGTGATGCTCTCCAAGCGCAGCGCCCGCCCGCGGGACTTCGCCGACCGCCAGTGGATCGGCTCGGTCTTCACCCGCGATGGCAGGACCGTTTGGGCACTAGTCCACGATGAGTACCAGGGCAACCGCCACCGCGGGCGCTGTCCCAGCGGCCGCTACATGCGCTGCTGGTACAACGCCGTCACCCTCGCCCGCTCCAAAGATGGCGGTCGCACCTTCCAGCCGGCGCGGAAGCCGCCGCGAAACCTGGTTGCCGGTCCCTCGTTCCGCTATCGACCGGGAATCGGCCCGCGAGGCGTCTTTGCTCCCAGCAACATCGTCGCTGGTCCCGGCGGAGCGCACTACGCCCTGGTCCGGGTTCGCGACCTGGCCGGCCAGCGCGGCGTCTGCGTAATCCGCAGCCGTCGGGTCTCGGTACCGGGCAGCTGGCGCGCCTGGAACGGCTCCGGCTTTGCCGCTCGCTTCCGCGATCCTTACCGTTCTCAGTCGCGACGACGGGAGCCGTGCAGGGTGGTCGATCCGGGCCAGATTGCCGAGATGACCGAAAGCCTCACCTTCAACCGCACCCTCGGCCGCTACCTGCTAATCGGGCTGGCCCCGCCGGGTCCGCTCAGCGTCGGTCCGAAGGTGCGCGGGATCTACTACTCGACCTCGGCCGACCTCATGCATTGGTCAGCTCGAACCCTGGTCGCTCCGGCGCTCACCAAGCAGGACTACCGCTGCGGCGGCCGGAGCCCGATCGCCTACCCCTCGGTCGTCGACCCCGGCAGCGACTCCCGGACCTACGCGACCAGCGGCGCCCGACCCTTCCTCTATTTCACCCGCTTCAACTATCGAAACTGCCGGCAGACGCCGGACCGCGACCTGCTCCGGGTCCGGTTGGCGGTGACTCCCTAGATATTGGTCCGATGGCGGAACCTCTGAAGATCCTGCTTGCCGGCATGGTCGCTGGCGACCCGCGCCAGGGCGGGGCGAGCTGGGCGGTGCTGCAGTACTTCGCCGGGCTGGAGGAGCTGGGCCACGAGGTGATGCTGGTGGAGCCGGTGGCGATCGATGCCCTGGATCCGGCCGGGGAGGTGGTGGGCTACTTCGAGTCGCTGCCGTTGATCGAGGAGCGAGCCGCCCTGCTCGGTCGGGAGAGCGAGCGCACCGTCGGGGTCCCCTATCCGGAGCTGGTGGAGTTCGCGCACGGCGCCGACCTCTTGCTCAACGTCTCCGGGATGCTGCGCGACGAGCGGCTGCTTGGGCCGATCCCGGCGCGGGCCTTCCTCGACCTCGACCCCGGCTTCAACCAGGTCTGGGAGGCGACCGGGGCAGGGATGGGGTTCGACCTGCACACCCACTTCGCCACGGTCGGCGTCCGCGTCGGCGCCGAGGATTGTCCGATTCCGACTCTCGGACGCAACTGGATCCCGACCCTGCCGCCGGTTGCCCTGGCGCACTGGCCCGTGGTCGATGACGCCCCCCCGCGTGACGCCTTCACCAGCGTCGGGCACTGGCGCAGCTATGGGTCGATCGAGCACGAAGGGGTCGCATACGGCCAGCGCGCCCACGCGCTGCGACCGCTGTTCGAGCTGCCACGCCGCACCGCGTCGCGGTTCGAGCTGGCGCTGGGGATTCATCCCGACGAGGTGAACGATCTGCGGGCGCTGCGCGAGAACGGCTGGGGCCTGCTTGACCCCGACGAGGTGGCCGGCACCCCCGGCGATTACGCCGACTTCGTCCGTGGCTCCAAGGCGGAGTTCTGCGTCGCCAAGAGCGGCTACGTCAACTCGCGCAGCGGCTGGTTCAGCGATCGCAGCGCTTGCTACCTGGCGTCCGGGCGGCCGGTGGTCGCGGAGGACACCGGCTTCGACCGCTCGCTGCCGGTGGGCGAAGGGCTGCTTAAGTTCGCCGGCGTGGAGGAGGCGGCGGCGATGGTCGAAGAGGTCGAGGCCAACCCAGGTCGCCACGGTCGCGCCGCCCGCAGCCTGGCGGAGGAGCACCTGGACTCGCGCAAGGTCCTGCCGCGACTGCTGGAGCGGCTGGCGTGAGCGAGCCGATCCCCTTCAACCGCCCGTTCGTCTCCGGCGGCGAGCTCGCCTACCTGGAGCAGGCGATCGCCGCGCGCAATCTCGCCGGTGGCGGCGAGTTCACGCGGCGCTGTCAGAAGTGGCTGCGGGAGAGGACCGGGGCGTCGCAGGCGCTGCTCTCGCACTCGGCGACGGGGGCGCTGGAGGCGGCGATGATGCTGGCGGAGCTGGGGCCGGGGGACGAGGCGGTGATGCCTTCGTTCGGGTATCCGACGATGGCGACGGCGGCGGTGCGGCAGGGGGCGACGCCGGTCTTCGTCGAGATCGACCCGACGACGCTGAACGTCGACCCCGAGCGGGTGGCGGCGGCGGTGGGGGAGCGGACGAAGGCGATCGTCGCGGTCCATTACGGCGGCATCGCCTGCGAGATGGGGAGGCTGGGGGAGGTCGCTTCGGCGAACGGTCTGCGGGTGATCGAGGACGCCGCCCATTGCCTGCTCGCCGCGCAGGATGGCCAAGCGCTGGGCTCGATCGGCGACCTCGGCGCGATCAGCTTCCACGAGACCAAGAACGTCACCTGCGGCGAGGGCGGGGTGCTGCTGGTCAACGACCCGGCCCTGGCCGAGCGGGCGCAGGTGATCTGGGACAAGGGCACCAACCGCTCGCAGTTCCTGCGCGGCGAGGTCGACCGCTATACCTGGGTCGACGTCGGTTCCTCCTTCGGGGCGAGCGAGCTTACCGCCGCCTTCCTCCTCGCCCAGCTCGAGGCGGCCGAGGAGGTGACGGCGCGGCGACGAGGGATCTGGGACCGCTACCACGCCGCCTTCGAGGAGCTCGAGCACGAGGGTCGGGCGCAGCGGCCGGCGACGCCGGCCGGCAGCCTTCACAACGGTCACGTCTACTACCTTGTCCTGCCGAGCGAGGCGATCCGCGCCGCCTTCATCGCGCGCCTGCGCGCACAGGGGGTCGCCACCGTCTTCCACTTCGTCCCCCTTCACAGCTCGCCCGCCGGCGAGCGCTTCGGTCGCGCCGAGGGGTCGCTTGCCCACACCGAAGAGATGGCAGGACGGTTGGTGCGGCTGCCGCTCTTCGCCGAGCTCGCCGACGCCGAGGTCGAGCGGGTGATCGAGGCCGCCCGCGCCGCCGTCCTCGAGTTGACCTGAGCGTGAGCGCGCCGAGCGACCCCGAGCTGCGCGCCGGCCTGGAGCGGGCGCTGGCGGGCGTCGGCCTCGAGCTGAGTGGAGAGATCGAGCGTCGCCCCTCGGCCTACCGGACCAGCTTCCCGATCGAGGAGCTGCGGGTCGACTTGGTCGGGAGGGGGGAGGCGAGGCTCGGCTTCAAGCAGCTCGACTGGGACCGGCTCGAGCCCGGCGCCCAGCTCGCCAAGCCCCGCTTCCTCCACGACCCCGAGCGGGAGCCGGAGGTCTACCGGCTGCTGCTGCCACAGGGGCCCTCCGGTCCCCCCGAGTTCCTCGGTTCGGTCCTGGAGGACGGCCGGCGCTGGCTCTTCGTCGAGTGGGTCGAGGGACGCGAGCTGTTCCAGGTGGGGGAGAGGGAGCTCTGGGAAGAGGCGGCGCGCTGGCTGGCGCGGTTCCACGTCGCGATGGCGCCTGGGAGCGATCGGCATCTCGAGGCGCGGCTGCTCGACCACGACGCCGCCTTCTACCGCCGCTGGATCGAGCGGGCGCGCGAGTTCGCCGCCGACCCGAAGCCGATCGAGTGGCTCGCCGCCCGCCACGAGCAGGTGATCGAGGCCCTGCTCAACCAGCCCCTCACCGTGCTCCACGGCGAGTTCTACGCTTCCAACGTGCTCGTCGCATCCGACTTCGGACACAGCCCGCTGGGCCAAGAATCGGCTGCGCGTGTCGCGCCGGTCGACTGGGAGCTGGCGGCTATCGGATCCGGGCTCAGCGATCTCGCGGCGCTGGTCAGCGGCTGGCCGCAGCGCGACCGCGAGGCAATCGCCGGCGCCTATGCCGCCGAACCCCGCGTCCCCGAGTTCAGCCGCCGCGACCTCGACCTCGCCCGTCTCCAGGTGGCGATCCAGTGGCTCGGCTGGGCGCCGCGGCAGTGGGAGCCGCCGGAGGGGCAGCGGCACGACTGGCTCGGAGAGGCGGTCGCGCTGGCGGAGGAGCTGGAATTGTGAGCGAGGAGCGCTTCCTCGTCGTCAACGCCGACGACCTCGGCCTCTCCGAGGCCGTCAACGGGGGCATCTTTCGCGCCCACGCCGAGGGGGTCGTCACCAGCGCCAGCCTGATGGTCCGCCAGGGTGCCGCTCCGGCCGCCGCTGAGGCCTCGGCGATGCATCCCGACCTCGCGATCGGCCTCCACATCGACCTCGGCGAGTGGATCTACGAGCGCGGCGAATGGATTCAGGCCTACCTGCACTGCGACATCGAGGACCGCGACGCCGTCGAGGCCGAGTGCCGAGCCCAGCTCGAGCGCTTCCGTGCCCTGCTCGGCCGCGACCCGACCCACGTCGACTCCCACCAACATGTGCACGAATCCGAGCCGGTCGCCGGCGTCGCCGAGGCGCTCACCGCCGAGCTCGGCGTCCCCCTCCGCAACCGCGCGATCCACTATGAGGGCGGCTTCTACGGCCAGAGCGGCAAGGGGGATGCCTTCCCCGAGGGCATCTCGCCCGAGCGCCTGGCCGCGCTGATCCAAGAGCTGCCCCCGGGCTGGACCGAGATCGGCTGCCACCCGGCCGCCGGTCCCGTCCCCACCTCCTCCTACGACGCCGAGCGCCAGGTCGAGCTGCGCACCCTTTGCGATCCGGCGATCCGCGAGGCGCTCAATGTGACAAACGTCAAGCTGTGCTCGTTCGCACAGGTGAATCGCCCTTAGCGCCGTACCTTCGGGGCATGATCCGTTCCGCCCCACCCGCGCCGTTCAAGACGGCACTGCTGACCTTCCTCGTCGCCGGCGTCGTCGCCCTGCTCGTCGCCTCCCACGGCCTCGGCTGATCCGCTCCCGCTGAGCGCCGCTCGCTCAGCCGGGCAGCAGGTGCTCGATCTCGAAGCCGTGCTGCCGCCGCAGGCGCTCGGCGATCAGCGAGCGGTGGCAGGCCTCGGGGTCGCGCTCGACGCAGAGCAGGGCCGCCGAAGCATCGCCGATCCAGCGCACGACCGGCTCCAGGTCCACCCGGTCGAGGACCTCCTCGGTGTAGCGCTCGACGTAGGCCGGCGCGAGGACGGTGCGGCTGCGCTTGCCCTCACCGCGCCGCTCGTCCTCCGCGTACTGGAGCTGCCGCATCTCAGTGGTCGGTGCCAGCTCCTTGAGGTGGGAGTATCCGATCCCGGCCCCCTCCAGGGCGGCCTGGAGGCGCTGGGCGTTGGCCCAGGCGTATTCGCTGCCGCGGACGCCGCGCCGTTGCCGCACGTCGAGCAGGAGCTCGACTTCGGCCTCGGCGAGGGAACGCAGGAACGCGGCTTGGTCGAAGCCATAGACGCCGATCGTCCTCAGGGTCTTCATCGGCCGGGCTCCCCGTCGCCGAGGACCATCCCGCAGTACCCCGCGGCGATCTCGCCTGGCGAGAGACGGCCACCCGGCCGTACCCACTGCGGCGTGTAGTTGACCATCCCCAGCAGCGCCAGGACGGAGAGGCGGCGGTCGGCGAAGGTCATCGAGCCGTCGCTCTCGCCGCGGGCGAGGACGTCGTCGAGGGTCTTCTCGAAGGCCTTGCGCTGGGAGCGGACGCGGCGCCAGCGCGGCTCGCGCTCGATCGCCTGGCGCTCCTGGGTGAAGACGAGCATGTGGTGGCGGTGCTCGACGACGTGGGCGACCCAGGCGCCGACCAGGTGGCGCAGCTGCTCGACCGGCGGCGCCTCGGCGGCGACGATCTCGCGCGCCCGGACCAGCAGCGGTTCCAGCAGCTCGTCGCAAATCGCGATCAGGAGGTCGTCCTTGCCCTCGATGTAGTGGTAGAGGCCGCCGGCGGCGAG
>Ga0070712_100000546_pt1 | contig 21742 bp, 20 predicted proteins | sample LARL81metaG_FD_71396 | JGI IMG/M metagenome (GOLD analysis project Ga0070712, IMG submission 71396) | Corn, switchgrass and miscanthus rhizosphere microbial communities from Kellogg Biological Station, Michigan, USA - LAR L8-1 metaG | ecosystem: Host-associated > Plants > Roots > Rhizosphere ...
CATGGTCACTGTGCCCCAATACATACTTAGTGTCCGTAGTCGCTAGGATTTCATCCATGCAGTTCCTGTTGGGTACAGCTGCTGGTCTTTCGAACTCCTCTGTGTTCCCTGTGTCCCCTGTAGTGAAAGGTTTTACGATCCCCCTCCATCGTCCCGGAACTACTTCCCCGACCCCTTAGCCTTCGTCATCTCCCCCGGCTCATCATCCCAATCAAACGACAGCGACCGTGCCGTAGTCTCGATCGGCTCCATCTCCGGAATCTCCTCCGCCACCGATGCTCCTAACTCCGCAAACTTCCGCGCCGACACGAGCACCCGATTCTCCAGCGATCCCACCGCCTGGTTGTACGCTTCCACCGCCCGGTCCAGATTCGTTCCTACGCCTGTAATATGCGAAGCCAGCTTCCGCAGTCGTTCGTGCAATTCTTTCCCCAGCGCGCTGATCTCCTGCGCATTGCGCGCCAGCTTCTCCTGATTCCATCCGTAATTAATAGCTTTGAGCAGCGCGATCAGCGTCGTCGGCGATGCCGGAATCACACGGCTGAGCACTCCATGCTCGATCAATCCGGTATCCTGCTCCAGCGCCGCACTGAAGAATGTCTCCCCGGGCAAAAACATCACCACAAATTCCGGAGTCGAATCAAACTGCTCCCAATACTTCTTGCTGCTCAAAGTGTTGATATGCTCGCGCACTTGCCGCGCATGATTCGCCAGGCACGTACGCCGAACTTCTTCGTCTGCCGTTTCGAATGCGTCCAGAAAGGCCTGCAACGGAGTCTTTGCATCGACTACTACATGCTTTCCCCCGGGCAACTTCACGATCAGGTCCGGACGCAGCCGCCCGCTCTCGCCGAAAATAGTCTCCTGCTCCGCGAAGTCGCAATACGAAAGCATCCCGGCGATTTCCACCACGCGCCGCAACTGGATCTCCCCCCACCGCCCGCGCACGTTCGGAGTGCGCAGCGCGCGCACCAGATTTCCCGTCTCCGATTGCAGTTCTTTCTGCGTCGTGATCAGCGATTGCACCTGCGCTTTCAAATCGCCGTAAGCTTCGCCGCGCGCGACTTCCATCTGCTGAATCTGGGCGTCTACTTTGCTCAGCGACTCGCGCACCGGCGCCACCAGGTCGGCAACTGCCTTGTGCCGCGCATCCAGATCCCCTTTCGCCTCGCTCTGAAATCTCTTCAGGCTTTCCTGCGCAATTTGCAGAAAAGAAAGGTTGTTGCTTTTCAAAGCATCAGCCGCCAGCGCCTTGAACGCATTCTGTAAGTCCTCGCCGGCCTTGGTCAGCAATTCGATCTTTTCGTTGCTGGTCTTTCGTTCCAGTTCCAGCGCCGACTCCAGCCGTCCCCGACCCTCCAGCAGCTTCCTCTGATCCTCCAAAAGCCGCGCCAGATCGGCCTTCCCAGCCGCTAATTCCTTTTCCATCAACGACAAACGCGCCTGCAATCCCGCCGTCCGCGAACGCATCGCGAGCCATGCAAGCACAGCTCCAAACAACAGGCCAATGACCCCACTGATCCCTAGTCCCATAGACACAGGTAACTTCTTTCCGCCCGCCTCCAACCACTAGCCTAGCACTAGCAACAAAGTTTGAGCCTGAACGAACCTCATGCGGAAAGGCATGAGGGCACGATCCCTCCCAGGATCCAGTGGGCGGCAAACTGGATGTCGACGCATTCACGACCGTCGTTTGCGGTTGTCCTTGGAGCCGGGCTCCTGTGCCTGCTGGCCAGCATTCGGCCCGCCGCGCACAGCCAGACGGCGCATCAGGCGACCCTGAAGCCAGCCGCGGCTACCGCTCCCGACATCCCTTTTCACGAATACGAATTCCAGACCGAGCAGGACTTGCTTCAAATGGCGAACCAGGCGCGCCAGCAAGTCGGTGCGCCAAATCTCAAGCTTGATTCCGGATTGACGGCTGCCGCGCGCACTCACGCTCAGGCGATGCTCGAGGCGCGCCAACTCTCGCACCAGTTCGCCGGAGAACCGGCTCTTATTCGACGCCTCGCCGCCACCAGCACCTTGCAACTCGATCAGGCCGGTGAAAACGTTGCGCTCGACTATAGCGCTGCCGGCGGACACGAACATCTCATGCTTTCACCCCCGCATCGCGCCAACCTGCTCAACCCGACCTACAACGTAGTCGGGTTGGGTGTGGTCCGCAGTGGAAACCGTCTTTACATTGTTCAGGACTTTGGCCACGCCCTCCCCGCCTACTCCGACGAACAAGTGAAAGATCGGGTTGCGGCGGCCGTCAATCAAATGCGACACGATGCCGGCCGCCCGAAGCTGTCGCGTCATGACCTAATGAATGCCGATGTCTCCGCCTGTTCCATGGCCAAGGCCGACAAACTGGGAACCTCGAGCGTCCGCAAGCTGGCTAAGAATTCCACCGTTCTGACCTACACCAGCTTGCATCCCGAATCGCTCCCCGCCGAAGCCTCGCACGCGATCCGCAGCCCCAACCTGCACACCTTCTCCGTAGGCGCCTGCTACTCGCGCACCGAAACCTATCCCACAGGCGTCCACTGGATCGTTCTGATCCTGGACTAACTTCCCGCAATATATGAAGTGTCTCCCTGGACATTAGTGCGTCCCGTAGGGACGACGGAAAGTAGCCCGCCAGTTCACTGGCGGGTCCATGCGATAGAGAGAAGCCCGTGCCGTAGGCACGGCTGATCACGACGACTACACAGACTGCATTGCTCGAACCGTGGAAGGGGCACGAGCTCACTCGTGCCAATAGGTAGGTGAGTAATTGCGCTTTCGCGCCTGAGCTGAGCTTTCCCTTACTGCGCCAGCTCCGCAGCTTCCCGAACCAGATACCCCATCTTCGGATGACTCGGTTCCATGTGAGCGCGCAGCCCATACTCCGCCAGCCCTTCTGACGTCACCGGTCCTATGGAGGCGATTTTGATTTCCTTCAGCGCTGCGATCACCGCATCTCTCGATTTCATCGAATCCGCCACCTGAATCAAATGATGGATCTGCACCGCCGCAGTAAATAAGACAATATCGACTCGCCCCTCGAGCACCGCTTGAATCGCATTTTTCAGAGGCGCGACATCCTCCGGCAAAGCCCAGTCGTAAACATGAATCGGCATCACGTCCGCGCCGCGCTGCTTCAATCCCTCCAGCAACTCACGGCTCGGCACTCCATACTCCTGCACAGCCACGCAGCGTCCACGCAACGGAACTCCAGCTCCATCAAGCACCGCCAATATTTCACGCCACGTATTTGGTTCGGGAGCATTCCACGCGATCGGAATATTAAGTTCCTTCAACACCGCGACGGGCTTCGGTCCGCGCGCCAGCACCTGAACCTGCGATAGCGCCGCCAGAAACTTTTCCTTCGGACAGCACGCCTCGACGGCCCGCACCAGCGCCCGCGTCCCCACGCCCGTCAGAAAAATCACAAGATGAACTCTGCCCTCAAGCAGCGCAGCAACAAACCGCGGCACGTCCTCACTTTGGCTCGCCACGACTTCCCGCGTAGCCGGCGCCACGATCGCCTGCCCGCCGTAAGTCGCGATCAAAGTCGCAATCTCGTTCGCACGCCGGCTCTCGAACGACAACACCCTGCGCCCGCCAAAATCAGCCCGCACTTTTCCCGCCGCTGCAACATTGCTATCCATCAAAACAATGTAGCACTTCAGCGGAGCGATGGACCTCCTCCTAATCCATCACACACTGAGTTGCAGGCTCTTCTGACCGGAGAGATTTCACGATCGGCGAATACCGATTCCTAGTCAGCCGCGAAGCGGCGAAAGAATGCAGCCCACGGCGCAAGCCGTGGGTCAATAAGCGGGAAGAAGGCAAGCCCCGAAGGGGCGAAAGAACAAGCTCTTAGATTGACTCTCTGCGGATGAACCCGACTCTGTGATACACGGGAAGGGAAATCTCGTCTTTGGAAGGTTGAATCAACCTGCTCGCTTACTTCTTTGGCACCGAATAATGCGCCGCCACCAGCCGCCACTTCCCGGATTTCTTCATCCAGATATCGGTGAACCGGTCGCGATAGTCATACTCTTTCTGCGCGTCCACGCCTTTTTCGTGATAAACGCCGGTCACGACCGCGGTCTCGCCATGCATGCGAACCTTCATCTCCCCGATCTCCGCTAGTTCCACATGCGTCGACGAACTCGCGCTGTAACTCAGATATCCGGTCTTGCTGTACGTGCTTCCATCCTCAAACGTGATCACAAAGTCGTCGTCCAGCACCGCGGCAAACACATCCACCTGCCGTAGCTTGTAGCAATCCAGCATCTTCAATTCCAGGGCGCGAATCGCCGCTTCCCCAGATTCCTGCGCCCGCGCAGACACAGTAGCAACAACCGCCAGGCACAGCACCGCCATGAGACCTCTTTTACGCATATCCCACCGATTCTTCACATTCGGTTACCTGCCCACAAGGTTCCTTTGGTCACCACGATCCTGTGCTACGCTTGCCCGTGGATAGCTGTGCCATGGAAACATTCGATTCAAACCCCCCTCCCGATGCGGCATTCGCGGCGCCCTCGTCCCTCCGCATCGGCACCGCCGGATGGTCCTACAAAGACTGGGAGGGCATCTTCTACCCGCCCGGCATGCGCCAGCGCCGCGTCCATCCTCTCGAATACCTGGCCCGCTTCTTCGACACGGCAGAGATCAACACCTCTTTCTACGGACCTCTGAAGCCCGAGCTGGCCAAGCTCTGGTGCCGGCGCGTGGCTGCCGTCAATCCCCGATTCCTTTTCACCGCCAAGCTCTACCGCGCCTTCACGCATTCTCCGGTGGCGGTCGTCGGTCCGACTTCAGCCGCCACAATCCGCCCCACCGACGAGGACGAGATCAAGACTCGCGAAGGCCTCGACGCCCTCGCCTCCGAGGGCAAGCTCGGAGCCCTTCTCATCCAGTTCCCAATCTCTTTCAAGAACACGTCGCTCAACCGCGAATATCTCGAACGCCTCCTGCGCCAGTTCATCGAATATCCCCGCGTGGTCGAGGTCCGCGACTCCAGCTGGAATAATCCCGCAACGCTCGACGAGTTCGCCCGCCACAACGTCGCCTTCTGCAATATCGACCAGCCTGTCCTGGGGAAGTCTCTCGCGCCCACCGATCACGTGACCGCGCCCATCGCCTACGTCCGCCTCCACGGACGCAACTACGACCAGTGGTTCGACTCCGACAATCGCGACGACCGCTACAACTACCTATATAAGGAGAGTGAACTGGCAGACTGGAAGGACCGCATCGAGCGCGTAGCCCATCGCGCCGAGATGACGTACGTGATCACCAATAACCACTTCGAGAGCAAAGCCGCGGTAAACGCGATCGAGCTGAAGTCGATGCTCTCAGGCAAGCGCGTAAGCGCTCCGCCAACGCTGCTCCAAACCTATTCGGATCTCCGCCGCTACGCCGATCCCGCCGACGACACCGACAATCCCGATGCAAGCGGTCAGCTGTCGCTCTTGGCGTAATCGTTTAGCCGCGGACGCATTCGTCCGCGCATCCTTCAGACATGTAGGGACGGGCGCCTCGCCCGTCCCGAGTCGCAAAGCGACGAGTGCAATATCGTCAATCGTGGACGCACTCGCCACACCGCACACACCCGCATTGTGCGCTGCGCGCACAACCCCGGACGAGGCGTCCGGGGCTACACAACCCTACTTCTCCGCGTACTCAAACGAACGCACCACAACTTCCTGCTCCTTCTCGGGAGTCGCCTTAAAGCACCACAGATTTATTCCAACCGGCATCGTCACCTGCGGAATGTCGGCGTCTCCTGTGAACGATGCCGGCGGATACGTCTCCGTCTTGATCACATCCGACGTCTCCCCGATCGCCTTCGCCCCATTCATCAGCGTGAACACAATCCGCTCCCGCGACCACTCGATGCGCGCCGTAGTCAGCGTTCCGCCATCAACATAGAAGTTGTCTTCCCACGCCGACTTACCCTCAGGCCTGCGCTTTCCGGTTGCCGGATACACCGTGAAATCGGCATCGCATCCATGACACGTCTTGTTCCACTGCGAGAACTCGATATCGATCTCGTTCTCCGCGTCCGCTCCTTTCTTATGCACCGGCCCATAAGGAAACAGTCCCAGCACCGTAGTCGGATCCGTGCGGTACACATCGCCCTCGACAATCCACTGATAGGTCCCAAATCCCATCTCCTCGACGGTGAACACTTCAGCGGAGGTCCACTGCCCATCGCGTTTCGCAATGCGGAGATGCAGATATCCTTTCCCATCGATCGTGACATTCGCCGGATCTCCCTTCGCTACTCCAGCCATCCCGCCGCGCGTGACCTTCCACTCGCGTCCCGACCAGCGAATCGTCTGACCCTGCATGATTTGAGAAATCGAGAACAGAAGAGAGCAGAGAAGTACGCGAACGATTTGTGATTTCGCCATGATTGAGGTGAATTGTATTTCAGAAAACGGGACACTCAAAATTTCTAATTAGGCAAAAAGAAATCAGCACTGATAGGATGTCACGCCGGCTCGGGTTCCAACGGCTATGGGATTTGTCGAGCTTCTCCCGAGGAAAGACTCTGGCAGAATCCACCCACTCACACAGGAGAACAAGATGGCTTCGAAGTCCGTCTCAGGAGTTCTGATTCTCGCACTCAGTTTCGCTCTCTGCATACCCGTGCAAGCGCAGAGCTCCGGCAAGATTGTCAGCAACGGCACCATCGCAGGAGTCATAGTGGGCGTGGCCGCGGGAGTGGCTGTCATTGTCATCGTGGCCGTCCACTATTCAAAGAAGCGAACGGTGACGGGATGTATCAACTCCGCAGCCGACCGGATGACCGTCTCTGACGAAAAAGATAGGCAGGTCTACGAGCTGTCAGGCGACACGACCGGCATCAAGCCAGGTGATCGAATGACTCTGCAAGGCAAAAAGGCGAAATCGACCGGCTCCACCAAGCCTCCAACCTGGGAGGTTAAGAAGGTATCCGAAGACTTCGGTGTCTGCCGGCCCTAGCTGCCCAAGACGCTGGTCCACTCAAGCCAAAACACGGCTTGAATGGGCTACCCGGCGTGTCGCAGTGTTCCTGGAGGAACACAATGTCATGACGAGAAAGGCAATACGATTATGTCATGACAATTAAGCGCAAGAAAACAAGGATGCAAAAGGGAGGGCAGAGGTTCCTCAACCATTGAATGGCGGTTTACCGGTTAGATTCCGGTGATGCGTTGAGTTCTAACCTTCAAAATTGGGTTTGATGGTGTGGAACTCGCGGCCCGATTTTGAAGGGGATCAGGTGTCCCTACGGGACACCGTCCGGCGTCGGGGCGTCGTCCCGCCAGTAAACTGGCGGGCTACTCAACGGTCCCTCCAGGACCGGAAGTGGTGATTCTGCGCCCCTACCGTGGCTGGCCCCGTCGCAGACTCCACAGTCCGCGCGCCGAGAGGAGGAAGGTGAGACCCCCGAGGCCGCCCAGCGCCCAGAGTGTCCAGACGAAGAAGAAGCCGCCGGGGGACTTGGCGATCTCGGGGTAGTGCGCCCCCCGCATGTGCATGACGGGCATGGCTGCCGCGAACAACCCGACGAGCAGCATGATGACGTGCCCCAATCGCCGTTCGGAGAGCACCAGCGTCCCGTACAGCAACAACACGAGAACGGCCAACGCAGTGTTTGAGGACTCGGCCTTCGATATCCCACGGACGATGTCGTCCGTGACGTGAAGCGTCAGCAAGAGGATCGAGAGCAGAGACGCGATGGTTAACACCACGTTTTGTTTCATTGAATATTCTCCTGGCTAGATTTGTGTGTGCCTCTCCGTGAGGCACATGCCGCACTGGCGGTGTTCGCGAGGGAAGGCGGGCGGGTGGCCCACCCCTCTCAGTTTTCCTCTTCCTGAACTTAGAACGCAGGATGCAGAGTGCCCCGTCCTTGCAATTTTTGCAAGAGCCTGCCCGGAGCTTGTCGGAGGGGAGGGTATTCGTGCTGACGGTGGTGTGGGATTTTCTTGCCCTATGGAAGCGGTCGGTTGGAGTAACGACTTCGCTTTTGGCAGTTGAAGTGCCCGCCCTTCGCAAAGTGCGCGAAGAACGGGGCACCCACGATAGTGACGTTGGCGGCGAAGCAAGAAAGGCCGGGCCACCCGCGCCGCATGGAATCTACTCCAATTTAATGCCTCACCTCACACTTGGAGCAACGAAGCGCTCTACCTCGCCGGCAAGGGAAATTCCCGGATCGACGTTAACGTAATGTAGCTTGTTTCCTGACTGCGCCACTAAAAACTGTGCGTGGATATCCGCTTGACCAGGGAACGAGATCGTCTCGGTCCCCGTGCAATCCGGGTTCACGGTACTAGCTACCAGACCCTGTGCGCCAGCCTGTGGGCACGTTCCCGTTCACGCCGGACGAATCGAGGACGGTGAGATTTCCGAAGCCGTCATAGGTCGTTTTGGTGACGCCAGTGAGAACCAGGCTAGTGCCATCAGGAAGGAAAATTCGGCCCTGCAGGGATTGGACCCAGGCGCCTTTAATCGTCCGGTTAGTGCAGCCGCTGGCATGGGCCGCCAAGGTTGACGATGCAGCCAGCGCGAGAATGAGCAGTAATAGCGAGGTGCGGGACTTCATTGATGCCTCCAGAGAATTTGTGTTGTTGAGTTCAAGCCTTGAACTCTCTCGACTGGAGGTTTGATCCCCCGTGGGGCTGCACAATCGCATGGGTCGCAGATCCGCACAATGGACGGCGGGTGAATCGAGGTGAATTGAAGGTGAACTGTCACAACTCTCATGGAATGCGATAGTTGGCGATGCATAAAATCTTTGAATGGCACTGTTTCGGCGGAAAATAAGTACACTTTCAACACTTAGTAGGGGGCGAGTTGGCTACACACGGGTCTCTTCGGTGGTCGGCTGTTCGCTTTGACTTGTTCCCTGTAGATCTCAGCAGCGGTGAACTGTTCCGCTCTGGCGTGCGTGTGCCAATTCAGGACCAGCCACTCCAGTTGCTGCGGCTGCTTTTGGAGGCGGAAGGAAGAGTTGTCACCCGCGAGCAATTACGCGTTGCCCTCTGGGCGCAAGACACATTTGTGGACTTTGAGCATGCGGTTAACACTGCGGTGAAAAAACTGCGGCAGGCACTCCAAGACTCCGCCGAACATCCCAAGTTTGTGGAAACTCTCCCCAGGGTTGGCTACCGCTTTATCACCACCGTGGAATGGGTATCCAACGTCCGGGATAACAATCCGCTACCACGCATTGTGGCAATCGCGCCGCCGGGACCTGTGGCGGTCACGCAAAAACTTCCGCCAAGAAAAGAGACGCTTAGCGGCGACATAGAGCAAGCTGACACCCTGCTACCGCACGATGCGGTAGCTCCGGAAACGCAGCGTAAACCGTCGCATTCGCCGCCGGGTGCTGCGTTACTCAATCGTGCTGGCTGGCATACTGCTGCTAGCCGGCCTGGTGTTCAGGGCAGTTATCCGAACTCCGGGTGCGCCCAGGGTCGTGCGTTTCACGCAGCTGACAAATGACGGGCAGGAAAAAAGCGGCGCACTGACTACCGACGGTTCGCGAATCTATTTCAATGAGACCCTGAGCGACCAACGCCCCATCATCGTTCAAGTTCCGGTCACAGGTGGAGAGACCGTTCCCCTTTCGGTGCCGCTCAAGCAGCCTCGAACGCTCGATCTGTCGAGAGATGGAACCGAGCTTCTGATTGCGAATGACGATGGATTCGAGACTTCCTCGCTTTGGGTCGAGTCGGTTGTGGGAGGATCGCCCCGCCGCATCGGCACGGTCACCATCGCGGATGCGAAGTTCGGCGCGGACGGAAAGACCATAATCTACGGCAGCGAACATGACGTGTTCTCGGTGAATCGGGACGGTTCCTCTGGCCGGAAACTCCTTACCGCCAACAGTGTTCCCTTCGACTTTCGATTTTCCCCTGATGGACGGAGCTTCCGATTCAGCGAGTTTGATTACCGTTCCGACTCTATGACAATCATGGAGGCCTCCGCGGATGGGACAGGACTCCACAAGGTCCTGGACGCATGTTGCGGCAGCTGGACCCCAGACGGACGGTTCTTCATTTTCCAGAACAGAATCGATAGCAGGCTCGATTTTTGGGCGTTGCGCGAATCTAGACCCTTCCCTTGGCGGAAGGCCGGAGATAAGCCAATCCAGTTGACCGCCGTCCGCTGAACTTTCAGAATCCTTTACTGAGCCCAGATGGCAAGAAAATCTTCGGCATCGGTGGTTCCCGTCGTGCCGAAGTAATCCGCTACGACTTGCGCACCGGACAGTTCGTATCGTATTTTTCCGGAATTTCCGCTGAGGGGCTAGCATTCTCACGAGACGGGCAATGGGTTACCTACACTTCCTACCCCGATGGCACGTTATGGCGAAGCAAGGTGGATGGAAGTGAGCGGCTTCAGCTCACGTTTCCTCCCTTGAAGGTTCTTTTGCCGCGCTGGTCGCCCGACGGCAAGCAGATCGCGTTCAATGCCGTTCGTCCCGGTGAAGGCTGGCACATCTACTTAATTTGGAGCGAAGGTGACACTCCGCAGCCAGTACTCGCAAGTGAGCAGAGTCAGATGGATGTGAACTGGTCACCAGATGGAAACTCGCTGGTTTCTGGCACCAGTGATGTCAGGAACAAAGAACCGATTCAAACCATTGACCTCAGATCCAAGCGCGTCTCCGTCTTGCCTGGATCCAGCGGACTCTTTTCGCCGCGCTGGTCGCCGGATGGAAAGTTCATTGCGGCTATGGCGAAGGAAACTGCTTTCAAGTTGATGCTCTTTGACTTCTCCACCAAGAAGTGGACGGAGGTCTTCGGCTCTCAAATGACCTATCCGACCTGGTCACACGATGGAAAGTACATTTACTTTCAGAACTGGCACGATCCGGTGAAGCACGTTGGCGAGCGCATCGTTAGACTGCGGTTGAGCGACCGCAAGGTGGAAAACATCGTTGATGTGAAAGACGTGGGACGCCCGACCACCGGGACGATCATAGATTGGTTTGGACTTGCGCCCGACGACTCTCCTTTGTTCGCCCGCGATATCAGCACTTCGGAAATCTTTGCGCTCGATGTCGAATGGCCGTAGGATTTTGGGTCAGGATGGATATTCTCAGCATTACCTGTGTTATCTAGTGGAAAACCCGGAGACAGACGGGACGTTCCCAATTTTCCTGCTTTCGTGATTGCTGCCGACACCTTACCAACACAGCAAACGATCCAATCACGCAGCGCGCTTCGTCGCAGAGCGTAGGCAGGCCGAGACCTCGCGCAGAACCTGCTCGTAGTCCGCGGCGACCGCCCGCTCTACATGAATCCGGGCACCCTTCGCTCCCGATTCCTGCGCCAACCGCTTGAAATCAGTCTGCAGAAAACCTTCCAGTTGCTTCGGCGTCATGACGGCAATTTGAATCGTCGCCGAGTGGCCGCTCCCGGTTTCGATCTTCACGCAGTATGGGGATTCGAATTGTTGCGTATCCAGTGTCAAGCGATTCCTCCCTTTGGTAGCGAACGAACGTGGTTGGCAAGAGTGGAAGCATTCTAGCTCCTCTGCCGCTCACCGCGAGATTCGAAGGTGCAGGTCCACCCCAGGCGGCTTCCTGAACGGAGCCGTTCTTCCGGCGTAGGGAGGGAACTGCCGTACCGGTCACTGTGCGGGGAGATCCTTCACTCCGCCTGAACCCCGGCTCCGTTCAGGATGACGCCGAGAAGGGGGCAAAGCGAACGTGGCAGCGCTGGCCGGAGCACACTTTCATTGGCGTCATCCCGAGCGTAGCCGTTTTTCCGGCGAAGAGAGGGATCTCCCGATATCCACAGCCGTGATGTTCATGCGTCACAGACAGATGACGCTGGAATGCAGTACGAAGATGAATGCGCGAGCCAAGACGATTCTTCGTATACATCATGACGAACAGCCCTAAGTCCGCAGTCCTCTAGGTCGGGATCACCGGTGACCTCCGTCGGCGCGTTTGGCAGCATAAGAACAAGCGCGTGCCGGGATTCACTAGCCGGTACAACTGGACTCGCCTCGTGTTTTTCGAGGAGTTCGTCTATCCGGATGCGGCCATTGCGCGCGAAAAGGAAATCAAGGGATGGCGGCGGAGCAAGAAGATTGCACTGGTTGAATCAACGAATCCTCGTTGGGATGACTTGGCGAAGGACTGGCAAAACGTGTACAAACCGTCCGCGACCGTGGGCCAGAAGATCCCTCGGCCCGCTGGTGAAAGCGCGGGCCTTCGGGATGACGCCGTCGTTGCGCAACGAAGCTGATCGTTCAAAAGACCCCATCCGGGTCGAGGCCGACCCGAGAGCGGAGGCACACCCTTACGGGCGTCGTCCCGAGCGGGGCCGTTCTTCAGGGGGAGGGAGGGATCTTCCGTGCCGGTCACTGTGCGGGGAGATCACTTCACTCCGCCTGAACCCCGGCTCCGTTCAGGATGACGCCGAGAAGGGGGTAAAGCGGACGGAGCATTGCTGGCTGAAGCACAGCTCACGGGCGTCATGCCGAGCGTAGCCGTTTTTCCGGCGGAGACAGGGATCTCCCAAGCCCGTTCACACTGCGGTGCATCCGCGCTGCATCGTGTCGTACGGTCCCTCGAAGGGCTATCGCCCTTCTCAGGATGACAAGAGATGATGGGATGTGTGCAGCCTGGGAGCTGCGCACGAGAACTTGAAATTGAAACTAAGAACAGAAAACTGCCAACTGCTTCTACGCTCCTACCGCCGCGTGATCGGCCAGCCGGCGTTTGTTGTAGCGCAGAGCGACGTTCATGAAGACGTTGCCCAGGGAGGTCTCGAAGCAGATCATGAGCGCTTCGGTGTCTTCACTGGTTTTGTCGCCCTGCTCGGCGGTGAGGAGCAGCGGCGGATGCACGCGGAAATGGAATCCCTGGTCGTTGAGCGCGGAGATGGCGTTGCCGACGACCTGGTTCGCGAGTTCGAAGATGGTTTCCTTGATGAGCGCGTCGGATTCTGGGAGGTCCGTGCCAGCGTAATGACTGGCGACACGCACGGCGGTCTGCGGCTCGAGATCGAGGACAATCCGTCCCTCAATATCGCCCGTCAAGGCAATCATGCCCGCCACGCCTTTTCGGCGATAGGCTTCCTCTTCCATGGTGAGATTTCCCACCTTGGTCGATCCCTGCAGGCCTTGCGACAACACGGCGTCAGCCGCATTGATGAAAGGCTGGATCAGTTCCATCTTCATCGAATTAGGCTCCCGCTCCTGCGGCGTTCGAGACTGCGCCATCTTCACCGAGCACGTACTTGATGACTTCGTAGAGCACTTCCGGCTTCACCGGCTTTTGCACGAAATGCCGCGCTCCGCGTTGCAGCGCCGCCACGATGTTCTCCTGGTATCCGACCGAGGAGACCATGACGATGCGTGCTTCCGGATGCGCCTGGACGATTCGTTCGGCCGCCTCGATGCCTTCCATCTGCGGCATGGTGATGTCCATGAGCACGATGTCAGGATGCGTACGGTCAAACTCGCTGATGGCAGTGAGGCCGTCGCCGGCTTCGGCTGCCACCTGCCCGCCGAACGTTTCGATCATGCGGGCTAAGTTCTTACGGGCGAAGACGGAGTCGTCGACTATTAAATAGCGGACTGGCTGGCCGTCTTTGCTGCGTTTTACGGGTGCGAACTGCTCCATACAGACCTCCCCTTTCTACTGCTTATCATGGGCCGTCGGCCATGACCAGATGACTCTGGTCATTAGCTTTTTGTGCCCCAATCTTTTGTACTCAACCGCGCTTTCCTCAGGGGCTAAGGCCCCGCGTCGGTTGTGGCTTCTGGCGGCACGGCTAAAGCCGTGCCCCTTCCCAAAGCCAATCAGTTGCCGGCGCGGACTGCACGTCCTGCGGCGCCGTAGTCTCCACGGCCGACAATGGCCTGGAGAGTTGAACCCATGATGTCGAGGCCCACGACGCGGATCGCATATCCGCGTTCGATGGCTGCCTTGGGCATGCCATAGACCACGCAGGATTCCTCGCTCTGCGCGATGGTCATACCGCCTTCCTTCTTAATGGCGCCTAATCCTTCGGCGCCGTCATCGCCCATGCCAGTCATCAGGACTCCGACGGCATTCTGGCGGAACTCTTCGGCCACGCTCCGGAGGAGGACATCGACGCTGGGACGATGTCCGTTGACGCGGGGTTCATCGCTCAGGACGACGATGTCGCCCAACGGCAGGCGCTTGACCTTCATGTGGCGGCTTCCGGGACAGATCAGTACGCGACCAGGAAGAAGAAGATCGCCGGATTGAGCTTCTTTCACGCGCAACGGGCAGACTTCGTCGAGGCGGCGCGCGAACATGTCGGTGAAACCGTCAGGCATATGCTGCACGACGGTGATGGCGCCAGGGAAGTCTCCGGGAAGTTGGGACAGAACGAACTCGAGGGCTTGCGGGCCTCCGGTGGAGACACCGATGCCGACGACTTTTGCGGGCGCTCCTGTCGGAGCCGGAGCTTTTTCCGGTTTGGGCTGAGCGCCGGGCAGAACGCGCGGTTTCAGCTTGCAGTCAGCGGCTGCTTTTACTTTGGCGATCAGTTCGCGGGCGGTTTCCGCCATGTGGGCGGAAGCGTCCTTGGGCTTGGTGACGAAATCGAATGCTCCGAGGCCCAGAGCTTTCATCGTGACCGTGGCGCCTTCGGTGCTGTGAGAGCTGAAGACAATGACCGGCACCGGCTTGTGGCGCATGATTTCTTTCAGCGTATCGATACCGTTCATGCCGGGCATTTCAAGGTCGAGCGTGACCACGTTGGGCTTGAGCTCTTCGATCTTTTTGAGGCAGAAGGAGCCATCCATCGCGGTGCCCACAACGTCGATGGACTCGTCGACCGCAAGCATCTGCGGGATCAGCTTCCGCATGAGGGCGGAGTCGTCAACTACGAGGACGCGGACCTGCTTCATGCGCGGCCTCCGATATCGGGAGTCATCGCCAGGCGCATGCGGTCGGTGTGCGTCAGGAGCAAGCCGGAATTGGTCTGGCCGGTCTGTTCCGGCCGCGCCTTGGCGACGTGCTCGACGACCGCGGCCAGGTTGAGGATCAGCACCACGCGGCCATCGCCGAGGATGGACGCGCCAGAGACGAGGTCAGTGGAGAAGGTCTGATCATCGAGTGCTTTGATCACCAGTTCTTCTTCGCCTTCGAGAGAATCGACGATGAGTCCGTATTTCTTTTCGGCTACGGTGATGACGAGGACAAAGAGTTTGGTCTTGCGGTCACGCTCTGGCGCGGGACGTCCCAAGCGGAGCAGCGGAAGCACCTGGTTGCGCAGTTGCAGGACCTCGTAATTATCAACCTGGTGGACTTCGGCTTCGAAGGTGCGGGCGATTTCGAGGACGGCGTTCAGCGGAATCGCATACAGGCGCTGTTCGACCCAGAAGAGCAGGGCTTTGATGATGGCCAGTGTGAGTGGCAGTTTCAGGCGGAAGGTGGTGCCCTGACCCGCGCGGGTTTCGACGCTGACAGACGCCTTCAGGCGATGAAGAACGCTTTGCACAACGTCCATGCCGACGCCGCGTCCGGAGACTTCGGTGACCTGTTCGGCCGTGCTGAAGCCGGGGCGGAATATGAAGTTCAGGGTCTCCTGCTCGCTCAGCAGGGCGGCTTCTTCCGGCGTGGTCAGGCCCATCTCAATGGCCTTGGCGCGAATTCTTTGGGTATCGATGCCGCGGCCGTCGTCGTTGACTTCGACGATAACCTGGTTGCCCTGGTGATAGGCGTTGAGCCGGACGGTGCCTTGCGGGTTCTTGGCCACCTTGCGGCGCTCTTCGGGAGACTCGATGCCGTGACTAATGGCGTTGCGCACCAGGTGCGTTAGAGGTTCGGCAATGGCGTCGAGGATTCCTTTGTCGAGATCGGTGTCCTGTCCGCTGACGACCAGTTCGACGTCGCGTCCGCACTGGCGGGCGACATCGCGCGCCATGCGCGGAAAGCGCCGGAAAAGTTGATCGACCGGCACCATGCGGATCTTCATCACCGAGCGCTGCAGGTCGTTGAGAACGCGTGCCTGAAAGGCCATGGCGTCGGCGAACTTACCGCGCAGCAATTCTTTGGGATAGCGCTTAGAGAATTCATTCAGCGCCTGCTGCAGCATTGACTTGCCGATGATCAGCTCACCCACCAGGTTCAAAACGTTGTCGATGCGTCCGGCTTCCACGCGCAGCACATTTTCCTGCGTGGCGGGTGCGGGGCTGGCAGCGGCGGAGTGCGGGGCGGGCGGCTCGGAAGGCGCGCTCTCCGGCTCAGCGGCTGCGATTTCGGCTGGAGTTGGATCGGCCTCTGCCAGGGACGCGGTGGGCTGCTGCGTCGCGCTCGCCTGCATCATCAGCTCAACTGTTACCTCTTCGACAATCGTGGGAATCTTGCACTTGGCAGAGATCTGCTCCGGAGTCTGCGTGCTAGCCAGAACAAACTCAATGAACTTGGTCGCCGCCGGAGACTTGGGATCGGGTCGGACGGCGATCACCGGGCCCATGGTTCCAACCGCATTCTGTACCAGCTGGCGTCCGGCGATCGGCATGGCGCAGTGCGGATCGATTTTCACCGTGACGTGCAGGATATCCTGACCCTCGGCCTGCGCCTTGTTCATGGCGAGAGTTTCATATTCGGTCCACAGCGACACATTCTTGTGGGAGCCCTTGCCGGCGGAGGTTTTGCCGGAAACGGCTTTGCCCCTGGAGGACGCAGTTTTTGCGGCCTTGGCGCCTCGAGTCTTCGATGTCTTGGGCGCCGCTGTCAGTTCCTGAATTTTCTTGCTGAGAGCTTTGGTCGCTGGCAGTCTGGTGCCCTTGCGGTACGCCACAATCATTTCGGTGAAGATGTCGGCGGTCGCAAAGGCGATCTCAGCGACGGCCGTGTGCGAGGCCGAACTTTCGAGGGAAAGGGCATCTTCGAACTGATGAGCCAGTTCGCTCAACTCGCGCAGCCCGCAGGCGGCGGAGTCTCCTTTCAAGGTATGAACGGTGCGCCGGATGGAGCGCACAATTTCTTCGTCACCGGGATGCTTTTCGAGCTGCAGCGCTTCTTCGTTGAGGGCCTGGACGAGCTCCTGCGAAGTCTCATAGAAGAGCTCCCGCAGTTCCAAGCCGCGCTCGTCGGGAGAATTCGTCATGCCTACTCCCTTACCTCGATCCGCTGATAAGCGGTGCCGCTGTCCTTGTGCACCATCTGGAATTTTTTAGTCAGGCCGAGCAGGCTTTCGGCGTGACCGACAAAGAGATAGCCGCCAGCGTTCAAGCAGCGGTAGAACTTTTCGATGAGCCGCTTTTGTTCGGCTTCGTCGAAGTACATCATCACGTTGCGGCAAAAGATGACGTCATTGCGCTGGGGCAGATACTCCGTTTTCAGGTTGTGAAAGTCGAAGTGCACCAGCTCTTTTAGAGATTTCTTGATGGCATATCGGTCGGACACCTTGTCGAAGTAGCGCAGGCGGTATCCGTAGTCGACCATAGACATCTGATGCTCGCTGTAGGCGCCTTCCTGTCCATGCCGCAGAACGGAGTAGCTGATATCGCTGGCCAGAATCTCGACGCGCCACGGCGGAGGTACGAGCGGCTTGGGCATCGGAGTTTCGATCGGCAATGGATTACGAAGGTAGTAATAGGCGAGCGCATCGGTGACGAGCATCGCGAGCGTGTAGGGTTCCTGTCCGGTGGAGCAGCCCGCGCTCCAGATACGGATGGAGTATTCGCGGCGAGCGCTTTTGTACTTGAGAAGTTCCTCGAAGACGGTTTTCTGGAAAAGATCGAGTTGCGCCTTGTGGCGGAAGAAACTGGTCTCATTGACCGTGAGATTTTCCAGCAGCTTTGCCAGTTCGTCCTTGCCTTGCTGGCTGATGAGCAGGCGGTAATAGGCGTAGAACGAGTCGGCGCGGCATTCCTTCAGGCGGCGCAGGAGCCGGTCCTGGAGGAAGTGGGTGCGGCGCTCGTCGAAGTGCATGCCGCACTCCTGGTAGATGAGTGCCTGCAGCAGCTTCAGTTCCGCTTCGGTGAGTATGGGAGCGGGTGCCGCCCCGGATGTGCTCATAAGTAAAGTTTCAAAGCTTCAAAGTTGAACATCCGACCCCAGGGGCTAAAGCCCCGTTCTTTTAGGAGCTTAAACGGCACGGCTAAAGCCGTGCCCTTCCCACAACCCGCTACCTTCCTGCGGACTTGGCTGCTGCTATCTTCTCGCCTGCGTCGCTTTTGGCCTCCAGGCTTGCGGGGGCCAACAGCTTGTTCATGTCGAGCAGCACGATCAGCCGCCCAGCAACTTTTCCCAGTCCGGTGACGCAATTCAGTCCGCCTTCCTGGAATACGGCGGGCGGGGCTTCCACGGAATCGGCGGGAATCTTGAGGACTTCCGAGGCCGAATCGACGATCAGTCCGGCCAAGCGCCCGGCGTGCTCGACGACCAGGATCCGGTTGTTCTTCTTGACCATGGCCTGCTTGTCTCCGAAGCGCTTGCGCAGGTCCATGACGGAAACGATTTTGCCGCGCAAGTTGATGACGCCCTCGAGGTAGTCGGGTGCATCGGGCACGGCGGTAATTTCCGGCACGCGCACGATCTCGTGCAGGGAGGTGATGGGCACGCCGTAGGTCTCACGGCCCACCTGAAAACCGACAATATGCAATTCGCGGCTCATGATCTGACTCCCGGCTTAGAATTGCGCTCCTGCAGCGGCACGTTTGGCGCTGTGGCCGATGCCATTGGCTACCTTTTCCTTACCAGCCTCAGCGAGCGAGAAGCGGTCGATGAAGTCGAGCAGGCTGCGCGACATCTTCGACATCTGCTCGGACGACGCGGCCAATTCTGTCGAGCTCGAGGTCGACTGCTGCACCAGTTCGCGCATCCGCTCCATGGCCTTGACCACGGCTTGCGCGCCCGATGCCTGCTCTTCGACGGCCGAGTTGATTTCGTGCGTGATCTCGTTCAGGCGGGTGGTGGCGCGAGCGATCTGCGAAGAGCCGTGCGACTGCTCGTTGGTGGCAGCGCCGATTTCCTGGGCGAATTTGTAGACTTCCGTGACAACGTTCGAGATCTTCTTTAAGGCGGAATTCAGGTCGGAGCCCAACGCCAGTCCTTCGTTGACGATGGAGGTGGAGCGGTCCATATTTTCGACGGCCTTGCGGGCTTCTTTCTGAATGCTCTGAATGAGTTCCGAGATTTCCTTCGTGGACTGCGCAGACTTCTCAGCGAGTTTGCGGACTTCGTCTGCGACGACGGCGAACCCGAGTCCGTGCTCTCCGGCGCGCGCGGCTTCGATGGCGGCGTTGAGAGCCAGAAGGTTGGTCTGTTCGGCTAGGTCGTCGATGACTTCGATGATCTTGCCGATATCGTCAGCCCGCTGGCCGAGAGCACCGATGATCTCGCCGGATGAGGTAATCGTGACGTTGATGCGGTTCAAGCCGTCGGTGGCCTTCTCCATGGTGCCGATGCCACTGTGGACTTCTTCGCGGGAACGGTTCGAGATGTCGAGCAGCACTTTTGCGGTGTCGGCCACGCGCTGGATGGAAGCGACCATCTGATCGATGGAGGCGGAAGTTTCGCTAACGCTGGAGGCCTGCACCTGCGTGCTCTTCACCATGTTCTGCACGTTGACGCTCATCTCGTGCATGGTGCTGGTCACTTCGTCGATGGCGGAAGAAGCCTGAAGGCCGATCTTGGCGGAGTCGTCGGAAGCGCCAGCGACCTGGTTAGAGGCGCTGGCAACTTGAGACGACGCGTCGCGCACGCTGCGCACCAGACCAGCAAGTCCTTCGACCATCCGGGCGAAGGCATTGCCCAGGGTGTCGTGCGAGGAGCGCGGTTTCACTTCGGTGGTCAGGTCACCGCCGGCGATGGCTTCGGAAACGCCAGCCATCTCCTTGAGGTAGGTGACCATTTTGTGGAAGGTGCGGGCTAATTCTCCGATTTCGTCGTCGCGTGTCAGATCGATGTTGTGCTCGAGATCGCCGGTGTTGCCGATGGCGCGAGCCACGTTCATAAGGTTAGTGAGGGGCTGAGTGATCGACTTGGCAGTGCGGTAGGCGATGACGATACCAATGGAGAGGGCAAACAGAGTGCTGATCAGCGAGATGACGACGGTTGCCGTGGCCGCGGTTTCGTCGGACTTGCGGCTTTCGCCGTCAGCGATATCCAGGGAGTCGGTGGAATTCTTCACCCACGCGGAAGCGTCCTTCTGGAGGTAAAAGATCTGCAGTTCAGCCACGGTGGCGTTGCCCGAGTCGACGTCTTTGCGCTTCTCGATGAGCGGCAATGCGAATTCCTTGCCCCACGCCTGCTCCAGTTGCTCCACTTTTGCCAGTGAGGACTTCACCTGATCGGAGGCGGCCAGGTTCGTGCCATGCTCGAGCTTCTCGTTCAGGGCGCGCAAGCCCTCGTTCATCCGATCAACTTCGCGGGTATCGCCGCTCAGCAAGTAATTGCTCAGATAGAGGCGGTTTTGCATCATCTGGAAGCGGACGGCGTTTGTGGTATCGGCGAGTTCTTTCGCCCTGTGCTCGCGCTGTACCCCGTACCAGTTCACCAGAAACAACACCACGACGGTGGTGAGGATGATGCCGAAATTGACGTATAACTTCTTGCCGATTGTCATGCCCTGTCTCCTCCGCGGGACTCCGACTTACCGCGGCTCAAACTTGAACTCGATGACGCCAGAACTCTCTCCTGAGCCGGGCTCAAAGCGCCACTTCTTGGCCGCATCCAGAGCCGCCGTTGCCAATACCGGGTGTCCGCCAACGATTCTTGCTTCCTTGACAGTTCCATTAGGGGCGACCGTAACCTCAATCTTGACCGTGCCGGTGATGTTCATCTTCCGGGCGAGCTCCGGGTAAAAGGGCTGGACCTTAGTCTTGGCCCGGCGAATGATCTCATCAGTGCTCTGTGTGTTCTGTGCTTTCAACCGAGGTAAAGCCAGAACTCCTACGACGGTTACGACCGCAAGCAGTGCAGCCGCGAATCTTCGAGACACAGATCCTCCTTCGCACAAATAGCTGGCAGTCCGAAGAGTGCAACACGTCGGCCATCGGAACCTTCTTGCGAAAACCAAAGTAATGGGATCTAAGCGACTGGAATGGTGGGAGTTAGATCGTCTCACGAGTAGGGGAAATCGCACGTCGCGAATTAGCGCTGTCTCATTCGGGAGAATCGGGTTAACGTTTCTCAGGGTGAGACGAAATCTCACTCCGAGTCGTGGGATTTCATACAAAGGCACCTGGTAGCCCATTTCCCTTGACTCAAAATGAGATGGCAATTAGTTTCCCATTAGATTCAAGCACTTGTGAATCGCGAAAACTATTCCCCGAGCGGCGGCGCAGATGTTCGAGCTTCGGTTGGCACTCCGATCGTTCCTCCGGTAAACGGCATGGCCTCCGGGACGGATGAGGGCTTTCAGAAGCTGTTGTTGCGGATTGCCTCGAAGCCCGGGCAACGACCCACCACCAGCGAGTTAATCCAGTTTTTCTGTACGGCCACCCGCGAATTCTTTGATGTGTCAGGAGTCTATTTCTGGCGCTGCAGCGCTGGGGACGAACTCGTCGGCGAACAGGCGGACGGGAAGATGGCGCAACGTTTTGTGGGGTTGCGACTGCGTCCGCTGGAGAGCACGGTGACGGCGGAGGCGGTGCGTCAGCGGCGGACGATTTTCGCGAACCATGTTCATTCGGCCGCATTTCCGGCGGCGCGGGAGTTTGAAGCTCGGTCGTTGCTGGCGGCGCCTCTTCTGGTATTCAACGAAGTGATTGGGGCAGTGACGTTCCTGCACGACTCCAACGACGAATTCTTCAA
>Ga0070712_100000547_pt1 | contig 21740 bp, 14 predicted proteins | sample LARL81metaG_FD_71396 | JGI IMG/M metagenome (GOLD analysis project Ga0070712, IMG submission 71396) | Corn, switchgrass and miscanthus rhizosphere microbial communities from Kellogg Biological Station, Michigan, USA - LAR L8-1 metaG | ecosystem: Host-associated > Plants > Roots > Rhizosphere ...
CCACACGTACATCACGTTCTCGAATTCTTTGGACTCCGCGCGTGCCTGCCGGATCATTTCATCGGAGATGTCGACTCCGACCACCTGACCGAAGCCTTCCGGTCCATCCGATACCAGGCGAGCGAGCATCCGGGTCGCCCAGCCTGAGCCGCAGCCGAGGTCCAGCACGCGCTCGCCCGGGCGAAGCTCCATGTGCCGCAGAGCCTTCTCCGTAATGTTGAGGTGGTGATTGCGCATCTTCTCGCCTTCGCCAGCCTCGGCCCAACGGTTGAATTCCTGCTGCAAGTTCTCGTCGGGAGTGTGGGATTTCTCGGGCATGATGGCTTCCTCAATGTGGGTACTCAATTCAGAATCTTTGTGGTATCGGCTGCGGGCTGTCGAGCAATGAGCTTCGAGCGACCATTTCCGGCAAAAGACACGAGGTCGAGACCCATTTCGTTTGCATCGGCCTGAAGTCGTAGCTCGTAGCTCGTAGCTCGTAGCTCAAAGCTCGCGGCTCGCAGCTCTCCTATGCTACATTTGCCATCCTCATGGGACCAAACGAGCCGGGGGCCGCGCAAGCCGACGCTACGCCTCCCGCGCTGTACTGCCCGCAATGCGCTCGCGAAGTAACCGATCCTCTCACCTGCGGCGATTGCGCGGCGGTTATCTGCCGCCAATGCGGCTCCCCGTTGGAATCTCCAGACGAGCTTGGGATTGGATAGCGCGATGGAACCCTCCAGCGCCACTACCGAAAAGCCCAGTACCGCGAACGGTCCAGCTTCGGGCGATTCTTCTCCAGGTCTTGTCCGCGGGCTGTCCCTTCTCGACTCCGTCCTGCTCCTCGCCGGCGGCATTATTGGGTCGTCGATTTTTCTTACCGCGAAAGACATTGCGGGCCCATTGCCGCACCCGGCTCTCTTCTTCCTCGTGTGGGTGATCGGCGCCTTGATCTCGATGTGCGCCGCCTTCGCTTTTGCCGAACTTGGATCCATGTTCCCCGATTCGGGTGGGCAATACGTCTACCTGCGCGAAGCCTTCGGAGACCTTGTCGCCTTCCTCTACGGGTGGATGCTCTTCACCGTGGGCAACGGGGGCACGATCGCCGCGCTCTCAGTCGCTTCCGCTGCTTATCTGAGCGCCATCTTCCCGGCGATTTCCGAACAGCATGTGATTGTTTCCGCTGCTGGCATCACGCTGACACGCGTCCACATCGTCGCCCTAAGTTTGGTCCTGATCGTCACGTGGATCAATGTCATTGGTCTGCGCCGCGGCGCCATCCTGCAAAATGTGTCGACCTGGGCCAAATTCGTCGCAATGGCCGCGTTCGTCGTTTTGGGAATCCTGTTCGGCAAGGGCAGTTGGAGCAATTTCACGCAGCATGGCGGGAGCCCGTCCGCGGGCATGACGATGGGCATGAGCGCGAGCACGCTGGTCTCTGCACTCGGCGTGGGCCTGATCGCCGTGTTTTGGGCTTACGACGGCTGGGTCTACATCACCTGGGTTGCCGGCGAAGTAAAGGATCCGCGCCGCAATGTTCCGCGCGCCATGGTTCTCGGCATCATCGTGGTGGCAGTCGTTTATCTCGCGATGAACTTCACGTACGTATACGCCATGCCTCTGACCGATGTCGCGCAGCACGAAACCATCGCGGCCTCCGCAGCTGAGGTTCTATTCTCTCCGGCAGCAGCGTATTGGCTTTCAGCGGTCATTGCGCTCTCCTGCTTCGGTGCCATGGCAAGTTGCACATTGTCAGGCGCGCGCGTGTACTTCGCGATGGCTCGCGACGGAGTTTTCTTCAAGCGCATGGCTGAGGTGCATCCCAAGTGGCGAACGCCTGCGCTGAGTTTGATCGGCCAGGCTGTGTGGGGCGCTATCCTGACCGTGAGCGGCCGCTACGACCAGCTTTACACCTATGTGATATTTGGGATGGTGGTGTCGTACACACTCACAGTAGTTGGGCTATTCGTCTTGCGCTGGAGACGCCCTGACATGCCCCGGCCTTACCGTTGTACGGGCTATCCATGGCTGCCTGCCATTTACCTTCTACTTGCGGGCAGTTGGGTAGTCAACACGCTGTTTCGCCGCCCGCATGAAGCCCTCGCCAGCGGCATCATCGTACTGGTTGGCGTCCCCTTCTATCTCTACTGGAAACGTGCGACCAGACGAACTGCGCTGTAGATCGAAGTTTATCTACTGCGGCAGCCCACCGCTTCCCAGTTTCACGCGCAACTTCACCGTTCCGATCTCTTTCCCACTAGCCTCAGCGCGGCAAATCACCTCGCCGATCTGATCCGACTTCTTCCCCGCCGTCGTAATTTCAACTTCAATGGGGAACACATCTCCAGGCGCGAGGCTGTAATGCGGCAGAGGATTCTTCAGTGCCCATCCATCGGGCAGTGTCGTCGAAAGTGTCACCTCAGCAGGCGTCGTGTCGTCATTGCGCAGAACGACAGGCAGTTGCAGAATCGATCCCGCGGCAACGGAGATCTCCGGAGCCGCTGCTTTCGGTAGATCCGGCAGGTCATGCGCCGCCCGGAAATCATCGTAAAACGACCATGGCCCGCCAATCTCGATAGACAAGCCCTTATGCTGCTGCGGGTTCGGACTGGGCAAGCGATCGAATGGCAATGGCTGCGCCTGCACTCCCTCGAAGACATCGCCAGTCGGCGTCGTACCCTGCACGAGAGACTTGCCAAAAACCAGTTCCACCGGAGTCGACCAGCTGTCCTGATCGGCACCCGCAAGCTTTTCCAATTGCTCGTCGTTCAGAGATTGAAGTTTCTCGATGTAAGTCCGGTACTGCGTCAGGTGGAAGCGAAACACGTCCATCGAGACGCGCCAGTAGGGCACGTGATGGCTGGAAGAAATGCCGGTCGTCGGATACTGCGGCCCCTTCCCTTTAATATTCTTGTCGTCACTCGCGTCCGAGAAGAAGTAAATCTTCTGCGGCTGCCACGGCTGTAGGCCCTCGAGCAGCGTCTCGTTGATTTTGCGCGGCTGCGCCAGTTGCGCCGGATACACCGACGGATCTCCCGAGGAGTCGAATGCTTCCACGGCCATCACGCCGGCCGCCTGGTGGTCGCCGTGATTCTCTCCAATAAAAAAGCCGGGCAGCCACGAGATGATGACCTCGGGCCGCGTCAGGCGCACGATGCGAACCAATTCTTCCAGATTCTTGCCGTGTCCCCAGTTGGCGAGCGATTGCAGCACATCCTGACTCGGCGTGTCCTTGCCATCGAGTAACCACACGTTCTGCACCCCGAGTTGCGACATGGCATGCCGCAATTCCATCTCGCGCACCACGCCCAGAGACGGTCCGCGCTCGCGTCCCATGTTGTTGTGACCGGCTTCGCCGTGGGTTAGGTAAACCGCTGCCACGCGCTTCCCCTGATCAAGCAATTGCGCCAGATACGCCGACACTCCGGTCTCGTCGTCGGGGTGCGCGACAATCAGCAGCAGGTCCGCTTTGAACCTGTCATCGGCCTTGGGCGCGGTGCGTGGTTGCTCGGGTTTGGGCGGCTGGGTTTGCGCCGCCGTATGACAGACAAGAATGAGGAAGAGCGCCAGAACGCGCCGGATGTTCATCCATTCTCCGTGAAAAATTGAGACCGACGGGTATTGGACGGCAGGCAACGAAAACGGTTTGCACGCCCACGGTGCCGGATTTGTATAAGTATACGGGTGCTTTGACGCCCACCTCGAGCGTCGCACGAAAAAAGGCGCAGTCGCGTTTTCACGCAGGCTGCGCCTCGCTCACATCTTGGTGGTTTAGTTGCCAGCTCTCTTTTCGGAACTCACCGGCGGCACAAGATCGGCAGGCGGCCCGATATCGGGAGGCAATGGCCCGTTCAAGGAATCTAGAAATTGCATCAAGTCGTCGCGCTCGTCGAAAGTCAGAAAATCGAGCGCGTGGATCTCTTTGTCCAAGTGGTCGTTCATATTGCCGCCACCAATGTAGTGCGCGAGCGCGTCCTTAACGGTGGGGAAAGTGCCGTCGTGCATGTATGGACCGCGGTTGGCCAAGTTGCGAAGGGTGGGCGTCTTGAAGCACCCCATGTCCTTGTCATCCTTCGTAACCGTGTACCGGCCGGGATCATTCAGATTGCCACGCGTGTCCGCGCCGATGCCGAGGTTGTGAAACTTGTTGTCGGTAAATAGCGCGTCAGTCTTTCCGATTGTGTGACAGACGGCGCAGTTCGCCTTCTTGGGATCGGTGAATAAGCGGAAGCCGCGCTTCGCCGCCGGCGACAGCGCCGATTTGTTATGTCCGAAATAGTAGCGATCGAACGGTGAGTTTCCAGCGATCACGGTGCGCTCGAACGACGCGATCGACTTGGCCACCATGTCGATGGTGATGCGATCCGTTCCCCACGCCTTCTTGAACAAGGCGGGATACTTGGCATCCGCCTGCAGGCGCGTGACGACTCCATCCAGGGAATGGGCCATCTCTACCGGGTTGGCGATTGGCCCCTTGGCCTGGTCTTCCAGAGAAGGCGAGCGCCCGTCCCAGAATTGAAAAGAGTTGTAGGCGGAATTGATCACGGTAGGCGCATGGCGCTTGCCGGTTTTTCCTCCAACACCAAGGGAAAACTGATGCGAGTCTCCAAAGGCAAACTGAGGCGCGTGGCAGGATGCGCACGAGATCGTTCCGTCGGCTGAGAGTTGCGGATCGTAATAGAGACGCCGACCCAGCGCGATGCTTTCCTTCGTAGGTGGATTTGTCCGCCGGAATCGGCACCGGACGCAGTCCCAACGGGGCTTTTATGGTGACGGGTTGACCAACCGGCAAAGCTGAACCAACACCAGTTTGAGCCTGGAAGCTACTGGCGAATACTAGACAGGCAACCACAGCGGCGAACACGATCAAGCGAGTGCGAGTGTTCATGGGAGCACACCTCCGCGGGAACACCGCAGGCTAGCAGGCCGCGAGATCGAAACTCTGTGACGGGCGACACACTGCGATGCTCATGACTCAAGCGCCGCAGGAACTGGGGTAGCTCTCTCTTTTTGTTCCTAAACTGCCGCATTTGCACAATTGACGAAAGCACGATAAGTTCTGGCATATTGCTGAGATCGAGGTCTGCCTTGCGCCTATCTTCGTCTAACATCCCGAAAGTTGCTTACTTATGTCTTGTTGAAGTTCTTTTCTTTCTTCTTATCAGCGTCCTTCCGCTCAAAGCTGGTAGTCCCGACAAGCTTCCGTGGGACGGAGAGCACTTTTCCGGAGACCCGAAGGCCATCTACGATGCAGCTTCGGCCGCTCCCGTATCGACGGGCGCCGATGTCTTAGTGCTGGAAGAACAGGACCAGTACAGCTTCGACGCAGAAGGCCGCCAGACCTACACGCACTATTCTCTCTACAAGATTTTGACGCAGGCCGGAGCCGAAAACTGGGACGTCCTCGCCTCATACTGGGAGCCTTGGCATGATGACCGTCCTGCCTTCAGAGCGCGCGTCATCACTAAGGACTATGAAGTTCATCCTTTGGAGGAAAGGACCTTTACGGACTCCCCGGCGCACAGCCAGGAAGATGACACCTATAGCGATCGGCGCATTCTGCGCGCACCACTCCCGGCGATTGGCCCGGGCTCGGTTGTTGAAGAAGAGCGCGTCGTACACGAAAAGAGTCCCTTCTTTAGCGCAGGTTCGGTGTCCCGACTCGATATGGGGAGATCGGTGCCGGTGCGCCATATGCGGATTACGCTCGAAGCACCGTCTTCATTTCCACTTCAGTACGAATCCAGGTTGCTGCCTAACCTTAAGCCCGACGTTCGAGAAGCGAACGGTATCAAGTCCATCGTCTTCGACTCCGGCCCGATCGAGGCTCTTAAAGACGCTGACAATCTTCTTCCCAGCGACATTCCCGCCTATCCAACCGTCACTTTTTCGACCGGCAAATCATGGCAAGTCGTAGCCGAAGCCTATAGCAACTTGGTCGACAGTCAGACGCAGTTGGCTGATTTGAAAGCGACCGTAGGCAAATTAACGGCTGGCCTTTCCTCCCGCGACGAAAAAGCCTCTGCCATTCTCGACTATTTGAATCACGAAGTTCGCTATACCGGGATTGAATTCGGAGAGAACAACATCTCGCCGCATTCTCCAGTAGAAACACTGAAGCAGAAGTACGGGGACTGCAAAGACAAGTCGACCCTCCTGATCGCAATGCTCCGAACAGCCGGCATTCCCGCGTATATGGCTCTGCTCGACGCCGGTCCCGGGGAAGACGTCTCGGCCATCCTGCCTGGACTAGGTATGTTTGATCACGCGATCGTCTATGTGCCAGGCGCGCCCGATGCCTTGTGGGTCGACACGACCGACGAATATGCCCGCTTGCGCCAAATGCCCACCGCCGATCAGGGACGATTGGCTCTAATCGCGAAATCGGGCACCACCGAATTGCTGCGCACGCCGGAAAGTAGCTCGCGGGATAACACCACGGTCGAGAAACGCGAATTCTACCTCGCCGAATATGGCCCGGCTCGGATCGTCGAAACCACGGAGCCACGCGGCAGTTTCGAGTCCGTCTTCCGCTCTGCCTACGCCGACCCCGACAATGAGGACAGGAAAAAGCAACTTACGGAATACATCAAAAACCAGTATCTGGCCGAGAAACTCGACCGCATGGATCGCAGCGATCCGGGAGATTTCGCAAAGCCCTTCCAGTTGACGCTTGAAACCAAGAAGGCGCGGCGCGGCTACACGGATCTGCGAGACGCTGTGGCTGCAATTCGGCTGGAGAGCATCTTTGAACGGCTGCCCGACAGCCTTCAGACAAAAGAGGCAGACGAAGAGAAGGAAGGAACTGCGGGAACTCAGCCCAAGAAGAAACGAACATCCGACTATCAATTGCGCTCCGCATTTTCAACGGAGTGGCAATACACGATTATTCCGCCAGCCGGATTTCACGCCAAAGCTTTACCGAAAAGTTCGCAGATGAATGCCGGTCCCGCACGACTGACGGAGGATTTCTCCGCTGACGACAAAGGCGTGGTTCATGCCACCATCCGCTTTGATACGGTCAAATCGCGGTTCACGGTGGTGGAAGCCACCGAATTGCGCAATCAGGTGGCCGATTGGAAACAGGCCGAAGCGATCATGATCCACTTCGAACCCGCAGCCGAGGCGCTCTTCAGGGAAGGAAAAACAAAGGAGGGATTCCATGCTTATCGTGACCTGATCCAGCTTCACCCCAAGGAGGCGGTGCATCATCTTCAAATCGCCGCCGCGCTGCTGGACGCTGGACTGGGCGAGGCAGCCCGCGAAGAAGCCCGCAAAGCGGCTATGCTCGAACCGAATTCCGCTCTGGCACAAAGGGTGCTCGCCGACGTCCTCGAATATGACCTGGTAGGTAGAAAGTTCCGCTTGGGTAGCGATTACATTGGCGCCGAGGCCGCCCTTCGAACCGCGCAGAAACTCGATTCCGATGACAAGGAAATTACCGGCAACCTTGCAATTTTGCTCGAACACAATCACGAAGGCCGGCGCTATGGCGATGGTGCTCCTCTGAAGCAAGCGGTAGAACAATACCGCTCTCTGACCCCAGAACAACTCAGCAAGATTGGGCTCAGGAATAATCCAGCATTTGCGTTGTTTTACGCGAGCGAGTTTGCAGAAGCGGAAAAGGAAGGCAAGGCCCAGAACCCACAACTGAACGCGCTGATCGTGGCGTGCGAAGCCGCGCTGCATGGTGCCGACGCCGGCCTCGCTGAATCCAGCCAGCGCTCTTCGGGAGACGATGCCCGGAAGACACTCCTGAAGACGGCTGGTGAGATGTTGATGAATGTTCGCAAATATCCGGTCGCGGCTGACCTGTTGGATGCGGGTGCGAACGGGGACAATGCCTCGGCCACAGCGGCGCTGGCTGCCGGCCTGCGCAAAGCCCGCCACCACGAGGAAATCGTGCCTACTCCCGACCCCGCTGGCATTGCCACGCAGATATTCCTGCTGTTGACGGACGGCGAGGTGCCGAAGGAAAGGATGCAGAATCTCGCCAGCCGAAACGCGCGCAAGACGATGGATCTGGAGGATCCCGAGGATCTGAAAAAGAGTTTGCGAGTCGGCCGCACCTTTCGAAGCGCGATGGCTCGCACGGGAGCATCGCCCGATGTCGCTCTCGACCTGACACTGCAGTTGACCGAAGTCAATGTCGAAGGCAACGACGCCACCGGCTACCGCGTGAAGATGAACATTCCCGGCTCAAAACACCTCGTGCTGTTCGTGGTGAACGAAAATGGCGCCTACAAACTGCTCGATAGCGTCGAAACGCCGAACGCGATCGGGTTGGAGATCCTCGACCGGATCGGCGCCGGAAACCTCGCCGGGGCCAAGATCTTGCTTGATTGGCTTCGCGAGCAACAGCATCTGGCCGGTGGAGACGATCCCCTGGAAGGCGCCCCATTCCCACGCTTCTGGACGAAGGGCAAGGACGCGAGTGCGGAGGAAATGCGACTGGCGGCAGCCGCACTTCTCGTCCAGACCGATCCGACCGCCAAGCAGGGCGTTGCGCTCCTCGAAGCAGCTCAGAGCAAAACCGTCGACGACACTACAGCCTTGAACGTGAAAATCGCACTCCTCTCCGGATACGGCAAGACCCGCCAGTTCGAGCGCCTGCTTGCCACTGCGTCCGAGCTGGCGAAAAAGTATCCCGACTCCGTCAAGGCCTTTCAGAACGAAATGGCTGCTCTGTGTGCTCTTGGCCGCTTCGAGGAAGCGGACCGACTGGCACAGGATCGCCTGAAGCAAACTCCGGATGATCTGCCGGCATTGCGCGCCTTCGTAAGATCGGCTGAAGCACGGCAGGACTACCCGCTCGCTTACGAACGCGCGAAAGCGGTACTCAAGTCGGGCAAAGGCGACGGCAGCGACAAGAATCAGCTGGCATGGCTTTCATTGTTCAGTGGTCCAGTTCGCAATGAAGACCTCGACACCGCTCTCGCTGCCGCGCAGGCATCGCAGAACAGTTCGAATGTGCTTCACACTCTGGGTTGCATCTACGCAGAACTCGGCAAGACGAAGCAAGCCCGTGAGGTATTGGTCCAGGCCATGGACGCCAGCAATATGGACGAACCGAACGAAGCCTTCTGGTATGCGTTCGGGAGAATTGCGGAGCAGAACGGCGAGCCCGACGTCGCCTTGGCAATCTACAAGAGAGTCACAAAGCCAAAATGGCCGGACGCCATCCCGTCATCGTCCTACTGGCTGGCACAGAACCGCATCAAGGCGATGGCTACGGAGGGAAACAACAGAGTCCGAGCTGCGTCCCAATGAGGCTGTGGGCGTTGGGCTAACCTTCGCGAGACGAGCTACTGCAACTTGGCGTACTCAGCTTTCGCTTGCAGGAGAATCGGCACGCTCGGATCCGCATCTTTCCACGCAGCAAAGAAGTCCTGGTAGGCGGTGCGCGCGTGGGCATTGTCTTTCTGCATCGCGTAGGCGCGCGCAGCGCCCAAGTGGGCCAGCGGATAAAATGCGCTGAGCGTGTCTATGCCCCGATGAGCAAGAATCTTCTGATACTCGGCCAGAGCCTTCGCACCATCGCCCAGCTTTAAATATGCGGCGCCTCGAAAATGCAGGCTCATGTAGTTGGCGCCGTTGGGGCCAGAGCCCAAATCGTAGGGTAGTGCCGACTCCAGCACTGCAACCGCTTTCTGCGGCTGGTTTCTCTGGAGTTCAATGTTGGCCTGGTTGATGGCGATGCCCACCTTGTTCAGAAGTGTGTCGGTGGGATATTGCGCAGCCAGTTCTTCATTGAACTTCTGAGCACGCGCAATGTCTCCGAGTTTGGCCATGGGCCCAGCCACAATGGACTTGGTGTCGCGGTTACTCGCAATGCTGAGAGCCTCGGAGATCTGCTGGCGTGGTTCGCTGACGTAGCCGAGTTCGACCTCATACGCGGCCTGCACCCCACGGACGACAGCCGCAAATTCCACATTCTCGTGCTGACGACACAACTGCACCGAACGATCGAAGATCTCGCGCGACGCCTTCACACGACCGAGTGCGAGTTCACCGCGCGCCCTTTGAAACAGAATCAATGGCTCATCCAGAGATCCACTCGCCTCTCCAGCAATCCGGATTTTCGCGGCATCATCGCCCCGAAGAGCGGCCATCTGGTAGCGCATGAACCGCGTGGTACGGGGTTCAATCTTCTGCGCAGCGGCCTGATCGATCACGGCCTGGGCTTCGTCAAACCGACCTAAGCTGGTATACGCGTCGGCGAGATTCTGATAGGCGTAGTTGTCCTTCGGGTCGAGGCGCATGGCCTCGGAGGCGTTCTCGAGCGACTTGTCCGCCTGACCGAGCCCCTCATAACGCAACGCCAGATTGTCCCAGGGCAGCGTTTCCCGGGGATACGTGCGCTTCCATTGCTCGTAGATTTCGATGATCTTGTCAGAATCCCCGACGACTTCATCATAGTAGTGCGCTGCGATGTACAACCTCTCGTGTTCGCTGGCCCGGTCCTTCAGTTCGAACGCCTTCTTGATGCTCTCCTGACTTTGCCGGGTCTGGCCGATGTTCCCGGAGGCTACACCCAGTTCTGCCCAGGCGATGGCGAAGTTCGGATCGAGTGCGACGGCTTTCTTGAGGTGGGGAATGGCGTTATCATCGCCGAAGTGTTGGTGCTCGTTGTGCCCTACGCTGTAAGCCTGCAGGGCTTCGAGCGAGGACGTAGTTGCCTGCTCGAGCGGCGTCGCATATTTCTGAACCGAAGGCAGCGACTCGCCCAATTTGCTGCGCAAGCTGGTAGCTGCTTTGTCGAGCGACTTCAGCACCTGCTCCTTGCTCTCGGATTCTGCTTGCTCGGTCGCAATGGAGTCTCCGGTCTGCGCATTCACCGCCGCCAACGAAATAACGTAGTGACTGCCCAGCGACGCGATTGATCCGGTGAGCATCGCCTTCGCATTTTCACGGAGGCAAATCTCACGAGCGACGTCGCTGGTGACGCGCTGATCCTCTGGGCGTCCCATGAACCGCAGCGCCTCGCGTACACGCGATTCGGGCAGCAGGTTGAGATAAGGCGATTGCTCGAGCTGCGTCGCCAGCGCCTGCTTCAATGTCCCGTCAAAAACGCCGTCGCCCGTGGTGTTCACGAAGTCCGTCAACAGAACGGCATCCTTTTCGGTGAGTGCTGCCGAGTGTCGCGAGTGGATGTACCAGCCTCCAGCCAGCAGGATCGCGAGTAGGGCGCCGGCCGCGGCAAAAACGAGGCCACGGGATTTTTTCGGCGGCGCGGCAGGTGTCGCTGCGCTTATGCTCGCCGATGACGCCGCGATTGGCGCGGAAGCAGACGATGCAACCACCGCCGCAGGCGCCGATCCAGATGCTGAACCTGAAGGCTGCTGCGTGCTGTGCTCCTGCGCGACCGGCACCGAACCCGAACTCGCGGCCACCGCGCGTCCCGTGTCAGTATCCCGTTTCAACCGCTGCAGGTCCGCCCGGATGTCGGCCGCATGCTGATAGCGCAGGTTGCGATCCTTCTCGAGCGCCTTGCTGATGATGTCTTCGAGTTTAGGCGGGAGATCGGGATTCAACCGGACCGGCGGTGTCGGCGCCCGATCTAGAATTGCCTGGAAGATCAGCGCCGACGTGTCTCCGCGAAACGGCAGCGCACCCGTCGCCATCTCATAGAGCACCGCTCCGAACGAAAACAAATCCGTGCGGCCATCGAGGTCCTTGCCCTTCGCCTGCTCTGGCGACATGTAGGCGACGGTCCCCAGCGTCGAACCCGGACTGGTGAGGTGCTGCTCCGCGACTGCAGTCTCTTGGGCAGTTGGGCCCGCAGGCTCGGCAAACGATGGGCTGAGCGGCGACAATTTCGCCAGTCCGAAATCCAGAATCTTGGCGTGGCCGCGATTGGTGACGAAGATGTTGGCTGGCTTGATGTCGCGGTGCACAATCCCCCGGGTGTGCGCCGCATCGAGCGCGTCGGCAATTTCGATTCCGAGCGAGAGAAGCGTGTCCATTTCCATCGCGCGGCCCGAGATCATGTGTTTCAGGGTCGCCCCGTCGAGAAACTCCATCACGATGTAGGCGCGGCCATCTTCCTCGCCGATGTCGTAAATGGTGCAGATGTTGGGGTGATTGAGGGCAGAGGCCGCCTGCGCTTCGCGCTGAAAGCGGCTCAGGGCCTGGGGATTGCGGGCGACTTCGTCGGGCAGGAACTTCAGGGCAACGAAGCGATGAAGGCGGGTGTCTTCGGCCTTGTAGACGACGCCCATGCCGCCGCCGCCCAACTTTTCGACGACCCGGTAGTGGGAGACGGTTTGGCCGATCATTGTGGAAGTACAACTTCCGCAGGGATGCAATCTTATTGGGCACTTGGCGGTTCGTCAAACAACAGGGTGGAGTACGCTTCGGGCCGTCGAATGGCAGGTCCAGTGTGGCTGCGGCAAATCCCAGCTTCCTAGAAACCGATCCGCTTGATCAGGCTCCGGAAGCGCGGATCCTCTCGCAACCCATCCACCATCGGCTCCACATTGAGTAGCGTCAGCCCGTCGGCCCGCTCTTCGTAAGCCCGCTCCAGCCAATCGAACGCCGATTCGGTATCGCCCAGACCGGCGTGAAGAATCCCGATGTAGGTGGCAGGTACATACCGCTTTGCGGCTTCGCTGTGCAACTGTTTCACCACCGCACGCGACCGCGCTCTACGTCCCATCACCGCGTAAAGCAGTCCCGTAGCCATGGACATCAACGAAATATTCTCCTGGTGAGCAGCGATCTTTTTCAACACCGATCCTGCCTTCTTGTGCGCGCCTTTTCGAGCATGTGCGCGCGCCAACAAGTAATGCAGCAAGAAGTAGTCCGGATCGAGTTCCATCGCTTCAAAACACTCGCGGATGCAATTGTCGTATTCCCGCGCAAAGTAAAACGCGGCCGCCCGTGTGGCTCGGATCACCACCAGCAGGTGCGGATCGGTTTCCTGGGCCGTGCGTTGCGCATGATCGATCTCGCAAAACGCTTCGTCCTTTCGAGAAAGCGAAAGCAGCAGCCACGCATAGCGCAGCCGCGCTCCCGGATATTCTCCATTCAATGCAAGCGCGCGCTGGTACGCATCTTCCGCGCCTTTCCAATCCCACTCGTAGTGATGTCGCACCACGGCCAGAGCGGCATGCGCCTCTGGGAGATGCGGATCAAGTTCCAGCGCGCGCATCGCGGCCATCCGCGCTTTGGGCATCGATGCGTGGGGTGGCAGCACGTCGAACGGCACCATCGCCAGCAACGCAAGCGCATGAGAAAGACTCGCGTAGGCCGGCGGAAAGCTTGGTTCCTTCACGATGGCGCTCTCAAACCAGGCCACCGACTGTGCCAACGATTCCGGATGCGGCCGGTTCAGGTAATAGCGGCCCTTGAGATAGTCCTCGTGCGCCGCAGCGCTGACGGGCCGCTTGACGGCGAGCGTGGCCTTCACCTCGGGACTCAGCGCAACATTGATTTCGTGGGCGATGGCAGCTGCAACTTCGCTCTGCAACACCAGCGCGCTGGCCAGATCGCGGTCATAGGTCTGCGCCCAGCGATGCGTCTGGTCGCTAGCCTGAATCAACTGCGCCGTCACCCGCACATCCGAAGACTCGCGGCGCAGGCTCCCTTCCAGCAGATAGTCGACCTTCAGTTCACGCGCAATGCGATCGGCGCGCTTGCGCGTTCCCTTGTAGTACATGGCGGTCGCTCGCGCGATCACAGCTAGCCGCTCCGGCTTGAGCCGCGCCAATTGCGTGATCAACTCCTCGGTGAATCCATCGGCTAGATACTCCTGCGATGGATCAGCACTGAGATTCTCAAAAGGGAGAACGAGCAGGCGAAGCTTGCGGTCCGGCTTCGGGTCCGCCAATGTCTGAGCACTCGGCGTAGACGCGAGATCTGCGCTGCGTGATTTCCACCACGCCGACACTTCAGACTTCAGCGCATACACCGATCCCAGTTTCCGGTGCTGATGGCGGCGTACTGGCAGGCCTTCCGTTGCTTCCCACCGCTGCACCGTGCGCACGCCGCGGTTCAGAAAGGTCGCAATCTCTTTCCACGAATCCAGTCGGTCGTCGTGAGTTGAGATCATCGATGTCGTCGCCTGAAAACCGAGTCGAGTTCCTCTTCGCAATCGAACACGCTAACCCTACGAGAAGAAATTCAATCAGGCCCGCGCCTTTGCGAGCGTGATTGTATTCCACGGACTCAACTTGCATCCGTGACCATGCCGGGCCCTGCCGTGCCAGAGTGCGCCATTCCGCGCCATCAACGTGCGGGCATAGCTTGTCGCTTGGAGGGTCCTCCCCCTCGGGCTATTTTCACCCCGTGATTCCACGGAGGAACTCATGAAACGCCTTATCCTGTTCGTCATCTTCGCGCTGGCGACCGATACGATCGCGCAAACTTCGGATACTCTTCCCCGCCTCACCCCCGCGCACCGGAACACTTGCACGCTGCCCGCCGGAACGCACGTGCTGATGACTCTGACCAGTCCCCTGCACACGACTTCGGCACGGGCCGGGGCTGGCGTCTACCTGGAGACATCCTTGCCCGTGGTGCAGGACGGCCAGGTTGTCATTCCGGCCCACAGCCGCGTTCAGGGAGAGGTTGAACGCGGACGACGTCCAGGACGCGTGAAAGGACGATCGCAATTTCTCCTGCACTTCAGCAGCCTGATCCTTCCCGACAACCGGGTGATCACGATCGCCGGGGGCCTGCAAAGCCTGCCCGGCAACGAAAAGATTCGCCCACAAGATAAAGAAGGAACGATTGAGCCGGTCGACCAGATTGACAGGGACGTATACAGAATCGCTTCGGGAGCGATCGCCGGAGGCTTGGGCGGCGCACTGACTCGAACGGCTACTGGCGCTGGCATCGGACTCGCCATCGGAGGGGGCCTCGGACTCGCAAAAGTGCTCTTCACGCGAGGCGATGAAATTCACCTGCCCGAGGGAACGAAGGTCGAAATGGTTCTGGAGAAACCACTGACGCTTGCGCCCCGCCGATAGCCCTACCTCACGGGCTCAGAGCATGACGACGGTGATCCCGAGGTTTCTCTTGCCTAAATCCGAGTCGGCCTTCAAGGCAGGCTGCGATTTCAGTAGGGCCCAGGTCTGCGCGTCGGAGGCCGACCAATCTTCCCCGAAGATACAGGCTCGAATCGCTCCTTGGTCCTGCAGTTCTCGCAGGCGTTTTTGAATCGCGATCCGGATGTCGCCACCCGCGCCGCTCGAACCGTAGCCATGAATAAACTTCACGAACGCGCACCCTTGCTGACGGGCAAGTGTCAGTTCACGATCGAGTTGCGCGAGCGCTTCGCGAACCAGCGGCATACCGGCTTCAAGATTGACCGTACGGATGAGTGGTGGCTTGTGCGATGTGCCCATGGAGAACTAGGGAAACCGTACAGAGCTATACCACACTGGCTAAATTCCTATCGATGGAGCACTCTCTACCCCCGGTGCTCGCGGCGATCCGCGCGTTCGCGTAGGTAGTCGCGCCAGCTCGCGGGCAGTGCTTCCAAATTGACTGCCCGGGTCAGCAGTTCGGCACTTCGCGAACTCCCGTAATAAAGGTGATTGATATCTGATACAGCGACCCGGGCTGGATCGCGATGCACAACCTCAATCGAATCTCCAGCGGCTACCTCGCCTTCTTCGATCACAGAAAAATAAAAGCCGCTGGTGTTGCTCGCTATGAAGCGCTTGATCATGTCATCCCGATCAAAGCGAATTGTGATCTTGTAGCAAGGCACGCGCGGTTGCTTCACTTCGAGCAACACGGATCCGAGACGCAACCGGTCGCCGATGTAAAGCTCGTCCTCCATCAGACCTTCGGTTGTCAGGTTTTCTCCGAAAGCTCCCCAGGAAAGATCCGCTTGCGGAAGTTCTTTGCGCCAGAACGGATAGTGCTCCGACGGATATCCATACACCGCCTTATAAGGTCCGCCATGCACGGTGAGATCGGCCTGCTCGTCACCGCGCAAGTTCAGGGTCTTGACTGGAACTGATCCTTCGACCGGACTCTTGAAAATACTGGTGGAAACCGATGTCCCCTTCCACGACACCAATCGCGGCAGCCCAACATTAACCGAGACAATCTTCATCTTCGATGAGATTCGCGAAATCGATGGAAGATTCGGCGCGCCTATTCTTTCTTCCCCTCGGCATAACGGCGGAAGAAGCTGTCCGGCTTCCATTGCGGACGCGGGTCGTCATTGGCGATCCGCACCATCAGTCCACGGGCAATCTCCTCGTATTGCGCTGCCGCGGAAAAGTCGATGGGCTGGGCCAAATCATCTGAGGGCGCGTGGTAGCGATTGGTGAGCCAGTCTTTGAAGATTTTCTTCTGTTCCGCAGAGTTCGGATCGGGAAACACGTTCATTGCCAGCGCCGGGATCCCGTGTCGAATGAAATTGTACTGATCGCTGCGGATGAACAGGTTGCGCTGGGGCTCGGGGTCGGGGACCACCTGCACTCCTCGCGACTGCGCGACTTCACGCGCCAGATTCCCCAGGTCCGATTCCGCCAACCCAAAAACGACCATCGTTTTCAAAGGAATGATCGGCAGGAACATGTCAATGTTGATGTCGGCGACCATTGACTTCGCGTCCACCGTCGGATATTGCGTGAAAAATTTCGATCCCAACAGACCTTTCTCTTCGCCGGTGACGAATACGAAAAGGATTGAGCGCTTCAGTTTCTCGGGCGATTTCTTGAGGGAGGTGGCGATATCGAGCAACGCGGCGGTTCCCGATCCGTTGTCCATCGCCCCGTTGTATATCCGATCTCCGTTAATCGGCTCCCCGATCCCAACGTGATCGACATGCGCCGACAGCACAACATACTCATTCTTGAGCGCCGGATCAGAGCCTGGCAATTTGGCAATGATATTGGCGGACTCGACTTCTTTCTTTTCCATCTTCGTTTTCGCACGAATCGAAACAGGGAGTGCGAAATGTGGAAGTGGCTTGCGGTCCTTTCCCAGTTCCGCAAGCTCGGCGAACGTGTGACCCGTGCCCGCAAAAAACTTGTCAGCACTCGCGGGATTCACGTACATGGACAGCTTCTCGCCGGCCGTCTCATCGAACACAGGATCAGAAAGCTCCATGCTCGGATGCGCGCGGTTAAGCGCGATGCGGGACCACGGCACATCCATCGAGGCGGGATTCGGAATACTGATGGCGCCCACCGCTCCAGCCGCGTTCAGCGCCTTCCATCTTTCGGCGGCCGTTTGGTAATGAGATGCCAGTGAGCCCGGAATCTCCGCCGGCGAGCCGCTCAGGATCACCACTACTTTCCCTTTGAGATCGAGATCGGCGAGATCATCGTAGTTGTTCTCAGGGACCTTCAGGCCATACCCGACAAATACCAGCGGAGCCTCAACCTCGGGCGCCAGGTCCACTCGCGTAGAGAAAATGATGTCGTCGCCCAGCGTGAGTGGTTCGGCCTTGCCGTCGCGGACGAGGGCCGCGCTGCTGTCTTTCTCGATGATGTGGCGGGATTGGAACTTCACGGGCTGGTAGTAGCCATCTTTGCCGGCAGGTTCGAGCCCCAATTGTTTAAGCTGATCAACGACGTAGGCTTCGGCTTTGCGCAAGCCTTCGCTGCCGGTGTCGCGGCCCTCCATCTTGTCGTCGGCAAGAACCTTCACATGTTCCCACCAGGTCTTGCCATCGAAAATATTCTTAGCGGCAGGCTGGGACAGAACGGGAATAGCAATGGACGCTCCGATCACGAGCAGCAGGACTTTCTTCAACATGAAATCGAACTCCTGAATTCCGCGTTAGGCTGGACACTAAGTGGCAACGCCGATCATTTTTACATACTCTGGAACCTTCTAGCTGTCATCGAATCTCACGTAACGCGGGAGGCCTTCGTGGGCACAGTGGAAAAATACGATGCGATCGTGATCGGATCCGGCCAGGGCGGCACGCCGCTGGCTCGGGAACTGGCCGAGGCTGGCATGCGGACGGCGCTCGTCGAGCGCACACACGTGGGCGGCACCTGCATTAACGAAGGCTGCACACCGACGAAAACCATCGTTGCCAGCGCTCGCGTCGCCTATCTCGCAAGGCGCGCAGCCGACTATGGAGTCCATACCGGAGACATTCAGATCGACTTTAAGCGCGTGCGCGAGCGCAAGCGCAACATCGTCGACAGTTTTCGCAAAGGGAGCCAAGCGCGTCTGGAAAAGACTCCCAAGCTCGATCTGATTTTCGGCACCGCGAGTTTTATAGAGCCCCACGAAATCGCCGTACACGTCAAAGATGGCGGAACCCGAACGCTGGCTGCCGATCGAGTCATTATTAATGCCGGCACGCGCGCCGCGATTCCCAAACTTCCCGGCCTCGACACTGTTCCTTATCTCGACAACGCGTCGATCATGGAATTGAACGCAGTCCCCGAGCATTTGCTGATCCTCGGCGGAGGCTACATCGGTCTGGAGTTCAGCCAGGCCTTTCGCCGCTTCGGCAGCCGAGTCACGATCGTCCAGTCCGCGAACCAGTTGCTCACACGTGAAGATGTCGATGTAGCCGAGGAAGTCGCCAAGATCCTGCGCGAAGATGGCATTGAAGTTTTGTTGAGTGCGAAAGCGGAACGCGTTACTTCCATCAACGGACGGGTCCAGCTCGACGTGACCATCGACGGCCAAATGCGCACGCTCGAAGGCTCCCACTTGCTGGTCGCCATTGGACGCACCCCAAATTCCGACACGCTGAATCTCTCAACGGCCGGCGTCGAAACCGATGCGAAGGGATTCATCAAAACGAACCCGCGCCTGGAAACCAATGTCGCCGGCATCTATGCGATCGGCGACATCAAGGGCGGCCCGGCCTTCACGCACATTTCCTACGACGACTTCCGCATCCTGCGCGCCAACATCCTCGAGAAGAAGAACAAAACCATCGAAGGCCGCCTTGTGCCGTACACCTGCTTCATCGACCCGCAATTGGCGCATGTCGGGCTCAACGAAGAAGACGCGCGCCGGCAAAGCAAGAAAATTCGCGTGGCCAAGATGCCCATGAACTCCGTGGCGCGCGCGCTCGAAATGGACGAAAGCCGCGGCTTCATGAAAGCCATTGTCGACGCCGACACCAACGAAATTCTGGGAGCGACAGTGTTCGGAATTGAAGGCGGAGAAATCATGGCTGTGTTTGAAGTCGCGATCATGGGCAAGCTGCCCTACACCGCGCTGCAAAATGGAGTCTTCGCGCACCCCACGCTGGCGGAAGGCTTAAACAACTTGTTCTCGAACTGGGTGTGAATCCGGAGGCAAACCGATCATTAGCGCTCTGCCGGGGACACTTCACACGCCTTTTTCGATTGACCGGGTCTCCGCCGAAACATAGACTTCCCACCACCTGTGAGTGGGGGGACGGCTTCCCAACGCAGGCCCCGCAAGGAGATCGGCCAAGAGCCCACGCTTTTTGATCTTCTTCGGTTCGCAGTCGGGTTGAACCCTGCTGTGACTCGACTGACAATTTTTCGCAAGTGGGCGAATATCGTCGGAGAAAATTATATGAAGTCCTGGAAATATGCCCTTCTCATCGCTTTGAGCCTGTGCCTGGTGGCCTGCAATAAGTCCGACAACAAGAAGGTTGCTGACGACGCAAAAGCGGCCGGAGACGCCACGAAGAGTGCCGCAAACAGCGCTGCCGACACTACCAAGAACGCAGCCGACTCGACGAAGCAAGCTGCCAGCGACGCGGCCGATTCAGCAAAAGGCCAGACCAGTGGGGCTGCCGACACAACCAAGGCCAAAATAAGCAAGGCCGCCGACGCCACCAAGGACGCCGCCTCCGCGGTTGGCCAGGACACCAAGCAGATGGCCACTGATGCCTATCACGCCACCGCCAGCGGCACCAAGAAAGCCGCCAACGCAACTGCCGACGCCGTCAAGCAAGCCGCGCAGAAGACCAAGGAAAAAATGGGCGAAGCTGCAGATGCCACCAAGACCGCAATCGAAAAGCCGTCAGCAGGAAAACCAAAACAATAACGCGCCGCGAATCTCTGGTTAGAACACGGACACACCTGAAAGAAAGTAGCGCCGGCGTCCCGCCGGCAGTCGCGAGGGCATCCTGCCCTCGCAGGGGATCAGCCCCAACTATCGCCAACACGACGGCCCTTAATCCGCGTTAGTACAGCCGGAATGAGACCTCGATACTGACCAGCACTGACACGGGCTTCTCGTTCCGCATTCCTGGTTTGAAACGCCACTTCCCCACGGCATCGATGGCTTTCTGATCAAGTCCCATACCCAGCGAGCGCGCCACCCGCAAATCACGCGGCCGACCATCGGGACCGATAACGGCGGTGAGCAGCACTATCCCCTGGAATTTCGCCTTGCGCGCCTCTTCGGAATACTCTGGATCGGGATCATAGATCGGCCGCGGTGCCGACACGCCTCCACCCACCCGGTAAACTCCGCCCCCAATCCCTCCGCCATAGCCTTCGCCGATACCGGGACCTCTGCCCGAGCCGATTCCGCCGCCTTCCCCGCTGCCAATTCCTCCTCCGCTCCCGGTTCCATTCGACGGCGGATTCAGAATGTTTGCCATCGGATCTCCCATCCGGTCCGACTGCGGCAGGACGATGTCGGGAGGTCCGACAAGAGTCGGTTCGGCGGGCAGCGCAGGATGTTCATTGCGCACCACTGCCAGCGGCGGCGTCAATTGCTCCGCCGCAAACCGGGGCGCGGTTCCGTGCGATGCATCCATCTTGTCGTGATCGCCCCCACCCCCGCCGCCTCCCCCAGTCTTGCCAGGCACGATAGGCATGACATAGTCGTGGTCGACGGGGATGAGCTGCGCCACCGTGCTGCGCACGACCGCACGATTCTGCACGACCCACAACCCCGAAGCAGTAATCAGAGCCAAGGCCGCCACGTGCAATCCGAACGAAACCGCCAGATGCGAACCGCGCATGGGAAAGGTAAGAGAGCTACTGCTGAACAAGGGCGGGATCACCACATCGTGCTGCCCGCTGCTCGCTCCCGACGGACGCGCCGATCCCGCATTCGAGAATGCTCTTTGCTCCGACGACGAAGCCAGGTTCTCCCACAAACTGGCTCGGAATTCAGGACGCGGCAGCAACGACAACTCTTTCGCGACATCCTCCAATTCGCTCAGCCGCAGAGTGTCGGCATCTAGCGGAGGCTCAAGCCCATCGAGCAACGCGTCCACGTGTTCATTCAATTTCTCAATGTTGAAGTCATTCATGGCGATTCCCTACCTGATCTCTCAGAGTCCCCAGCGCCCGGAACTGCAACTGCTTAATGGCCCCCTCGCTGCGCCCCATCTCCTGTGCGATCTCGCGGATGCTGCGATGCCTGAAGAACCGCGCTTCGATGACCCGTCGCTGATCCTCCGGCAGGCGTTCGATCAGCTGCGAAAACAAAGTCTGCCGCTCCGCATGTTCCTGGTTGACCGCCAACTCAAGCTCGTCGACCGGGACTTCTTCTTTTCCAGCAGCCCGCTTCCAGCGCCTGGCTACCAAGTGCGCAGCAATTCCTAGCAGCCATGCAATGAAGGGTGTTCCTTGCCACTCGAACCGGCCGAGCCCGGCCAAAGCCTGCTGAAAGACCTCGGCCGTAACGTCCTCAGCCTCTTCGCGACCCGGCACCCGGCGCGCCACGTAGGCGTACACGCGCGCGAAATTCGCTTCGTAGACTTCCGCGAACCGGTCAGGATCGCGTTGTGCCGCCTCGATCAGTCGCCGTTCATCGGTCTCGTGCACGATCGCTTTCAAACCGGTCTCCGGTGACCCTTACTACTTATCTAATGATGCGGGCAAGGC
>Ga0070712_100000551_pt1 | contig 21697 bp, 13 predicted proteins | sample LARL81metaG_FD_71396 | JGI IMG/M metagenome (GOLD analysis project Ga0070712, IMG submission 71396) | Corn, switchgrass and miscanthus rhizosphere microbial communities from Kellogg Biological Station, Michigan, USA - LAR L8-1 metaG | ecosystem: Host-associated > Plants > Roots > Rhizosphere ...
CGTGGCCGTGGGCGACTACAACAACGACGGCTACCCCGACATCTTGATTACCTGTGTCGGCCAGAATCGCCTGTTCCGCAACACCGGCAAGGGAACTTTCGTCGATGTTACGAATGCCGCGGGACTCGGAAAGCATGAGGGCTTCAGCACTTCCGCGGTTTGGTTCGATTATGACCGCGACGGTTTCCTCGACCTTTTCGTCTGCAACTACGTGAGGTGGTCACAGGAAGCAGATATTTTCTGCAGCCTCGATGGCAAACACAAGTCATACTGCACACCCGAGGCGTATCGCGGCGCGACTTGCTGGCTCTTTCACAATCGGGGCAATGGAACCTTTGAGGATGTAACTGCCAGCAGCGGAATCTTCGACAGCAGTTCGAAGTCATTAGGAGTCGCTCTGCTGGATGAAAATCGCGACGGCTGGCCTGGCATACTCGTTGCCAACGACACTCAGCCCAACAAGCTTTACCGCAATCAGCACAATGGTACGTTCAAAGATTCCGCTGTTGAGGCCGGCATCGCCTTCAGCAGCGAGGGCAAAGCTCGCGCCGGCATGGGAGTCGACGTCGCAGACTTCGACAACTCGGGTTCTCCGGGTGTTGGCATCACCAACTTCGACAACGAAATGATCGGCCTGTATCGCCTGAATGGCAAAAATTTCGAAGACATCGCTCCGCAGTCGGGAGTTGGGATCGCTTCGAGAAACAGCCTGGGGTTCGGATGTTCGTTCCTGGATGTCAACCTTGACGGCTGGCTCGACTTCGCAGTCGCCAACGGTCACATCGACGAAACGGTACGCAATATCCGCGGCAATGTCGGATACGCCCAACCTCCACAGCTCTTCCTGAACAGCGGCAAAGGAAATTTTCGCGATGTTGCCGCCGAAGCGGGTGGAGGCTTCGATGCCCCCAAGGTTGGACGTGGATTGGCCTATGGGGACTTCGATCGCGACGGAGACTCTGACTTGCTGATCACTACCAACAATGGCCCTGCGCACCTCTATCGCAACGACCAAACCTCGGGAAATAAAAGCATCCGCTTCTATCTCACCGGCGTGAAATCGAATCGTGACGCGATCGGAGCCACCGTTCGAGTTTTCGCAAATGGTCTGGTTCAGTCACGAATGGTCAAAGGCGGCTCCAGCTATCTTTCTCAGTCAGAACTTCCTTTGACCTTTGGGGTAGAAAAGCGCGATCGCGTCGATCGCGTGGTGATCGATTGGCCTAGCGGACAAACTGAGGAGTTCAAGAATCTTGCGACGGGACGCGCCTACGACTGTACCGAGAGCAAGGGCATCTCAGCCAAAGATCGCTATTGAGCCGAGCGCGCCGTGTGCCTTGTGACGGTTCCAGTGGCGACAAGATCGATTTCCACGCTATCGCTAACGCGTAGAAACAACGTGCTCGGATTCTTCATCCCCCATTTTTGATAGGGAACTGAGAAGTGCACAGCGGCGGTCCACTGCTCTCCGGTTATTTCCACTTGCGCGGGTACTGAGATCTCACGGTCTGCCCCGTGAATGTTGAATATCCCGTGTAGGACCACGCTTGACTTGCCTGAATTCGCGACCGTTCCGTCGATCCGATCCGGGCGAAAGGCAATTTCGGGATAACGAGCGCTCTCCAGCACTTCTTTATGCATCTTTCGATCGCGCGTTCCGCTGCCGCTTTCACCGCTGGCAGCGTCGACGACGATCTGTCCGGATACTTTACCGGCGGATTCAATCTGCAAATTTCCCTGCTTCACCTTGAAAGTCCCACGTACGGTATGCAGCACGTCGCCTAACGTGAACTTGACGGAACTCTGGGCAGGATCCAGTTGGTACCGTGCATCCTGAGCGGACGCCAGGAGAACGCCACCCACTACAACCGCGGAGCAAACCACTGCGCGACAGATTGTTCGATACCTGTTCTTCATCATCTATGCCGTTAGCAATCCCCATCCGAGAGTCAGTCCGTCCCACACAAGTTTCCGCGGTGGCAAGGAACCGAGATGCAATGCGAGCAAGCGGCGGAAAATTTGCGGGCGCCTCGCAAAGGCCTGTAGCGTGCGATCTTGAAGCCCAGGGCGTCCGTCCAAGGTGAGCATGAGCCGCGCCATGAGGAGCGGTCTGAGAGCCAGTCTGCTGTGGGTTTTCTGATAGGGTGTAAGGTTGCCGGCTTCAAGACACTCCGCCAGTGCCACCGCTTGGCTGAAGGCCAAACCGAGGCTCTCGCCGGTGATCGCGTCCACGGTGCCGGCAGCGTCTCCGATGAGAGCAACATTGCCGCGCCACACGGACTTCAAACGGCGGTTGCCCGTAACCGCGCCCCGCTCCGTCGTAACCGGTTCTGCTTTCCGCAGTTGAGCGTTCAGCCAAGGCAGGTCTTTCAAGCCATCTTCCAGGCGCAGATTGGGATCGTGCGAAGCGAGGGCCACACAGACTTGATCTTCGCCCACCCCCGTCGCGTACCCCTGGCAATGCTCGCCCCAGTGAACTTCCATGTGATCCGTCCAGGGTGCGACGCGGTAGTGGCGTCGAAACGCGTATCGCAATCGAGGCCGGTGAGAAGCATCCAATCCTGCCCAGCGCCGTACACGTGAATTCGATCCATCCGCGCCAATGATCCAGCGGGTGCGAACGAAATGCTTCCCGACGCGAACCCCGTCTGCTGTAAGTCCTGTCACTGGGACGCCCCAAAGCAAATCCGCACCGACCTGACCGGCGCGTTCGGTCATGACGCGATGGAGCACAGTTCTGCGCGCGGCGAGTCCGCATTCGCCATCCGGGAACAACGCGTCGGCTGATAACGATCGGCTGAGGAAGCGGATTCCGCGAAATGGATGCGCCTCGCGAACTGGCAACTGCAGGCCCAACTTTTCCAGCGCTGCCAAGCCGTCGGGCATCAAGCCTTCTCCGCATGCCTTGTCGATGGGCGGCCGCATGCCATCCGCTACCACGACGCGCAGCCCGCGTTGACGTGCGGCAATCGCCATGGCCAGCCCCGCGGGCCCCCCACCAATCACAAAGACATCCGTCGAATTCAGCAAGTATCGATCCTCACCACTTTAAAAGGACGAGTTCAGAACAGAATCCGGGTCCCATTGCCGCCAGTATCCCAAGCGTTCCAGGTTCAGGACGCCGGTTTCTCATTACGTCTTCCAGCACAACCAAGACCGAAGCCGATGAAAGGTTGCCGACTCTCTTCAGGCAATCCCAGGATGCGTCCAGTTGCCCGTTGTGCAAGTCGAGGGCGGCGGCGGTTGCCTCCAGTACCTTCGGACCGCCGGTATGCAGCACCCAGCTCCCAATGTCGCTCCGTTTGTGGCCATGGTCAGCGAGGAATGCATCAACATTGTGTCCGAGGTTCTCTCGGATTAACACCGGCACCTCCGGCGAGAGCACAATGTCGAAGCCCCTTTCGCTCACCTTCCAGCCCATCATTTCTTCCGTCTGCGGATAGAACACCGACCGCGTTGCCACAATCTCAGGCCCAGTAGCCTTTAGATCGCTGCCGGTGACCACTACTGCGGCAGATCCATCTGCAAACAGTCCCGATGAAATCAAATTCGCGACCGAAAGATTTTCGCGCTGTATGGTTAACGAACACAGCTCGACCGAAACCAGCGCCGCCGCTTGCGAGGGATACGCTCGCACGTAGTCTGCCGCGCGGGCGATTCCGGCAGCTCCAGCCACGCAGCCGAGGCCGAATATTGGCAGGCGCTTGATGTTCGGCGAAAGGCCCATGCGGTTGACCAGCAACGCATCGATTGACGGACTCGAGATCCCCGTGACTGACACAAAAAACAACGCGCCGAGATCTTTGGGTTCAAGCCCTGCATGGTGGAGAGCCCGGCACAGTGCTTGTTCTCCTAACTCTCGCGCCACTTGGATCCACACATCATTGGCATCGCCCCACGTATGCAAGTTGTAGTACTGCTCGTATGGCAATGCGAGATGCCTGCCTTCCACCGAGACGTTGCGGTGCAGGCGTGCGAGCATCTGGGGGTTCTTCAGTTTTTCGCCCCAGTACTGTTGCAGTTGTTCTAGGAGAAACTTCTGAGGGTAATAATTCTTAGGGAAGGCGCTGGCTGCGCTGGCTATTTGCATTTTGTGTGAATCCCCAGTCCCGGCAATGTGTCAGCGCCGTCACCTGCAGGACTACGTGAATAAGCAGTTAGATGGCCGAGCGCTGACTACGGGTTGCACCCGCGACATCGCTGTCGACGGTCCTATTGTTCTAATGCCTCGAAGCCAAATTGTCACGTAATTGTCAAAAAAGGCTGGACAACCAACAGCAGAAGTTGAATTGAAAATCCGACAACTTAAATGGCAACTCTGCTCCCACGCGTCCGTACCGGGCGTTCATCTGCAGGAGATTCCAGAAGCCGTACCCATTGCGGATTTACGTGTTCCGCGTAGATCCGCGATGTGCCTGTTGAAGCTGAGAGATTCAACTGCCGTACTCATGACTCTCCGTTAGTGAGTTAGGGAGTGATAACGATTGAGGTTGGATTTCCGGGAAGCGAGTAAGACGCGACGGACGTCAGAGTTCCGCTTCCTGTATCGAGCGTGAACGATTGAACCACGGGACTTGAGTGGTTTCCGACGAAGAGGAACTTGCCGCTCGAGTCGATGGCAATAACCGTGGGTGACGTGGCCGTTCCGAATGGCGAGTTGCGCAAAAGCGTTAAGCCACCGTCGGAGCCTACGGAGTACGCGCCAAGATTGTTCGAACCTTGATTTGCAACGTAGAGATACTTGGCAGAATGATCGATCAGCAGGGCCGTGGGCGAAGTAGACGTTTGACCGAACGGAGAACCCGAGAGCTGAGTCAGGGACCCGTCAGCGTTGATCGCAAATTCAGAGATTGTGTTGTCCCCGGTATTTCCCGTGTAGAGGAAAGCACCCGCCGGATCGATAACTAAACCAAACGGATTCTTTCCCGTTTGGAATGGTGATCCCGACACAGGGTTCCCAAGGACTCCCGAACTGAGCGGAAACTCCTCGACATAGCCGAGATCTGACTGGAGAGTGACGTAGAGGGTATTGCCCGACGGCGAAACCGCCATGTTCAAGGCACCAAGTCCAATCGGAGCTGTAGCCCCCGAAGCCTGCGGGACTGGCGTTAACGCGCCACTGCTCGCGTCGATGGAGAACACCGAAATATCGGACGATCCCGAATTCGCCACATACAGAAAGCTTCCAGCGGCATCCATCGCCAGCAATGTCGGCGAAGTGCCCGTGACTTGTCTTGGCGTAACCTCTGTCAGTGCGCCGGTGTTTGAGATCGTGTAGAGCGAGATGTTGTTGCTGCCGGCATTTGCGGCGTACAAGTATTTTCCCGAAGGGTGAAGCGCGAGAGACTCGACGGCGGATCCCGCAGATATGGGGCTTCCCGACAACTGGATCAGCACGCCGGCATTCGGATCTTCGCGGTAGGCCGCAATCTGGTTGGTGCTTGGTGATGCCGCGTACAGATATCGACTGGTGGTCTTACCACAACCCAACCATGCGCCCATGCTTGCACAGGCAAGCACAAGAGCCGCTGCTTTCTTTAGCATCCGTAACTCCTCAAGGGAATTGTGCAAACGAAATTTTGGAACGCTCGCCTGCCCGGCGCCCTGGAACATCCTGGTCGCTTTCTGGCGGCTCTACTCGCGAACCCCTATCATACGGGACAAGCGGTTCCTTGCGCAGCCGATGGGTAACTTCATCTTGCGATGCAAATGTTCTCCAGACGGGTTGTACTCGCCTCAATGAGCGGGACTGGGCCGGACATCCCCCGACGATGAGGTGGACGGCAAGGCATGGCCCGATGTTTCACCGCGCAGGAACAGTCGCAACCGGTCGAGATAGACGTAGACCACAGGGGTCGTGAACAGCGTGAGCATCTGGCTGACGATGAGACCGCCAACAATCGTAATTCCCAGCGGCCGGTGCAACTCCGATCCCGTTCCGCTGCCCAGTGCCAACGGCAGTCCGCCGAGCAGCGCCGCCATGGTAGTCATCATGATCGGCCGGAAGCGCAGAATGCAGGCATCGTAAATCGCCTCCACCGGCTTCTTCCCCTCATTGCGCTCCACTTCAAGGGCTACGTCGATCATCATGATCGCGTTCTTCTTCACCAGTCCGATCAGCAGGATGATTCCAATCATCCCAATCACGTTCAGCTCGTTATGCGTCAAAAGCAGCGCCAGGAGCGCTCCCACACCGGCCGACGGAATTGTCGAGAGGATCGTGATGGGATGGACGTAACTTTCGTAAAGCATCCCCAGCACGATATAGACAGCTCCCAGCGCCGTGAGAATCAGGATCAGCATGTTCGACTGCGAGTCCTGGAATGCCGCCGCCGTACCCTGAAAACTGGCCGTAATTGTCGGCGGAAATCCGATGGTGCGCTCAGCCCTTTCGATTGCATCGGTCGCCTGTCCCAATGAAACTCCGGGTGCGAGATTGAAAGAAATCGTTGCCGACGGGATCTGACCCTGGTGATTGACGGCAAGCGGGGTATTGGACGGTTGAAAATGAGTGAAGGCCGCCAGCGGAATCGCCGATCCAGTCGACGACTTTAAATAAATGTTCTGCAAGGCCTCAGGAGTCTGCTGGAATTGCGGCGCAACCTCCATCACCACGTGATACTGATTCAGTGGCCGGTACATGGTGGAGACCTGCCGCTGCCCAAACGCGTCGTATAAAGCGTTGTCGAGAGTCTGGGGAGTGATACCCATCCGGCTGGCTGTATCGCGGTCGATCACCAGCTTGGCCTGGAGTCCCTTGTCCTGTTGATCGGAGTTCTGGTCGCGCAGCTCCGGCAGTTTTCGCATCGTCTGCAGAAGACGGGGAGCCCACGTATTCAGTTCGTTGATATCGGCGCTTTGCAGTGTGTACTGATATTGCGCGTTGCCAAATCGGCCGCCAATCGTCAGTTCTTGGGCCGACTGCAAAATCAGCGTCGCACCCGGCACAACAGCCAGCTTCCCGCGCAGGCGGTTGATCACATCGTCCGCGCTTGGATAGTGGCACGACTCCCAGAAATGTTTTTTCTGGCATTGCCCGCGCTCTTCCAGCGGCTTCAGCGTCATGAAGAAACGTCCCTGGTTCAGCGCAGTATTTCCGCCCGTGAACCCGGCCATGGTATCGACCGCGGGATCCGCCATCACGATCTTGATGTAGCGGCGCATCTTATCGGCCATCGACTGGAACGATACGTCCTGGGCCCCAATGACGCTGCCCATAATGCGGCCCGTATCCTGCTGCGGGAAGAAGCCCTTCGGAACCTTGTAGTAGAGCCAGCCGCTCAGGAACGCGACCGCGATGGTTACGGCTAACGTCAACGGCTGGTATCGCAGGACCCACTTCAGCGCATGGTTGTAGGTTCCGAGTAGTCGATCGAAAGCCCACTCGCTGGTCCGGTAGAAAATATTGTGCTGCTGGTTCTTGACAGGCGGCCGCAGAAACTTCGCGCACATCGTCGGCGTGGTGGTTAAAGAAACCACCAGCGACACTCCGATCGCAACACTCAGCGTGACCGCGAATTCGCGAAACAGCCGTCCGACGATCCCGCCCATCATCAAGAGAGGAATGAAAACAGCGACAAGCGACGTGCTCATCGAGACCACGGTAAAACCAATCTCGGCGGCCCCCTTGAACGTCGCCTGCACTACACCCATGCCACGCTCGATGTATCTGGTGATGTTTTCCAGCACCACGATCGCATCGTCGACCACAAAGCCGGTGGAAATGGCTAATGCCATCAGCGACAGATTGTCCAGGCTGTAATCCAGCAGGTACATCACTCCAAATGTTCCCACCAGCGAAAGCGGCACCGCGATGCTAGGGATGATCGTGGCTCGTACAGTACGCAAGAAAACAAAGACGACCAGAATTACCAGCACAACCGAAATCAGCAGCGTCCGCTCGATGTCTTTGACCGACGCGCGCACGGAGGTGGTCCGATCCATCACAACGGAAAGCTTCATCGCCGGCGAAATCGAGGCCTGAAGAAAAGGAATAACTGCCTGCACGCGATCAACGGTATCGATGATGTTCGCCCCGCCCTGACGGAAAACGGCGAGCATGACCCCCGATTTGCCGTTAATTAATCCGAGCTGTCGACGGTCTGATACCTCATCCGTCACTTCGGCAACATCGCCCAAACGCACCGCGGCGCCGTTGTGGTACGCCACAATCAAGGGCCGGTACTGATCCGCCGTAAATAACTGATCCGTATCGGTGAAGACATACGATCGGCTGCTATCGGATACTCTTCCCTTGGGATGGTTGGCGTTGGCCGCATTCAATGCATTCCGGACGGTATCCAGCCCGATGCCAAGCTTGTTGAGTAGCGTCGGATTGACCTCTGCGCGCACGGCGGGCTGCGAAGAACCCCACACAAAAACCTGGCCCACTCCCTCCACCTGCGACAATTTCTGCGCAATAACCGAATCCGCAGCATCGTACATCTGCGGAACGGTTATCGTGTCGGATGTCAGTCCCAGTAGCAGAATCGGTGAATCCGCTGGATTCACTTTGCGGTAGCTTGGGTTGCTCGGCAGGTTTGCTGGAAGCTGGCTGCGAGCCGCGTTGATCGATGCTTGTACATCGCGGGCCGCCGCATCGATGTTTCGGTTCAAGTCGAATTGCAGCGCAATGCCGGTGCTGCCCAACTGGCTCGACGACGTCATCTGATTGACTGCCGCAATGCGCCCGAACTGACGCTCCAAGGGCGTAGCCACGGCCGATGCCATCGTTTGCGGGTCACCGCCCGGCAGGCCGGCGCCTACGCTGATCACCGGAAAGTCCATCTTCGGCAGGGAAGCCACTGGCAGGAAACTGAACGCGAGAATTCCAGACAATAGCAGGGCCGCCGCTAGCAGCGAAGTCCCAATCGGCCGTCGAATAAATGGAGCAGAAATACTCATGCTTTATGTGGGGACAGCCGCCTTCGGCTGGCCGGCGAAGCCTTAGCTCCGAGCATCCTCGTTCACTTCTAATCCGCCGACATCGGTTCCGGCGGAATCTCATTCCCAATTCGATACCGCGAAAATCGGTGCGCCAACCGGTCAAACCACAGATAAACAACCGGCGTCGTATACAACGTGAGCAGTTGGCTCAGCAGCAATCCACCCACAATCGTGATGCCCAATGGCCGCCTCAATTCGGCTCCAGTACCCGTTCCCAAAGCTAGGGGCAATCCGCCGAGCAGCGCGGCCATCGTCGTCATCATGATGGGCCGGAACCGCAACAGACATGCCTGGTAGATTGCTTCCTCAGGCGGTTTGTGTTCTTCGCGCTCTGCTTCAAGCGCGAAGTCGATCATCATGATGGCGTTCTTTTTCACGATGCCGATCAGCAGAATGATTCCTATGAGCGCAACGACTGTGAGATCGTTGCCCGTGAGCATCAGCGCCAGAATCGCTCCCACGCCGGCGGAGGGCAGAGTCGACAGGATCGTGATGGGATGGATATAGCTCTCGTACAAAACTCCCAGCACAATGTAGACCGTGATCACAGCCGCCAGAATCAAATACGGTTCGCTGGAAAGCGAATTCTGGAATGCCGCCGCCGTTCCTTGGAACGATGCATGAATGCTGGCCGGCAACCCGATTTCCCTCTCTGCTTGCTGGATCGCCTTGGTGGCCTCTCCCAGCGATGCCCCCGGCGCAAGATTGAACGACAGCGTCACGACCGGGAATTGTCCCTGATGATTGACCGCCAACGACGCGCTGGTGGAATGCATGCGCGTGAATGTCGAAATCGGCACCGGAGCTCCGCTCGTCGTCACCGCCGCACCGTTCGCCGTGGGCGCCCCCGAGTTCGGTGTCACAATGCTCGGACGGATGTAGATATCCGCAAGGTTCTCAGGAGTCTGCGCGAAGTTCGGCATGACCTCGAGCACCACGTGATACTGGTTCAACTGCGTGAAGATCGTCGAAACCTGCCGCTGTCCGAAGGCGTCATACAACGTGTTGTCGATCGCCTGGGGAAAAATCCCCAGCCGCGACGCCGTATCCCGATCGATCGTGATATTTGTCTTGAGACCATTGTTGAGCTGATCGGTCGCGACGTCGGTCATCGAAGGGATCGTCCGCAACTTCTCTACCAGCTTCGGTGTCCATAGCGCCAGTTCCTGCGAATCCGCATCCTCAATCGAATACTGAAATTGCGTCCGGCTCACGCGGTCTTCAACCGTTAGATCCTGCACCGGTTGCATGTACAAAGTGATTCCCTGGACCTTGCTCAATTCGGGCTGCAGCCGGCGAATGATGGCCGAAGCATCGTCGGACCTCTTGTCGCGAGGCGCGAGGTTGATCTGGATTCGTCCCTGGTTCGGAGTAGTGTTGGTCCCGTCCACGCCAATAAACGAGGAAAGGCTCTCCACGTCCTTATCCTTCAGGATAATCTTCGCCAACTCCTGTTGCCGCTCGGACATGGCGTCGAACGAGACGAAATCCGGCGCCTCCGAGATTCCCAGGATTACGCCCGTGTCTTGTACCGGGAAAAATCCTTTGGGGACGATCACGTAAAGAAATAGTGTCAGCACCAGCGTGGCGGCGGTGACCAGCAATGTTGCAGTTTGATGCTTGAGGACCCACTTTACCGTGCGGCCATAAAAGCCAATGATCCGGTTGTAATAGTTCTCGGTAACGTCGTAGAAGCGTCCGCGCTGGCCTTCCTTGCGATGCTTGAGCAGCTTGGCGCTCATCATCGGCGTCAAGGTAAGCGATACTCCCGCCGACACCAGAATCGTCACCGCCAACGTAATGGCGAACTCGCGAAACAGACGTCCTACGATGTCGCCCATGAACAGCAACGGGATCAGCACCGCGATCAGCGAAACCGTCAGCGAAACGATCGTGAACCCGATTTGCCCTGCTCCCTTTAATGCCGCGTCGAGTGGCGAATCACCAGCCTCAAGGAAGCGGTCGATGTTCTCGATCATCACGATGGCGTCGTCCACAACGAAACCTGTCGAGATCGTCAACGCCATCAGGGTCAGGTTATTCAGGCTGTAGTTAAGCAGGTACATCACGCCGAACGTGCCAATCAGAGACAGGGGAACTGCCACACTCGGGATCACGGTAGCCGACAAGTTCCTCAGGAACAGGAACACGACCATTACGACGAGTCCGATAGCCAGCATCAACTCGAACTCAACATCTTTGACCGATGCGCGGATCGTAGTCGTCCGGTCGGTCAGAATCTGCACCTTCACCGACGCGGGCAGCGACGCTTGCAACTGCGGCAGCAGCTTCTTGATCCGGTCCACCACGCTGATGATGTTCGCTCCCGGCTGCCGCTGAATATTCACGATCACCGCGGGCGTCAGATTCATCCACGCCGCGAGCTGGTTGTTCTCCGTACTGTCGATGACGTTCGCGACATCGCTCAGCCGAACTGGCGCGCCGTTGCGATAAGCAATGACGATCGGTTTGTATTGATCGCTCGAAAAAAGCTGATCATTCGCTCCGATCGTGTATGACTGCCTCGCGCCATCAATCACGCCCTTAGCCTGATCGACGTTTGCTTGCGCCAACGAGGCCCGCAGATCCTCCAGGCTCAGTCCATACGAAGCCAATGCCGTCGGATTTGCCTGAATGCGAACCGCGGGTTTCTGTCCGCCGCTGATCGAAACCAGCCCTACTCCCGGCAGCTGCGAAATTTTCTGGACCAGTGATGTGTCCGCCAGGTCTTCTACTTTTGGAAGAGGCAAGGAATCGGAGGTCAAAGCCATCGTCAGGATGGGCGCATCCGCGGGATTGACCTTGTTGTAGATCGGAGGGTTCGGCAGATCTGTCGGTAGATACGTCCCGGAAGAATTGATTGCAGCCTGTACCTGTTGCTCTTCTACGTCAATATTCTGGTCAAGACCAAACTGAAGCGTGATGATCGAGCTGCCGAACGAACTGGTTGACGTCATTTGCGTCAGGCCGGGCACCTGGCCAAACTGGCGCTCCAGGGGAGAGGTCACGGACGATGCCATCACGTCCGGATCTGCTCCCGGGTAAAACGTCACGACTTGTATCGTTGGATAATCGACCTCAGGAAGTGCCGAGACCGGGAGCTGCATGAAAGCAACCCAGCCCACCAGCAGGACTCCCACCATGAGCAGCGTGGTTGCAACCGGTCGGAGAATGAATAGCCTTGAGGGGCTCATGGAACTCAATCCCCCGATGCCGTGCCGCCGGAAATTTCCTGGTCAGGAGACGATTTCTTCGCTCGTCCTCTCGCCGATTCGGGCATAGGCAATTCCTGAGATGGAGATTCTGGCCGTTGCACTGCTCCCGTTACGGGCGCCGTTGTTCCTCGACTCGGAGAGCCGCCGCGCGGTTCGATATGCGCTCCCCGCTGTAGCTTGTCCTGGCCATCCGTGACAACTGTGTCGCCCGGATTGACTCCGCTCGTGACGATCGTCGCATCGCCCTGCGTCAGCGAAATCGTGACCGCCTTGTCCTCGACCGTCTTATCCGCATTGACGGAATAGACGTATGCACCTTGCGGCCCCCGCAGAATCGCGGCTGTGGGAACCACGGTGCTGTTTTTCCGAGTTTCGAGCAACAAGTCCGCATTCACGAACTGATTTGGCCACAGCTTGTTGTCCCTGTTGTCGAACACCGCTTTCAGCTTCGCCGTTCCGGTGGAAGGGTCTATCTGGTTGTCGATTGTCAGCAGCTTTCCCGTCGCCAGCTTAGTTTGGTCATCGCGGCTGAAGGCATCGACTTCTAGCGTTCCCTTGCGCATTTGCTGGGCTACCTTAGGCAGTACGTCCTCAGGAAGCGTGAATATCACCGCGATCGGCTGAAGTTGGGTCAGGATCAGCATCGGATTCGCATCCGAGGCGTGCACGATGTTACCGGAATCCACCTGCCGCAAACCTATCCGGCCGCTGAAAGGCGCTGTGATATGGCAATAAGTGATGTTCAGCTTGGCGGAATTGATCTGCGCCTGATCATTGCGCACGGTCCCATCGAGTTGATCTACCAGCGCTTTCTGCGTATCGACCTGTTGCTGGGCGATACTGCCGGACGGGATCAGCGAGGTGTAGCGGTCAAGATTCAGCCGGGCGTCTCGCAGCTGGGCCTGGTCCCGGAATAGCTGCGCCTGCAGTTGCTCGACCTGCGCCTCGAAGGGACGCGCGTCGACTTCGATGAGCAACTCTCCCTGTCGAACCTCCTGTCCTTCCCGGAAGTTCACCTTCATGATCTGCCCATCGACGCGGCTTTTTATATTCGCCGTATTGAAGGCCGTCACGGCGCCCAGTCCCGAAAGATAAACGGGAACATCCTGCTTCTGCACCGGAGCCACGGCAACCGAAACGGCCCGCGGAGGGCCGGCGGCCTGAGCTTTACCTTGCCTAGGGTCGGATGAACTACTGCAACCCACAAACCACGCGCAGACTGCCGCAAGAACGAAAAGAATCGTCAGGCGCGACACGCTTGCCGCCCGGATTCCCCATTTATGACTGTCAATGATGTTCACGAGTTAGTCCGTTACTGCCATAGTGCCCGGGTACGAAAAGAATCCCGAGGTATTAGACGTACGCACTGCAGGCTCGGTTTGCGGCAGCTTGAGACTTGTTCGCGTTTGCGTAGTCTACTGACTTCGCAATGCACCAGAAAGATGAGCTAACTGCTGCAGTTGCTGTGGCAGAACCGCCACTATAGGATCAACTCTGCAAGCATGGCGGGTCAATACTGCGGGGCCCTATTTACATACTTTTACTCGGCTTGACCGTTCTTTAATTTCAGGACGATTTCAGAGTTTTTGCTCTTCGCGGCATGCGGGAACGCGTGGGAAGCGGTGCGAAGGGAGTATTCGAAAGAAGGCTATTTGGCCAACCGGACGCCCCGTTCTATTCACAGGTTACCTCAGGAAAGTTTGAGCGCCTCAGCAACGGGATGCCCACTCTCATACGCTGCGATCTCAGGTTCATGCTGCAGCGTTAGTCCGATGTCATCAAGGCCGTTCAGCAGACAATGTCTGACGAATTCGTCGATCGAAAACTTGGCGCGAAGCCCCTGCTCATCTCGCACTTCGCAGTTCTCCAGATCAATCGTTACCTCATAGTTGTCAATATCCTGCGCGCGCTTCATAACGCTGGCAACTTCATCGTCGGTCAACTTTACCGTCAAAAATCCGTTCTTCGTCGAGTTGTTGGCGAAGATGTCCGCGAAAGAAGATGAAATCACCGCCCGGAATCCGAAGTCTGCGAGTGCCCACACGGCGTGCTCGCGCGACGAGCCGCACCCGAAGTTCTTTCCAGCGACGAGTACAGTTGCGCCTTCATACCGAGGTTCATGTAACACGAAATCGGGATTCTTCTTTCCCTCGCCGCTGAATCGCCAGTCGTAGAAAACAAACTGACCGAAGCCGGTCTTCTCAATGCGCTTCAAGAACTGCTTGGGGATGATCTGGTCGGTATCCACATTGACCCGCTCCAGCGGCGCCACGCGCCCGTGATGGACTGTGAATGGTTTCATGGATTCGCCTTACTGAAACTTCCAGTTCCGAATGTCGGTGAAATGTCCCTCAATGGCCGCGGCAGCCGCCATCATCGGACTGACCAGGTGCGTCCGGCCACCACGTCCCTGCCGTCCTTCAAAATTCCGATTGCTGGTGGACGCACAGCGCTCTCCCGGCTGAAGGATGTCTGGATTCATTCCCAGACACATGGAGCAACCCGACTCCCGCCACTCGAATCCCGCGTCGCGGAATATGCGGTCCAGGCCTTCCTGCTCCGCTGCTTTCTTAATGGCTTGCGAACCTGGGACCACCATTGCTCTCACTTTGGAACTTACGCGATGTCCCTTGGCGACACGCGCGGCCGCCCGCAGGTCTTCAATGCGGGAGTTCGTGCATGATCCAATAAAGACGCGATCGATTCCGATATCCTCAATCCTCTTTCCTGGTTCCAGCGCCATATATTGCAGAGCCAATTCCGCTGCGCGCCGCTCGGATTCCTCGAGCCCCTTAATTTCTGGCACGCGTCCAGTAACCGGCGCCACCATCCCGGGGTTCGTTCCCCACGTAACGAACGGACAAAGCTGAGCCGCATCAATCTCAATGACTCTGTCGAACTCTGCATCAGCATCGGTAGGAAGTGTGCGCCAATAAGAAACCGCCCTCTCCCACTCCGTTCCGGTGGGAGCAAACCGGCGTCCCTTTACATAGTTGATCGTGGTCTCATCGGGGCCGACCATTCCGGCCCGCGCTCCTGCTTCAATGCTCATGTTGCAGAGCGTCATGCGCCCCTCCATCGAAAGGGCGCGCACTGCCGGACCCGCATACTCGATTACATGCCCTGTAGCTCCGTCGGTTCCGATCTGGCCGATAATCCCCAGCGCTAAGTCCTTGGACGTTACGCCGTCGGCGAGTCGCCCGCGAACATCAATCTTCATCGTCTTCGGTTTCTGTTGCGCCAGGCACTGGGTCGCCAAGACATGCTCTACTTCTGACGTTCCGATCCCAAATGCCAAGGACCCGAAGGCTCCGTGTGTCGACGTATGGCTGTCGCCGCAGACGATCGTCATTCCCGGCTGCGTGATTCCCAGTTCCGGACCAATCACGTGGACGATGCCCTGATCGGGCGAATCCATATCGAACAGGCGAATACCAAACTCCTTGCAGTTTGCCTGCAATGCCGAGATCTGTTTTGCCGCGATGAGGTCTGTGATCGGTGTTCCGCGGGGTTCGGTAGGAACGTTGTGATCGACGGTCGCCACTGTGCGCAGTGGTTGCCGTACTTTCCGTCCAGCAGCCCGAAGCCCGTCAAATGCTTGAGGCGAAGTCACTTCATGCACAAGGTGCAAATCAATGTAAAGAATCGGCGAGCGGCCCGCAGGAGTCGCCACCAGGTGTGCGTTCCAGATTTTCTCGAATAATGTCTGAGCCATGTCGCGCCAGCTATTGGCGGGCTATCGCGCGGGAATGTAGCCCACGCTCCCCGTTGAAGATTTCGTGTCTGTGTAGTTTTTCACAGCCCGCGGGATGTGGGCAAGACGTCGCCCGCGTCAGGAATCGAGAACTGATCCCAGGAGACGCGGGCGACCTGTGCGCTATTCCTCTGAATCGGTTGCGGAGAAGGCTCCGTTCCCATCACCTGAAGCTCCCCAGACTACGCTGCTGGCGGTGTCGGTCGAGGAGCCCCACACGACGCTAAAGCCAGTCGATGTGCTGCTGCCCCAGACAACCGAACTGCCCCAAACTACGGAGCTGCCCGATACGTTGGCTCCCCATACGACGGAGGATCCCCATACAACCGACGATCCCCATACCACCGAGGATGAGGCCACCGAGCCGTTGCCATTCGTCAACGAGATCTTCCCCGTCGACGCATTGTAGGAGGCCGTCGGAGACAGCGCCGACCCTAGGGTGGAAGGCGCCAGATCCGTGTTGGCCAAAGCAGCGCTCATATCCACAAATCCCGCCCCGACCGTGAACAGATCGTAGTACGAAAGGAAAGTCTGTCCGGTTACGGGATCGGTCGCGATCGAGTACGTCGGGAAGGTTTTGTACGCGGTCTTCATCAGCCGCGCCTTAACCTGGTCCGGCGTCATGTTCGGATTCTGTTGCAGCATCAAGGCTACGCCGCCTGCCACTGCAGGCGTCGCCATGCTCGTGCCGCTCAGGCTCAAATAATCGCGCGCAGACATGTTGCCCGATACGCCATTTCCCGGGAACTCGACATCAAGCGTGCTGCCCTGCGAGTTCGTCGAAACGATCAGGTTTCCCGGAGCGACCACGTCCGGCTTCACGATGTGGTCAAAGGTGCTGGGACCCTTCGAGCTGTAGCTAGCAATCTGGTCGTCACTTCGCGTGTATGTCCCCATCGACTTCATCGCGCCAACCGTGAGGACAAGGGGATCGTTCCCCGGCGCGGCCACGGTTCCGTACCCGTTGCTGCCATTTACGCTGATGCGGCCATAGTTGCCGGCTGCTGCTACGACCACGATGCCCGCTTTCCACGCCGATTCAACCGCCTGGCAGAGCGGATCCTGTGCGTAGCCCGTGAAAATTCCACGGCCTAATGAGAGGTTGATGACTCGAATGTTGTAAGTGTTCTTGAGCGCGATCGCCTGCTGAATCGCCGCGATCACCATACTGTCGCTGCCCCCGCCATTGGCATCGAGCACGCGCAGATCGATCAGGTTCACGTTCGGTGCCACGCCGGCATATCGCCCATTCGACTTGTTGCCGTTTCCACCAATGATTCCGGCGACGTGTGTACCGTGCCCGTAGAGGTCCCACACTTGCTTGTTATTGAGATACGTGGTGGTTCCGGTGAAGTCCTGGTGATACACAACGCGCGAGACGTTGCCCTGTTTCAAGTCCGGTCCCTTGTCGCTGATGCCGCTGTCGATAACGGCAACGCCAATGCCAGTTCCGTCATAGGCGGAGCTGATCGCATTGGTGACGTTCATCGCCGCATCGGTGTAATCGTCCATGCCCTTTAGTGGATGGTCGACGCTCACGAATTCTACTTCCGGATCATTCGCCAGCGATGCCAGAGCGCCCGCCGGGACGCTAAATGCCGCGCCGCGAACCAGGCCCAGGTGATGTGACATCCGGCCACCGAGACCCTGCATCCGTGACAGTGCCGCGGTCTGCGGCACCTGCTTGTACTGCACAATCACTTTCACTTGTTGGCTCGGATGCGCGGCGAAGCGATTCATCAACTTCGTCACTTCCGGAGCGAATCGATTCCGCCCCTGCGCCGACCGCGTGCTTGCGTCACGGTTCTGTCCGAGGGAGGTGCTGCTGACAATAAGTATGAGTCCTAAAGCGATCCGCTTTCCCCAAGCGGCGCTGTGCCGCTCGTTGCGACCGCCCCGCTTGTTGTTTGCCTGACGCCCCACCATAGAGTTCACAGTCCTCTCTTCAAACGGTTACTTTCGATATCGCTGACCCACACAGGAAAGTGCACGGGGACGCCCATTCGTGCGCCCCTAACTAGCTGAATTCATTGGTGCTTAAATGAGAAACGGCTAATCGGACGGGCCAATGTGGCTTCAAGGCGAGACCGCGAGACAAACTGTCCCTATGAAACCGATGAGGAGATCAGCAAGGTAACCAGTGGTCTGGAGTGAATCTAAGCAGCGGTAGGCATTAATTTAAGCATTAACGAAGATCAGGATCCCATGAGACAGGCTCCGGAGAAGGGATAGTGCTCGGCCGGAAAATCACCATTTTTTGAAAATTATCGCCACGGCCGCGACGATCAGGGCGAAGCCGGCGACATAGTTCCAGCGCATCGGTTGTTTCAGATAAAAAACGGAGAACACGGCGAAAACGGTCAGCGTGATCACTTCCTGAATTGTCTTCAACTGGGCGGCAGAGAATTCATAGGAGCCAATCCGGTTCGCCGGGACCTGAAAACAGTATTCAAAGAAAGCAATGAGCCAGCTCACCACCACGACTTTGTACAATGGGACTTCCCGGAACTTCAGATGCCCGTACCAGGCGAAGGTCATGAAGATGTTGGAGATGGTGAGCAGAGCGATCGTGCGCATTCGCGGTTAAGTCTCCTTGTTTCGAACTCCGTTTGTGCCGACTGGATCTGAGATGTCATCAACTCCGGGCCGACGCATGAAGATGCTCTTTGTTTGGTTTGCGTTTACAATCTCTTTCCGGCAACCAGCCATCGAGAAATTCTGCTGCCATCACATAGTCCGATCTCCGTCGCTGTCGTGGGCGTGGGCGTCTTTGGACGAAATCATGCCCGAGTCTACAAGGAACTGGAACAGCAGGGAGAGCCTGTTCGGTTGCTGGGCGTTGTCGATCCGGATACGAGCCGTGCCGACGCCGTAGCGCGCGAGTTCGGATGCAAGGCGTTCGGCTCGGTTCTGCAGATGGTCACCACCCACAGTGAAGTGCAGGCTGCATCTATCGCGGCACCCACCGTGCACCATCTCTCTGTTGCCCAGGACTTGATGAAGGCTGGGGTAGACGTCCTGATCGAGAAGCCTCTAGCCACGACCCTGCGCGAGGCGGAAGAGCTAGCCTCGCTCGCTGCCGCGCACAAGAAAATCGTGCAGGTCGGCCATCTGGAGCGCTTCAACCCGGCGGTGCAGGCGACTCTTCCAATTCTGACTAGTCCGATGTTCTTCGAAGTGCACCGGCTCAGCGTATTCACCCCGAGATCCCTCGATGTGGACGTTGTGCTCGACCTAATGATTCACGATCTCGATATCGTGCTGGCGTTTGCTAAATCACCAGTGCGGGAAGTCAGGGCTGTCGGCCTTCCGGTGCTGTCCGGGAAGGTGGACATCGCGAATGTGCGGCTCGAATTCGAGTCGGGATGCATTGCGAACTTCACAGCCAGCCGCGTTTCGACCGAGCGCGTGCGCAAGCTACGCTTTTTTCAGCCGCGGCAATACGTATCGCTCGACTACGGTCGGCAAGAGGTGCTGGTGTTTAGCGTCGGATCAGATGGACCTGCGGCAGGAATGCCTTCCGTAAATCCGCAGATCGGAGTCAACAAACTGGCAGTCGCTGCGGAAGAACCTCTGCATGCCGAATTAAAGTCTTTTCTGAATGCTGTGCGTGAGCGATCCACGCCAGTGGTTTCGCTCGAAGATGGACGCCGTGCGCTTGGGGCCGCGCTGGAGATTGTCTCGGCGATTCGAGAGCATGGAAAGAAGGTTGGGCTGAAAAACTGAAAGTCCGGCTTCGGGCTTCCGGCATCAGGCTTCCGCAATTGCCCTGCGGCTCTCGGCGTTCGGCCTTTGGTCTGTATTGTTACCTTTTCTTTCTTCCAACACCGAGTCGGTGTTTCGCTACTAGCTGTTCGTGGATGCGATACGCGGGAGCCGGAAGCCCGAAGCCGCTTTTACATATGTTTACAGACGCTCCTCCTGTAAGAATTGTGGGGAGCGGAAAGCTTGGAAAGATGCGAGAATAGAGACACCTTGGTTGTAGAGCAGCTGCGCGCCGTTGCCAGCACCTCCACGAGAGTCCGGATGCAACGTTGCGAGTGTATTTCGTGTCTAAACGACAGGCGGATACAGCTAAGTCCCATTAGCTAAAGCATGCCGATCACTCAAATTCCATTCCAGGATCCGGTTGCGCCGCCTGAAAAGAGCCAGCCCGAACAACTGGGCCTGTACGACCAGCAAGACTGGGAAACGGCGTATCGCGACCTGGATGCGCACGTGCCGCACCTGCTGATACAGCTGCAGGATGATCTGCAGCGATCGCGGCGGCGCGAGGCAGCGTGGATGTCGCTGGTTGTCCACCTGGTTCTGCTTATTATCGTGCTGAACTTCACACGGATCGTGAAGTATCTGCCGTGGCATCCGGTGGTCGTGGTTCCGCAGAATTTTGCCAAGGATAAGGGCATCACCTATCTGACGCTGCCGCCCGATGAGCAAAAGCTGACGCGTCGTCCCAACACGAACATACAATCGGACAAAGACAGAGTCGCGACGTCGCGCCATCCGGAACTCGATCCGAAAGAACTGCGAAAGATTCTGCCATCGCCGCCTCCGGGTGCGCCGGGCATGCGCGGCCCGACTGCGCCTCAGCCCTCCCCGCCGCCGCAGGCGATGATGCAGAATCCGCCATCGATTCAGCCTCAGCAGGGGTCACCGTCACAGCGTCCGCAGCTTGAAACGAATCAAAACGCACAGTTGCAAACGCCACCGCAGCCGAAGAATTCGTTCAGCAAGTTCAATCAGAACATCAGCGCAGGTTCGGCAATTCGTCAGGCAACCGAGGCGGCTGCCGCTCAGCGTGGTGCCGGCGGCGGTGGTGGGCAAGAAGGCGATTTTGGTTTGGGGAAGGGTGCCCATGGTCGTCAGTTCGGTGCGTTTGATGTTCTCAGTGATACACAGGGTGTCGATTTCGCGCCATATCTGCAACGGATTCTGCAGGACGTCCGGCAGAACTGGTATCTGCTGATTCCTCCCTCGGCGGAGATGAAGAAGGGTAAGCTGGCGATTGAATTTGCCATTAAGAAGGATGGGTCGGTCGCAGACATGAAACTGGTCGCGACGTCCGGAGATACTGCGCTCGACCGGCCAGCATGGGGCAGCATTACGCACTCCAGTCCATTTCCGCCTCTGCCCAATGAGTTCAATGGACCTTACCTTGCGCTGCGGTTCCGGTTCTACTACAACCCCGATCAAGCCGATCTGCAGTAGAGCTCCGGCATCAGCCTCCCTCGAGGCTGCGCGGGAATCTTTTCTCCTTCCTTAAAATCTAATTACGCATGCGAGAGGGTCCGTCAACGCGGATGCCAGTGTTATTCATCGGACATGGTTCACCTATGAACGCGATTGAGCACAATGCGTTCACCAGCGCCCTCGAGAAGTTGGGCGCCGAGTTGCCGAGTCCGAAGGCTGTGTGCGTGATCTCGGCACACTGGGTGACGTCCGGAACGCACGTGGTGAAGTCCGAACAACCGCGGACCATTCATGATTTCTATGGATTTCCGCAGCCTTTGTACGATGTGCAGTACCCGGCGCCGGGAGCGCCTGACGAAGCCGAGAAAATCGCGAGCGGTCCTGAAATTGTTGCCGACGAGACGTGGGGACTCGATCACGGCGCGTGGAGCGTACTGCGGCACATGTATCCCAAAGCTGACGTCCCCGCGTTTCAGTTGAGCTTGGACAAGCGGCGTGGGTTCAAGGAGCATCTGGATTTGGGACGGGAGATTAAAACGCTTCGCGAGCGTGGCGTTCTAATCCTGGGTAGCGGCAACGTCGTACACAATTT